>Ga0187784_10002585_pt1 | contig 14524 bp, 10 predicted proteins | sample 1015_SJ02_MP15_2_FD_132964 | JGI IMG/M metagenome (GOLD analysis project Ga0187784, IMG submission 132964) | Tropical peat soil microbial communities from peatlands in Department of Meta, Colombia - 1015_SJ02_MP15_20_MG | ecosystem: Environmental > Terrestrial > Soil > Wetlands > Peat | place...
AAAATGACCGTCTCCGCCGACGGAAAAACCATGAACATCCAGGTGGATGACAAGCTCCACGGCACCACCGCCAAGATTGTGGCGACTAAGCAATAGAGTTGGCGAGCGCACCCACCCTTTCCTCGGAAAGGGTGGGGTTGCTCGCGGCGTGTGACCGGAGATACCACCCCCATTGCAATCCGCGCTCGTCTGATCCGCGACGCCAGCCTCATCCGCACCGAGGCGCAAACGCGCGCCCATACGAAGCACGCCAGTATCTCCATCGATCTCGGTCATTGCAACGAAAAAGTGGCTCCATTGCTGGAGCCACAAGTTCAAAAGAGGCAAGGAGAAGAGGAATCAGGGTAGGCGAAGCAAGGCGCCGTCCCGCCAGCGCAGCCGGCTGAGAGAGATGTGTCGAGAACTTTGATTGAAGGTCATGGAAGCGGCCTCTTTCATTACGCGCTGTTAAAGCATTTGCTCGGCCAAAGGAGCCGGCTTGCAGCGCACATCTGCGCTGTCATATAAGTCATTGAATCCACGTAGGATCGAACTGGACCGGCCGTGATCGTCCCCGGCTTCGACCAACCCCGCTAGGGAAAAAGAGTGCACATTACTGCACATAGCGTGCAGGGCGCTTGCCACTGCCGGTGAAAGCAGCGCCAGAACAGGCTATGGACAAGGCTTTTGCGGGAGTCCTATCGTGGAGACGTTACTGGCGTAGAGACGTTGCAAGCAACGTCTCTACCGAAAATCCGCCCCAGCCGCTATGACTTCTCGCCGTCGCGAGGGGCAGCCACCTGCGGTGGAGGGGATCCGCTGCGCTCTTTCTCTTTGGATTCCTGCCAGTTCTTCAACTTCCAGGCGAGCTTCTGCATGTAGGCCCGGGCTTCGGCCGGACTCAAGGTGTGGGCGCCTTGCCTGGCTGCGCTGGGACCAGCGGGAAACTCGGGCATCGCCGGTGTGCCGGGCTGGGCCCGCGAAAAGTGATCCTGGTCGGGGAAAGACGAGAGCAAGCGCGAGATGTCCAGATCAGCGATCACTTCCGTGACAACGTCGTGGTTTACGACCTTTTCCCGCAACGCACAGGCCAACGACAAAGCGTTGAAGCAGAAATTATTGACGTTTCGGGGAATGCCGTGGGTGAATGTGGCGATCGACTCATAGGCATCCGGCGTAAACAGAGGTTCGCCTTCATAGCCAGCAATGCGCAGGCGGTGCTCGATATAACTCTTGACCTCCCAGGCGGGCAAAGGCTCCAAGCCGTGCACAATGGAAACCCGCTGGCGCAGTTGGTGGAGGCTGGGCCGGGCCAGTTTGTCGGCCAATTCGGGCTGGCCGGAAAGAATGATGTGCATCAGCTTGGCCTGGGGAGTTTCAAAATCGGAGAGCAGCCGCACCGTTTCCAGGACCGCCGGCTCCAGATTCTGGGCCTCGTCAATGACCACGATCAGGCGGTTGCCGGCCTGGGCTTCGTCCAGTAAGCGGCGGTTAAATTCTTCGTGCATGCGGACGAAATCCTGGCCATCGTTTTCGTATCCCAGCTCGGCCAGCAAGAAGCGCATGAACTCACGCGAGTTGCATTGGGTTTGAAAGATGAACGCGGTGCGGGCCGAATTGCGGAACTTTTCCAATAGATGGAACAGGATGGTGGTCTTGCCCATGCCCGGTTTGGCAATCAGGCCAAGAAAGCCGCGGCCAGCCTCAATGCCGTAATACAGAGAGGCGAGCGCCTCGCGATGGGCGGCGCTGAGATAAAGAAAGCGCGGATCCGGGGTCACGCCGAACGGCTGCTCGCGGAGATTGAAGAAGCTCAGATACATGCGCAGCCTCCGGCGTGGCAAACGCATAAGGAGCCTATCGTCGCGAAAACCACAGCCGCAGCCCCGGCCTGGGCGGTTTCAAGACCTAACCGCAGATGGAGTTCGCAGTATTTCATCTTTGGCGATTCATGATTAGCTTCTTCGGGGAGGATAATCCGAAAACGGCGGAAAGCGAAGCCTCTTTTGTGCACTGTGCCTGAGGAATGCCCTCCTGGGCAACAAGACATAAGTGACCGAGTCCGCGGGCCCGATTACTAAAATACCACAGAATGTGGGTGGGCACTGCGGTTTGACGGGCCGCTCCGTGGATTTCTAGGTCGTTGTCGGCAGCAAATTGACGCGGGCAATGGAGCCGGCCGTTTGGGGGGCTTTCGACCCCTTGCCCAAACCGAGTTTCGCCTTTAGACTGTTGATACCCACTCTCCCAGACTTCTTAATTTGTCTCCCGGCGGAAATGTTGCAGGACCCGAAGCAGCCGATTCGTGTAGTCGTAGCCGACGCCGCTCCGATGAGCTGCCAGTTGCTGGCCGAGGAGTTGTTGCGCACTGGGCAGTTCGATGCCGTGGCCGCGACCAGCCCGGAGCAGGCCCAACAATTTCTCGCGGCAGCACGAACCGACGTGCTGCTGATCAGGGCCGGGTTGGAGGGCACTCAAACGCCTGACTTGAGTTTCCTACAGCGCGTCATTGCGCAATATCCGGGCCTGGGCGTTATTGTTTTGCTCGATGCCGACGACAAAGCCACCGTGGTGGAGGCGTTTCGTTCCGGGGCGCGTGGCATCTTCACCGTTTCGGATTCGTTGGCCGCGCTTTCCAAGTGCATTGCTTGCGTTCATCAGGGACAGGTGTGGGCCAGCTCCGAGAAGGTGCACTACTTGTTGGAAGCGCTGGCCCAGCCGCTGGCCATTGCCAGCGACACGCCCCTGGCACACCCTCTCAGCCAGCGGGAAGAAGAGATCGCGCGCTTGGTCGCCCAAGGCTGCAGCAACCGGCAGATTTCCGAACGACTGAAGCTGAGCGAGCACACCGTCAAAAATTACTTGTTCCGTGTTTTCGAGAAGCTGGGCGTTTCCAGCCGGGTGGAACTTACGCTCTACGCGCTGAAAGGCGGCAAGGTGCGCCGCTCCCGACCTCTAGCGACCAATGTCACACGCCCAGCGGATGCAGAGACATTAAGAAACAAGCTGACCGGTTGAACGGCATCCGTCGCGGAGGAATTCGAGACTGCCCCCAATGGCGCCGTTCCAATACCAAGCTCTACTCAGGCATGCGCCAGGGCGCAGGAAAACACCCTCACGGCAGACGGAAATTCACCGTCACCTGGGTCTGAAACTCGGCGGGCTTTCCGTCCTGCAAGAACGGCTTGAAACGCCATTGGCGCACAGCATTCCGGGCAGCGGCGGCCAGTTGCGGATCGCCGCTGACGGTCTTCAGCGACTTCACCGATCCATCCTTGGCCACGATCGCTTGCAAAGTGACCGGGCCTTGAATGTGCTGTTCGCGGGCCTGCTCAGGGTACTCCGGTTCCACGCGTTGCGCCACGCGCTGGTTCGCGGTTTCGGGAGAGATCAGGACAGCACTCGAAACACCGGTCTGGGCCGATGGCGCCAGGTCGGCTCTGCTGGCCGGCTGCGATCCAGGCTGGCGGTAAATCACCCTGCCGTTTTGCGAGATCACCAACTCGCCCGCGTGAACTGTCGCGGACGCGGTCGGCTCGCTTTTCGGTGCAACGGACGACGCAGGCTTTTCTTTGGCCGGTTCTGTGCCCGAGGCAGGACTGACATCGGCAGAAGCGGAAGCAGAAACTTTAATCGCTGGCTGCGTGAGCGAAGCGCTGTTGGCCGGAGAAGGGTTCCTTGGCTTCGGGTTGAGCTTGCGCAGACCGCCATGGCCAAGCAACCAGCCCAGGGCAATCGCCAGCAAGATGACGGCCACGGTCAAAGCCGTTGTCCAGTGGTCCGCTGTGGAAGCAGCGGGCACAGCAACTTCCGTCTCGCTGGTAGCTGAGAGCTGGGGCTCATCGCCATGCACCGGTTCTGGCGCAGAAGCAGAAAAAGCTTCGGGCACAGCTGGGGGCGGGACTTCGCCGGAAGCTTGCGGCTCCGCGGCAACTTCAACGGAACGGTCCAGGATGTAGCTAATGGTGCGCGAGAGCGAAGCCAAGGCCTGAACTTCGCCATCGCCGAAGGCGTCAGCACTCGGGGAGAATACTTCCACAATCCCCAACAACACACCACGCCGCAGAATGGGAACTACCAGCATGGAACGGATGCCCAGGTGGCGGCAAAGTTCGGGATCGACGCGAGCATCGGTTTCGCTGTCGTCACAACGCTGAGGGCTCTGGCTCTGGGCGCAGGCGCCGGAGAGTCCGGAATTGAGATTCAGCCGAGCGCCGATCCCCGGAGCACTGGAGCCGGTCGCGGCCAGACAGACGATCTCGTCCCCCTGCCGCAGGGCGAGGGCCGCGCCGGCGGCATTGGTAGCAATCCGGGCGCGTTCCACAATGTCGTTCAGGAGGTCTGCCGAGACGGAGACCGCAGCGGAGGTGGGTTGACGGGAGTTCAGGGAGACGGAAGGAAGCTCAACCAAGTTCAACTCCAAGCCGGGTTCCGGCTCTATGGCGGCATTCCGCGAAGGTGAACTGAACGAATCGGATTGCGACCTGAGCTGTTGCGCCACAGAAAACCCTCCCTCGAGCCGCCGTCGGGGGAAGACGCCAAAAAGCTCGGTAGATCGAGTTTCGCCCCTAGGCGGCTATGTTGTCAATCATAAATCCCGAACATTTCGCCTGCTGCGGTGCTGATGGATCGCCTGATCACCCGCTCAGAACCTGCCAACGGTGGTCGAGACTTTACTTCGTGCCGCCTACAGCGGTCGCGGCTGGAGGCCCGACGTTCGGCGGCATTTCTCCAGTCAGTGAATTCAAAAACGCTTCCAAATCGGCGCGCTCCTGCCCACTGAGAAAATCCAGCACGTGAATTTCCTTGTCCAGATTCGGGTTGGAGTTTCCTCCGCCAATATAGTAGTCGATGACCTGTTTCAGGTTTTTCAGGCTGCCATCGCTCATGTAGGGCGCGGTTTGCGCAATGTTGCGCAGCGAAGGCGTCTTGAATTTGCCCTTGTCCGCCTCCTGATGGGTCACAGCGTACAGCCCGAAATCGAGGAATTTTCCCATGTCCACGCCGACCCCGATGTTGTGGAACTTGTTGTCGGTAAACAGAGCGTACTTATCTCCAACGGTATGGCATACGGCGCAATCGCCCTTGTTCGCGGAGGTAAACACGGTGAAGCCGCGTTTGACCGACTCATCCACCGCCTTGGCATCATGGCCGTATTTCCAGCGGTCAAACGGCGAGTTGCCGCTGATCACGGTGCGCTCGAACGAAGCAACGCTCTTTTCAACCATTTCATACGTAATGGGCTTCGGACCCCAGGCTTCGGCGAATTGCCTGCGATAACCGGGATCAGCATTCAAACGGGCTTCGACTTCGGCCAGGGTGTTGGCCATTTCCACCGGATTCTGCACCGGGCCCTCCGCTTGCTTTTCCAGGCTGGGGGCGCGGCCATCCCAGAACTGCACTTCAAAGTAGGCGGCGTTGGTCACGGGCGGAGAGTTACGCGTCCCGGTCTTCTTGCCTACGCCTTCGGAAACCGGTTTGGGATCGGCAAATCCGTACCGGGGATCGTGGCACGTGGCGCAGGATACGGTCTTGTCGATGGAAAGAATCCGGTCATAGTAAAGACGGCGGCCCAACGCGATGGTTTCGGCGGTGGGTGGATTGTCGGCCGGAATCGGCACCGGCGGCAGGCCCAGCGGCGCCTGGATCTGCATCGGCTTGCCGATGGGCAACAGCGGCGCTGCGTTCTCCTGGCCGTGGAGCAAGAAACCGCTGGCCAGCGAAAGCACCAAGAACAACCAGAAAAAACGAGTATACGAATTCATGACTGCCTCCTAAAACTGGCCTACGCGTAAACGTGCGGGCAACGGTTCCACAGCGCAGGCTGGTTTTTGGGGGCATTTTAGCGCAATCCGGAATCGCTGAAAGTGATGAGGCTCACAAACCGCGGGCAGGGCAAAGAGTCGGTCGCTTTCCGAAGCGCTTATGGAATCTGCCGCCCAGCGATTAGAATCAACCTTTGCGGTTGGAGCGATGACAACTACGCTATGAAACTGTCGGTGGTGATGCCCATCTATAACGAGCAGGCCACGCTGCGGCAGGTGGTGGAGCGGGTCCTGGCCGTGCCGCTGGAAATTGAGTTGATCTGCGTGGACGACGGCTCGCGCGACGGTTCGCGGGAACTGCTGGCGGAATTGCACAAGCAACACCCGCAGGTGCGCGTGGTCTTACAACCGCAGAACATGGGCAAGGGAGCGGCTCTCCGGCGCGGCATCCAGGAGGCTACCGGCGACTTCGTGATCATTCAGGATGCGGACCTGGAATACGATCCGGGAGATTATCCCGTTCTGCTTGATCCGCTGCTGCAGGGCAAAGCTGACGTCGTGTATGGCTCACGGTTCCTGGGCGCAGCCCCACATCGCGTGCTCTACTTCTGGCACTCGGTGGGAAATAAGGTCCTGACGTTGGTTTCCAATTGCCTCACCAACATCAATCTGACGGATATGGAAACCTGCTACAAGGTTTTCCGGCGCGAGGTCATACAAGCCATTCCGATTGAAGAAGACCGCTTCGGGTTCGAGCCGGAGATTACGGTGAAAGCGGCGCGGCGGCGGCTGCGCATCTACGAAGTGGGCATCAGCTACTGGGGCCGCACCTACGAAGAAGGCAAGAAGATTGGATGGAAAGACGGGGTGCGCGCGCTGTGGTGCCTGTTGAAGTACTCGGTGAAGTAGGCTGACTTGGGGCGCCACGGCATAGCGCCCCCATCTGGCGGGTGAGGCGCCCGCGCCACATCCTGAGCGGTGTTCAACATGAGGGGCGTAGAATGGTTGCCGTCCGGGTTTCGGCATTACAGTTCTACTCCTACTGCAACGTTCGCTTGAGGCTCGAATGATCGCAACCGCGCTAATCATACTGCTTATCACTTGGCCCTTTGCCGGCTTGCAGCCGCCTGGCGAAGGCTTCAAGCGCTCCGCGGAAACAGAGGCAATCCAACCCCAAGGAGGTCACACCATGACATTCGCCCTAACTACCACGGCATTTTCTGTTGGCGGAGAAATTCCTAAAAAGTACACCTGCGACGGCACCGACCTTTCGCCGGCGCTGGCCTGGAATGACGTACCAGCAGGCACGAAGACTTTCGTGCTGATCGCCGATGATCCCGATGCGCCGGTAGGCACTTGGACACACTGGGTGATCTGGGATATTCCGGCGAAGCTGACGGGGTTGGCGGAGAACGTCCTGAAAACGGAGACGCTGTCTGATGGAACGCGTCAAGGACGGAACGACTTCCGGCGGATCGGCTATGGCGGGCCGTGCCCTCCACCAGGCAAGCCGCATCGTTATTTCTTCCGGCTGTATGCGCTGGACAGCAAGCTCGAGGTCGCGGCAGGCGCCCGCCGCGATGAATTGGAACGAGCCATGAGCGGTCACGTGCTGGCGCAAGCCGAGGCGATGGGCAGGTACGGGCGGTGAGAAGCCGCCCCAGAGCATCTGCTGCGGTGGAAAGTGTGCGAGCGACCCAACACTGGCGAAACCCGCCGCCCTGCGCCCGTCAGCCGCGCCATAGAGTTGCGCCTCGCCTGGGGGGTCTGTCCCCCACGCAGCCACAATTCCAAATTGAAATGGGGCTCCAAAATTAGTGCGGCAGGCGGGGGCCACGAAGAGAAAATCTGCTAAAGTAGGCTTCAGATTGGCAGCATGCGGACTTTTCTGGAGGCGGAGTTTTCATGCGGATTGCGGTAGTGGGATCGGGTTACGTTGGCCTGGTGGCTGGGGCCTGCTTTGCCGAATTGGGCCACGAGGTGATCCTTGTCGACAACGACCAACAGAAGGTGGCCACTTTGCAAGCCGGAGGGGTGCCGATCCACGAAAAACTGCTTCCTGAACTGCTGGCGCGGCACCGCGGCCAACGGCTGACTTTTTCCGCAGATTTGCGCGGCGCGGTGAAGCAAAGCGCGGCCGTGTTCATTGCCGTCGGAACTCCTTCGACGGAGCATGGCGAAGCCGATCTTTCGTATGTGGAATCGGTGGCGCGGGGGATTGCGACGGCGATCAACGAATACAAGGTAGTGGTGGAAAAGAGCACCGTGCCGGTGTACACCAGCGAATGGATTCGCCGTGTCCTGCTGCGCAATGCCGCGGCCCCGGACCAGTTTGACGTAGCCTCGAACCCGGAATTTATGCGGGAAGGGACGGCAGTGGTGGACTTCTTCTATCCCGACCGCATCCTGGTGGGTGCAAACAACCCGCGCTGCGCGGCGGCGCTGCGCGAGATTTATGCTTCCATGACGGATGGCAGCTACTATCGGCGTCCCGACGCGATTCCCGGGCCTGAGGCGGCGCGTGTTCCTCCGCCTTTGATCATGACCAGCACCCAGAGCGCGGAACTGATCAAGCACGCCTGCAACGCGTTTCTGGCGATGAAAATTTCCTACATCAATGCGGTCGCCTCCGTGTGCGATGCGGTGGGAGCAGATGTCCAGCAGGTGCGCGAGGGGATGGGCAGCGATCACCGCATCGGGCCCAGCTTTCTCAATCCCGGGATTGGCTATGGCGGCTCGTGCTTTCCCAAGGACTTGAAGGCGTTCCGCGCGGTGGCGCGGGAGCGGGGATACGAGTTCCGGCTGCTGGATGAGGTGATGCGCATCAACGAAGAACAGCGCGAACATTTTCTAAAGAGAGTGCGGGGCGCTCTGTGGACGTTGCGCGGCAAGCGTCTGGCGGTGCTGGGCCTGGCCTTCAAGGGGGGCACGGACGATATACGCGAATCGCCAGCGATTGCGCTGGTGGAAATGCTGTTGCAGGAGGGATGCCAGATTGCCGCCTACGATCCGGCGGCCATGGAGCGCGCGCGGCAGCTACTGAAAGCGGGCGTGGAGTTTGCCGGCAACCCCTATGAAGCGGCGCGGGGCGCGGATGCGCTGCTGATCCTGACGGAATGGGAAGAGTTCGCCAAGCTGGACCTGAAGCGCATGTACGGCCAACTGAAGGATCCGATTGTCATCGACGGACGCAACCTGTACGATCCGGCGACGATGGCGGCGCAAGGGTTCACCTACTACAGCATGGGGCGTCCCTTGGCGACCCCGGAAAATGCAGCGGTGGAAGCGGCTCCGGCAAGGAAAATCGGGAATTCATGAGGCCGCGCGCGCTGGTGACCGGAGGAGCCGGCTTCCTCGGCTCGCACTTGTGCGATGCGTTGCTGGCGGAGAGATACTCCGTCATTGCGGTCGACAATCTTCTCACCGGAAGACTCCCGAATCTGGAACATCTTCGTCACGAGCCGCGTTTCGAATTCCGACAAGTCGACATCAACCAGCCGTTCGACTGCGGCAAGGTGGACTTTGTCTTCCACTTTGCGTGTCCGGCAAGCCCGGTCGATTACATGAAATATGGCATTGAAACGCTCAAGGCAGGGTCGGCAGGAACGCTGCATGCGCTCGAAAATGCCCACAAGTATTCGGCCAAGTATTTGATGGCTTCGACATCGGAATGCTACGGGGATCCGTTGGAACACCCGCAAAAAGAGACGTACTGGGGAAACGTGAATCCGGTAGGACCGCGGTCAGTCTACGACGAAGCTAAACGCTTCAGCGAGGCTTTAACCATGGCCTTCCACCGTTACCACAAGGTGGATACGCGGATTGCGCGAATCTTCAACACCTACGGCCCGCGCATGCAGCTGAATGACGGGCGCGTGGTGCCAAACTTCATGAAGCAGGCGCTACGCGGCGAGAACCTGACGGTGTATGGCGATGGCAGCCAGACGCGGAGCTTCTGCTACGTGAGCGATGAGGTGGATGGCTTCATACGCTTGTCCAAGGCGACGGAGCCGTGGCCGGTGAATATCGGCAACCCGGTGGAGTTCACCATTCTGGAATGCGCCAAGCTGGTGCTGGCCGTGACTGGTTCCAAAAGCAAGATCAAATATGCTCCGCTGCCGGTGGACGACCCCAAGCAAAGGCGGCCGGACATCACGAAGGCAAAAAGCCTGCTGGGGTGGGAGCCGAAAATCGGTTTGGAGAAGGGATTGAAAAAGTCGCTGGGGTATTTTCGCCAAGCGGTAAGGCAGGAGTAGCGCCGGCGGCGGAAGCCGCAGTTGCCATCACTCATTGATTTGCCTTGGGGAAACGAGCCGGGCGAGGCTTCGCTTTCCGAGGTCTAGCGTGAGGCACACAATCCAGAGTTGCATTACTCGCTCAATCCCACCTTTTTCAGCAGGTCCAGATACCTAGGATCACCGCGCAGGCTGTCAAACCCTGGGTCAACCTTGAGGTTGGCCAGCGCCGGATCGTGCTGCTGATAGGCTTTCTCGAGCCATGCAAATGCCGGTTCTTTCTCGCCAGCCATCGCATAGGCCCAGCCGAGATACCCTGGCGGGATATAGTCTTTGCTGGCGCCCGGATTTTGCCGCTTGCGTTGCAGATCCTCCAGAATCCTCATCCCACCGGCGCGATCACCGGAACGCACCAGGACCTCCGCTTTGAGCAGAAATCCATTTAGATCTGCGGCGTGGGCAACCTCAGGAACATTGAGCGCTTCCTGGTACATGCCCTTGAAAATATAGGCAAGAGCAAGGACTACCCAGCCCACTTTGGGATTCGGCATGTTGCGTACCGTGGTGATTGCCTCGTCATAGCGCCGCGCCTGGTAGAAATTCTCCGCCAGTCCCTCGCTGATCATCGGCGACAGCGGATCAAGCACCTGTGCCTGTCGAAACTCCACGTCAGCAGCCGCGAATTGTCCCGTCTCCATATAGTTGAGGCCAGCCCAATGATGCGCCGGCGCGTAATTCGGCTGCAGATCAATGGCTTTGCGAAACTCCTGTTCCGCGCCTCGCCAGTTCCACTCGCACTGTGACTCCAGCAATCCCAGCGTGGCATGGGCATGCGCCAGGTTGGGGTCCAATTCCAGCGCGCGCTGCAATGCCGCCTTGGCGCGGGGCAGTGCTTCGGCCGGAGACATTTGTGTGTTGATGGCCATCACGGTATAAGTGTCCGCCAAGCCGGCGTATGCCAAGGCGTAGTTAGGATCGTCCTGAATGGCGTGCTCGAAAAGCCGCGCGCTCTCCAGCATGTCGGGAAGTTGGCGCGTGTTCCACAGATATCTTCCTTGCAGATAGAGGTTGTGCGCCTCGGGATTTTCCGTATCGCGCTTCATCGGCCGCAGGCTGGCAGTCACCGGCAGCCCAAGGGCGCGCGCCGTTTGCTCCACGATGTCCTGTTCCGAGGCAAGCATGTCGTCGGCTGGCGCATCATAAGCTTTCGACCACAGGTGATAGCCATTTCGTGCGTCGACAAGCTGCGCGTGGATCCGCAAGTTTCCGCCGGACTGGGTGATGCTTCCCTCCACCAGTGCCTCCGCGTTCAAGGCCTGCCCAATTTTCCGCACGTCCTCCGACTTGCCACGGAATTGCAAGGCCGAGGTAGCCGCAACTACGCGGAGACCCTTGAACTGCGCCAGGCCGGTTGTCAGTTCCTCGGCGACTCCGTCGCTGAGGTATTCTCCCGCCGAACCGCCGCTCAGGTTCAAGAAAGGCAGCACGGCAATCGAGGTAGGCGCTCCCGACCGGTGGGGGCGAAGGCGATAGGCGGAGACCAGTGCAACGGCTGCCACTACAGCCAACCCCGCCACAGCGGCGGGCAGCGTCCAACTTCGCTTTGCCCGTATCGGTGCCACCCCAGCTTGCTCGGGTCGTGCCGGTTCGGCAAGGGTGGGTTCAATCCTGCTGTGGCGCAGGAGAAAAGTTGGGACATAGCCGCCCTTCGGCAGTTCAATGACAATAGGATCGCCTGCACCGGGCCCGCTGTAGTATTGCGCCAGCTTCTTGCGCAGCCGGCCTGCCTCGATCCGTACAATCGGATCATCTTTCGGGTCGTAAGCCGCAGGGCGGTCGAACACCTCGACTCCGATCAGATATTCCTTGATCCGATTGTCCTTACCGGCAAGCGAACTCTCTACGATGAACCGCAAGAACTGGCTGGGCCGCCGGGCATTGAGAAAAGGCGGCGAGGTGAGGATTCGTTGCAGTTCCTGCCGAACGCCGTCCGCCGACACCGCGGCCCGAGTCTCGACCTCCAAGTAAGCGGCGCGCTCAGGCATCTCGCTCATCTAAACTCACTCGAGTCCGGCGGTTGGTTTCCTGGTAGGAACTCGATCGTTTGGCGCACCCCAGCCAACGATTCGCGTAACTGCATGATACCACAGATTGATACCGTAACAATACCCCATCTTACTTGCGGCACTGCTGCCACTTGGCGTAAGCTTCCTTGAACTAAACGCCGCGCTGCTGACGGCAAGCAGAGGTTCTGCCGGCTAGCGTGTGAAAATCTGTGGGGGAACTATGAAAAGAACAAGCTTTTGTCTATCTCTGGCTTTGGTTGCCTGCTTTTCCGTGGCCTTGGTGCCGAAGATGGTTTTCGGCTTTTCCGATGACTCGGACGCCACCGGACCGGACGCGCCAAGACATCGCGGCATTGTGCCCAGCGCGCAGGCGTACGTCTACTGGACCAACAATGATAATGGCACGGTCGGGCGGGCCAAGATCAACGGCACTGGCGCGAACCAGAACTTCATCCCCTCGATCACGGGCGGGGCGGTTGGCGGCGCAGGGATGACAACGAACAAGCAGTACCTGTACTGGACTGGTGCCAACGGAGGATCAGCCACTACCATTGCCCGGGCCAAGCTCGACGGCAGCGGCGTGAACCCGAGCTTCATCACGGGCGCCCATAACCCATGCGGGGTTACCGTCAATAGTTCCTACATCTATTGGGCCGGTGATGTAGGCTCGTCGATCGGGCGGGCGAAGCTTAACGGGAGCGACGTGAACCAGGACTTCATCTCAACCGGCACCGGCGTGTGCGGGGTCGCGGTTACCAACTCTCACATCTACTGGGCCAACTACTCGGCCGAGTGGATTGGGCGCGCGAATCTCGACGGCAGTGACCCGAAGCCCAACTTTATTCAGACCAGCCCTGGAGCGTCGGGGATTGCTATCCAAGGCGAGTACATTTACTGGACCTCAGACAACGGCACCGGCATCGGGCGGGCGAACCTCGATGGCAGCGACGTGAACCAGAACTTCATCACCGGCCTGAACGGCCAAGTTGCGTTTCTCGCTGTTGACGGCATGTACATCTACTGGGCCAACTGGGGGAAGCGCGGCAAAGGGCACACGACAATCGGGCGGGCGAAGCTGGACGGCAGCGATGTGAACCAAAAATTCATCAAAAGTACGAAGGGAGGATTCGGCATCGCAGTAACTGGAGGAAGCCCGGCGAACTGACAGTTAGATAAGGCGAGAAGCCGGTATCCAAGCGGGATTGCCTCGCAGCGGAGCCTATCGACGTATCGAGAGCAGAAAAGGGGTTGATCAACACAGTTCAATGCCTCGGTCCCTAGGCCAGGTATCGCAGGAATTTTGCCGGTTGATTCTCAAAGCCGGGAAACACTTGATCCAGATTCTTATTCCCCAGGTGCCGATATACCACTTCACCTAACACCTGGCGGAAATCCGTGGTGAGAGCCAGATCGCGGCCTTGGTAAAGTTGGGATTGATCCATCCCCGGCCACTTGCCATAGACTTTCCCGCCTTTGACTGGCCCTCCCATTACGAACATTACGTTGGCGTGGCCGTGATCGGTGCCGCGATCTCCGTTCTCGCGCGCGGTGCGGCCGAACTCGGAGATGGTTACAATGACCGTCTCCTCAGCCATATCGCCCAGATCAGTCCACAAAGCCGCCAGTGATTGGGAGAACTCACGCAACACATTCGCGAGCTGGCCTTCGGTATTGCCTTCGTTCACGTGATGGTCCCAGCCACCGATGTCTGCAAAGGCAACTTGCACCCCGAGATTGGCTTTGATGAGCTGGGCCAATTGCCTCAGGCTGTCACCGAAACGGCCCCTGGGATAATCCGCACCGGCGGCGGGCTTATACTGCGCAGGGTCGGCGGCCTTCAGCATTTTCACTGCTTCGAAAGTCTCCTGGCCCGGTCCGTGCAACACGCTATCCACCGACTGCTCGTACATCGCTTCGAAAGTGTTAGCAATCGGTCCGGCCTTGGGGTTTTGCCCGCCAACCCCGAACTCGTTGATGTTGTTCACCGCCACGGCAGGTTCGCCGCCTGAGAGGATCCGAGGCAGGGAAGGCCCCAGCGCAATGGCGCGGAAGGCAGGTTTTTCCGAGGCAAAGTGCTGAGCGTCGAGGCGCAAAGCACGGTTGAGCCAGCCGTCTTCGGTAGATTTGACGCCCGGCGTCCCCGATTCCATAAAATCCTGCGCGTCGAAATGTGAGCGCGTGGGATCGGGAGAGCCGGCGGCGTGCACAATCGCCAGATGCCGTTGCTTCCATAGCGGTTGAAACGGCGCCAGCGAGGGATGAAGTCCGAAGAAGTCGTCCAGGTCAAGCACCGCATTGCGCGGAATGTTGATGGAAGGACGCATGGCATAGTAGGCGCGTTCCCCGTGCGGCACCACGACGTTGAGGCCATCGGCCGCCCCACGTTGAAAAACCACGACCAGCCGCTTACCGCGTACATTCGTCTCGGCCGAACCAAAAGCCACGCGGGAAAGAAAAGCAGGAATGGCGGCAGTGCCGA
>Ga0187784_10002586_pt1 | contig 14522 bp, 12 predicted proteins | sample 1015_SJ02_MP15_2_FD_132964 | JGI IMG/M metagenome (GOLD analysis project Ga0187784, IMG submission 132964) | Tropical peat soil microbial communities from peatlands in Department of Meta, Colombia - 1015_SJ02_MP15_20_MG | ecosystem: Environmental > Terrestrial > Soil > Wetlands > Peat | place...
AAGATGTTGCTGATTACCAGCGCCCTGCCCTCGGAAGGCAAAACCACCGTGACGGTCAACCTGGGTGCGACGCTGGCAAGCCTGGGAAGCAAGGTGGTGATCGTGGACTGCGATATGCGCCGTCCCTGCTGCCACCGCGCGACGGGAGTGGAAAACAGACCCGGTTTTGTTCGCTGCTTGACCGGCCATATCGACTTGGCGGACGCCATCCTGCCGGTGCCGGGCGTTCCCAATTTGAGCGTGATTCCTTGCGGACCCGTTCCTCCCAACCCCGCGGAAGTTCTTTCTTCGCCGGTTACGGTCGAATTGCTTCGCCGGCTACGGGCCGAGTATGAATATGTGCTGCTCGACTCACCGCCCTTGTTGACCGTCTCGGACAGCCGCATACTTTCAACCTTGACCGACGCGGTGGTGCTGGTGACCAGGGCCTACAGTACGCCTTTCGACCTTGTCCGCCGCGCCCGGGGATTGCTTTACAATTCCGGCGCCCGCATTCTCGGCGTGGCGTTGAACAGCGTGAGCGTCCACAAGCAAGGCAGTTCGGGATATGGCTTATACCGATACGGGTACGGATATGGGTACGGGTACGAGCCGGATTCCGACGAAGACTCCGCCCGCCAATCGGAATCGTAAGGCTAAACACGCCGCTGACTCCATGAAAGCTCCAGTTGTGATTCTCTGTGGTGGCATGGGAACCCGTTTACGGGAAGAAACCGAGTATCGTCCCAAGCCGCTGGTTGAGATCGGGGGCAAACCCGTCCTCTGGCATATCATGAAAATTTACTCCCATTATGGGTTCAATGATTTCATTTTGTGCCTGGGCTACAAGGGCTCGATGATCAAGGACTACTTTCTGAATTACCGTCTCATGAATAGCGATTTCACCTTGCGCCTCAATTCCGGGAAGGAGCCGGAATTGCATAACTCGCTCCAGAACGACCAATGGACGATCACCTTCGCAGAGACCGGCGCGGAGGCGATGACCGGCGCGCGCATTAAGCGCATCGAACGCTACATCGCCGGCGATTATTTCATGATGACTTACGGGGACGGTGTTGCCGACATCAACATCTCGGCGCTCTGGGATTTCCATCGCAGCCACGGAAGGATTGGGACAGTAACCGGTGTTCATCCGCTCTCTCGCTATGGGGAATTGTCCATGGTGGGTTCATCCGTCAAGGAATTCAACGAGAAGCCCCTGGATCAGAGCGGATTCATCAGCGGGGGCTTTTTCGTTTTTCAGCGCAAATTCTTTGACTATCTCGCTGACGACGACAATTGCGTCCTCGAGCGGGAGCCGCTGGAACGACTGACCCGGGAGGGCCAATTGATCGGTTACCTTCACCATGGGTTCTGGCACTGCATGGATACGTACCGCGACTTCATTGCGCTCAACGAATCCTGGAAGAAAGGCGCACCCTGGAAGGTTTGGGAGCCATGATCGGCAGAGGGGAATCATCTTCAGGCCAGGAAGAGTGCGAGAATGGAAATAACGCCGCTGCGACTCAAGGGGACTTGCCAGATTGTGCCGGCCCCGCATTACGATGAGCGCGGCTATTTCATGCGAGTTTGGGACGAGCAATTATCGCGCCGGCACGGCTTGACCGCGGCCTGGGTGCAGGAGAACCAATCCTTGTCGGGCCGCCGAGGTATCATCCGCGGCCTGCATTTCCAACGGCCACCCCATGCCGAGACCAAATTGGTCCGCGTAGCAGCCGGCGCTATTCTGGACGTTTTCGTGGACTTGAGAAAAGGATCGGAAACCTACGGGCAATGGGATTCGCTGGAATTATCCGCGCAGAATCACCGCATGGTTTACGTTCCCAAAGGCTTCGCGCATGGCTTTTGCACGCTTACGGAAGAGGCCCTGGTGCTTTACAAAGTAGACGCCTACTATGCGCCCGAGTCGGAAGGCGGTCTGCGATGGAATGATGAGGTTCTGCGAATTAACTGGCCTACGCGTGATCCCCTCGTGTCTGATAAGGATAGACGCCTGCCTTCTTTCAAGGAGTTTGTATCACCTTTCGAGTGAGTGCCTCGGCCAGAGGCTTTAGCTGCGTAGCGGGCAGAGTGGCATTCGTTCGGCCACGGCCGTCGTGGCCGCGGGGCCTAGGGAGCAGCGGGCAAAGCAATTGGTGCAATGGACAAGGTTGAGAGGTCTAAACAGCGATGAAAGTTCTGGTAACCGGGGCAGCCGGATTCATCGGCTCGCACTTGACTCGTCGAATCGCCCGCGAAGGTAATTCGGTTTGGGCAGTGACTTCCCCCGGTGAATCAACTGCCCGGCTAGCCGACGTCTTGGACGGCGTGTCGGTGATGCCGGTGGACCTACGCGATGCGCGAGGAGTTCAAGACCTTGTGTCCGCGGCGCGCCCCGACTGCGCTGTGCATCTTGCGTGGTATGTCACAACAAGCAAGTTTTGGGCGGCCCCCGAGAACCTCGACTGCGTCGCGATGAGTCTCACCTTGGCCGAGGCATTGGCTCATTCCGGGTGCAGGAGATTGGTAGGAATCGGTACGTGCTACGAGTACGACTCTGATTACGGCTTCCTCTCCGAAGACCTTACGCCCCGCCGGCCCAGCAGCCTTTATGGCGTGTGCAAGAATGCCACCCGCGAGATTTTACAAGCACGGTGCCAGAAAACCGCCCTGCAGTTTGCCTGGGCGCGCATTTTCCATCTTTATGGCCCGGCGGAAGCCGAGGCGCGGCTAGTTCCCGCCGTTATCCTGGCGCTGCTGAATGGACAGGTGGCCAAGTGCACGCACGGCGAGCAAATCCGCGATTACCTGCATGTTGAAGATGTCGCCTCGGCGCTTTGGGCCATAGCCAAAAGCGGGTTTTCCGGTCCTGTGAACGTTGGCTCAGGGCAACCTGTGAAGCTGCGGAAGATCGTTGAAACTATCGCAACGTATCTTCAGCGGGAAGGAAATGTTGCTTTGGGAGCTTTGCCCGGCGATCCCCAGGAGGCGCCGTTAATGGTTGCGGACGTTCGGAGACTTGCCAACGTGATCGGGTGGAAACCTTCCATTACCCTCGAGGAGGGTCTGGGAACAACCTGTGAATGGTGGAGATCCAGGGTAGGGCGTAGCTAGGACCGGTCCATGACTATGCGCGCTTGCCCGCTTTGTGCGAACCCATTCCCGCGTCTCTTTTTCGAGCGCCGAGGCGTCCCGGTCCATCAAAACCGGGCCTGCCCTAGCGCTGAGGAGGCACGCCAGTTTAGGCGCGGGGATCTTCTGCTGGCGTTCTGCCGAGGCTGCGGATTTGTTTTTAACGCCGCATTCGATCCGCAGTGGATCAGTTACTCTGCCGACTACGAAAACACCCAAACCTGCTCTCCTTGTTTCCGGCAATACCTTTCCGGGTTGGCGAATTCTCTCCTCACGAAGTACGCTCTTCGCGACAAGGTGGTTATTGAGGTAGGTTGCGGGAAGGGAGATTTTCTTCGCCTGCTTTGCAAGGACGGGAGAAACCACGGGATTGGTTTCGATCCCACCTACGCCGGCCCGGAGACCCTGGAGAGAGGCGCGGTGCGTTTCGTCCGGGAGTTTTATGGTTCACAACAGACGCACTACGCTGCGGATTTTGTCTGCTGCCGTCATGTCATCGAGCACGTGCAATCACCTTTGGACATGCTCAGGGTAGTTCGACAAGCCATCGGGAACAGACTGAGCGCAAGCGTATTTTTCGAGACCCCGGCGCTGCCCTGGATTCTTGATTCCTTGTCGTTCTGGGATCTTTTTTATGAGCATTGTTCTTATTTCACGGTTGACAGCCTCACCTGGGCGTTTGAACAGGCGGGGTTTCACGTCCTCGAGGCGCGACCGGCGTTCGACGAGCAGTACCTGCATATCGAAGCCAGGCCGCTTCCAACTGGCAGCACGCCGGGAAAACCACGGCCCTCCTTTACGCCAGACTTATGGCCGAAAATTCAAGCGTTCCTGGCCGGAGTCGAGCAACGAATCAAGGCGTGCGAAGGAAAAATCGAAGCTTTCTCACGAGCCGGGGGTTGCGCGATTTGGGGGGCGGCAGCCAAAGGCACAACCTTAGCGAACACACTGGACCCGCAGAATCGCCGCATTCGGTTCCTCATTGACATTAATCCCGCTAAGCAAGGGAAGTATGTGCCGGGAACCGGGCATCTGATCGTGCCGCCTGCGCACCTCAAAGACAGGAGCGGTCGCGTCGCGGGAATTCTGAATGTGAACCCCAATTACCTGGAGGAAAACAGGATGATACTATCACAGATGAGGCTCGACATTCCCATCCTGCAGCTATAGGGTGAGGACGGCGGCATCCCAAAGGGTGAAGACAGGACGGGTGGGCGGAAGGAGGGTTGGTGAAGAAGATTCGAAATCTGACTGCAGACCTGGTGAGTCAGAGTCTCTCGGTGACGTATGCGGACGAGCAGTCACAGACGTTGCCTCTTTACAGCCCTGAAGCTTTCCACGCCATTTCCCGCCTGTGGATAAAGACAGGTTGGGCGGCGAAATACTCGTACAACTTCACCTGGATGGGACGCCCGGTGATTCAATTGCCGGACGACCTGGTGAGAATCCAGGAATTGATCTTCAAGGTCGAGCCGCAGGTGATCATCGAGACTGGGGTGGCGCACGGGGGTTCAAGCGTCTTCTACGCAAGTCTGCTGGAAGTCCTGGGACGGGGTCGCGTGATATCCGTCGACATCGAGATTCGGCCACACAACCGTAAAGCCATCGAGGCCCATCCCCTCAAAAAGCTCATAACCTTGATCGAGGGCAACTCCGTGGCGCCCGAGACTCTTCAAGAGGTGCACAAACTGCTCTCCCCGGAGGAGAAGGTAATGGTGATTCTGGACTCTAATCATTCCAAAAAGCATGTCCGGGAGGAGCTTGAGCTCTACGGTCCGCTGGTGTCCTCCGGAAGCTACATCGTGGCGACCGATGGCGTCATGGAGGACCTTGACGATGTCCCGGGTGGGAAGACGAATTGGACGCAAGATAATCCCAAGGCAGCGGCGCATGAATTCCTGGCCGAGCACCCTGAATTCCAGCTTGATCCGGAGCCGACCCGGCTCGGGGTGACCTATTGGCCGGACGCCTACCTGCGCCGAAAGTGAGGCAACCAGCTCAAGGCGGTTGAATGTCAAGGGTTTCAAAAAACATTTTTTACAATGTGGTTGGTCAGGGGCTTTCAATCGTCCTAAGCTTCGTGGCGGTTAAGTTCATCTTCAAGCAATTGGGCCAGGACGCCTTAGGCATCATCTATTTCACCTTCACGCTGAACGCCCTTTTCACCGCACTATTGGCTCTGGGAATCAATGAAACCACGGTTCGTGAAGTCGCTGCCTTTCACGAAGAAGATCCAGCATACATCAGGCGACTGCTTCAAACCGCCTCCTCGTTTTATTGGGGTCTTTACGTTTTGGCGGCAGTGGCGCTTTACGCGGCGGCCCCTTGGCTCGTCACCAGATGGATCAACTTGGACACGCTCAGTCCTTCCGCCGCCACAATGGTTCTGCGCATGCTCGGAATCGCCACGCTCCTGGCGCTGCCTCGCTCTTTCTGTGCCAGTATTCTGCGCGGCATTCAGCGCATGGAATTCATCAATCTCATCGACGTGGGCGCCAGCGCGTTGCAGCAGTTCGGTGCCATCATTATCCTCTTTCTGGGCGGCGGGTTGCTTCAGGTCACCCTGTGGATCGCAGCCTGCTACCTTTTGGGCCTGATCCTTTACCTCAGCGTGTGCGCCCATTTCTTCGGCGCTCGGGCGTTTGTCCCGGGAATTTCCACCGCAGTCATCCAGCGCAACGCCGCATTCACTTTCCGGCTGGCAGGGATTACGGTTTTTTCCATGATTCACACGCAATCGGACAAAGCGATCGTCAGCAAGCTCCTGCCGCTTGGCATCTTTGGGTACTACGGCATGGCCTATAGCGGAGTATCTCGGGGCATGGTGGTGACGGCCTCGGTGTCCCAGGCAGTCTTCCCTTCTTTTTCCGCTTTGCATAAGCAGGGCGACCGCGAGGGACTTCTGCGCCAGTATCGGAAGTTGCAGGATCTTGTCTGCTATGCAATCGTGCCCTTGTTTGCGGCCATTCCTTTTGCCGCACGCCCTCTCTTCACCTTTGTGCTCAACGCGCAAGCGGCGCAGATGCTGCTTTGGCCGGTCACATTTCTGTGTGTTGGTTTTTGCATGAATGCAACAGTCAGCATCCCCTATGTCTTTACGCTTGCGGTAGGTAAGCCCCAGATCGCCGCCCGGACAGCTTACTACGCGCTGTTTGTCGTTTTGCCCGCGACGGTCTTGCTGGTGTACAAATTCGGGATTGCGGGGGCAGGATTCTCCTGGATCGTGTACCAGCTTTTCGTTTATGTGTACATGATGCCGCGCACTTGCTCAGAATGCTTGGATGTGCCTACCGGGGAGTGGTACCTTCATATACTCAAGGTCTTCGTGCTGGCGGGGGTGACCTACGGGGGGGCGGGGACTATCCTTGTATACCTGGGTTGGTCTTCGATGCCCTCGTTGATTTTGGCTTATCTTCTTGCCTCAACTGTGTTTGTGGCGGCAGCTTATCGTTTAATTGGCGACGAACTCCGCGGAACATTGCGACGCCTCACCTCCCTGAAGCCGGCGCCTGTGAGCACCTGCATATAAAGCCGAGACGGGCCGGTGGAAGACTGTTTTTGAAGGTGCGCGTAACATGATACAAATCCCTTTGAATATTGCTCGCGGGCTGAAGAAGTCAGCCTTAGGCGCGCTGGGTTGGCTACTCCGGCGTATGCCGGGATGTCCTTGGGAGTTGGTCCCAGGACCGCTCACCTATAACCAAGACGGACTGGCCACCGTCACCAATTGTGATTTTCTAAACGACCTGCGCTTTGCGGAAGCGTATCGCCTCGGGGAGCAAACAGGGTCCTGGCGGGACGCCCGAATCCATTGGCGCGTGCATGTCATGTGCTGGGCAGCCGATAAAGCGAGCCGACTCGAGGGCGACTTTGTTGAATGTGGAGTGAATCGCGGCGGCTTCTCGCGTGCCGTGATGCACTTCGTGGATTTTCCCAAACTCGGTAAGACTTTTTATCTGCTTGACACATTTCATGGGTTGGAGGACCGGCTGATTTCTGATGCCGAGCGGAAGCGTGGAATCGGCACGGGCAAATGGTTCCAATACGAAGAGTGCTACGAAGCGGTATGCAAGACGTTCGCAGGCCTGCCGGTCGTCATCGTGCGCGGTGTGGTCCCCGACACCCTGCCTCGGGTGAAAGCGGCGAAGATATGTTATCTCTCCATTGATATGAACTGCATGGCCCCGGAGATTGCCGCGGCCGAGTATTTCTGGGACAAGTTGGTCCCGGGCGCAGTCATAGTGCTGGATGATTACGGTTGGGAGGCGCATTACGAACAGAAGCTCGCCTTTGACCGCTTTGCGGCCCGGAAGGGCGGGATGGTCCTTTCGTTGCCTACCGGCCAGGGCCTGATTTTCAAGCCGTAGGCGCTTGCCGTGGGTGCAACGTTGTGGGCAGTGGTGGTACAGTTTGATGTGGGGGCAGCTGTACGTCGCCATCTAACGAGGCAAAACCGGCAAGCAAACTCTACCGCTGCCGATGTGATGACTGGTTTGACTCAGCGTGGAGCTACATGGCAAAAGTCTCGATCATAGTTCCAACTCGCAACCGCGCTCATCTCTTGAAGGTGGCCCTCAAGAGCGCCCTCGGCCAGACCTGGTATGATCTCGAGATTCTGGTGAGCGACAATTATTGTGGAAACGAAGAAACGCGCAGGGTCTTCGACTCCTTTAACGACCCGCGACTTCGATACGTAAGAACGGATCGTCTGCTGGCCATGCATGACAGTTGGGAGTTCGCGCTCGCGCACGCCACCGGAGAGTACGTCACAGTTCTTTCCGACGATTCCTACTTGCTTTCCGATGCTATTGAACGGGCCATGGCAACGGTTGAAGAGTACAAGGTGGACCTTATAGCCTGGAATTCTTGCACCTACTACTCGCCGGATTGGTATGAGCCCTATCTGCGAAACCATCTTGCGGTCGCCAATCCGCCGTATAAGACTGTGCTTCTCTCCAGCCAGGACGTACTGCGGGAGCTTTTCGATTTACGTCTGGACTCGGCCGTTCAGATGCCAAGATTCTTGAACTCGATATGCCACCGGAGATTACTTGCCAAAATAGTTCAGAGACATGGGCGAATGTTCCTTCCTCCCTGTCCCGATTACAGCGCTGCGGCCTTTCTTCTGCTGAATACGGACCAGTACGTCTTCACCGGTTGGCCCTTGGGAATTGACGGTGCAACATCACGTTCGATCGGATTCACGCTCGGTTTCAATAACGGCGAGGCCTTCAGGGAGTTTCTGGCGGAGTTCGAGGAGACGGCGAGCTTTCGAAAGGCGATTGATTTGCAGCTTGCAACCACCTCGGTCTGCATTGCTCAGACACTGGAGGAGGTCAGAAAGAGTTGTGATCCCACGAGTATCCCGTACCACGTTAACCGGCAGAGCGTGCTCTACCAAAGCATTGAGAGTGTCGCTGCTCACGAACGGAACGGAGCAGACGTGGCAGAAGCTTGGCGCATCCTGGATGCGTACCTCGCAAGTCAGCCTGAGGACATCCAACGAGCCGCGCTGACGCACAAAAGGAAATTCCAGGCCCGCTCCCTGCTGCGCGGCGCTATTGGGGAGCTGATTCACTCCTTCCCCGGTTGGGAGTATTTAGCGCGGTTAAGAGGTGGACACATCTTCCATGGGGCCCGTCAACATTTTCGAAACATGGAAGAGTGCGGACGAATCGCCCCACAACTCATTGCCACTGTCGCCCGGCGGGAGGGGTAGCGCGTACCCAGTTTGCAGAGAAAGTTCGGAACAATCTACGTTCCCGATATTCTCACACGTTCAGCAAGTCCAGGGACTGACCTTATGGTCCCCCAGGGCACTACAAAAGCTGCCCTCGAGCGTGAGTTCAGATTAGGCCGATGAGAATCGCATTTGTTTCCCACGAGAGCGCGGCCGGCGGGGCCGAGAGGGCTCTGCTGGAGCTAATAGACGGCCTGCGAGAACGTGGAGCGACCTGTATGGTGCTCCTGCGCAAGAGGGGCTGGTTAGACAGGGAACTGAATCGTCGTGGCGTTTCTTGTGCTGTGATCCCCTATAGAGGTTGGAACAGCGCACGGCTGAGAAGCAGGTTGCTTAACCTCCTGGCGATTGTCATGGTTCTCCCCGTACTGATTCAATTGAGGCGCTGGAAAGCTGACGTTGTTCTGACAAATACTTCCGTGATCCCCGTAGGGGCCCTTGCTGCCCTCGTTCTCAGAAGGCCGCACATCTGGCACATCCACGAGTTCTGCACGAAAGAATACGGTTCAACTTTCGACTTGGGGGATCACCTCTCGATCAAAGTGATAGGGTGGCTCTCAGAATTCGTCATCGCCAACTCCAAGGCCATTGAGGCTCACTACGCGCGGTTCATCCCTCGTCAGCGCATCCGCATGACCTACCAGGGAGTGAACGTGCAAGTACCAGGTGGAACAGACGAAGTCTCCAGACCTGTCGGAGGGGTCGAACCGGTCAAGTTAGTATTAGTGGGTGCTATCCAGGAGGGAAAAGGTCAGACAGACGCAGTGCAAGCTGTGGCGCGGTTGAAAACCCAAGACGTTCAACTGGAGTTGACTCTCGTCGGAACCGGCGAACCGGCCGACCTGGAAAAGGTCAAGCGCACCGTATCAAGTTGCGGCCTGGAAGGGCTGGTCAAGTTCACGGGACAAGTTCTGGAGCCTGGCCCCATCGTCAAGAACTCTGACATCGCTCTCATTTGCTCACGTTCGGAGGCCTTCGGCCGCTCCACGGTCGAGGCGATGAAGTTGGGCAAGCCCGTTATTGGTGCGCGGGGCGGAGCGACGCCAGAACTCATCCGGGAAAATTTTAACGGGCTCCTTTACATTCCGGGTGACTACCTCGATCTGGCTCAGAAGATTAAATACCTGATCGATAATCCTGAGCTAGCAAGGCAGATGGGCGAGAACGGCCGCCGCTGGGCTCAGGAGGAATTCACGGTCGCGAAGTACACGGGGAACGTGCTGAGAGTTCTCGAAGAAGCCGTTCATCAAACTGGGACGTGACTTAGGGGCAGCCTTGTGGCCTCCCTGGGCAACCCAAGCGTTGCCCTTATAGAAAGCTCGATGGATCTGTCAATCTGCATCTTGACTCGCAATCAGCCTGATTTGCTCCCGCGCTGCGTGGCTTCCTGCCTCGCGGAAATCGAGAAGGAAGAAATCGCTTCCGAGATTGTCGTCATTGACAATGCCTCCTGGGACGGTAGCCCGCAAAAGGCTGCGAGTCTATCCCCGCTGGTCCGTCTTATCCGCAATGACGAGAATCTGGGGTTTTCGAAGGCCAATAATATCGGCATCTGCGCCAGCAGTGGAAAATACGTCCTAATCCTTAACGACGACACGGAGTTTCGCCCAGGGGCTCTCAGCCTTCTAATCGGAGTGCTGAATGCCAACCCCCGTCTGGGGGGCGTCGGGCCGAAATTCCTCAACCCCGATGGATCGTTCCAGCGCGGCAATGCGCCCAAGCGGTTTCCGCGATTGCGCGGGATGGTTTCAGAACTTTTGAACCTTGATTTCGTTTTCGAAAAGTTCTCGTTAACGCGGGATTTGCTCACCAATCGTCGCGATGAAAACCGTGGAGGCGAGGCGGAACAGATCGACTGCGCCTGCCTCCTCGCGCGACGGGAGGCCCTGGAGGCGGTCGGCCTCTTCGATGAAGGGTTCTATTTCTTGTTCGAAGACACCGACCTGTGCTATCGCCTCAAAAAGGCCGGCTGGAAGTTATGGTATCTCCCGGACGCACAAATAACTCACTACGGCGCCGCGTCCTTCAAGAAAGTAATGAAATCGGAAAGGGCCGGCATGTATTTCGAGGGGCTTATTCGATTCTTCAGGAAGCATTCCAGCCCCAGCCGGTTTCTGCTCTTCCGGTTGACTCTGGCGGGTACGCTTTGTCTCAGAATGCCGCTGGCCGTTCTGTTTTCGCTGAGCCCACTAAGCAGGGTCCGCCAGCAATGGAAGGGGACCGTTCCGACATACTCGAAGGTCCTCCGGTCGCTCCTGTTCGCATGATGTGTTGTGTTGTGGGAAAGGTTGGTGGGCCGGCTGTCATTCCGAGTGCAGTGAGGAATCACGTTCTGCGTTGCGGGATCCGTGGAACCAAGGACTAGAGCAAGATTCCTCGCCGCGCTCTCACTAAGATCATGTCATTCTCGCGCAAGCGGGAATCCATTGTGTTCCGGACTCGCTAGGGAGCCCCGCTTTCGCGGGGGCGGCGTACGTGATTTTCGTTGCTCTGGGTTGGTCGAAGAACCTTGACCACTCGGAATGACACTGCCCGCTGAAATCGCAGGAGAGGGTTTTGGAAAAGCTGAAGAATCTGGTATTACCCGAACAGAAACCTGTAAGCCAGAAGATCATCCGCAACGTCGTCTTCTCAGGTTTACGAGCAGCTTTACTTTGGCCCATTCCCCTCCTTCTCATTCCCTACATCCTCAGCAAAATCGGCGTGACGAATTACGGCATTTGGGCCGTCTTCCTGGCAATCATCAGCCTGACCGCACTCAGTGACTTGGGTCTGGCGGGGACGCTCACCAAGCACGTCGCCGAGTACTATGCTCGCAAAGATAACCCGGCTTTGAATCGCCTCGTCGATACAGGACTCATGCTTTATGTTCTGATCGCGGCGCTCCTGGCGGGCGCATTGTGCTTCGCCTCGGGTCTCCTGATCCCGTTCTTTTTTCGTCAACCCTCGATTCCCCGCCCTCAGCTTCAAATGCTTTGGTATCTCTTTAGCTGTATCGTCGCTGCCAACACGCTCACGATACCTTTCTACTCGATCGTGAATGGGCTACAGCGGATGGATCTTAGCAATATTCTAACCTCCTTAAACGTCATCTCCCGGGCCGTACTCACAGTCGCTTTACTGTGGAAGGGGCTGGGACTGGAGGGATTGGTGCTTGCAAACCTTCTCGCGCCATTACTGGTCCTGGTTTGCTATATCTGGACCGTGCACAGACTTGTTCCGGAACTGAACCTTAACCCCCTGCGCAGCGATCCGCGGGAAATAAAACACATCTTCAGCTTCGGTCTTCAGATGTACCTGACGCAGATTGCCACCACCGTTCACATGCAAATCGATAAGCTCTATCTCGCCTTTTTCACTGGGCTTCCGGCAGCAGGTTTTTACAATATTGCAAGCGACACCGCGTGGAAAATCCGCACCATCCCGGAAATGCTCTTGAGCCCCGTCATGGCCGCCTCTTCCGAATTAGACGCCCATGGCGCGCAGGATAAGCTTCGGGAACTTTACTTCCGCTGCCACAAATATATGGCGCTGTGCGGACTTCCTGCGGTGGTCTTTGTAGTGGTGTTTTGCAAACCATTGGTTCAGCTTTGGCTGGGGCCGAAACTGGCCTTGGTCGCCTACCCATTGGCCATTTTAGCGGCTACTGACTTCTTTAACCTCACCTGTGGTCCCGGCTATCTCATTTACATCGGCCGGGGCGTGCTTCGTCCCGGAATTAATTCCGCCTGCATCGCCGTTTGGCTCAACCTTGTGCTGAGCTTCGTCCTGATCTACCTCTTCGGGCTAAGTGGAGCCGTGTGGGGGACGACCATCGCGGTCTTTGTCGGCACAGTCTACTTCATCTACGTATTTCACCACCAGACCGGGTATCCGCTTCGGGAGACGCTCCAGAGGGCGTATTTGAAACCCTTCCTCTGTTCCTTGGCATCGGCGGGAGTTGTATCGGTGGTCGGAGGGCACTGGCCCGGGGGATGGCCGGGCATGTGCCTGAAAGCCGCGGTATTCGGTATACTTTATCTTTCGAGCGTGACGCTCACAAAATTCTTTGATCAGTTCGACCTCGCAAGAGCTGAAAGCATCATCCCGGCAGCGCGCTTGGCGCGGAGGATCATTCGGGTTGCTTAACTGGGCAGTGCGGTATTTTCCCATTCTCCGTGTGCTGAAAAGGCACGCCGTGGGTGAGGGGCGGATTCTCGAGGTCGGGTCAGGCTGCTTCGGGCTGGCACACTTCTATCGCGGGCAGGTTGTTGGCTGCGATCTGAGTTTTCCTTACCCGACCCAAGACAACCTGCTACCAGTCCGCTGCTCTGGAGCAAGATTGCCCTTTGCGGATTCCAGCTTTGAGGCTGTTGTGGCCTCGGATGTACTGGAGCACATCCCTCCGGAGCTGCGGCGGCAAGTCATCAGCGAGGCGCTGCGGGTGACGCGCAAGCTGGCAGTTTTTGCGTTCCCCTGTGGGGGGGATGCCCACGCCCTGGATGAAGGGTTCCTGCAGTTCCACCTAAAGCATGGCATACCCCCGCCTCCCTGGCTGCAAGAGCACGTGCAGTATGCATTCCCTGCGAAGGATTTGTTCGAGGGATTCGCGGATGGCTGGACAGTGGAGAGCTACGGCAATGAACATCTCCGCTTTCACGATTGGGTCAACCATGGAGAAATCTCACGCTATTGGGGTGCTCTCTTTCGCGCTTGTTTGCGGTTTACGCCCCGCTTGCTCGAGGCTGGGTTGCGCTTGACGGACCGTGCTCCTTTTTACAGGATGATCGTTGTCGTCACTCGCCGGACGATGGAGAGATGTAGAAACAATGGCCGCCCCCGAGCTTAGCGTGATCGTCCCCACTTATAACCGCAAGGATATTCTCCTGAAAACCCTTGCCGCTTATCAGGCGCAGTCTGCTCGTGCCGAAATTCTGGAAATACTAGTCGTGGATGATGGCTCAAGAGACGGCACGCCCGACGCCATGGCGGAATTCAGCGCCCGCTCCGGCCTTCCCTTGCGATACTTTCAACTCACTCACCGCGGTCTGGCGGCGGTGCGAAACTATGGAATCCGTGAAGCGAAGGGGAAGCTCATTCTCTTTGGAGACGACGATATTCTCCCCGTGCGGAACCTGGTCGAGGAACATCTCACCTGGCACAGGAACCACCCGCAGCCTTTTGTCGGCATTCTCGGCCTGGTGGAGTGGTCGCCCGAGGTCAAGCCCACGCCTTTCATGCATTGGCTGGGTCAGGAAGGTTTCTTTGAATACGGAATGCTTAAGGCGGGCGAAGATGCGGGGTTCGGCTGCTCTTACTTCTGTAACCTGAGCCTGAAAACTGGTTTTCTGCGGGAGAACGGCATTTTCGACGAGGAGTTCAAATCTTACGGGTTCGAAGACACGGAACTTGGTTATAGGCTTGGGAAGAAGGGCCTGAAACTGCTTTACAACCCGCGTGCCCTCGGTCACCACTACAAATTCGTGTCATTTGCGGACGCCTGCCGTCGTGCTAAGGTAGTCGCTGCAGCCCGCCGGTTTTTTGAAAAGAAAGAAGCCGGCCAATTTCTTGCCGATTTGCAGGGCCGTCGCGCGCGCACGCCTGCCTTGCGTGCGAAGCGGTTGTTGGGGCTGCCCCTGATCCCTTTGGCGGCGCTCCTGAAGCCCTTCTTGGACACGCGGGTTGTGCTGCC
>Ga0187784_10002588_pt1 | contig 14520 bp, 7 predicted proteins | sample 1015_SJ02_MP15_2_FD_132964 | JGI IMG/M metagenome (GOLD analysis project Ga0187784, IMG submission 132964) | Tropical peat soil microbial communities from peatlands in Department of Meta, Colombia - 1015_SJ02_MP15_20_MG | ecosystem: Environmental > Terrestrial > Soil > Wetlands > Peat | place...
CAAGAACCAGCGACGAGTCCAAATCTTCCACCTACCAAAGCCACTCTGCCGCCTTTGCCTACGCCCCGGATCGCCGCGCTTCTTGAGATGAAGCCTGGTTGTGGGGATCTGGTTTTTGGGATGCGGTAGAATGGCTCACCAAAGTTGTGGCGTCCGCAACGCTGGCGGGACCAGGGTTCGCGGATATTCCGTCAGGTGGTGCTGCGAACGATGGATGGCGGCGGTCGAATTCCGGATCTTACGTCGGCTGAGGTGACGGCTCTGCTCGGCGAGATGGCGCAGGGCAAGCCGGAGGCGGCGGAGCAACTGATTCCGCTGGTCTACGACGAATTGCGCCGGCTCGCTAGCCGCTACATGCGGCGAGAGCGGGAAGATCATACGCTACAAACGACGGCGCTGGTGCATGAGGCCTACCTCAAGCTGGTGGAACAGCGCTCGGTCAATTGGCAGAGCCGCGCGCATTTTTTCGGGATTGCCGCCCAACTCATGCGGCGCGTCCTGATCGACCATGCGCGGCGCAATCTTCGGGAGAAGCGCGGCGGCGGGCAACCTGTGGTTGTGCTGGATGAGGCTTTTGTATTCTCTCCCGAGCAGTCCTCTGCCCTGGTCGAACTGGATGGGGCGCTGGAGCGCCTGGCAGCGATGGACGCGCGGCAAGCGAGAATTGTCGAATTGCGCTTCTTTGGCGGACTGACGGTGGAAGAAGCAGGAGAAGTGCTGGGCGTTTCCCCGAAAACTGTGAAGCGAGACTGGAGCGTGGCCAAGGCCTGGCTTCATGGAGAACTGAAAACAGCCTATGGCGCTGGAGCCGCAGAAATGGGAAACCGTTAAGGTTCTTTTCGAGGCTGCGCAAGAGCTGGCGCCACAAGACGTAGCCTCGTTTCTGGAAAAGCAAACTCCCGATCCATCGATTCGCAGCGAAGTCGAGCGTCTTCTGACGGAGTTCCGGGAGGCGGAAGGGTTTCTCTCCGATCCGGCGCTGGCCTCACTTACCGACGGCCCGGCCACTGAGGCAGCGCGATTTGGCCCGGGCGAGATGATCGCCGGGCGGTTCACGATTCTCGATTTTGTGGCGGCTGGTGGAATGGGCCTGGTGTACAAGGCCGAGGACACCGAATTGCGGCGCAGCGTGGCGCTCAAGTTTCTGCCCGCGAAAATCGCAGGCGATCCACAGGCCCGGGCGCGCTTGCGGCGCGAAGCTCAGGCGGCATCTGCGCTGAATCATCCCAACATTTGCACGATCTATGAAATTGGGGAGCACCAGGGCCAGGGCTTCATCGCCATGGAGTTTTTGGAGGGCATGACGCTGAAGCAGCAGATCGGCGGGAAGGCCGTGGAAGTCGAGACGCTGTTGCGATTGGGGGCCGAGATCGCCGATGCGCTCGATGCGGCGCACAGTGCGGGTATCTTTCATCGCGACATCAAATCTGCCAACATTTTTGTCACTACGCGCGGCCACGCCAAAATTCTCGACTTTGGCCTCGCCAAAGGCGTGCCGGGACCGGCTATGGTCGGCCAGCCTGCGGCCGCAAATGCCAAGGATTTTCTTTCTCAACAACTGACAACGACCGGAACCAGGGCCGGCACTGCAGCCTACATGTCTCCGGAGCAGGTTCGCGGCCAGGAACTGAACTCTCGCACTGACATTTTTTCCTTAGGAATCGTTCTCTACGAGATGGCAACCGGCGTCTTGCCGTTCCGCGGCGCGAACGTGGGCGAGGTCTGTGAAGCTATTGTGAGCCGAGATCCGGAACGGCCGGGCTTGTTGCGCCCCGACTTACCGGAGCGGCTGCAGAGCATCATTTTGTCGGCACTTGAGAAGGACCGGGAGTTGCGCTGCCAGCGTGCATCGGTAATACGAGGTGAGTTGCAGGGGCTGGCGCGCGATCTGGAGTCGGCGCAACATGCTGCACCACTCGTGGATAACGTGCGCCGACTCAGGTCGCGAAACCAATGGTTGTTGCTGGGCATGACCTGCGCGATAGCGCTGTCCATCGTTGTCGGGGTGACCTACCTCCGATCACGTCGACCCAAGTTGACGGAGGTAGACACGATTGTGCTCGGCGACTTCGCCAACACGGCGGGCGATCCCGTGCTGGGCGATGCATTGAAGGCGGGACTGGCAGCAGACCTCAGCCAGTCGCCGTTCCTGAACATTTTGTCGGAAGACATCGTGAATCGGCAGCTCCGCTACATGGGCCGCACGCCGGAAACTCCACTTACGCCCGAGGTCACGCGTGAAGTGTGCCAGCGCGCCAGCGCCAAGGCGATGCTGCTGGGTTCGATTTCCGGGATCGGGAGCCACTATGCGATCACGCTCAAGGCGGTGAACTGCGAAAACGGAGATTCTTTGGATGTGGAACAGGCGGAAGCCGACAGCCGCGAGCTAGTGTTAGCGCGGTTGCACGACGTAGCCGGAAGCATGCGCAACAAGCTTGGGGAATCGCTGGCTTCGGTGAAGAAGTACGATACTCCCTTAGTGCAGGCTACAACTTCGTCGCTGGAAGCGTTGCAGGCGTTCAGCCTGGCGCAGAAGACCTTTAGCACCCAAGGCGAAGCTGCCGCTATTCCTCTATTCAAGCGGGCGCTGGAACTGGATCCGAACTTTGCGCTGGCGATGGCGGACCTCGGCATCCTGTATTGCAATCTGAATGAAGAAGCATCGTGCTCGCAGTATGCAACCCAGGCCTACCAACTGCGGGACCGGGTTACGGAGAAAGAGCGCTTCCACCTGGATTGGAATTACTCCAACTACGTCACGGGCGACCTGGAAGCCGCACTGCAGGTGCTGGGACAGTGGAAGCAGCTCTATCCGCGAGACCTGGCCGCCTACATTCACCTTGGAATTGTTGCCAGTAACCTGGGACGCCTCGATACCGCTCTAGCCACAGACCTGGAAGCGCTGGGGCTGCGAAAAGGTGTTTCCGTCGTCTATAAGAACCTGGCTTTCGATTACATGAACCTCAACCGCCTGGAAGAGGCGAAATCGGTTTTGAACGAGGCCCATGCAAAGAAACTGGATGCATCGCTTCTGATGAACTATTACCAACTGGCCTTCCTGGAAAACGACTCTGAGGGAATGGAACGCTACGCCGCGAGTGCGCGGGGCAAGTCCGAAATCGAGTCTTCCATGCTTTCGAGCGAGGCGGACACGGAAGCTTTTCATGGCCGCTTGCGCAAAGCCAATGAAATTACCGCCCGCGCGGTTGGGGTGGCACTGGCTGCGGGAGACAAGGAATCGGCCGCCGACGCGGAGGCAACGGAGGCGCTGCGGGACGCCGAGTTTGGCGACAAGGGCAGCGCGAGGCGACATGCAGCCTCCGCACTTCGATATGCTCAAACCAGGGATGTGCAAGTGGCGGCGGCGCTGGCCTTCGCGCGCGCCGGGGACATACGCCAGGCAAAGGCGCTATCCGATCCTCTGGAGAAGCGATATCCGCATGACACGCTCCTGGCGCATTACTGGCTGCCCACGATCCGAGCGGCCATGGCCCTCTCTCAAGGAAAAGCCGCCGGGGCGGTCAGCGATCTGCAAGAAACATACTCCTACGAATTAGGCGGCGGAGTGCCCCCGTTTTCGGCCGGGGCCTTGATGTATCCCGTTTATCTGCGCGGGCAGGCATATCTGGGACTTAAGCAGTGGCGGGACGCGGGCGGTGAATTCCAGAAGATCATTGACCATCGCGGCCTGGTGTGGAATTTTCCGCTGGGCTCGCTGGCGTATCTGGGACAGGCGCGAGGGCTCACGAATTATGATCCGTCCGGTGCGCGAACCGCTTACCAGCACGTTCTCGATTTATGGCAGGATGCCGATACGCCGCTCGCGGCGCAGGCCAAGAGCGAGTACGCGCGCTTGCAGTAACGGCGGTTTCAGCGTGGTTTAGCTATCTTGCCAGTTCAAGCCTCCTGCGGGTTCGAGCCTCTTGCGAGGTCAATCCGTGAGCACGTAAATGACACCGGAGGGATCGCTGCCACCGCTTGAGGCGGAGCCACTGCAGTTGGAGGTGCAATCGCCTTTGCCGCCCGGGGGCGAGAAGTCGCGCTCATGCCCTCTGTCTCCCAGCTTGGGCAGATTCAGCAGCATTCCTGCGGCAGGATTTGCTCCATGAGTAAAGTCAAACGAAAAGAGCGTATATTCTTCTGCCCCACTGTCGCATACAGTCGGAGGACAAATCGCGAATGCGGTGCCGCAACCTTCAGCCGGACACGAGCCAGAGTCAATTCCGCCCTGGCTTGCGGTGCCATACACATATCCCTCCTCCGCGTTGTGCTTGGTTTCCAGAGCCAGTCGCGCCGTCGGTACTGCGCCGCTGGAACCTGCTCCCAGTCCGGTAAAGCTGTAGAAGTTCGAATAGCTGCTGGGCGATTGCGGTAGCTGAAGTTGGAAAACCGTGCCGCATCCGGCTGGCAGACTGCAAGAGGGAGCATCTCCACCATACGCAGTCGTGCCATACAGAAGATCGGCGGTGGAGTCGAATGTCAGCGCTGCCTCAGGAGTAGCTCCATCCAGTTCATCCACTCCCATGAAGCTATAACCCACGACCAGCTCCGTGTATCCGGAACTGGCGGTCAGCTCGAAGATGGTGCCGTATCCGACGCCGCCATTCTCAGCTGTGCCCCATAGGTTTGGGTTTTTGCCGGAAGAATCAAACACCAGGGCAGCCACAGGGTTGGCTCCGTCGCCGCCGCCCGTGAAGCGATAAAGCACGGTGTCGGCAGCGTCTCCCAGTTGAAAGGCAAAGACCGTGCCGCAACCGCTGCCGCCGCAGCCGCTGCCGCCACCCGCGCTGGTTGTGCCGTAGAGGAGGACTTTCTTGTCCGAAGTGGCAAGCAACAGTTCAGCCAGTGGAGTCGCTCCGTCGCTGCCGCCGGCAAAGCTATAAAGCACGGTGTCGTTGCTGCCGCCGACGGGAAAGGAAAAAATCGTGCCGCACCCGCTGCCGCCGCAGCCGCTGCCACCACCTGCGCTGGTTGTGCCGAAAAGTGTGCCGGCGGGCCCTACCTTTTTATCGAATATCAGCCCGGATGCCGGATAGGCTCCGTCACCAGAGCCACCCTGGAAACTATAGAGATATCCCGGCGATGTAAAACCGGATGCCTTAGTCAACTCGAAGATCGTGCCGCACCCATTGGGGCAGGATCCTGTACCGCCGTTCTCCGTAGTGCCCCAGATGTTCCCGCCCGAATCCTGTACTAGATCAGCCACGGGGTTGGCTCCGTTGCTGCCGGTGAACGTGTACAGGACTGTCACAGTGCTGGCGCCAGAAACACTGACCAAAGACAGCACGGCACAGATGAGCACTAAGCAAACGAGCACTTTTCGCACAGGCCACCTCCTCACCAGTTCCACACAAACTTGGAGTGCATAATCGAACGCCTTCAGGTCCCCCACAAATGGAAGGCGTGCTGGGGAGAGGGATTCCATCTTACCTTTTCGTGAGCGTAAGTCAATCAGGTTTTATTGTCTGCTGGTTCATTTCGGCTTGGCGATTCGTCCCCGATGTTATGTATTACCAATAGCTTGGACAGCATACGAAGAAATTCTTGCCACCCATGACCCCAAATTCCTCCGAATGGCGCGCTAACGGATGAAGCCCGCGAAAAGCGGCGGGCCACAAGGAGGTTGTTTATGATCAGATTTAACAAGCACGCTTTGGCTGTGGCATTTGCCCTGACCGTCGCCCTTCTGGCGGCGCGCCCGGCTCATGCCAAAGATTTCAGCATCACAAACTGCTCATCCCCGTACATCGCAAAAACCGCAGGCGCAACCTACAATGTTGTCGCCAACCTGGAGGCGGAGTCCGGCGACTGCATCGAGGTTGAGGCGACCGGGATCATTATCAATCTGGGAGGATGGGCCGTTACCGGTCCCTGCCCAATTCCTTCCTGGTGCGCCAAAGCCTATGGAGTCTACATCGCCCCCGGAGCAACCGGAGCTCAAATCATCGGGCCAGGAACCATTCAGGGGTTCAATGTCGGAGTCGGTGACTTTGGCAACTCGGCTCTGATCCAGGGCATGACAATTCAATACAACATGACTGGAGGAGTTCTGCTGTATGGGGTGGACGGCAGCGTTGTCGCCGAGAATCCTTTTATCTGGTTTAACGGCACCGCGCCGCTCACAACGCCATACGGCGTGCTTCTGGAGAACACAACCAACTCGGTGGTGCAGTACAACACCCAGATCAGCTATAACGGAAACCAGAACGGTCCGTTTGGCGATGGCATCTGGATCCAGAACAACAGCACCACGACTACGTTGTCTTCGCATAACGACGTCATCGCGAACGAGCTCAACAACAGCTACAACGGCATGCTCTCGGACCAAGCATTTGGAATTTGGGTTGGTTACAACAACAGCCTGGGTTGCCCCAATGTCGCCCCCAGCACCGACACCGTCATCGTCAACAACGCTGTCGTCGATTACAACACGCAGATCGGAATTGGGCTGCAGTGCAATGGAGCGCAGCAGAGCACGGTCATGCACAACGTCACTCAGTTCAATGGGATGTTTGACCTTTTCGACGGGAATCCCGGCTGCAACACGGATTTCTGGGCCGTTGACAGTTTTGGATCGTCGAATCAACCCGGGTGCGCGGACTGATCTGCTCCCGGCCACTTTCGTCTCTCCAAACTGACATGAGATAAAGGGGCCACCTCGCGGTGGCCCCGTAGCTCAGATGGATAGAACCGCGGTTTGCTGATTCTCCCAGATGACGCTAACGCTGTAACCTTCTTTCTTTTGAAAGCACTCAGTGATGCCAGAGCACGCAAAGGAACGCTAGGAGTCAGCTTCGGAACATTGTGATTCCGCAGACGCCCAAAGTGCAGGAAAGACCTGTGGTCTCAGAAGCTCGGGATACCTACGCGATACTAATGATTCAATCGCTCACCCCCAACAAGTTCGTGCTTGAGAATGCAATCGGAAAAATAGATCAGCTCGCAAAACAGCATGCTGCTGCACGGCTGCGTCATACATGGCCTTTGCGACGTCATCCTGAGTTTCTTGCCGGTGGGCATACCCGTTCGGGTTGTCGAGGACTCTGCGTTTGAGGCCTGAAAAAAAACCTCTCCCCGGTAATCGGGGAGAGGTTGTTGTAGTCGGAACGGGTTTTTAGTCGTCGTCCCCGTCGCCGGTAGGTGCCGCGCGGTTGAAGTCGCTCGCGGGGCGAACGGTCTCCTCGCCGGGGTAGGGGCGCGTAAACCCGGTGGCTTCGTACCAGGTCAGATGGTTGACGGTGTCCACGTCTTCGGAGTCTGGCTTTTGCTGTTTGCCAGCGAAGACCTCGGCCTTCTTCTTCATCCAGCCATCCCTCAGAGCCTTAACCGCAGCGCTCTCTGCCGAGATGGGCTGAGCCTTCACCGCAGGCTTTTGAGGGCACGACGGGATGTTCTGGGTCGGAGTCTGGTCCACACCCGTGTTCAGCGCGATCTGATTGGGCACGTGCGTCCACGGCTCAAAGTTAGCCGGGGGCGGGTTATCGATGAAGAACGTTCTCATCGGCGAGGCCACCAGGTCGAACTGGTTCATCGGCTTCATGCCGAGAATCTGCTCGATCGTACGTGTCATGTTGACCTGCGTGTAGAAGGTGCTGTCTTCGATGACCCCACCACCTTGGCCGGCGTTCACCTGGAGGACGTAGGGGCTGAACACATAACCTGGAGAGCGGTGACCATCGACATGGTCGACGCCGTTCTGCGCGTCGTCTTCCTCGACGAAGATCGCCGCTGAGGACCAGATCGGGCTGTGGCTAATGTAGTCGACGTAGCGACCAAGGGCCAAGTCGTTATCGGCCTGCATAGCTTGGCCGGTCGGCGGGCCGCCGGTGTGGTCAGAGCTGATCCACATGAACTCCAGCTGGGGCACCGTACCGTTATTGACGTCATTCTGGAAGTCCTGTGACCAGATATCGAAGCGGAACTGGTCGGGGATGCCCAAGTCGAACTGCGGGTAGTTTGTATGCGTGTTATTGATCAGGTTCGGTAGCGGGGAGTGCGAAGTCACCGTGTTGTAGTTGTACAGCTGGCTTTCAGCGCCGCACTCATAAGCTGTGAAGTCGTCGTAGAAATCGATCCACAGCGGCTCTTGTGTCGACCCATTCGGCTGCAGGAAGGTGTCGTATTCGATGTACTCGCCGTAGTTCTTAAACGAGACGCCATACTTTGCCGCCTGGTCCCACAGGTGGCCGGCCTTCTGATAGGCAAGCGAATCGCCGCCGTCGGAGGGGTAATCGCGGAGCCAGTCCGGCGACTGGATATCGTCGGAGTAGGGCGCCATAGCCTGCGTGATCCAGTTGTGACCGTCAGCCGACTGGCGGCTCGGGTCGTAGAAGTTGTCCAAAAGCGGGAATCGCTCTACCAGCGCGTGCGCGTTCGGAGTAACCGGGGTACCCCCGGCTGCTTCGCCGTCACCGAAGACCGCCAGGGAGGGATCGCCGTTGCCGCCGACCACGTCGCCAAGAACCTGATCGTAGGTGCGGTTTTCACGGATGATCACGAAGACGTGCTGGATCAGCGAAGGATCGCCAATATTGGCCGGAATTGCTGTCGGCGGAGTGTTCTTCTTGCCACCGGAAGCGGACTCGATATTCTCCGTGAGATCCCAGTGGTTGTTATACGTTACCTGCTGCGTCATCTGCGCCAGGGTCTGGCTCGGAACGGGAACGGGAATTACGCTCACGATACCGAGGTCCTGGTGGGTGTTGAAGTCGTACACGCCCCAATAGTGACCGTACGAATTTTCGAACGTATTCTGCGGAGGCGGCTCCGCACCAAAGCCCGTGGTGCCGAGGCCATGGTCGTCTGCAACAAGAAGCACGCCGTCCGGCGTGTCGAGCACGACCGAACTCGCCCCTTCGGCGACCGGGATCAGGCCCAAGACTTGTTCGGTGTTGAGGTTAACCACGGCAACCGCGTTGGCATTGTAGAGTGCGACATAGGCAAGGTTGTTCACCGAATCGACGGCGATTGAGTTCGGTCCGGCGCCATAGGCGGATCCGGGTTCACCAGGCACCTTGATCGGCAGCCCAAGGTTGATCGTCGAGGCCACCTCGTTCGTGACGGTGTTGATAACCGAAATGCTGTCGCTATAGGTATTGGCGACCAACAGGTTCTGGCCCCACAAGGCCATTCCCGTGGGGTGCAGACCCACCTTGATGCTGCCGGTCACCGTAAACGTGGACAGGTTCACCACGGAAACCGTGCCGCTGGCCGTGGCCCCAGTCGGATTTACCGCGACCACCGGGGTGCCATTCGAGAATTCCTGGAAGTTCTTCTCGGTAGCAATAGGGCCGGCCTCGTTGGAGACGTAGGCGGTGTTACCGCCCGGCGAGAGGATGACACTATTCGGGACGTTGCCGACGCGGACCTCTGGACCTTCAGCCGGATTCTGTTCCGTCAGGTTGATCTCAGTGAGCGTGTCGTTGTTGTCCAGTACCGCATACGCGGTCGCGCCATTCGCCGAGATCGCGATGCTGGTCGGATAGGAAGTGTAGACATCATCCGAATTAATCGAGTAGGTCTGGCCGCATGGGATTTCAGCGCTGCCCGTGGTCCCCGGAGGGCTGTTCGGGAAGCAGGTAACAGTGGTTAGATAGCCGCCGCCGTTGACGTCTATCGGAACGGTGACTTGAGCGTAATTTGACAACATACCTGTCGCCAGATTGACGCTGGCGATGGCAATGTAGCTGGCCGGACCGTAATTGCCGTCCTGGGTAAACAGCAGGTACGCGCCATTCGGCGTATAAGCGATGCCGCCCGCTCCGCCGTCTGCATCGGATCCGAAGCTGAAGTTCTGCAGAACTTGGCCGGTCGAGGGGACGAAAACGGTAACGGATTGTTGCTCACCCATCTGAAGAACAGCGGCGGTGGGTGGAGTGGTATTCGGGTTCAGTGCGATGGCCTTGGCCCGGGTTCTGATGCCAAGATAGACCGAGGTGCCGGCGGGGGTGATGATCGTACCATTACTCACGACCCACGGATTGGGCAACGTGTTCGGGTAATCCGGGCCCACCGACCCGTCCGCGTTCATGCCTACCTGGTAGGTCGGGAACTCTTTAGACTGCGCGAACGCCAAAACGCTAAGCCCCACCGCAATTGCCAGGACGGCGGGCAGACGCTTAATTCGAGATTTGTTTGTGGAGTTACGTCTAGAGTTTCGATACATGTACCGTCCTCCTCTTTGTGCTGGTGCTACACCAGACAGGGCCAGCTTAGCGGCGCAAGGATGACGCCAGCATGACGTGGGGATTACATTTTCGTCATCTGCCAGCGGAGACCGGCAGGCGGAGCGTGACGTGAGTTCCCTGTCCCAATTGGCTGGCAATCTCTACCTGGCCACCGTGCAGTTGCATGATGCTCTGGACGATCGCCAGCCCCAGACCGGTACCACCTGAGGCTTGGGAACGGGACGAATCGACACGGAAGAAGCGATCGAAGACCCTGGGCAGCGCTTCGGGCGGGATGCCGACGCCGGTGTCGAGAACATCGATACGAATCGTTGAAAATTCGGCATTGGCACTGAGCACCACCGACCCGCCCGGTCGCGTGTGCGTTACCGCGTTCGACACCACGTTACCCACTGCCCGCTGCAGGAGCGTGCGATCCAGTTCGGCGATTACCGGACCGGTCCCGCCAATGGTCGCGAGCGAAATGCCTTCCTCTGCAGCCGTGGCTTCGTAGTATTCGCGCACCCCATCCAGCAGTTTCGTGACGTCCACGCTCTCTCGATGCAAATGGGCCAATGGGCTCTCGGCTCGCGCCAAAAAAAGGAGGTCGCCAATCAGCGCCGATAAGCGCACGGTTTCTTCCAGGCACGATTCGAGCACTTCGCGGTACTCGTCCACGGTTCGTGCGCGGGCCAAAGCAACTTCGGCTTCGCCCCGGATGTTATTCACGGGCGTGCGCAGATCGTGGGCAATATCGGCGGAAAATCTTGAAATCCGCTCGAAGGATTCTTCCAGCCGATCCAGCATTTCGTTGAAGGTGCGAGCCAGGGATGCCAGTTCGAATGGATATCCCTCGGAGAGGATACGCTCGCGGAGGTTCGTCGAACTAATGTGGCGCGCCGTCGTCGCCATCTCCTCGACCGGACGAATGCCGTGGCACGCAACCCGATACCCGACCAAGGGGAAGATGGCAAAGCTTCCCAGCAGGATGACCAAGGACCAGCGCCGAAAGCGCGCCAGCAACGCTTCTTGCTGCGAAACGTCAATTGCGATTTGAATCGTGTCGGTTTCAGCAGGATGCGAACCGACCTCAGCCGCCGCGCTGGTTACACGAAACGATTGCCCGTGTTTTCCCTTCATCGCAAGAGTGCGAGCAGGATGTTTTTTTACTTCAGTGTCGAATTGTGAAAGGTCCAGTTGGTCCACCATGCCCGGTGTTGTCAACAGCGGTATGTTCCGTTCGTCCAGCAGGCGAATATAGAATTGCTGATAGCGCCGCGCGGCCGTCTCCAGCTCAATTTCCTCGCGCAATCCATCCCAGTCATCGGGGCGCTCACGCAACATGGTGCGGACCACGTGCAGCTTATCAGCGAGAAACAAGTCAGTGCTTTTTCCCAACTCCGTGCGCAGTACAAAATAAAGACTGACGGTGGCGAGAAATACCAGAAACAGGCCAGCCAGTGCATAACCGGCGGTGAGCCGAAAGGCCAGGGTGCCCCACCGCCGTGCGGTGGGTGCGTCGCTATTGTTCGAGCTCCAGGACATAGCCAGCGCCCCGGACCGTGTGGATCAGTTTGATCGGGAAGGGATCGTCCACCTTGCTGCGCAACCTGCGCACATTGACGTCAACCACATTCGTGTCGCTATCGAAATTCATGTCCCAGACTGCCTCTGCAATCCGGGTTCGCGATAACACTTCGCCCGTGCGCCGCGCGAGCAGCGACAAAAGAAGAAACTCTTTGGTGGTTAAATCCAGCCGTTGACCGGCACGGGTCGCGCGCTGGCGCAACAGATCAATCTCCAGATCGGCCATACGCAGGGTTTCCTGATGGCGCGGCGGAGCCCGCCGCAGCAAGGATCGCACGCGTGCCAGCAACTCGGAGAAGGCGAAGGGCTTCACAACATAGTCGTCGGCCCCTAGTTCGAAGCCACGCACGCGCTCGTGCACTGCGTCACGGGCGGTCAGAAACAATACCAGTGCCCGTCGACCGGCTCGGCGCAACTGGGTCAGAACCTGCCAGCCGTCCAGACCGGGAAGCATTACGTCGAGAATCAAAAGATCGAAATCCGCTTCTTGCGCCAGGTGCAGGCCCGCCAGACCGTCGCCCGCTACGTCCACAACAAAGCCGGCTTCGCTAAGCCCCTTCTTCAGGAACTTCGCAGTCTTGGATTCGTCTTCGACGACCAGAATTCTCATCGCAATGCACTCGCGAAATGATGGAGGCACGAAGCGTTCTTAGTTTCGACTTGACCCGCAAGCCTAAAAGGTGAATCTTGCAGAAAACTGCAGCACCCGCGGCAGGCCGTTGGGACTGATTTCCTGCAAGGTGCCGAAATTGCCCGGGCCCGAGTTGGGCACCAGATAACAAGTCTGGTTGAGCGACATGCCATCGCCGCAGTTTGTGCCCACGGGGTTGTATTCCAACTGGTTGATCCCGTCGCCGTTTTGCACGTAGTAATTGGCGTGGTTCAACAGGTTGAAGGCTTGCACCTGAAACTGCAGCTGCTTGCCCTCGCGAACCTCGAAACTGCGAGCCAGACCAAAGTCGATCCTCTCTAGCCACGGGCCATAGAAGGAATTCAGACCGATGCCCGGCGTGGGGCCAGCGCCATTGATGCCTCCGGCGGTGGCCGCGGTGTCCTGGTTGAAGGCGGTATCGTTCAGGTTGTCATCGGCGCCCGTGCAACTCTGGAACGCGGTGGTAAAAAACGTTCCAGAACCAACTGGAGTGGTGCACGCTGTACTCAGCAAACCCGCGTAAGGTCGACCCGAAGAGAACTCCATAACGCTGCTCAGCGTCCAACCCGACAGCAAGGTGCGCCCAGCACCTGAGCCTGTCAGCTGGCTGAAGCGCGGTTGGTATACGGCGCCTAACGTTAGCCGGTGCCGCTGGTCGAGGAGCGAAGGAGCATGGGTATTGCTGAAGTCAAACTGGTTGTTGAAGTCCATCCCGTCCAGCATGATGCTCTTGGCAAAGGTGTAAGCGAACTGCAAAGCAACGCCGTTTGACATGCGGCGCTGCACCTGCACGAACAAAGAGTTGTAATGGTTTTGCGCCGGGCTGATCAGCTCCTGGATCTGGCCGAGAACACTGGGATTGACGATGCGGCCGTCCGTGAGCAGACCATTATCCATGTTGGGCAGGGTGATGGATGGGCCAGTACATGAGGACGGCGTGAGCGCACTGGGAGGACAAACGATGTACGTAGTAGTGCCTTGCAGGAGTTGGAGGTTCGCATCATAGGCGCTGCCCGAAATTATGTGCACGCCGTGATTCCACATGGTGCCCACGGTTAAAGTGGTGTTCTCAAAAATCTCGCGCTCAATCTGCAAGCTTGCCTGTTCGATATAGGGCACCCGGAACTGCGGAGAAACCAGGGAAATGTCTGAGGAAGCCCCGAACAGCGGGTTATTCGCCGCCAGGATATTAGGGAACGTGGGCACCTGTTGGTTCGGGTACCCTAGGGAAGGACTGTAACTGGAACTTGCCTCCTCCTGCTGCGAAGGCAGCCCGTTCGAGATCACGGCGTTGCGGTAATTCAGTCCGTTCATGTTGGTATAGAACAACCCGAATCCTCCGCGCACTACGGTCTTCGACTCCGGCTGCCACGCGAATCCGAAGCGTGGCGCTAGGCGTCGAAATTGGTTCGGATATTGCCCGGTGAGCGGAAAGGCCAGATTCTCCGCAGGTTGCGGGTAAACCTGGAAGTCTTCGCGCAAGCCCATTTCCAGCGTCAGATTCGGCCGCGCGCGATACGAATCCTGCACATAGAACCCGTAGTAAGGCACGGCAAAAGAAAAAGTCGGGTTGCCGGCGGCTTGACTAAAATTGATGTATTCTCCCAGCGCAAAGGCTTCCAAATTCGGGAATTCGTAAAGGCCGAGCGGCGACCCGAAATCAATAGCCTCGTTCGGATCGGCGCCACCATCGTCGGTATCCGCGTCCCATGTGCGGTTGAAATCGAAACCGAATTGCAACGTATGTTTGCCGATTACGTAGTCAATTCGATCGGCGAGAGCATATTGCCTCTCAAACACTCTGCCTATAGAGAAAGCGTTGTTACCCAGAATGAACGCCGTTGGGCTATCGAGGACAATGGTGGGCGTATTCGGTGCCAGGCCAGTTGGGGTCGCGATCTCGTTATCTTGTGAGGCGCTCGCGTGAAATTCGTTCAGCAGGTTGGGTGAAAAAGTGTGGGTCCAGCCCAAGCTGGTTTGAAAAGTACGTACGTCAGCATTGGCCAAGCTTTGGATCCCATAGTTACCGACCGTTGGGTCGAGGATGACGCCCCCGGGGGAGTTGAAGCGGTTGACATTGACTGTGAGAAACAGGCTGTCGCGGTTGCTGGCCTG
>Ga0187784_10002589_pt1 | contig 14517 bp, 13 predicted proteins | sample 1015_SJ02_MP15_2_FD_132964 | JGI IMG/M metagenome (GOLD analysis project Ga0187784, IMG submission 132964) | Tropical peat soil microbial communities from peatlands in Department of Meta, Colombia - 1015_SJ02_MP15_20_MG | ecosystem: Environmental > Terrestrial > Soil > Wetlands > Peat | place...
ACGACGACGACGACGACGACGCTGACCACCTCAACGACCGTCCGCCTCGCCACCTGCGCCTTCTCGCAACTGTCGGTCACGGGCGGACAGCAGGCGGCGGGCCTCGGGCACGAGGGGGTCCCCCTCTTGTTCCGGAACACCTCCACGGCGACGTGCGCCCTCGAGGGCTACCCAGGTGTGGCGGGCCTGGACGCCGCGGGCGACCAGGTGGTCCAGGCCGTGCGCACCCCGAGCGGCTACCTCGGAGGGCTGAACCCGGGCACCACCACGCCGCCGGCCGTGACCCTCGCTCCCGGCCAGCTGGCCTCCGCCATGGTCGAGGGCACCGACATGCCGACGGGCACCGAGACCTCGTGCCCCCAGTACCCGGCCCTGCTGGTCACTCCCCCCGGGGCCACGCAGTCGGTGCACGTGACGGCCGCGCTGCCCGGGTGCTCGCCGATCCAGGTGCACCCGGTGGTCCCTGGGAGCACCGGGTCCGCCGAATGACGGCTCGCCGACCCTGAGGCCGGCCCGGACGTGCGACGCCGCCGGCCCCGGGATGGTGCGGTCCCGGAACCGGCGGCGTCGAAAGGGGTCGTAATGTCGCCCGGCACTGGACCGGGCCCGTACTCAGCCGCCGGCCCCCCCGCAGACCGTCTCGACGAGGAGGCGGCTCACCACGTAGGGGTCCATGTTGGCGTTGGGTCGCCGGTCCTCGATGTAGCCCTTCTTGTTCTGGGCCACCTGCCACGGGATGCGGATCGACGCGCCCCGGTCGCTGGTGCCGTAGCTGAACTGCGTGTAGTGCGCCGTCTCGTGGTGGCCGGTCAGGCGGTTCTCGATGCCGATGCCGTAGTTGGACACGTGCTCGTCCACGTTGTTCCCCAGGGCCTCGCAGCCCGCGATGATGGCCTCCCAGCCCCCCTCCCCGCGCATGGCCTTGGTGGAGAAGTTGGTGTGCGCCCCGGCACCGTTCCAGTCCCCGAGGACCGGCTTGGGCTCGAGGGTGGCGAAGGTGTCGAAGTCCTCCGCGATGCGGAAGAGAAGCCAGCGGGCCGTCCAGAGCTGATCACCGATGAGCGGAGGCGGGAGCACGCCGATCTGGAACTCCCACTGCCCCATCATCACCTCGGCGTTGGTGCCCTCGATGGCCAGCCCGGCCTTGAGGCAGGCCGCAGTGTGCGCCTCGACGATGTGGCGGCCCGGCATCTTGTCCCCGCCGACACCGCAGTAGTAGGGCCCCTGCGGCGCCGGGAAGCCCGCCTCGGGCCAGCCCAGCGGCCGCCCGTATTGGAAGAACGTGTACTCCTGCTCCACGCCGAACCAGGGCTCCTCGGCGGCGTACTTCTCGGCCGTCTCGACGCAGGCGCGCCGCGTGTTCGTGGAGTGGGGCGTGAAGTCGGGGTGCAGGACCTCACACATGACGAGCTTGTCGTTCTCGCCCCGGAGCGGGTCGGGACAGGTGAAGACGGGCTGGAGCACGCAGTCCGACGAGCTGCCCTCGGCCTGGTTGGTGCTCGAGCCGTCGAAACCCCAGATCGGGGGCTCCTTGCCGTCCTCGACGATCTTGGTCTTGCTGCGGAGCAGTGGGGAGGGCTCCGTCCCGTCGATCCAGATGTACTCAGCCTGGTAGCTCATCACTCTCCTGTGTCCCTTTTCCGGGTGTCCCTTTTCCCGGTTTCTCCTGGTCAGGTGCACGGTCGTGGGACCGTCCCACGCCGCCGGGTGTCCGGCACCCGTACTGACCGCTGTGCAGTCTCCCTGGACCCTATTTCGCCGCCGTATCGGCTCTGTAAACCGTGGATGAACTCTGGCCGCCGAGTGCCCCGAGTGCCCCGAGTGCGCCTGTGCCCGGGTGCGCCCCAGCGGCGCCCCGACGCGACGGAGGGCCGGGTCCTCGACCCGGCCCTCCTCGTTCTCCCCGTCCAGGGGCGTCTCCCCGAGGGGCCGCTCCGCGGGAGTCTCACCTCGTCGCCGGGCGGGCCCGGCGACGTTCAGCAGGTGGAGCCGTTCAGCCCACCCACGCAGTTGTTCGCGGTGCTGAAGAGCCCGGAGATCCCGCCGCCCAGCGCCGCGATGGCGACGACGGCAACGACGGCGATCAGGCCGACGAGCAACGCGTACTCCACCATGGATGCGCCACGCTCGGTCCGCGCCCGCTCGAGCAGCGAGCCGTGCGCCAACCTCACCGTGGCCCACGCGTGTACGAACACTTCAACCATGAGACTTCTCCCCTCTTGTCCCCTCTTGCCCCTGCAGGCCTGCGCCGCAGCGCCTGCATCTCTCTCTTAAGCATCGGGCTTGCATCGGGCACACTCCATAGGTCCTTTGGACCTTTCCCCCATAGGTCCTTTGGACCTTTCCCCCGGGAAGCCAACGAACCCCAAGAACGACAGTGGGCCGGGCCGGCTCACGCCGACCCGGCCCTACCGTCATCCCATTGGGGAAGGGGGAATTTTCCCTCTAGGGAAGCAAGGCGTCCCTCGCCGAAGCGAGCGGCGTCCCGGCTAGCAGGTGCTGCCGTTCAAGCCTCCGACGCAGTTGTTGGCGCTGCTGAACAGGCCCTTGATGCCCCCTCCGAGAGCCGCCACCGCCACGACGGCGACGACGGCGATCAGGCCGACGAGCAGCGCGTACTCCACCATGGAGGCGCCACGCTCAGTCCGTGCCCGCTCGAGCAGGTTGCCGTGGAAACCGCGAACAGCGAAGTACGCATTGAGAAACAGTGCGCTCATCCTTCGTTCCCCTTCTCTCCCCAACGAGTCCGAACCCGATGTTCGAACCTTACGAAAGCATTTTCGGCCCGGTCCCGGCGCATCTCCATAGTCATTAAGGACCAAATGCGCAAGGTGGCGGGTGACGCCGTTGTCACTCGATGGTGACCAGTCCCATCACGACGGCGCGCACGAGCGCGTGCGTCCGGTTCGTCACGTCGAGCTTCTGGAAGATGGCGGCCAAATGGTTCTTGGTCGTCTTCGGGCTGATGTAGAGGCGTTGCGAGATCTCCCCGTTGGTGGCGCCCTCGGCCAGCAGTTGGAGCACCTCGAGTTCGCGCTGGGTGAGGGACCACGGGCCCCACTGCTTCTCCTCGTCGCGCCGCGGCGCAGCCGGCTCAGGGTCGTGATAGTCCTCGGCGCGTATCTCGAGCGCGTCGTGGGTCAGCGTCGCCCGCGCCCCGCGCAGGCTCTCGCCGCGGTGGACCGTGGTGCTGACCGAAGGGCCCGAGACCGACACCTGCGTGTAGAAGGTCCACCTGGCCGTCTCCCCAACCCGGACGCCCGGCGCCTGCTCCACCTTCGGCCACAAGATCGCCGAAGCTTTATTGGCCATTCCTCCCCCCTCCACCACCACCGGCCCGGAGGCCTCGGTGGCTTCTCCTCCACCGCTCCTGCGGTGGAAATTCCCAGGTCATTGTACGTCTCGGCCCACAAACCACCGTCGCAGCACGATTGCGGCACGGGTGCAGCCTCCCCAGGACGAACAATTCTCCCGGCCGGCTCAACCACTGTGGAACGCGTGCTTGATGGGCCCCACGATGGGTCCCAGCACGACGATGAGGATGGCGGGGAGGAAGCACAAGGCGAGCGGGAAGAGGATCTTCACCGGCACCTTCGCCGCCTTCTCGCGCGCGCGTTGTCGGCGCTTGTCGCGCATCTCGTCGGCCTGCGCCTGAAGCACGCGACCGATCGGGAGACCGAGCGCGTCAGCCTGCGACAGCACGACGGCAAACGTCACCAGGTCGTCGATGTCCGTCCGCAGCTTCATGTTCTCGAGCGCGTCATGACGCGACAATCCGAGCTCCATCTCGCGCAGCGTCATCCTCAGCTCGTGGGTGACCGGTGACTCGAAGCGCGCGCAGGACACCTGCATCGCCTGCTCGAGACCCAGCCCGGCCGCCACCGAGATGGTCATCAGGTCGAGTAGGTCCGGGAGGTCGTTCGTGACCTGCTCCCGGCGCACCTTGATGCGGTGACGCAACCACCAGCTCGGCGCCAGCCCGCCGAGCATGGGCAGGATGAGCACCATGGCCAACCCGTACTTGATCGGGACGACCCCGCTGACCAGCGCCACCATCCCGGCACCGATGCCCAGCAGGACGGCGCCCACCTGCACGGCCACGAACTCCTCGGCACGCACCGTCCCGGTGAGGCCGGCCTTGAGGAGATCGGCGTGCACGCGGTCGGTCTCGCTCGAGGGGTAGAGGCGCGACAGGGTGTGGCGGAGGGTGCCCAGCAACGGGCCGAGCACGCGTTGGAACAGCGGCGTCTGAACGCGCTCGACGGTGGGTGGGGCGTCGGCGTAGAGCTCGGCCTCCGAACCGAGCGACCTGATGAACTCGAGCCGTTGCGAGGTCCGGTGCGAGCTCCAGGCGGCGACCACGACCCCGGCCAGGCCGGCGGCCATCAGTGTGATGCCCACCATCGGCACGATGTACGCCGCGTTCACGCGATGGCCCCCTCTCCCCTCAGATCTTGATGTTGACCATGCGCCGCACGATCCAGAACCCGAGCGCCATGAGCCCGGCCGTCCCGATGAGGACGACGAGACCGGCGCCGTGGAGCATGGGCTGCAGGTAGCCCGGGTCTTTCATCTCGAGTGCGACGACCAAGAAGATCGGGATGGCGAAGAGCACGTAGCCCGACATGCGCCCTTCGGCCGACAGCGTCTGGACCTCCCGCCGCACCTCTTGGCGCGTCCGCATGAAGTCGGCCAGCGTGTGCAGGATCGGTGCCAGCCGGCCACCGGTGGACTGCTGGATCCGCACCGCCTCCACCGCCCACTTGAGATCCTCGACGCCGCAGCGCTCGGCCATGTTCTCGAGGGCGATCACCAGGTCGGACCCGACGGCCACCTCGGCCATCACCCGGTCCAGCTCCGTGGAGAGCGGAGGCTTGGCGTCACGGCGGTACATGTCGATGGAGCGCTGGAACGTCTGGCCGCCCTCGACCGACGCCGCCATCAGCGCCAGCGCGTCGGGCAGCTGCTCCTGCATCTGCTTGATGCGCTTGGTGGCGCGCCGACCCGGGATGAACCAGGCCACCAGGGCCACCAGCAAGATGGCGACGAACGAGGCGAACGGCGATCCCACCATGACGCCGGCCACCACCGCCAACATGAGCGCGATCGCCCCGCTGATGGCGATGTACTCGCCCGAGCGCAACGGGATGTCGGCGCGCTCGAGCCGCCGCTCCAACACGCCACTGGTGTCGATCCGCCCGAAGATCCCCGCGATGCGCACGGTCAGCGCGGACAGCTCACCGTGCTCGGGCGACTCGCTGACGACCTCGACGGGAACGCTGGCCGTCCCCATGGTGGCGTCGAGGATCTCGGCCAGCGTCCGCTGCTTGGTGCGCACGCGCATGATGAGGGCCACCACGGCCAGCGAGAGCCCGGCACCGATGAGGACGGCCGCCACGAACGCCCCGGTGCTCCCCGCGCTGAGCTGCAACGACGCCACGAGCACGACCGGCCCCCTACTTCCCCTCGCGCTCGCGCCGGCGCGCCAGCATCTCGTAGAGCTCCTCGGATGGCGGCTCGACCACGCGCCCGGGGCGGGCCGGGCGGTGGTGGCGGCTCGGCGACCGGTCCGTACCGAGCGCCCCCGCATCGTTGCGGAAGATGTGCGGCGGCACCTCGATCCCGCTCCGCGCCAGCTCGTCGAGGATCTTGGGGCGCAGGCCCGTCGGCACGAGGCGGCCCATGCCCTCGTGGGTGTCCACCCGGTGGAAGAGGTCCTGCAGGAGCACCGTGTCCCCCTCCATGCCCTGGATCTCGGTGATCGACTGCACCACACGGGGGCCGGCCGGGGTCCGCTGCAGCTGCACCATGATCCCCACCGCCATGACGATCTGCTCCCTGATGGCACGTTGGGGCAGCTCGACGCCGCCCATCATGACCATGGTCTCGAGCCGGCCCAACAGCTCACGGGGCGAGTTGGCATGCACCGTCGTCATGGATCCGGCGTGGCCGGTGTTCATGGCCTGGAGCATGTCGAGCGTCTCCGCGCCACGACACTCTCCGACGATGATGCGGTCGGGACGCATGCGCAACGAGTTGCGCACGAGGTCCCTGATGCGGATCTCGCCCGTCCCCTCGGCGTTGGCGGGGCGGGTCTCGAGGGTCACCACGTGGGCCCCTTGGATCTGGAGCTCGGCCGACTCTTCGATGGTGATCAGGCGCTCGCCGTCGGGGATGAAGTTGGACAGCACGTTGAGCATGGTCGTCTTCCCGGTGCCCGTCCCACCCACCACGACCATGGAGATCTTGCCCCGCACGCAGGCTTCGAGGAACACGGCGGAGTCCATGGTGAGCGAGCCCAGGTTGATCAGGTCCTGCATCAGGAAGGCGCGCTCGGGGAACTTGCGGATGGTGAGCACGGGGCCGCGCAGGGCCAGCGGGGGCACGATGGCGTTGATGCGTGAGCCGTCGGCCAGCCGGGCGTCGACCATCGGCGACGCCTCGTCGACCCGGCGGCCCACGGCGTGGACCATGCGGTCGATGATCCGCCGATACTGGTCGTTGGAGGTGAAGGTGACCTCACTGCTCTCGATCCGGCCCTTGCGCTCGATCCAGATCTCGTCGTAGGCGTTGCACATCACCTCGGTGATGCTGCCGTCGGCGAGCAGCGCCTCGAGCGGCCCGTATCCCAGCGAATCCTCGAGGATCTCCTCGACGAAGCGCTGCCGTTCGATGGGCGAGATCCCGAGGTCCTCGCGGTCGAGGATGTCGTTGACCGTCGAACGGACACGCTCGCGCAGCTCGTCGGGCGCCAGGTCGGCCGCCCTGGGACCGATCTCGGCCAACACCTTGCCCTGGACCTTCTGCTTCGACGCCTTCCACGTCTGGTCCAGCACGGAGCGGTCGGACGCACGCCGCATCGGGTGGCCCTTGGTGCCCGGCTCCCCGAAGGGGTTGGGGCGGACGGGCGGGCCGCCGGGATCCCCGGCCCGGCGGTTCCGCGGTGACTCGCCGGGGGGAGCCGAGCCGGCTCCCTCAGCCGCGCGGTCGGCCGCGCCGTCGGCGGCCGCCAGCTTCTCGGACAGGTTCACGGTGATCAGGCCCTCTCGAGCTCAGGCATCTTCGTGGCGCGGCTCTTCTTGCGCCGCCAGAACCCGCGCGGGCCGGTGATCTCGGGAATGGTGGTCCCAGTGCCGAGAACCGGCGTCACCTCGCCCAACACGAACTGCTGCATGCCACTGGCCAGCTTCTTACCGATGTCGCTGTGGGCCGCCGACACCAGCGCCGGCCGCCCCTTGTTGATCGACTTCATGACCTCCCTCGAATACGGCAACACGGAGATGATCTTGTTGTCGAGCACCTCCTGGACATCGCTGATGTCGATCCCCACGTCGTCCTCCACCTTGTTGAGGACGACACCGATGGAGTCAGCGTTGATGCGCAGCTTCTCCAGTGTGGTCAGGAACACCCGCATGTTGCGGATGCTCGGGAGGTCGAGCGTGACCATGCACAGGACCCGGGTGGAGTGGTCGAAGGCGGCCAGCACGATCTCGGAGAGCTGCGCTGGAGTGTCGACCACGATGTAATCGAACTGCCGCCGCAACGCGCCCATGACCTTGTAGACGTCCTTGGGGGCGATCATGTCGGCATCGGCCGGGCTGAACGGCGCCGCCAGGACCGAGAAGCCGAGCTCGTGCTCCTCGAGGAACTCGGTCACGTGCGCCTCGAGGTCGTCCTCGTCCACCGGGTCCCGGGACAAGAGGTCCGAGATGGTGAAGCGCGGCCGCAGGTGGAGTGCAGTCGAGATCTCGCCGAACTGCAGGTCCAGGTCGACGAGGCAGACCCGCTGACGCGTGTGCGCCGCCAGGTAGCAGGCCAGGTTGGTGGCGTAGAAGGTCTTGCCACACCCGCCGCTCGAGGAGGCCACGGTGAACACCTCGGCGAACTGTGGCCGCTCGACGGTGACGCCCTGGCTCACCACGGGCAGCGTCGGGCCGGCCGCGTGGCCGGAGACGTCGGCGATGTCGAAGGCACGCTTGAGGGCGGCCGCCAGCTGCCGCTTGCTCGTCGGGTACTCGACCAACTCGACGGCGCCGGTGCGCACAATGTCGCCCAGGCCCGCACGCGGCCGCGGCCCCAGCGCCAGGACCACGGCCGGCACTGCGGACGTGGTGCGCAACGTGGACAGCCGGGCCATGCCGGCGTGGCTGTCGAAGACCGGGCCGGCCACCAACACGTCGATGGGGCCCTGTTCGCGCACCTCGTCGACCACGTCGCTGACGTTGCCCGAAGTGATCACCTCGTAGCCGGGCCCGAGCGAGGCCTCGATGGCCCGGCTCAGTGCGGGCGACCGGCTGATGACGAGGATGCGGCGGCTCACGGCGCACCCGTGGTCTGGTCGGTGCCCACGCACTGGTCGACCGGCGGAGGGCTGGCGTCCTGCTGGGTCTGCACGAGGGAGATCGACTCGTTCTGCGAGAGAAACTCGATCGACCTGGCCTCGCTCGGGCTCACCGCCAGCAGGATCGTCTCGGAGGACGGGATCGTCCGGCCTGCGCTGGTCGGGTGGCTCGCGTAGGTGGGGCTGGCACTCTCGACGTCGAGCACCTGGATGTTCGCCATGGCCAGCTCGGTGCACGGCAACGGAAGCGTCGACGAGGCGCTGCTGTCCGTGGAGGCCTTCGTGATGTTGGCGTACACGTCGACCCGGGCGCCCGGCTCGAGGTAGCCCGCCAAGCCCTCGGTACCGTTGAGGGTGACAGTGACCGCGTTGAGCCCCGTGGGCACCGAGATCGACGACGTGCTCGCGCTGAGCTCGCCCGTGCCGATGGCCTGCCCCTTCTTCACGGCCTCGGTCAGCACCTCGTTCGAGAGGCCGGAAAGCGAGCCCAGGTCGGTCGACGTCGCGTCCTTGGCCGGGATCGGCTCGATGGCGACCAGGCCGCTCGAGACCATGGAGTTCCCCGTGGTGCCGGCCGGGATGTCGGCCTTGGCCACGACGACGGACGTCACGGTCGGCAGCACCGAGTTGGTGGCCGAGCCGGCGTGCTTGCTTGCTCCTTCCACACTGGCGAACGCGATGACGCTCCCGGCAAGGAACAGGAGCACACCGATCGCCACCAGTATGAGCGTCTGTTTCTTCACAGAGCATTCCCCCTCTCAAACCGATGGTTCGCGGCGGGCACCGTGCGGCGCCCGCCTTCGATCCGGTTGGAGGGTACGACGCCGCCGCCCGCGGGTACATAGGTCCTTCTGACCATTCTGCGCGCGGGCGACCCTGGTGAGAGCGCCAAATGGTCCTTATGACCTATGTACCGGTGCGGCGCGTCGGCCCAGAATCACAGCGGTCGTCTCGCCGGGACGCGCCAGCGGAATTGTGCTTCAGGAGTCGGCGCCGTCGCCCGAGACACAGAGGAGGGGGGTCCGCGTTGGGACCGCGCACGTGGAGCATTCCGAGGATCGCCGAGCGCCGGTCGCAGCGTGACGAGCGCGGCGCGGAGATGGTCGAGTTCGCCTTCGTCGTGGTGCTCCTGATCGCGCTGCTCTATGCCATCCTCACCTACGGGCTGATCCTCGCCGCCCAGGCCACGGTGACCCAGGCCGCAGCGGACGGAGCGCGGGCCGGCATCATCTCGGCCAGCTCGGCCATCACCACCGCCGAGATCCAGGCCGGCACCGACGTCGGCTGGATGAACAAGGGGGCCTGCTACGAACCGGATGTCCCGGCCGGATCTTCGGGAGCAGCCATCAGCTGTAAGGCAGTCACAGAGACCTGCCCGTCCAATGCCAACAACACGTGCCTCAAGGTCACGGTCTCGTACAACTACGCCCAGTCCCCGCTCTTCCCCGAGCTGCCGGGCCTCGGTGTGATCACCCCAAGCACCATCTCGTCGACCAACGTGCTCCAACTCACCAGTCCGAGCTCGTAGATGGCGCACCTGCGACGCATCGGGCAGGTCGTGACGGCACGGCACCGCCGACGGATGGAGCGGGCACGCCGCCGTGACGAGCGCGGCGCCACGCTCGTCTTCACCGCGGTGACCATGGTCGTCCTGCTCTGGGCCGGAGCCATGGGGGTCGACCTCGGCTTCAGCGTCTACGGGAGCCGCCAGGCCCAGGCCATGGCGGACACGGCGGCACTCGACCTGGCCCGCTACATCAACATCGCCGACCAGCAGACCAGCAACTTCTATGTCCAGAGCTACCTCGACGGGAAGCTGGCCGGCGTCGACACCGACAATTCGTCCGACGCCGGCCTCACGGTGACCCCGGGGCTCTGGCTCAACGGGACCTGGTCGGTCCCGACGCTCGGGTGCGCACCGACCACACCGCCGGCAGCCCACCCCTGCAACGCCGTGATGGTGGCCGCCAACCAGAGCGTCCCGCAGATCTTCTTCGGCGGCTTCAACGTGCTGAGCAGCCACAGCGGGGCGAACGCCACCACCATCGCCGCCGTCACGCCGGAGTCGGCCTTCGACATCGGGTCGTTCCTGGCCTCCTTCGACACGCAGCAGACCGCCGTGCTCAACGTCATCCTCAGCCAATTGGGGACTACGGCCAACGTCACCGCGGCCGGCGACGCAGGCATGTCCAACACCTACGTCACCGTCAACCAGCTCATCGCCGCCTCCGGCGGGCTGCTGAGCAACGGTGACGTGATGACCACGTCGCTCAGCGCCAGCCAGTGGCTCACCATCTGGGAGTCCGCCGTGGCGGCCCAGGTGGCCCAGCTGAGCTGCGGCGCCTCACCGACACCGAGCCCGTGCAGCGCCGCCACCGCGCTCAGCGGCCTGAACTTCTCGGGCTCGAACTCGGTGCAGCTGTGCCAGCTGGTCTCGGTCGACGGCTCGACGTGCGCCAGCGGGTTGCTCTCGACGCCCGAGCTCACGGCCAGCCTCGACGTGCTCCAGACCCTGACCACCGAGGCCGAGGTGGCCAATGCCGGCGCCGGCTTCAACGTGCAGACCGCGCTCGGGATCACCGGGGTGACCGCCTCCACCTTGACCGTGACCGTCGGGCAGGTGCCCCAGGTCGCCTACGGGCCGGTGACCACGACCACGGCCTCCCCGGGCTCGGTCACGGCCGACCTCAAGCTCAACGTGCAGGGCCAGGGGATCCTCGACATCCCACTGTCGGCCGCCAGCGGCACGGCCACGCTCAAGACGGTCAACTGCTACGACAACGCAATGACCTCGACCAAGATCGCAGCCACCACGACGTCCCCGACGGCCACCGTCACATTGGCGGGCACCTCCATCGCCACGCTCAGTGTCAGCGGCTACAGCGGCCCGCAGATCAGCTACGCCGGTGGGACCACCGGGGTCGTGCCCCCCACCGCGAGCACGCAGTCGGCCGACACCAACCCGATCACGGTCGGCTCGAACAGCCCGACGCTGTCGTACTCCGGACTGAGCACGTCGAGCCCCGTCTTCAACCTGTTGACGTCGACCCTGCCCGGCGTCTACGGACCGGTGCTCCAGGCGGCCGGCGTCCCGGTGGGGGGTGCCGAGGCGGCCGACCTCAGCACGAACTGCGGCGCCGTCTCCATCGTGCAATGACCGCGCTCCTCACGGTCCTCGGCGCGGCTGCGCTCGGCATGGGGGCGGCGTGGCTGCTCCTCCCCCTGACCCGCCGCGAGCTCACCGCGGCGGTGGCACGCGCCACGGTGGCCACCGTCACGGTGCCCGCCCGCAACGGCGGCGGACCCGGCGCGGGACGGGGCACCGCGGCCGGCGACGACGGTCCCGGCCGGGCCGAAGCCGGTGAGGTCGGGATCAGCCGGGCGCAGCGCACGGCGCTCGTCGTCGTCTCCGGCCTGCTGCCCGCCTACGTGCTCGGGCACGTCGGGTGGGCGGCGGTGGCCCTCCCCCCACTCCTGCTGCTGCTCGGCCTGGTCCAGCTGGCCTACTGCGACCTGGCCTGGCGCCTCCTGCCCAAGACGCTCGTCCACTGGCTGACCGCGGCCGTGGTGGCCAGCGGCGTGGTCGTGGCCGGGTTCGGGCACGAGTGGGAGCGCCTCGCGGTGGCCGCGCTGGGCGCCCTCGCCCTCGGCGCGCTCTTCTTTTTCGTCAACCTGCTCAACCCGAACTGGCTGGCCTTCGGCGACGTGCGGCTGTCGGTCGCGGTGGGCTTCGGGCTGGCCTGGGTGAGCCCGATCGCGCTGCTCGAGGGGTTCCTCTTCGCCAACCTGCTGGGCGCCATCGTCGGCTTCGCCCTCATCACCGCGCACCGCGCCCGACGCGCCTCGGCCGTGCCCTTCGGCCTCTACCTGGCCTTCGGCACGGCCTTGGTCCTGCTCACCTGGAGTTGAGCCGCGTCGACCCGGCGGCGGGTCCCCTCAGGCCGGGGCGGCGTGCGGCGCGCCGGGCGCCACCAGCGGCCAGGGCATGGTGCGCTCGGCCACCACGGCCAGATCGAGCAAGAGCGGCTCGCGGTGGTGTCCGGCGAGCACCTGCAGCCCCACCGGCAGCCCGTCGACGTGCCCGGCGGGGATGCTGACGGCCGGGCTCCCGTTGAGGTTGGACGGTGCGGTGAGTGCGGCGTTGTTGAAGATGGCCCTGACGAAGCCGACCTCGGCGATCAGGTCGTGCCCGGGCACGGTCGAGGGCGGCGGCCCCTCGGCGGCGAACGCCACGTCAGGGTTGGTGGAGCAGAAGACGAAGTCCGCCTGCTCGAAGAGGTCGGCCATGGCCTCGTTGAGCCGGCGGCGATAGCCCTCGAGGGCGGCGGCGCGCTCGAGGCTGAAGCGCTGGCGGGCCGATTCGAGGCCGATGCGCATCTCCGGTGAGAGGTCCCCGAGGCGGTCCGGGTAGGCGTCGCCCAGGTCCGCCACGAACGCCGGTTGGTTGGCCATGGCCCACTCCCCCTTGAGGGGCGGCAACGCGGGCGTGACCGCCACCAGCCGCAGCCTGGCCGCAGCCGCCAGCTGCTCCGCCACCCGGGCCACTACGCCCGCTACCTCGTCGCGCACGGTGGCGCTGGCGAGGTCGATCACGACGGCCGCCGTCCTGCCCTCCAGGTCGTGCGTGCCCAGGGCGGCCTCCCACCCCCCGACGGCGGGCAGACTCAGCGGGTCACGCTGGTCGAACCCGTTGCAACAGTCGAAGTAGCGGGCCGTGTCGCGCACCGAGCGGGACAGGCACCCGAGCACGGTGGTGAGCGGCTCGATGCCGGCCGCCGGCCCCTTGGGCACGCGGCCGTAGCTGGCCTTGAGTCCGAACAGACCGGTGAAGCCGGCCGGGATCCGGATGGAGCCACCCCCGTCGCTCCCGGTGGCGATGGGGAGGAGGCCGCCCGCCACCGCGGCGGCCGTGCCCCCCGACGAGCCGCCCGGGGTGCGTGCCGGGTCCCAAGGGTTGCGGGTCGTCCCGTGCAGCTCGGTCGAGGTGCAGTTGATGCCCCCGAACTCGCTCGCCGTGGTCTGCGCGGCCAGCACGGCCCCGGTGGCCCGCAGGCGCTGCAGCGACGTGTCGTCACGCACCGAGCGCCGCTCGCGGAAGAGCACCGAAGCCTCCGTGTGGGGCCACCCCTCGACCTGCTCGAGCTCCTTGACGCCCCAGGGCACCCCACCGAAGGGAAGGGTGACGTCGGCGGTGCGGGCGGCCTGGCGGGCCCGATCGAAGTCGGTGAAGCTGAAGGCGTTGAGCGAGGAGCGCCCGATGGCCTCGATGCAGGCGTCGAGCGCCTCGAGCGGCGAGAGCCGCTTGGCCCGGAATTCGTCCACCAGCCCGCAGGCATCCCCCAACCACGGCGTGCTCACGGGCGCACAGTACCGGAGCACCCGTCCGGGCGCGAGCCGTGCATCGGGGGCGGGGGCGGGGGCGACCTGGCTAGCGTGCGCGTGCGAGGAGGCACCCGATGCGCGCGCGAGCGAGGGTAGGCAGGTGAGGGCACGCAGGTGAAGACGTCGGAGCTGACCACCCCGGCGCTCCTGGTCGACGCGGCCGGGCTCGAGCACAACCTGCGCACCATGAGCCAGGCCCTCCCCGGGGAACGGCTGCGCCCCCACGTCAAGGCCCACAAGTGCACCGCGCTGGCGGCCCGCCAGGCTGCGCTCGGCCACCTCGGCTTCACCTGCGCCACGATGGCCGAGATGGAGGGGATGGAGCGCGCCGGGCTCGGTGCCGACCTCCTGCTGGCCAACGAGGTGGCCGACGCCACCCGTCTCGGCGTGCTGGCCCGGCACGGAGCCCGGGTCACGCTGGCCGTGGACTCCGAGGAGACCATCGCGGCCGCGGCGCGCGCCGGAGTCGCCGAGGTGCTCATCGACGTCAACGTCGGCCTCCCGCGCTGCGGCTGTGCGCCGGCGGACGCCGGACGGCTGGCCGACCGGGCGCGCGCCGCCGGGCTGAGCGTGCGGGGCGTCATGGGCTACGAGGGCCACGTGGTCGGGATCGAGGACCGGGCCCGGCGTGAGGAGATGCTCGCCGAGTCCATGGCGCAGCTGATGGAGGCCGCGGAGCAGGTCGGGGGCGAGGTGATCTCGGCGGGCGGGACGGGGACCTACGACGCCAACCGGTGGGCCACCGAGATCCAGGCGGGCTCCTACGCCTTGATGGACACGGCCTACGCCAAGCT
>Ga0187784_10002590_pt1 | contig 14516 bp, 11 predicted proteins | sample 1015_SJ02_MP15_2_FD_132964 | JGI IMG/M metagenome (GOLD analysis project Ga0187784, IMG submission 132964) | Tropical peat soil microbial communities from peatlands in Department of Meta, Colombia - 1015_SJ02_MP15_20_MG | ecosystem: Environmental > Terrestrial > Soil > Wetlands > Peat | place...
GCCCAGAATGAGTCTGAGAGCCTTACACCGTTACCGAGCAAAGCTGCCCACAATTGCGCGCGGACGATAACAGCAAATAAGATCGTTATCACTCCGATGAGCAACCACATACCTCGCGCACAACTCAAGGCTGACAAAAGATCCGGAAATGGCACACTGCGTCCCGCCAGCCATAAGCATAAAATGCTGACCGTTATTCCAACTATAAGTCGAATTGATTTCACCCGCTATTTCTTTCTCCAGTGGCTTGACGGTACAAATCTAAATTTCAGGTTGACCCACAACCATGTCCAAGGGTCCCTGAACAGATTGACCTTCTTGCCTTCTTTAAATGACCTGGACCAGTAATTGACCGGAATTTCCAAGGGCGTATAGCCTTTGCGAACCAGCTTGATAACAAGCTCATGGTCGAAGTCGAACCGATTGCACTCGAACTTTATGCCATAAAGACAATCCCTACGAAACACCTTAAACATGGTAAAAGGGTCGCTCATATGCTGCCTGTATAGAACGTTCATCAACCTGGTAAAGAGAACGTGTCCTAAGTTGAGAAGCGTTGCCAGGCTCCACTTGCCGGTGAAACGACGCATCTTCCAGTTACCGCCGTGCCTCGCGCCCAACACAAAAAGCGCTCGATGGTTGAGCAGGGGCTCGATCAGGGCTTCGTAGTCGTTCAAGTCGTATTCCAAGTCAGCGTCTTGTATCAGTATAAGATCTCCCGTGGCGTGCTCAAACCCAAGCCGCACGGCGTTGCCCTTTCCTCCCGGCCGATCCTGAAGAACAAGTTTGACTTCGGGATGATGCTGGTACTGCTGTGCAATTTCCCGCGTCCCGTCTTGGGAATTGCTTTCCACTATTATTATCTCGCGCTCTACCTCATCCATTTTTTTCGCAAGCAGGCACTCCATCAGAGTACCGAAGGTTGCACTCTCGTTATAAGCAGGAACGACAATGGACAGGCGAGGTCGAGAAGGCACACTCGATTTGACGGCGGTGATCACCTTGCGGGACGTGGTCAAACGAACGTGCAAATGGCGTAGAGGAGACGGGACAATCCTGTATGAGAAAGCGATCATTCTCGTGAGCAAAGTGGGAGGGAAAGTCGCGCTGCGGTCAAAGAGGTGGCGCAGCGTATAAGATCTTTTTTCCCTTTCGGTCCACACTTGAGTGAAGCCGGTTTTGAGGAGTGAAGAATGTATGGTCGCAGTGTCGAAATAGTATCTGTTCTCCGGCCGCCACTCCGTCCACCGGTCACCCAGAAAGCGGGCCGGCAAACTGTCCAGGGAAGGCACAGCCAGAAACAACGATCCTCCCGAACGCAGGGCTGCGTGGATTTTTCGGAGGAAATCCAGCGGCGCAGCGGCCTTCTCCAGTTGCGATATTATGACAGCGCCATCGTATTCCTCTCCAAGATTTTGCCCATTTTCGATCTCACGAATGGACAGTTGCAAGCCTATCTCGTACCCTTGGCCGGTCGCCTCAACAGCGAAAGGATGCTCGGGAGGAGAGATCACCAGCAGTCGACCGCGTTTCAATCCTGCTTCCTTCAGGGTGGAAACGTACCGGGAAGCCGCGTCTCGTTCAGTCTTGCTGTCTGTCCAAAAAAGGCGCGGGTCCTGTTCGTCCAGAGATATCCCGTAAAATGAGCAGCAGTCTTTCAAATCGGGGTAAGGATTTAGAGAAACCAGCCCGCACCCCGGACAGCGTGCCACCGGCAGCCCGCAGACTACAAAGAGGTAGGATCGCCTCCTCTCGTCACAAACAGGACATCTTAACTCTTTGGAGTATGCGCCCCAAATTGCAGGGTGCTTAATAACTTGTGTGGCCATTGGGCTTCCATCCTATCGCAACCAAACCGCTTGCAACCAGTTTGATCCGGCGACAAGCAAGGCTTTCCGGCGTCACTCTTTCCAGAAGGTCGAGCAAGGGCGTGATAACAGGCACACGAAAGCGGGAAAAGTGCCGACAAATGTAGTTCAGGTCGAGAACCTTGAAATTCGGCTGCAAGACAATTCCTTCGAAGCCGACTCGTTGAAGCGCAAGGCGCATTGCCCGCTTGCCGAAATAATAGAGATGTTCGGTTTTGTATTCCATCCAATGAGATCCCATCAGCTTTGCCGACCAGCTATCCAGTGAAGGGGCGACGACAAACACCATGCCACCCGGCTTCATTATTGCGAACACCCTGCGAAGGAAATCCATCGGATTGCGAACATGCTCGATGGTGTCAGCGAATGCGACTAGATCAAAGAATTGTTTTGGGAAGTCGACCGTCTCGAGGACGCCTGTAAAAACCCGCTCTCCCCCCAGTCGGTCGTTGGCGATCCTGGCAGCCGAGGGTGAGATTTCTACGCCGCTGACTTCAAAGCCGCGAACGTAAGCTTCCAGCAAGAACTCTCCCCGGCCGCACCCGATCTCAAGGATTCGACCTCGCGCTCCTTTCAAATACCGATCCAGGGAATTCAAGTACAACGCGGCCGTTGCCCGCTTCATCCGGGCAACGCGATCCTCTGACACCCTGGTCGGCGCGCCAAGGAAGTAGTCAGCATCGTAAATAGATTCCAGCTTAGCGTCATCAGGCTGAGGGCTCAGGAAACGGACGCCACACCGGTCGCATTCCTTAACAGGGTATCCTTCTTTGAGGAATAGGGTGGTCAAACATGAGTTACTGCATACAGGACAACGAAGATGATCGATCTCAGCTTTGCTATTGTAGGAACTCTTTTCCACGGCCCTAATTCTTGTCCTTCCTCCCCCACGCCGACCACGAAATCACCGGGAAGAAATCGGCCATGCTGCGGGGGCACTGTCAGTAAACGGCCCTATAGCACAGCACGGCAGCGATTCATAGAGAAAACTGGTCAAGCGGCGCTGCGCGGCCCGGGAGGTCACGGAAGCGTTCGCTGGGCCCGTGCGCCAACTGTGTTTGAGACGCGAGATACTTATTCCTTTGGCATCCTAAGGTGCAAACCATTCACTGGTGTTAAATCAGTGAGGCTACATCCGTATTTTGTTCCCTGTTTTCACCTTAACCACAAAAAGAGCCAGTAACGCAATCACGGCAAGGAGAGACACCACCGTGCCGGCCACAAAAGAAAGCGGCCTGTAGACAAATTCCACCGTGCTTGTGCCTGCAGGCAAAATGACGCCGCGGAATAAATAATCCACATTCAATATGGATTCAGGCCGGCCGTCCACATAGACCTTCCAGCCGGGATAGTTGGCGTCATTTAGCATAAGCAGAGACGGCTCCTCGGTGGGGGCTTCTATAACAACCCGCCGCGACTGATAGGAGACAATAAGCGCCGACGCGCATCGTCCGTCGCGAGCCGGTCCAATCTCCTGCAAGCGTTTGCGGTCTTCGAGGGAGAGCGTTTTTCCCCACACCAGAGCATTTTTCCAAATATCAAAAGAAGGATCTTTCAGCCGCGTTAAGATACTATCTTCGTCCTCCAACAGTTCGATGCCGCGATAAATGGTCGCTCGAGGCAAAACATGCGGAAACTCAAATATTTTTACTTCATCATTATAGATCTCATGGAACGGGCTGGACGCCGGCTGTTCAGAGGTGAATCGGACGGCCCCCCAACCGGCCCCGTAGGCTTTTTTGACGCCCTGACCGAGATCGGTAGAAAACAGGAGTTCCACCTCCCGGCCGGCGTATTGGCTCAGATCGATTCGGTGGTAGACGGCTTCCCGGTCGGCAGGACGGGTCTTGGGCGTAAGAGTTGCCGAGAAAAGCTTCTCGACCCTACCGTCGGTTCGCAGTTCCAAGAGAAACCCGACACCTTCGTTTTTCTCATGGTCCTCCGGCCTGACGAGGACGCAGAATTCCAAAACAGGCTTTTTGTCGTCGATTGTGGCACGATATGCAACCTGGTGAGAGGGTGGGTCCTGGAAGAGTATAGGGATGGTTTTCCCCTCCAATTGCACTACGCCCGCAGCCAGACCACGTATGTTGTCCTGTCTGTGTTGTGCAAATATGTCTTTAACGAGGCTAGGCTTTCGGTAATCGCGTATGGCGATCAAATATCGAATCGAAGAAAGCTCCAGGAAACGCTTCTCCGCGTCGCTGTCGAAATCGTATGAATAGCCGGGATCAGAGCCTGTGAAACGGTCGGCCAGATCGTCGTGAACGCGAGTCTCGTCCCCGGGTTTCAAGAGGAAATATCTGATAAAACGAATGTATCGGCGATAATACATCCCGTCGAGCGAACGTACGTCATCCAAATCAAAAACGCCTGCCCAATTGGGATAGAGCAGGCCATCTCTGGCGAACACCCGCGACCGGTCGGTGTCTTCATTTTTCAGAAACGTCATATAAGGCGCACCCGAGTACGGGTTGGCTTTAACCGGGGGCATGGTGTTGAAAAGATAAAAGGAGGCAGCCAAAAAGAAAGACATCTCGAGGGCCAAAAGTGCCACAGTCCCGCGTTGGACGAGTTCGGAAAAGCCTTCTCCGTCCTTGAAGAACCTGCGGTACGCACGTGCAACGATTAACAGGAAGAGGAGCGCCAAAATAAGATTAACGGGGAAAACCCATGGGAACTTGCCATAAAGAGCTCGCCGGAAGGAGCAGATTGATAGCCCCAATACGGTCGCCGAAACGCATCCGATGCTAATGAAGAAAAAGCGAGGTCCAACCTTTCCCTCCATGAACACATTGAAGCCAAAACCAGCTAAAGCAGCCAAAGAGAATGCCACCAGCGGCTGATGATATTTTAGAAAGAAAACCATGTCGAAGAGCGGTAGACCACCCACCCAATTGACAACCGGGAAGCCAAACCGCTTCAGCAGCAGAAGAATGATTGCCACTCCGAAAAACAACGATATTTGAACAAAAGACTGCTCCAGGGATTTTCGATTCCGGGGAAAATATCCGCCCAGCGCAAAGATTGCGAACAAAACAGGCAGCAAGCCCAAATAATTTGCCATTATCCCGCGCCCGTAGGTGTAGGGAAGGAAAAAGTCGAGCATGTTGCGCGGGTCCGGGTCGTAAATGGTCCCGCTCTTGAGGGCTCCGAGATTGGCGGATTGGTGCACGTCGTGACTGTTTCTCATAAATTCAATGAAAGGGAAAAGGAGAAAAGCAGCGAGAGCAAAACCAAATAGATTCACCAAAATAAAGTTTCTGAGGTGGATAGTCTTTTCCCGGGCGAACTCGGCATCCAAAAACATCCTCACAAGAAAATAGACGTACCCGAAAGTAAGGATAAGAAACGTTGATTCCGGCATACCACCAAGGATTGCCATCATCACTACTGCGGCAGCCGCCGCCGTGGCCCCGAAAGATTTTCGGCGAAGCACTCCTTCAAATGCCCAGAAAACGGCGGGCAGCAGCACCTCCACGCTGAGATGGGGCATGTTGAGGTAATTAATGAAATACCCGGTCAACATGAAAGCCACCGCTGAAAAAATGGACGGGAGGAAAGGCAGAAACCAGCGCATGAAAAGAAACATGAACATACCGGCCACGAACAGTCGCGCCAACACGAACAAATTGTAAGTGTAGGGAGTGGGATGCAATGCCAACAGCATCGCCAGCGGGTAGAACGGTTGAGGCTGCATGGCGGCAGCCAGCGGAGTGCCGTAGCCGCTGTGCGGGTTCCACAGAGGGACGCTCCCATCACCTGCATATTGCTGTGATTCGATCTTGAACAAAGGTTCCGTCATCCATGCAGGAGCACCGGGGTCCGGAGTACGGCCGACGTGGCGACTCTTGGGCGGAGTAACACCGTAGGCCCCACTCTGCATAATGCTGGGAACATCCCAGGCGCCCAGCATCAAGGTCTTGGTGCCCACAACCTCAGGAAAAAAACTGACAACTATAAGCAGCGCCAGCACCAGGCAGGCTTTTATTGAATCCTTTCGAACGATTCTGAAAAGCAGGTCCGTCATTTCTTGCAATCCCTTTCTTCCTGCTCTCGGCCTGAGCTGTTCCTCCGTCCGCCGAAGGATATCTTCGCCTGAAAAATGATGTTCATCAATGTATTTTACCGTTTCCGGCAGCCGCTTCCGGCGGCAGTCTTACAGACCTAAACCTCTTCATGGCATAACCGGGCTTGAAAAGTTTACGGAATTGCAGGGGTTAAACCGCAGAAACGCAGAGAGGTCGGAGAATTCCCCGGAAAGGCATCGAAGGGGCGGCAGCAGACCCTTGCACAAGCACTCATGAACTTTTACGAGACGTATCAATGATATCAATGGGTTGCGAGATAAACACCAGCATTTGCCCTGCATTTGGAGGGAAAAGTTCAATTTTGAAGTACAATTATATATTATGACAAACTCCCCTGGTTCTGATCAGGTGAAGGTGATTACTTTCCAGCGTTCTGATGATTCTCACTGGCTTCGAATCACGAAAAAGACTCCCGAGCAAATGAGCAGCACGCCGATTATCCTGGTCAGATTAACCGGTTCGTCGAATACAAAGCGGCCGATTATCAGGGTCCCGATATAGGTCATGCTTACCATGGGGAATGCTACGCTGAAATCCAGTTTCGAGAGGACCTGCAGCCAAAGAATCGCGCTTACGCCATAAAGAGCGAATGCGATTAAGATGTAGGGCGCACTCACAAATTTTCGGACCAAACCGGCGATACCGATCTCCAGGACCGGCATACCCCCTGAGCGCACGACGGCCAACTTCATCAGGGTTTGGCCGGCCACCACCATCAATATGCAAATTACGGCCAGCGCGAGAGCGTGCAGATTCAGCTTGTACATAAAATGCGGAACTCCTCTTCGTTCAATTCCCAACTCAAACCAAAGCCTGCGCTTCTATTTTGCCAGCGCCCACTTGCCGTCCTTCACCACGATCATCTCCAGGTCGTTTTTGGTGAGGCCGTTATGGTCCCGGGGGGACATGTTGAAGATTCCGTGCATTCCAACGAAACCCTTTGTGTTCTCAATATAGTCGCGGATCTTTGCGGGGTCAGGTCCGACCGCCCTGAGCGCCGCTACGGCCAGGTTCATCGAATCCCAGGCATGACCTCCAAACGAGGAGACGGGCTCCTTGTAGCGCGCTTCGTAGGCCTTCTTATACTCCATTATGATTTTTTTCTGGGGCTGATCATCGGGCAGCAGATCGCCAACGTTGACGCGGGCCAGGGGAAGAAGGACCCCTTCAGCGGCCTTGCCGGCGAGTTCCAGGTTTTTCAGATTCCCAAACCCGTGGCTCTGGTAAAGGGGGACCGCATCCATGCCCAGATCCCGCCAGGTCTTGACAGCCAGAATTTGGGTGGGCCCGATGGACCAATTGACGATGGCCTGGGGTTGGGAGGAGCGGATTTTGGTCATCTGCGCGGAAAGGTCCGTATCCTGCGGCCCATAGCGCTCGTCTGCCACGATCTCCATTCCGCACTCGGGAGCGAGCCTCAACAATTCCTCCCGACCACTGGCTCCAAACCCGTCAGAAACGGACATAACGGCAATCTTTTTGATTCCTTTCCCCTTCATGTAATCATACATTTTTTCCACCACATGACTATCAGAGCCGGCAACCTTGAATATCCATTTATTATTCTCAACCGGGGTTACGATCTTGTAGCTGGCAGCGCAGGAGATCAGAGGATTCTGAGCTTCCTCCGCCACTCCCCTTGCGGCAAGGCTCGTTCCGCTGGTAGTCGGACCAATGATCACGGGCACCTGATCCTTTTTTATCAATTTTTTTACTGCCAGATTGCACTTGGTGGCATCGGTCTCATCATCGACGACGATCAGTTCAAGGGGATGGCCGTTTATTCCCCCCTGCTTGTTAATCTGGTCGGCAAGCATCTCCGCTGTCTTCTTTTCCGGATCGCCCAGAAAAGAACCGCCTCCCGTGATCGAAAAAACCGCTCCGATCTTGTAAGGCTCCTTTTGTGCAAGCGTCTTTGTCCCCGTATAGTGATTCAACGCTGTGACGACAAGCGTCATCAGTCCCAGGCCGATCAACATTCTTGCCTTCATTGCACAGCTCCCCTTGCTCCGAATCGTATTTGAAAGATAAAAAAGACCGGGTTGACTAAAGCCACAGCCCGGTGAAGTCGTCCCTAATCATTTTGGATAATAGAAGTTGAAAGATTTATAAAAAACGATCCCATCCAGTGTCAATGGAAATATGCAAAAACCACCCGAGGGCTACCGGAGAAATCCATCGAAATCACAGAAATAAACCGGGTGTAGAATTTTATCCAACTTTTCCAAAATCTCGTTTACAATCCAAAGTGCCTTCGAATTCCAATTCTGCCTGCGGAGAATTCATCATGCGCGAAAAACACAAGATCCTGATAGTTGACGACGAGGCCCCCTTCCGTTCCGCATTGCGCCGACTTCTGGAGAAAACTTACATCATTTTGGAAGCCGATACCGGAGGAGCCGGACTGGCGCTCGCCGAGCGAGAAGACCCCGACCTGGTTTTGCTGGATATAGGGTTGCCCGACGGAAGCGGCCTGGATTTGCTGTCCCGTTTCAAGGAGATGCGTCCTTCCCCGACCATTGTAATGATTACGGCATACGAGCGGGTAAAAGACGTGGTTATAGCAATGAAACACGGCGCTTTCGACTACCTGGTGAAACCAGTCGACCTGGACGAGTTTGAAGTAACCATCCAAAACGCCCTTGAACACGCAGGTTTGAAGAACGAGGTCACCCGCCTGCGGCAGGAAGTCCAGAGGCTCCAGGGAGTCGATCGGCTGATTGGCAAAGATCACCTATTTCTGGAAGCGCAGATGATGGCCATAAAGAGCGCGCAGAGCCGTGACGCGGGTGTTTTGATACAGGGCGAGAGCGGGGCCGGCAAAGAGCTTTTTGCAAGACTCATTCACACCAGGAGCCCTCGCGCTCCATATCCATTTGTGGCGCTCAACTGTGCGGCCTTTTCGACGGAAATTATAGAGAGCGAGCTTTTCGGCTATGAAAGGGGAGCTTTTACGGGCGCGAAATCGGAAGGCAAAGAGGGGTTGCTCCAAGTTGCGGATGGCGGGACCGTTTTTTTGGACGAAATAGTGGACCTTCATCCGGAAATCCAGGCCAAGTTGCTTCGCGTAATGGAAGAAAAGGAATTTTTCGCGGTGGGCGGCACCCGGAAAAAGAAGGTGGACATCCGGATCGTCTCAGCCTGCAACCGGGACCTGTGGCATGTGACCGAGCGGGGAGGCTTTCGCAAGGACCTCTACTTCAGGCTGGCGACCATCAAGATCGACCTGCCCCCTCTGCGTGAGCGGCGCGAGGATATCCTTCCGCTTGCGCGTGTATTTATGGAGGAATTCAACGACAAATACGGCAAGAAGTTCCGAGGTTTCAATCACAAAGCGGAACAACTTCTGATGAATCATTCGTGGCCCGGGAACATACGCGAACTGCGCAACACCATCGAACGGGTCATCCTGCTGGAAAATGAGGATACGATCCTGGGACGCCATCTCCACTTTCTCGACCTCGACCTGATCGAGCAGGACGAACTCAAGTCGGAGAGATTCAGCATGGTGCTGCCCGATGGAGGCATTGGCCTTGAAGAGATAGAGAAGCAGGTCATTCTCCGAGCGTTCGAAAAATGCGGCGCGAATAAATCCAAGACCGCGCGATTCTTGCAGCTTCCGCGCCACGTACTTCTCTATCGCCTGAAGAAATATGGAATGGAGGTGTAGAGCTTGGAGAAAATGCTTCAATACCTTCCGGCAGTGAACAATATCCTACAGATCAGAGGCAACATCTCGAATTATAAGATATTTTCAACGAAACTTCACCATCTTCGGTATTCAATTGCCTGAGAAGGTGTAGAATATTACACAATGCAGCCTGCCCTCGATTGAGCTTCCGGGTCCACCAAATGCGCTTCCGGCCTTGATGTTCATGATTACATGGTGGTGGCACGCTCTTTGCTGTATGGAAGAAGCGGAGGCGAAAGTGCGTGTTCAAAATCTTGTGCTCCTTGTTGAAGATGACGCTCCGCTGCGACGTTCTTTGGAAAAATTCCTGAAACGGGCCGGATATGCCTTTGATAGCTGCTCAACAGCCACCCAAGCTCTGGCTATCGCTCAGAAAGCTGCTCCTCATGTGGTGATTCTTGAGTATCATCTTCCCGATGCGGATGGACACTCTCTTATCGAAAAGCTCAATCTAATCGCTCCCGAGGCCGTAGCGATTGTTCTGTCCGAGTACGATTTTCAAGCTATAGCTGATGATCTTGATCGAGTTAAAATTGAAACCTATTTGAAGAAACCCTTCGACCTTGTTGATTTAGAAGCTGCTCTGGGCTCTGCTTGCGCAAAGACCGGCAGGAATTCAACGGAGGGTGAATGGCTGCCGGAAGTAAAACTTGAAGGCGTGCCTGCCTCCAAATTGTTACGGGGAACTCTGAGAAACCGAACGGGATGACAACTCACGATCACGCTGAAGCTCTAATTTCCATGTACAGGTTGATTCTGAAGGAAGAAACTCCAACTCATTAACGAGCCAGTTCATGTTCACGCTGTTTACTTACTTATCTTCAGGTCCAACTCGAACGGATGCTGAAACTCATGTGACCAAGTAGATTCGACAGCTCGACCGGTAATCCCGTAGGTGGTGGAAAATCTCTCTTTTTGTCTTGTTCGGTTCGACGAGTCTCCTCTGTTCTAAAGGCCATAAGGAAACCCCTTATGGCCTTTCACTTTTTTGGTGCTAAATAACGGAGCCAACGTTCGATCGAAGTCACTAACCCCGGTCCCATACGCTATGGCGTTCAATTTTTGCTGAGCGCTTGCCTTTTTCAAAAAGAATGTGCGATATTGCCGAGGTATCTTATGCCGACGGAGGCGTCTTAAATGGAAGAACAAAAGCTAAAGGTCATTGAGAAGATGGAGGAAAAAGGGATGAGCGTCGCAGCGATTGCGGAAGCCATTTCTTTCGACCCTACGATATTGGGGCTTTATCTTATCAAGGATGCCTATCCTGTGCCAAAAAGAATCCTCGACAAGGTAGAGGGAGCGCTGGCGAGCTGATGTCCAGCTTATGATTTTGTATAGAACCGATTCCAGTGGAGTGATGCCATGAGCATACGGATGCCCTTGAAGTTCCTCGGCAGCTACAAGGTAGTTACCCGCCACGGCGGAACGGAGAAAGAGGAATTTTGTCAGAAGCTGACCATGACGCCACTGACGCGCGAGGAACAGGGCGCCGGCGGCCAGGAAAATACTCCTACGCACCTTATAACTTATTTTTGCTTCGGCTGCAGGAGAGTTCTGGAAGGCAGGATAACGGATAACCGGGAAGACAGAGTCGTTTTTCAGGTCGATGAGCGGGTATACGAGTTCAGCCCATCTACGAAACGCTGCTGAAATCCGGCACCTGCAGCTGGACAGTTCTGCGCAGGCTTGCCCTTCCCTGCGGTTGTCCATGGTCCAGCCGGGTTACCCGAAAGAATCTCACGCCGAGCGGCGAAGCTGGTCGGTGGTGCAAATCGCCTCATGGTGGCGTAATATGCCTCACCTTTGTAACATACCGATATTTATTGCTATTTATTGAAAATCAGGGTACCTGGGGAGTTACTGGCGCAATATGCGCCTTTTTTAATTCTGCCGCACGCAAGGGGGCGAGCGGTCCGGCCTGGACGTCATCCCTGAAAATCTCTATTAATTTAATGACTTACAGAATTCCATCAAGAATAAACACGGGTTGGCTTGAATCCTGCTCTATCAAAATGCAAACGCAAACGACATCGCACGATTTCGGTGAGAGAGTTTTTTAAGACCGTTTTGCTTACACAGCAGGAGGAAAATCATCATGGAAACGAAGGACCATAAGAAAACGCTGCAACCCGTGATCTTTTCGATGGAAAACGACCAGTGCGTCTGGGGTCGGGCCGGGGTGATAAAGCCGACCAAGTGCGTCAACGCCTTTGACTGTCTGGGCTGCACTCTTGACCAGCGTGTTCTGAGCAATTTTGAAGAGCAGCGAAAAGCCGCCGGTCAACCCGATCACCGGTCGCCACGAATGCTGCTGATGATGCGCAAGGGAAAGTGCCGCCACATGCTCAGCGGCCGCATTCCCTACGGCTCCTGCTCATATGCCTATAACTGCGTCAAGTGTCCATTCGACCAGATGATCGAGGACACGAGCTACCTGCCCAACCTGAGGCACCCTGAAATAGACAAAGCCTCAGGCTTCGACGTTGCCCGAAATTACTACTATCACCACGGCCATTCGTGGGCGCGGGTCGAATACGGCGGGCGAGTGCGTATAGGGCTCGATGATTTTGCTCTCAGGCTCTTGGGCCCCCAGGATGAAATACAGATGCCAAGTCTGGGGTCAACAGTCGGCCAGAGTCGACCGGCCGCAGTGTTGAAGCGATCAAGCAAGGAAGCTGCGAGCCTTTGCCCGGTGGACGGTCAGGTAGTGGCGACCAATCATAACATTCTTAAGAGAGCGACCACCGCAAACGATGCGCCATACGCGGAAGGGTGGCTCATGGTAATCCAGCCCAAGTCCTTGCGCAACAATCTGAAGAACCTGTTTTTCGATTCAGAGGGAGCATCCTTTATCGACAATGAGGCCACGCGTCTGGGCGGACTCCTGTCGGGCTTCACCGGTTATCCAACGATGCCAACCGGTGGTGAGGCTCTCAAGGATATCTATGGAGCGGTTCCCGAAATCGGCTGGGACCGGCTTGTACATGAATTCATGGAGTAAACGCCGCCGCGAACGTACGGCGTATGATGAGACTTTCTACAGTCTACGAGCTTGCAGGTAGCTTTGACCCAGGAGGCTGACCCCATACGGATGCCGGGTTCCAGGCAGCCGAGGAGCATAGCGGGATTCGAAAGGGGTCAGTCCCTGGTGTTGAACAAACATCAACAACGCAGCCCCTTTTCCCACCACGGACGGACATGGGTTTCAGGTCTCGCCGAAGATATGCCTGAGGCTTCGGGAGATTTCATATTGGCACGCGGTGCAGAATCTGGACGGCAGACCATCGAGTTTTTCGATGCTGCTCACGAAAGCCATCAGGCAATCCGGAGCCCGGCAGTGCCCGATACCCAGAAGGTGCCCGGTTTCGTGAAGGCCAATTTTGGCGGCCCGCAGGTACATACGTGCGGGGTCTTTGTCCATGAGCCGATGAACAGAGATTACGGCGGCCCTCCCGCCCAACTGGGATTCGCCGAACACAAATTTAAGAATCGGTGTACAGAGGTCACACTGAACGATCCCCAGCTTGAACCGTGCTCCACCATCAATTGAGTCGAGCGCTTTAATGATTTGTCCCGCCGCGTATTGGCTGCGAAGGGGAAGGTAGGCGTACTCGGGCTCGGGTTGTGGCGCCAGGGTAGCGGCGTTAAGACCCATCAGGGTCTGCAGGTTTGCCGCAACGACGGAAACGGCCAACGCCTCAACGCGTCCGATGGGGATAATATTTATGTGGCTTTCCTCGGACGTTGTCGGTCGTTTACGCGGCAATTGCGGTTACCCTCTATTGGATGAAAGCCCCTGGTGATTTTTGCGGCACGGTGCGAGCCCGAGTTTGGAGTCAGCAACGCTCAAGTTGATACCGTTTCATTTTCCGCATCAGCGTACTCCGGTCAATTCCCAGCCGTTTGGCCGCCCGAACGATATTCCCGTTGCAAGACTCCAGGGCGGCTCTTATCTGGTTGATTTCGGCTTCCTTGAGTGTCATCGAGCGTGTTGGACCTTCATCGACGCATGGGTTCAAAAAGGTTAATTCCTCGGCGCCTATTATCCTGCCCCTGGCGACGACCACGGCCCGCTCGACCACGTTTCGAAGCTCCCGGATATTGCCGGGCCAAGGGTACGAAGTCAAAAGGTCGAGCGCTTTCTGTGTAAAGCCTTCCAGGGATTTCCCCGTTTCTTCGTTGTAGCGTTTGAGAAAGTGGCTGGCCAGTACAGGGATGTCATCCAGTCGTTCACGCAAGGGTGGAACATCGATGGTGATCACGTTGATGCGATAGTAGAAGTCGTCTCGGAATTGATTTTCCCTTATCAGAGAGGGCAAGTCACGGTGGGTGGCGCTGACGAGTCTGAAATCGGAGGCAATAGACTGACTGCCACCGAGCCTGAGGAAATTTTTCTCTTCGAGCACCCGTAGAAGACTTACCTGCATCTTAGGGGATATCTCGCCGACTTCATCGAGGAACAGTGTGCCGGTGTGAGCCATCTCCAGGCGGCCGCGCCTGGCTTTCACAGCACCGGTAAAGGCCCCCCTCTCATGACCGAACAATTCGCTTTCCAGGAGGGACTCCGATAGCGAGCCGCAATTGACCGCCAGGAAGGGACCACAGGACCGATCGCTTCTGAAGTGAATGGCCTTGGCGACCATGTCCTTGCCGACCCCCGTTTCCCCGGTAATCAAAATGGGTGCAGAGGAGGGGGCCACTTCTTCGATCTTGGCGAAAATGTCCCGCATGGGGTCCGAGCAGGCGATAAAGACTTCGAAAAAGCCCTCGTGGCGTTCGCTAAGCAGTTCTTTGAGGACGATGTTTTCTTCGCGAAGCGCCTTGTTGGCAAGAATGCGCTCCATAAACAGCGACAGCTCATCCGGA
>Ga0187784_10002591_pt1 | contig 14513 bp, 15 predicted proteins | sample 1015_SJ02_MP15_2_FD_132964 | JGI IMG/M metagenome (GOLD analysis project Ga0187784, IMG submission 132964) | Tropical peat soil microbial communities from peatlands in Department of Meta, Colombia - 1015_SJ02_MP15_20_MG | ecosystem: Environmental > Terrestrial > Soil > Wetlands > Peat | place...
CGGCCTATTCTTGCGGCGGCCGATCCCAAGGCGGCGGCAGAGGCGATCATCGCGGAGATCGCGCAACAAGCGGCAAGGGAGAAATAAAATGGCCAAGGGTTATTGGATTGCGCGCGTCGATGTGAAGAACGAAGAGGGCTATAAGGTGTATGCCGCTGCCAACGCCGCCATCTTTCGCAAATATGGCGGCCGCTACGTTGTCCGCGCCGGCAAGTTCGAATGCGTGGAAGGAACGAGCTGTTCGCGCAACGTGGTCATTGAGTTTCCTGATTATGCCGCGGCGCTCGCCTGCTACCGCTCGCCGGAGTACCAGGCCAACATCAAGGTGCGGCAGCCACACTCGACCTCAGACCTGATCATCATCGAGGGCTACGACGGCCCGCAGCCGTAACCGCTTGCCAACGAGCGTGTTGCTGGCTCTCCGCGGCCCGGCTATATCGGCGGCACGCGAGAGAAGGCCGATGGCTGCGGCAAATTCCGATATGCGGGTGGTGATTGCAGGCGCCGGCGGGCGCATGGGGCGCACGCTGATCCATGCCGTCGCCGCCACCAAGGGCATGACGCTCGTCGGCGCGGTGGAGGCAGCCGGCTCTGCCGTAATCGGCCGCGATGCCGGCGAACTTGCCGGCCTCGGCCCCAACGGGGTCAAGGTCACGAGCGAGGTCGCGCCGCTGCTCAAGGAAGCCGACGGCCTGATCGAATTCACCGTCCCCGCGGCGACGCTGGCCTTCGCCGAGCTGACCGCCGTCGCCGGCAAGGTCCATGTCATCGGCACCACCGGCCATTCTGCCGAGGAGGAGGCCGTTATCGCCGCAGCGGCCAAGCGCGCGACCATCGTCAAGTCCGGCAATATGAGTCTCGGCATCAATCTGTTGGCGGCGCTGGTCAAGCGCGTGGCGCAGACGCTCAACGACGACTACGACATCGAGATCCTGGAAATGCACCACAACAAGAAGATCGACGCGCCGTCCGGCACCGCACTGATGCTCGGCCGCGCCGCCGCCGAGGGCCGCGGCGTCGATCTGGCGCAACGCGCGGTGCGCGGCCGCGACGGACTGACCGGCGCGCGCCGCGCCGGCGATATCGGGTTTGCCGCTCTACGCGGCGGCACCGTGGTCGGCGATCACAGTGCGATCTTCGCCGGCCCGGCCGAGCGCATCGAGCTGACGCATCGCGCCGAGGACCGCATGATCTTCGCGCGCGGAGCACTGCATGCGGCGCTGTGGGCGCGCGGCAGGAAGCCCGGGCTTTATTCGATGGCCGACGTGCTGGGTTTGAAGGAAATTTGAAGCTGTCACCCGCGGGCTTGACCCGCGGGTCCATGCCGCGCCGCCGGGTTCTCGGCGCTGTCGCATGGATTGCCGGGTCAAGCCCGGCAATGAGGAAAGCAGGGGACGTTGAATGAGCGACCGCCTTCTTGTGCTCGTGCGCCATGGTGAGAGCGATTGGAATCGAAAGAATTTGTTCACCGGCTGGCGCGACGTCGATCTCACCGAGGCGGGGATCGCCGAAGCGCGCGCGGCCGGCCGTAAGCTCAACGCGCAAGGGCTGCGCTTCGATGTCGCGTTCACTTCCGCGCTCGTGCGCGCGCAGCGCTCGCTCGACCTCATGCTCGCGGAGATGGGCCAGACCGGCATTCCGGTGTTCAAGGACCAGGCGCTCAACGAGCGCGACTATGGCGAACTTTCCGGTCTCAACAAAGACGATGCGCGGGCGAAGTGGGGTGCCGAACAGGTGCACATTTGGCGCCGCTCCTATGACGTCGCGCCGCCCGGCGGCGAAAGCCTGAAAGACACCGCCGCGCGGGTTCTCCCCTATTATATCCAAGACATCCTGCCGCGCGTTTTGCGTGGCGACAACGTCCTCGTTTCCGCCCACGGCAATTCGCTGCGGGCGTTGATCATGGTGCTTGAAGGCTTATCGCCGCAGCAGATCGTCGCGCGTGAAATCGCAACCGGCGTGCCGCTGATCTACCGGCTCAATGCCGACTCGACCGTGGCGGAGAAGCGGGACTTGGCGGCTTAGCTCGCCTCCTTCTCCCCGCGTGCGGGGAGAAGGTCGGGATGAGGGGGGCCTGTCGGCCGGACTGACGATCGCAGGATCCCCCTTGTAAGGCGCCGATTGCGTCGCAATCCGACCTCTCCCCGCCCAGCGGGGAGAGGCGAAGTAAAACTACGCCGCGGCGGCGCCGGCCATCCCGGCCTCCCAGCCGAGCATGGCGTGCTTGCGGGTGATGCCCCAGTGATAGCCTGTCAGTTCGCCGGCTTTGCCGATGACGCGATGGCAAGGTACGACGAAAGCGATCGGGTTCTTGCCGACGGCAGCGCCGACCGCGCGGGCGGCGGCCGGCGTGCAGACCTTGCCGGCGATCCCCGAATAGGTCGCGACGCTGCCCAGCGGAATTTTCAGCAGCGCCTCCCAGACCCGCACCTCCCAGTCGGTGCCGATGAGCACGACGCGCAGCGGCTGGTCCTGCCGCCATTGCCCCGGGTCGAAAATACGTCGCACGATCGGCGCGGTGCGCGCGGCGTCGGCGACGTAGCGGGCCTTGGGCCAGCGTCGCTTCATGTCGGCGAGCGCGGCCTCTTCCTCGCCGGCGTCGGCGAAAGCAAGCCCCGCGAGTCCGCGCTCGGTCGCCATGACCAGCGCCTTGCCGAATGGCGAGGGATGAAAGCCGAACCGGATCGTCGTGCCGTCGCCGCCGGATTTCCATTCGCCCGGCGACATCGCTTCGTGCGTCACGAACAGATCGTGCAGCCGGCCGGGGCCGGACAGACCCACCTCATAGGTAGCATCGAGCACGCTCGCCGAATCGCGCAGCAGTTGCCGCGCGCCGTCGAGCGTCAGCGCCTGCAAAAACGCTTTCGGCGTCAATCCGGCCCAGCGGCGGAACAAGTGATGCAACTCGGTCGGCGTAACGCCGGCCGCCGCGGCAATCGAATCGATCTCGGGTTGCTTACGCCAATGTTCGCGGATGTAGCCGATGGCGCGGCGCACCACGTCGTAATCGGCGGCGGCGGTGTCAAGCGGGGTGAGATCGGTAACGCGATCGGGCGAGAGCATGGGTATCTCCATCGGTCCGCATCCCACCTAAGCTGCGCTTATGGTGCGAACCACCCGATTTCTGCTCTCGAATGGCATTGCGGCCGAGCCTCCCGTCCCGAAATAATGCTCCACAGGATCGATCACCGCACCGCCGTCCGCGTCGGCCCGCGCTTGGCTTCGCCGATTGCCGTCGACAGCGCCTGTGCGAAGCTTGCCTTCTCATGCGGCCCCAAAAACGCGGCAATCGGCAGCTCGCGGCCGTGCGAAACCAGAGACAATCGCTCGATGCCAAATTCCTCGTGCACGATGCGCTCGAGCCGCACCCAGAGCGGGTTGAGCGTCCATTCGCGGACGCCGCCGCGGTGGTTGACCTTGCGCACGGTAAGCTCCGAGGCGGTGACGATCACCTCCTCATAAGCGCGCGCCGCGCGAAAATTGGCGCGGAAAGCCCAATAGACCAGCAAGACGTCGAGGCCGAGAAACCCGAATACCGGCCAGGCGCCGAGCAGCCCGAACACCATGCCCGACGCAAAGCTTATTCCGCCGATGCACAGCATGAGGATAAGAAAGCCCGTCGAACCGAGCGAGCGGTGCGGCGTGATCACGGCCGAAAAGATGGTAGGTTCGCGGATTGCGTCGTTGTCGCGGCTCATGGCGCTGACTATACGGGAAAGATGGCGCGAAAGACTACCCGCAAGACCGCTCGACCTCGACAAAGCCGTCGGTCTGCTCCCTCCCCTCTTGTGGGGAAGGGACGGGGAGGGGGGTCTCGTTCCGTACGGACGCGCAAAAAAACACCTCCACCCCCGACCCCTCCCCACAAGGGGGAGGGGAATGCTCCGAGCGGTGCATTGAAGCCGTGGAGCAAAGCCGAAGCCGAAGAAGCGTTCCGCCGCTTTGCGGTCGCAAATCCCGCGCCGCGCGGCGAGTTGCAGCATCTCAATCCGTTTACGCTGTTGATTGCGGTCGTGCTGTCCGCGCAGGCCACCGATGCCGGGGTCAACAAGGCGACGTCGGTCCTGTTCAAGCTTGCCGACACGCCGGAGGAGATGGTCAAGCTCGGCGAGGCGCGCGTGCGCGCGCTGATCAAGACCATCGGCCTTTATCGCACCAAGGCGAAGAACGTCATCGCGCTGTCGCGCATTCTTCTCGCGCAGCACGGCGGCCAAGTCCCGCACGACCGCGCGGCGCTCGAAGCGCTGCCCGGGGTCGGCCGCAAGACCGCGAACGTCGTGCTCAACGTGGCCTTCGGCGAACCGACCATCGCCGTCGATACGCACATCTTCCGCGTCGGTAACCGCACCGGCCTTGCCCCCGGCAAGACGCCGCTCGACGTGGAGATGAAATTGATGGAGGCCGTGCCGGAACGTTATCGCCTGCACGCCCACCACTGGCTCATCCTGCACGGCCGCTACGTATGCATTGCGCGCCGCCCATTGTGCGAAAAATGCCTGATCGCCGACCTTTGCAAATGGCCGGGAAAGACCACGAACGCGCCTTCATCGTGAGCGAGAAGATATGGACATAAGGCGCTGCTGACGTTGGTTTTGGACATGCGAGGAATTGCGATGCTGAACGTTTCGATGCGCACATTTACGGTCATGATCGGTCTTTTGCTCGGCGCTGCGCTTGCGACCGCGCCGGCCGGCGCCGCCGACGAGCCCGACCTGATCTTCAAGCGTTCGACGGTGTTCAAGTTTCTCACCCCGAACGACAAGCTTGCAATCTACGGCATCGACGATCCGGAGGTCGACGGCGTCGCCTGCCATTTCACCGTCCCGGAGCGCGGCGGCGTCAAGGGCTGGCTCGGCGTTGCGGAGGAGGTTTCCGACATCTCGCTCGCCTGCCGGCAGATCGGCCCGATCCGCTTCAAGGGCAAGTTCGCGCAAGGCGAGGATATGTTCCGCAAGCGCCGCTCGCTCTTCTTCAAGAAGATGCAGATCGTGCGCGGTTGTGACGCCAAGCGCAACGTGCTGGTCTACATGGTCTATTCGGACAAGCTCATCGAAGGCTCGCCGAAGAACTCGACCTCCTCGGTGCCGATCATGCCGTGGGGAGCGAACGACCAGATCGAGCGGTGCGAGGACTTCGTGGAGAAATAGCGGACTTGGACGAGCAGACCCGCGGCACACGCCATCAAAACAAGAAATATCGCTGCGTCATCGGCAGCGTTTCCGCCGGCGCGCAGGTGAGCAATTCGCCGTCGGCGCGCACTTCGTAGGTCTCCGGATCCACTTCGATCTCCGGCGTGGCGCCGTTGTGGATCATGCTTTTCTTGGAAATCTTTCCCCGCGTATTGGCGACCGCGACGAGCTCCTTCCGGATGCCGAGCTTTTTGCCGAGCCCCGCCTTCACCGCGGCCTTGGACGCGAACACGACGGACGAGGCCGTGCACGCGCGGCCGTAGGCGCCGAACATCGGCCGGTAATGCACCGGCTGCGGGGTCGGGATCGAGGCATTGGGATCGCCCATCGGAGCGGCGACGATCGAGCCGCCTTTGACGACGCAATCGGGCTTGACGCCGAAAAACGCCGGCGACCACAGCACGAGATCGGCGAGCTTGCCCTTTTCGATCGAGCCGATGTGTTTGGAGACGCCGTGCGCGATCGCGGGATTGATCGTGTATTTGGCGACGTAGCGCCTGACCCGCATGTTGTCGTTGTCGCCTTTCTCCTCTTTCAGGCGTCCGCGCTGTTTCCTCATCTTGTCCGCGGTTTGCCAGGTGCGGATGATGACCTCGCCGACGCGCCCCATGGCCTGGCTGTCCGACGACATCATCGAGAGTGCGCCGATGTCGTGGAGAATGTCTTCCGCCGCGATCGTTTCCTTGCGGATGCGGCTTTCGGCGAAAGCGAGATCCTCGGCGATCGACGGATCGAGGTGGTGGCACACCATCAGCATGTCGAGATGCTCGTCGATGGTGTTGCGCGTATAAGGCCGCGTCGGATTGGTCGACGACGGCAGCACGTTCGTAAGCCCCGCGATCTTGATGATATCCGGCGCATGCCCGCCGCCGGCGCCTTCGGTGTGAAGCGCGTGGATGGTGCGGCCCTTGAACGCCTTGATGGTGTCCTCGACGAAGCCGGATTCGTTGAGCGTATCGGTGTGGATCATCACCTGCACGTCGTAGTCGTCGGCGACCGACAAGCAGCAATCGATCGCCGCCGGCGTCGTGCCCCAGTCTTCGTGCAGCTTCATCGCGCAGGCGCCGGCCTTGATCATTTCCTCCAGCGCCGCCGGACGCGAAGCGTTGCCCTTGCCGGCAAAGCCGAGATTGACCGGGAACGCGTCCGCCGCCTGGATCATGCGCGCGATGTGCCAGGGTCCCGGCGTGCAGGTGGTGGCGAAGGTGCCGTGTGCGGGCCCGGTGCCGCCGCCGAGCATGGATGTGATCCCCGCCATCAACGCTTCTTCGATCTGTTGCGGGCAGATGAAATGAATGTGGGTGTCGAAACCGCCGGCGGTGAGAATCTTGCCTTCGCCGGCGATCACTTCGCTGCCGGGCCCGACGACGATGCTGACGCCGGGCTGGATGTCGGGATTGCCGGCCTTGCCGATGGCGGAAATCACACCGTCCTTGATGCCGACGTCGGCTTTGACGATCCCCCAATGATCGAGAATGAGCGCGTTGGTGATGACGGTGTCGACGGCGCCCTCTTTGTTGGTGATCTGGCTTTGCCCCATGCCGTCGCGGATCACCTTGCCGCCGCCGAATTTTACCTCCTCGCCGTAGATGCAGAAATCCTTCTCCACCTCGATGATGAGATCGGTGTCGGCGAGTCGCACGCGGTCGCCCGTTGTCGGGCCGAACATGTCGGCATAGATCGAGCGGCTCAGTCGTGCGGGCATCGCGGCCTCCGATTCCTATTTGTGAAACATGATCCGATGGGAAAGCCTGCTTCCATTTTTCCGGATCGTGTTAATCCCCAACGTTATCCCCACCGCACTGCGGCAGCGCCCGCCCGCACGCTTTTGCTTGCATCGCGCCCTCTGCGCAGTATCCTCATTCTTAGATCGCTCGCGTTTGGTTCCGCCAGATGAGAGAGATCGCCAAGGTCAGGTCGGCCCGGTGCTGAAGCCGCTACCAGCGTCGCACCAAGCGCTGATCAGATCCTGGTCCCAGCCGCGGTAGCAGCGCTGAGAACGTGACGGGCGGGCTTGCGCAAGCTCGCTCGTCATGATTTTTGTACTTTCGCTTTTTTCAGCTTTCTTTTTTCCAGCCTTCCCATGATTTCCTGCCGGAACCCATAGACGGTACGCGCGCCGGCAAGCGCCACAAGCTTCACTTCGCGCGTCTGCCCCGGCTCGAAGCGCACGGCCGTGCCGGCGGGAATGTCGAGACGCATGCCGCGGGCTTTGTCGCGGTCGAATTTCAGCGCCGGGTTGGTTTCGAAGAAATGATAGTGCGAGCCGACCTGGATCGGCCGGTCGCCGCTGTTGGAAACCGTGAGCGTCACACTCTTGCGGCCAGCGTTGAGCTCGATGTCACCGTCTTTGATGAAATATTCGCCGGGGATCATTGGCGCCTCACCGGATCGGTTCATGCACCGTGACGAGCTTGGTGCCGTCGGGGAATGTCGCTTCAACCTGAATTTCAGGGATCATCTCGGCGATGCCGTCCATCACCTGCGCGCGGGTGAGCACATGCGCACCTTTCTCCATCAGTTCGGCGACGGTGCGGCCGTCGCGCGCGCCTTCGAGGATGAAATCGGAAATAAGCGCGACCGCCTCCGGATGGTTGAGCTTGACGCCGCGCTCAAGCCGCCGCCGCGCCACCATTGCCGCCATGGCGATCAAGAGCTTGTCCTTCTCGCGTGGAGTGAGATGCATGAGCGGCCTTTTTAGTTCAACCACAGCCGCGGCGGCATTCCGCCCAAGGCGGTCAATACGCCCATGAGGTCATGGCGCAACGCGGCGCCCTCGGGCGCGACGAGGCGCGCGAGCGTCAGTCCGTTCCAAGAGGATACGCCGACCTCTCCGGCGAAATCCTTCTCCATCGCGCGGACCGCGGCAACGCCGCCGTCGTCGCCCGGAATCTTGAGCACGCTCGCCACGGCAATGCCGCCGCCGGCGATGGCGCGCTGCGCAAGTCGCTCGGTGATCGGACCATCGAGGCAGAGGCTCTCAGCGAAGACGAGCGTCCCGCCGCTGCGCGCCCGCCAACGGTCGCGGAAATATCCCTCGACCACCGCTTCGCCCATGGCGGTGCGGCCGAACACGACGGCTTCGGCGAGAACAACGCTGGCGCCGGGTGCGAGATCGACCTCGATGCGGCGGCGCAGCCGCACCTGATCGAAAAGGATCGTTTCCTGCGGCAGCCAAGCAAGCGTGCCGCCGGGTCCGACGTCAAGCTTCATGCTGATTTCGGTATGCGGTCCGAGCGAGCGGTAGACTTTTTCCGCGGCCGCGGTGGTCACGGTCAATCGCGCGCCTGTGCCCACTGCGATGTCAATGTCGAAGCGGTCGCCGCCGGCCATGCCGCCGGCGGTGTTGACAATGACGGCGTCGAGCGTGCCCTTGTTTGTCCCGTTGGGGAAGCGCATGCGCAGCGCGCCTGCCTCGTGCAAGCGCCGGCGGCGGCTGCCGTCGGCGGCGGAAGCAACGCTGAGCGCGATGCGGCCGACCGCGCGATTGCCGGCGAAGATTTCACCGTGTGCCGGCGCGTGCGTCACCAAGCTTCCTCCTCCTTTGCGGGGGGCGTTAGGGACCAGATCAAGGCGATATGCGTGGCGCTCGACCAAGCTTCCTCCTCCTTTGCGGGGGGCGTTAGGGAGGGTAGTCCTAAAAAACTGCTGTCGACCAATTCACTTCCCCGCCTGGCGTTGCTCGGCGACCTCCCCCCTCAAGAGGGGAGGCAACGTTAATCGAATTTCAAATGGCCATCGCCCGCTTGAGCGCACCTTCGTCGAGTTCGGCGCGGTCGGACGAATAGACGACGGCGCCGCGCTCCATGACAGCAAAATAGTCGCCGAGTTCGCGCGCAAAGTCGAGATATTGCTCGACTAGGACGATCGCGATTTTGCCCAGCGACCGCAGATAGATGATGGCGCGGCCGATGTCCTTGATGATCGAGGGCTGAATGCCCTCGGTCGGCTCGTCGAGGAGAAGTAATCGCGGTCGCATCACCAGCGCGCGGCCGATGGCGAGCTGCTGCTGCTGGCCGCCGGAGAGGTCGCCGCCGCGCCGCCGCAGCATGTCGCCGAGAACGGGAAAGAGCGAGAAAACATCGTCCGGTATATTGCGCTCCTCGCGCTTGAGCGGCGCAAAGCCAGTCTTTAGGTTTTCCTCGACCGTCAACAGCGGGAAAATCTCGCGGCCCTGCGGCACGTAGGAAATGCCGCGGCGCGCCCGCTCGGGCGGCCGCAGGGCGGTGATATCCTCGCCCTCCCAGGTGATGGTGCCGCGGCTGACCGAATGCTGGCCGGCGAGCGCGTCGAGCAGGCTCGTCTTGCCGACGCCGTTGCGGCCGAGCACGCAGGTGACCTTGCCCGGCTCGGCCTTGAGCGACACGGCGCGCAGCGCCTGCGCCGCGCCGTAGTGGAGGTCAATGGCGTTGACGTCGAGCATGATCGTTATCGTCCCAAATAAACTTCGACCACGCGTTCGTTGGCCGAAACCTGATCGATCGTGCCCTCGGCCAGCACGAAACCCTCGTGCAGACAAGTGACCTTGACGCCAAGGTCGCGCACGAAAGCCATGTCGTGCTCGACGACGACGACGGTGCGGTCGCGGTTGATCTCCTTGAGCAGCTCCGCTGTTTGTCGCGTTTCCTTGTCGGTCATGCCGGCGACCGGCTCGTCGACCAGCAACAGCTTGGGATCCTGCGCCAGCAGCATGCCGATTTCGAGCCATTGCCGTTGGCCGTGCGCCAGGCTGTCGGCGAGACGGTCGCGCACGGCGGTGAGGCGAATGGTTTCCAACAGCTCGTCGATGCGCCGCCGCTCGGGCGCGCTTTCCCGCCACCACAGCGCGGCGCGCGCGCGACGATCGGATTTCAGCGCCAGTTCGATGTTGTCGGCAACGGTGTGGCTTTCGAACACCGTCGGCTTTTGGAACTTGCGGCCGATGCCGAGCTGAGCGATCTCGGCTTCGTCAAGTCGTGTCAGATTGTACTGACCGTCGAACATGACGTCGCCGACGTCGGGCCGCGTCTTGCCGGTGACCACGTCCATCATCGTCGTCTTACCGGCGCCGTTCGGACCGATGATGGCGCGCATCTCGCCCGGCTCGACGGCAAAGGAAAGGTTGTTGAGCGCCTTGAAGCCGTCGAACGAGACGGTGACGCCGTTGAGGTAGAGAAGGGAGGTCGTCAGCGCCTGCATGGCTCACTCATTCCGCAGGCAGCGGCTCGCGCACGCCGTCTTCGGCGGCGGCCGACGCCCGATCGCGCCGCAGCGCCGTCCAATGCCGCAATGTGCCGACGACGCCGCGCGGCAACAAAAGCGTCACGGCGATGAACAGGCTGCCCAGCATGAACAGCCAGTATGGCGCCAGCGCTCCCGAGGTGAAGAAGGTCTTGGCGTAATTGACCAGCACCGCGCCGATCACGGCTCCCGAAAGCGTGCCGCGGCCGCCGACCGCGACCCAGATCACGGCCTCGATGGAGTTGCCGGGGGCGAATTCGCTCGGATTGATGATGCCGACCTGCGGCACGTAGAGCGCGCCGGCAATGCCGGCCATGCCGGCCGACAGCGCGAACACGAAGAGCTTGTAGGATTCCACGCGGTAGCCGAGAAACCGCGTGCGCGCCTCGGCATCGCGGATGGCGATCAGCACCTTGCCGAATTTCGAGGTGATAACGGCGCGGCAAAGGACAAAGGCGAGCATGAGCGCGACGCAGGAGATCGAGAACAAGGCCGCGCGGGTGGTTTCCGCCTGCACGTTGAAGCCGAGAAGGTCCTTGAAGTCGGTGAGCCCGTTGTTGCCGCCGAAGCCGAAATTGTTGCGAAAGAAGCCGAGCATCAGCGCAAAAGTCAGCGCCTGGGTGATGATCGACAGATAGACGCCACTGACGCGGCTTCGAAAGGCGAACCAGCCGAAGACGAATGCGAGCACGCCCGGCACCAGCACCACCATGAGCGCCGCATAAGGGAAATGCTGGAAGCCGTACCAGTAGACCGGCAACTCCTTCCAGTTCAGGAACACCATGAAGTCGGGCAGGATCGGGTCGGCATAGACGCCGCGGGTGCCGATCTGGCGCATGAGATACATGCCCATGGCGTAGCCGCCCAGCGCAAAGAAGGCGCCGTGACCGAGCGAGAGAATGCCGCAGAAGCCCCAGATCAGGTCGATCGACAAGGCGAGCAGCGCGTAGCAGGCGTATTTGCCGAACAGGGCGACCAGGTAGGTCGGTATGTGCAGGGTGGACGATTCCGGCAGCGCCAAGTTGAGCGCGGGGACGGCGACCGCGATCGCGGCGATGACGATCAAAAACAGCGTCGCGCCGCGGTCCAGCGAACGGATGAGGATATGCGCGGTCATGCCTCGATCGCCCTGCCTTTGAGGGCGAACATACCCCGCGGCCGCTTCTGGATGAACAAGATGATGAGCACGAGAATCGCAATCTTGCCGAGCACGGCGCCGGCATAGGGTTCGAGGAACTTGTTGGCGATGCCGAGCACGAATGAGCCGACGAGCGTACCCCAAAGGTTGCCGACGCCGCCGAACACCACGACCATGAAGCTGTCGATGATGTAGCCCTGGCCGAGATTGGGGCTGACATTGTCGATCTGCGAGAGCGCCACACCGGCCATGCCGGCGATGCCGGAGCCGAGCCCGAAGGTGAGCGCGTCGACGCGGCTGGTGCGGATGCCCATCGAGGCGGCCATGGGACGGTTTTGCGTCACCGCGCGCATCTCAAGGCCGAAGCGCGTGTAGCGCAGCAGCGCCAGGAGCGCGCTGAACACGGCCAGCGCAAAGCAGATGATCCACAGCCGGTTATAGGTAATGGTGATGCCGCCGAGATCGAAGGCGCCGCTCATCCAGGATGGATTGCCGACGTCGCGGTTATTCGGACCGAACGCCGTGCGCACCGCCTGCTGCAGGATCAAAGAAAGCCCCCATGTGGCGAGCAGCGTCTCCAGCGGTCTGCCGTAGAGGAAGCGGATGATGGTGCGCTCGATGACGATGCCGACGCAGCCGGCCACCACGAAGGACAGCGGAATGGCGATCGCCAGCGAGTAATCGAACAGCGCCGGATTTCTCGCCCGGATCACTTCCTGCACCACGAAGGTGACATAGGCGCCGATCATGACCATCTCGCCATGCGCCATGTTGATCACGCCCATCACGCCGAAAGTGATGGCAAGCCCGATAGCGGCAAGGAGCAGCACCGAGCCGAGCGAAAGCCCGTACCAGGCGTTTTGCACCGCGTTCCACACGGCAAGCCGGTTCTGAATGGCGCCGATGGCGCCGGCGGCGGCTTTGACGACCGCCGCCGGCGCGTCGATCGGCAGGCTTGAGAGGACTCCGAGAGCGTCCTGATCGCCGCGCTGGCGCACAACTTCGACGGCTGCGAGCTTGTCTTCTTCCTTCGCGTCGGCGCCGGCCAAAATGATCGCGGCGCGCGCCTCCATCAGCGCTTGCTTTACCCGTAAATCCTGTTCCTTGGCGATGGCCGTTTCGAGCGCCGGTAGCGCGCTTTGGTCGCGCGATTTGAACACCGCCTGCGCAGCTTCAAATCTAACGGCGAGCTCGCTCGACATCAGCGTAAGCTCGCCGAGCACCGCGTCGATCGCGCCGCGCAGGCGGTTGTTGATGCGGACGGTATCGACGTCTGTCGGCGCGTCGCCCGTAATCGGCTGCGCGGTGGCGGCGTCGAGCAGGCCTCCGGAGTCGCTCTTGACATAAACGGTCTTGCGCTCGGCGCTGAACATCAGCCGCCCATCCTGGAGCGCGCGAATGATCGTTTCCGCTCGGGGGCTGCCGCTCGCGGCCACTTCCTCGATGCCGGTTGCGGTCTCGCTGAAGTCGTCGGCGGTGAAGTGGGAAAGCGCTTCGTCGAGGCTCGCGGCATGCGCCGTCGCGCCACCCAGCGGAAAGCTGAAGGCCAATAACAATGCGACGAGGCAAGCTCGGCAAAAACGCATCATAAGAAGCCCGGGCGGGAACTTTATTCGTTCTGGGGGATCAGAACCATGTTTTGTTTCTTGTTGGAGCATGATCTTTCCGAAAATCGATTTCAAGTTTTCGGGATCACACTCGGATTTGCGGGAAGGCGGCAATGCCGCCTTCCCGCGCAGTGATCGTGATGGCGTCGTCGTTACGAGGCGCCGCCGCACTTCTTCGTGACTTTATTGTAGTTCCCGCACTTGAGCGTCACCCAGTCGGCTTCGAGGTCTTTGGAACCGGGCAGGTAGGGTGACCAGGCGGCACCGGGTATGAGCTCTTTCGTCTTCCACACCACGTCGAATTGGCCGTCGGGGCGAATTTCGCCGATGTAGACCGGCTTGGTGATGTGGTGGTTGGGCAGCAAGGTCGAGATACCGCCGGTCAAATTTGGCGCCTGGGTGCCGGGCAGCGCGTCGATGACCTTGTCGGGATCGGTGGTCTTCATCTTCTCGACCGCCTTCACCCACATGTTGAAGCCGATGTAATGGGCCTCCATCGGATCGTTGGTGGTGCGTTTCGGGTTCTTGATGAACGCATGCCATTCCTTGATGAAAGCTTCATTCGCCGGCGTCTTGATCGACTCGAAATAATTCCAGGCGGCGAGATGGCCGACCAGCGGCTTGGTGTCGAGACCGGCAAGCTCTTCTTCACCGACCGAGAACGCCACGACCGGAATATCGGTCGCCTTGATACCCTGGTTACCCAGTTCCTTGTAGAAGGGCACGTTGGCGTCGCCGTTGATCGTGGATACCACGGCCGTCTTCTTGCCGGCAGAGCCGAACGCCTTGATCTTCGAGACTTCGGTCTGCCAGTCGGAGAAGCCGAACGGCGTGTAATTGATCAAGATGTCCTCGTCCTTCACCCCTTTTTGCTTGAGGTAGGCTTCGAGGATCTTGTTGGTGGTGCGCGGATAGACGTAGTCGGTGCCTTCGAGCACCCAGCGCTTCACCGAACCGCCGTCCTTGCTCATCAGATAATCGACGGCCGGGATGGCCTGCTGGTTCGGCGCGGCGCCGGTGTAGAACACGTTGCGCTCGCTCTCTTCGCCTTCATACTGCACTGGATAGAACAGGATGCTGTCGAGCTCCTTGAACACCGGCAGCACCGACTTGCGCGACACCGAAGTCCAGCAGCCGAACACGACGGCGACCTTGTCCTTGCTGATCAGCTCGCGGGCTTTCTCTGCAAACAACGGCCAGTTCGACGCGGGGTCGACCACGACCGCCTCAAGCTTCTTGCCGAGCACGCCGCCCTTCTTGTTCTGCTCGTCGATGAGCATGAGCATCACATCTTTCAGCGTGGTTTCGCTGATGGCCATGGTGCCGGACAACGAATGGAGAATGCCGACCTTGATCGTA
>Ga0187784_10002592_pt1 | contig 14510 bp, 12 predicted proteins | sample 1015_SJ02_MP15_2_FD_132964 | JGI IMG/M metagenome (GOLD analysis project Ga0187784, IMG submission 132964) | Tropical peat soil microbial communities from peatlands in Department of Meta, Colombia - 1015_SJ02_MP15_20_MG | ecosystem: Environmental > Terrestrial > Soil > Wetlands > Peat | place...
CGATGCCGTGCTCGCCCGAGACGGCGCCGCCTGCGGCCAGCGCCAGCGCGAAGGCGGCGCGCATGAAGGCGTGGCGCTGCTCGTCGTCGGGTTGGAACACCGTGATGTGCACGTTGCCGTCGCCGATGTGCCCGCAGCCGGTGACGAACGCGCCGTGCTCCTGGGCCAGCGTCGCCACCTGCGCCAGGTAGTCGGGGATCGAGGCGCGGGGCATCACGGCGTCGATGAGGTCGTCGCAGCCCGCTGCCTTCCCGACCCAGAAGGCGCGTTCGCGCGCCGCGATCAGCTGGGCCCCCGCGGCCGGCGGCAGCACGTAGACGTCGAGTGCACCGAGGTCCCCCAGGAGCATGCCCAGGCGCTCGGTGTCCTCGTCGACGCGGCCGGCCACCGTGCCCTCGAGCACGACCACCAGATAGGCCAGCGTGCGCTCCTTGACCTGCTCAGGGACGCCCAGGTCCAGGCCGGCGGCCTGCGTGATCCCGCCCATCACCATGACGTCGACGTACTCGAGGATGGAGGGGTTGATGCCGCCGTTGATGATGTGGGGGACCGCCTGGGCTAGCTCGGACAGCGTGGCGAAGGGGGCCAGGACGGTGGCCGAGGTCGTCTGGCGCGGCTGGATTTTGACCGTCACCTCGGTGGTGACGGCCAGCGTCCCCTCCGAGCCGATGAGCAGCTGGGTCAGGTCGTAGCCGCTGGAGCACTTGACGAACTTCCCACCCGTGCGAAGCACGCTGCCGTCAGCCAGCACCACCTCGAGCCCGAGCACGTGGTGGCGGGTGACGCCGTAGCGCACGGCCCGCATGCCCCCGGCGTTGGTGGCCACGTTGCCGCCAAGCGACCCGCTCTGCTCTCCGGGGGAGACCGGGTAGATCAGCCCGAGCGCCGCCAGCTCGGCGTTGAGCTGCTCGAGGGTCACGCCAGGCTCGACCACCGCCACCTGGTTCTCCGTGTCGACTTGGCGGATCGTGCGCATGCGGTCGAAGGCGACCAGGATGCCGTCGGCCACCGGCGCCGCCGCGCCCGAGAGCCCCGTCCCGCTGCCCCGGGCCACCACCGGGACGCCGTGCTCGGAGGCCAGCTTCATGACCTCGGCCACCTCGCCGGTACACCCGGGCAGGACCACGGCGAGGGGCACCGTGGGCGCTGCTCCTAGATCCTCGTCGTGGGTGTAGTCGGCGTGGATGGCGTCCCCGACCAGGACGTTGCCCTCGCCGACGGCCTTGCGCAGCTGCTCCAGGAGTTCGGGCATGCGACGACGACTCCCACTTTGTTCGATCGGGCGGCCCGACCTTACCGGTCCCCGGGAGGCGCCTCCGTGCCCGTGGCCTCGGTGGCCTCGGTGAGTCGGCGGCGTAGCTCGGCCACGCGAGCGGGCACCTCGCCGGCCGCGGTCGGCGCCGCCTCCTTCTCGAGCTGCGCCACCGCCCGTTCGATAGGCGCCAGCCACGGGCTCGGCGCGTGCCGGACCCCGCGCGGCCCGCCGGCCCCCGGTCCCGCTTCGCGCGCGAACCAGCTGCACCACAGCTCCTCTTCGGCTCGGGTCAGGGCCACATAGAGCAGGCGACGCTCCTCGTCGAGGGCGGCCGGGGTCTGGGCCGACGTGATCGGCATCAGGCCGTCGCTGAGGCCGAGCACGAGGACGGTGGGCCACTGGAGGCCCTTGGCGCGGTGGAACGTCGTGAGCACGACGGCGTCGGAGTCCACCGGGTCCTCGGCGAGCAGTTCCCCCTCGTCGCGCTCGGCGCCACGCCGGCCGCTCTCGGCCCGCAGGTCGGAGGCCGGTCCGAGATCGGCGCCGGCGATCCGGCTCGGCACACGCGCCGCGTCCATGGCCGCCTGCAAGGCGGCGAGCTGGGCGTTGGTCCTGGTCAAGACCGCGATGGACGACCAGCGTCGCCCCGGGGTGCGCGACAGCCTGGCCCGGCGGGCCGCCCACGCCGCCTCGTCGTCGTCGGTCTCGTGGGCCACCACCGTGGGGACCGGCCCGTCGATGCGGGTGGTGCGGGGCGCCACGACCTCGCCCGTCCCGCCGAACGCCCCGCCTTCTCGCAGCACGGCGGTGGCCACCGCGACGACCTGGGGCGTGCAGCGGTGGTTCTCGTCGAGGCGGATGACCTCGGTGCCGCGAAGGAGGTCGGGCAGCCGGTCGAGCAGCGTGGGGTCGGCCCCGTTGAACCCGTAGACGGACTGGTTGGGGTCGCCGACGACGAAGAGGTCGGGCTCGTCGGCCAACAGCGCCATGAGGAGGCGGAACTGGGCCGGGTTGACGTCTTGCATCTCGTCGACGAAGAGGTGGCGGGTGCGCCAGCGCACCGAGTCGGCGAACGAGCTGTCGCCGGCCAGCGCGTCGGCGCAGGCCACGATCAGGTCGTCGAAGTCCATGAGCCGGCGCTTGGCCCGCTCGGTCTCGTAGCGGGCGTAGGCGTCGGCCACCTGCTCGGGGTTGATGCCGCTCCGGCGCCGGTGCCGGCGGGCCTCCGCCTCGTAGCGCTCTGGCGCCACCAGGCGCGCCTTGGCCCAGCCGATCTCGGCGTCGAGGGCGCGCGTGCGGCGGGAGTCGCCGGTGGTCAGGTCGGCCAGCAGACGCCGGCGGTCGGGCAGGAGCTGGGGCAGCGGGCGGCCCCGCAGCTCCCGTTGCTCGCGCAGCAGGCCGAGCGCCGTGCGGTGGAAGGTGCCCGCCTTCACCCCCGAGACGCCGAGCGACCACAGACGGGTGCGCAGCTCCTCGGCCGCCTTGCGGCTGAAGGTCGTCACCAGGGTGCGGTCGGGCTCGATCGACCCGTCGAGCACCCGCCGGGCCACGCGCAGGGTCAGCACCCGTGTCTTGCCGGCCCCCGCCCCGGCCACGACGCACAGCAGAGGGGCCTCCGATTCGACGGCCTCCCGCTGGGCCACGGTCAGGCGGGCGGCACCGGGGAGCGTCTCCCACGTGCCAGCACCGGTGCCGCCGCCGGCGAGGCTCTCGAACCCCTCGAAGGTCATGACCACACTCCGCACGGTATCGAAGGGGTGCGCGCGTCGCACCCGCCTGCCGGCCCTGCGCCTATCGTGGCCGACCGCGGCCCGGAGCGCCCGGGCAGCGCCTGGGACGGCCCAGAGGAGAGGCGCAGGGGGAGAGGCGCAGGGGGACGCAGGGGGAGAGGTGCAGGGAGAGGGCCCCGAAGAACCGGGACGGGCCCGGGAACTGGGGGAGCGAGGGCATGGCGCAGCTGGAACGGGAGTGCGAGGTGGTGGTGGTCGGAGCCGGCTATTCGGGCCTGGCCGCCGCCCGCGAGCTGGCCCGGGCCGGCGTCGACGTCCTGGTGCTCGAGGCCCGCCACCGGGCGGGAGGGCGCTCGTGGACCGACGTCACCGAGGCCGGGTTCACCATCGACCGCGGCGGGCAGTGGATAGGCCCCGGCCAGGACCACCTCGAAGCGTTGGCTGCCGAGATGGGTGTCACCACCTTCCCCACCTACACCACGGGGCAGGGTGTCGAGCTGCGCGACGGGCGCCGGGAGCTCTACGTCGGCCTCATTCCGACCTCGGACCCCGAGGGGGCGGCCGAAGGCGTGGCCACCATGCTCGACCTCGACCTGGCCGCGTTCGAGGTCCCGACCGACGCGCCCTGGGAGGCACCCGGCGCAGCCGCCCTCGATGCCCAGACCCTGGCCACCTGGCTCGACGGCCACCTTACCTCGCCCGCTGCCCGGTCCATCCTCGAGGTGGCGGTCAAGGCCATCTTCGGCACCGGCTCGGGCGAGCTCTCGCTGCTGTTCGCGCTCTTCTACCTCCATGCCGGCGGCGGCCTGGCCAACCTGGCCCGCACCACCGGGGGCGCCCAGGAGCGGCGTTTTGAGGGCGGGTCGCAACAGCTCGCTCTGGGCCTGGCGGCCGAGCTCGGCGAGCGCGTGGTCCTCGGAGCGCCGCTGGTCAGCGTCGCCCACGGGCCCGGAGGTGTCACCCTCGGCGCTCGGCTCGTCGACCCCGACGCCGAGTCGGCCGACCCCGGTGCTCCCCACCGCACGCTCTCGGTGCGGGCGCGCCGGGCCATCTTCGCCCTGGCGCCGGGGCTGTGCAGCCGCATCGACTTCACCCCAGCGCTGCCGGGGCGCCGTGACCAGCTGGCCCAGCGCATGCCCATGGGTGCGGTGACCAAGGTGCACGCGCTCTACGACCGCCCCTTCTGGCGCGACGACGGGCTCAACGGGCAGATCGTGGCCCCGGGGTCGGTCATGGAGAGCGCGTTCGACAACTCGCCCGCTGACGCCTCCCACGGCGCCATCGTCGGTTTCGTGGCCGGTGACGACTGCCGGCGCCTCGAGGCGGCCGGGCCCGAGGCGCGCCGCGCCGCCATCCTCGACGAGCTCGGGCGCGCTTTCGGCCCGGCAGCCCTCGAACCCGTTGAATTCGTCGAGCAGCACTGGATGGCCGAGCCGTTCACCCGCGGTGGTCCGGTGGCGGTGAACGTCCCGGGCACCTTGACCACCCTGGGTGCGGCACTGCGTGAGCCGGTGGGTCCGCTGCACTGGGCCGGGACCGAGACGGCCACGCAGTGGTGCGGGTACCTCGACGGTGCGCTCTCGGCGGGCCGCCGGGCCGCGGACGAGGTGGTGCGTGCCCTGAAGGGAGAGCTCGTTGGCGACGACTGAGGAGATGCTCGAGGCCTTCGCCGAGTGGCGTGCGCGCAGCAACGACAACTCGCGCCTGACCAAGATGGTCAAGGGCTGGGACCGCGTCATCCACTTCACCACCACCGACACCGCGCAGGGTTACACCATGGTCGTCGAGGACCAGCAGCTCTCCGGGCTCGCTGTCGGCCACATCGGCCAGCCCGACGTCATCGTGACCGGGAGCAGCGAGGACTTCTGCGACATGTTCTGGGGCGATCTCAACCCGTCGGAGAAGTACATGTCCGGCGAGATCACCCTGCAGGGCTCCCAGCAGGACGTCATGCGGATCGACGCCATCTCCATGGTGGCCTTCCTCGACACCTGAGACGCCGGTCCCGGTGACCGACACCGCCGTCACCCGAAGCGAGCTGCGCCGCGCGCTGGGGCTGCGCACTGTCGTCACCACCTCGACCGGGTTGGCCTTCGCCGCGCTCGAGTACCTGGCGGCCGCCGGCCTCGTGGCCTATGTGGCGGGAGACTCCGCCTGGATCCCCATCGTCGTCGCCGGAGGCCTCGCCCTGATCGCCTGGGGTTTCTTCGGCGAGCTCAACTCCATGTTCCCGACTGCGGCGGCCATCCGGCTCTACATGAAGCGGGCCATGGACGACCGGGCTGCTCTCACCATCACGTTCACCTACATGACCACCATCGTGCTGGTCATCGCCTCGGACGCCTTCATCGTGGGGAGCGCGCTCGACCACGCCTTCGGCGAACCGGGCTGGGTCACCGTGCTGTGGATCGTCGGGCTGCTCGCCATCACCGTGCTCACGAACCTGCGCGGCATCACTGTGGCCGGCCTGCTCCAGGACCTCGCCACGACGGTCGTCCTCGCGGCAACGGTGGTGATCGCCGCGCTGGCGCTCGTGCACAGCGGCCACGGGCTGCACACCCCCTTCGCACCGCTGCACGGCCATGGGCCCGGCTCGTTCCTCGAGGCGGTGGCGCTCGGGGTGTTCCTCTACAGCGCCTTCGAGTGGGTGACCACGAGCGCCGAGGAGGTGCGCAAGCCCGAGTCGATCGGACGCGGCATGCTCGTCGCCATCGGCATCCTCTGCGTGGTGTGCGCGTTGGCCACCGTGGCCATGAGCCACAGCCTGACGCACCACGAGCTGACGTCGGCCTACCCGCAGCTGTACCTCGGGGTCGCCGCCATCGGGCACTCCGGCCTGTGGGTGATGGCCGCGGTCACCGCAGTGACGGCGCTCAACACCTTCAACGGCGGCTTCATCACCGCCTCGCGCTTCATCTACGGCACGGCACGGGAGGGTTCGCTGCCTCACCAGCTGGCCCACCTCAACGACCGGGCGGTGCCCTGGGTGCCCGTCGTGATCCTCGGCGTGGTCTCCGCCGTCGTGGCGCTGCTCGTGGCGTTGACCCACGCCTGGCAGGTGCTTGTGGCGGTGGGCGCCGCGCTCGAGGGGATGATCTACGGCGTGGCCGGGTTCTGCGTGTTGCGCCTGCGCCGGCGCCAGCCCGACACGCCCCGCCCGTTCCGCTTCCGCGGCCTGTCGGTCCTGGGGCCGCTGGGCGTCGCGCTCTTCGCGCTGCTCGCGGTCACCGCGTCGTTCTCGGTGCAGAACGCGTTCAACCCCGCCCCGCTGCTCATCATCGTGTTCTGCGCCGCGCTGAGCCTCATCTACGTGCTGCGCGTCCTGCCAGGCGTCAAGGAGCGGGAGGCGGCCCGACGGGCCGCCCGGCCGCGGCGGCGCCCCGTCCGCTGAGATCGCCGCGTCGCGGCGGCCTCACTCCTCCTCGACGACCCGGTGGGTGCGCAGCATCCGGCGCCGGGTGTGGCGGGCCTCGGCGAGGACGGCAAGCTCCTCGACCACGCGGGCGAAGGGGATCCCCTCGACCTCCCAGAGCATGGGGAACATGGAGATGGGCGTGAAGCCCGGCATGGTGTTGACCTCGTTGACCACCACCGTGTCGTCGGGCCGCAGGAACAGGTCGACACGGGCGAGTCCCTCGACGCGCAACGTCCGGTAGGCGCCCTCGGCCACCCGCTGGGCCTCGGCCAGCTGGGCGACGGTGAGGTCGGTCGGGGCGACGGTCTCGGCCACGCCCAGCACGTACTTGTCGTCGTAGTCGTAGAACTCGCGGCTGGGGATGATCTCGCCGGCCTGCGACACGCGGACGTCCTCGTTGCCCATCACCGCCAGCTCCAGCTCGCGTCCCTCGATGAACTCCTCGAGCACCACGTGGTCGTCGAACTGGAACGCGTCGAGGACGGCGTCGCCCAGCGCGGCAACGTCGGTGACCTTGGCCACGCCGATCGACGAGCCCAAGTTGGCCGGCTTCACGAACACCGGCAGCCCGAGCGATTCGACTGCCTCCTCCATGACCTCGGCCGCCCATGACCAACGCGAGACGACGTGCCACGCCGCCACGGGGAGCCCGGCGTCGCGCAGCAGCGACTTGGCGACGCCCTTGTCCATGCAGATGGCCGAGGAGAGCACGCCCGCACCCACGAAGGGGACGTTGAGCGCCTCGAGGTGTCCCTGGATGATGCCGTCCTCGCCGAAGGGCCCGTGCAGCACCGGGAACACCACGGCGTTGGGCACCAGCAGCTCGTCGAGGTGGGCCACCTCGGGCGCGTGGACGTCGTGCAGCAGGTCGTCGGGAGAGGGGAGCGCGTCGTGCCGTTCGACCTCGTCCAGCACGCCCCGCGCGTCGATCCACCGCCGGTCGTGGGTGAGCCCGATCAGCGTGACCGTCCAGCCACCTTCGAGTGCCGCCCGGGCGATCCTCCGCGCCGAGATGCACGAGATCTCGTGCTCGGCCGACGGTCCTCCGTAGACGATGGCCAACACTCCGGGATCGGGCACCGACCGAGGCTATACAATCGCCGGCAGGGTGCGGCGTGCGATTCTCCACCTCTGAGCTCGCGGCGCATCTCGGCGCGGAGCTGGTGGGGCCCGACGTCACCGTCGACGGCGCGACCATCGACTCCCGGACGGCCCGACCCGGTCAGCTCTACGTGCCGATCGTCGCCGAGCGTGACGGGCACGCCTTCATCCTCGCTGCCCTGGAATCCGGGGCCGGGGCCTATCTCACGGAGCGTGCCCCGCTGCACGGGGCGGACGCCGCCGCCGGCGCCACCGCCGTCGTGGTGGACGACACCGCGGCGGCGCTGATGGCGCTGGGCAAGTTGGCCCGCGCGCAGGTGGGCGGAGTGGTCGGCATCACCGGCTCGGTGGGCAAGACGACGACCAAGGACCTCTTGGCAGCCTGCCTCGGCGCCGCCTTCCCGACGGCGGCGAGCGAGCGTTCCTTCAACAACGAGCTCGGGCTGCCGCTGACATTGCTCAACGCGCCCGACGGCGTCCGCTGGGTGGTGCTCGAGATGGGGTCCCGCGGTCAGGGCCACATCGCCCGGCTCGCCGCGGTGGCCCGTCCCGACGTGGGGATCGTGACCAGCGTGGCCCTGGCCCATGTGGAGTTCTTCGGCGACCTCGAGGGCGTGGCCCGGGCCAAGGCGGAGCTCGTGGCCGCCCTGCCCGAGGGCGGCCTGGCCGTCTTGAACTTCGACGACCCGCGCGTCCGGGGCATGGCGGACCACAGCCCGTGCCCGGTGGTGGGCTATTCGGTGGGCGACGCCATGCACGGGCGCGTCGACGTGCGGGCCGACGAGGTCACGCTCGACGCCGAGCTTCGACCCCGCTTCCGGTTGCACTCGCCCTGGGGAAGCGCCGAGGTCCGACTCGCCGTCCACGGGCTCCAGCAGGTGTCCAACGCCCTCGCCGCGGCCAGCGCCGCGCTGTGGTGCGGGGTGCCACTCGATGCGGTGGTGCCCGCGCTAGCCGAGGCCGCCGGCCCGCCGCTGCGCATGGAGGTGCACCACGTCCCCGGCGGGCCGGTGCTCGTGGTGGACTGCTACAACGCCAACCCGGCCTCCACCGAGGCGGCGCTGCGCTCGCTGGCCGCGCTGCCCGCGCCGCGCCGTCTGGCCCTGCTGGGCGTGATGGCCGAGCTGGGGGAGGCCACCGAAGCCGAGCACCGGCGTCTGGCCGCCCTGGCCGAGGAGCTGGGGATCGAGGTCGTGGGCTACGGGACCGGGCTCTACGGGCCGGCGCGCGTCGACGGGCCCGAGGCGGCCGTGGCGCTGTTGCGAGAGGCCGGGGCCGACGAGGCCGTGCTGGTCAAGGGGAGCCGGGTGGCGCAGCTCGAAGACGTCGTGCACGTCTATGGGGCGCTGACCGGGCTTCAGTCGCTGGCCGGCTCGTAACGCCGCTCGCGGGCTCCGCCCACGTGCCGGCTCAGCGCGCCGTAGAGCGACTCGGTGCTCGGGGACGGGGTGCTGCCGGGGTCGAGCGCGTCGACCAGACGTTGGCACTCACGCCACTCGAAACGGAGCCGGTCCGTGTCACCCTGGGCGGCGGCGGTACGCATGGCGGCGCGCGACAGGGATTCGCTGTAGGGCTCGACGAGCCGGGCGCGTCCGAGACCCCACCAGGCCAGCTCGAAGAGCCCCCGGTCGGCGGCGAGGGCGGCCAGCGCCCGCGCGGAGTCGACCAGCACCGTGGCGATGCGACCGCCGTGCCCCTCGGCCTCCCACCACGAGTAGCCCGAAAGGACGTTGGCCAGCGGCTCACCCTCGACGAGCTCGAGCGCCGCGCGCAGGTGCGCCATGGCGAGGTTCGGATCGGCCTCCGCGTGGCGCGCGCCCTCGGCCGCCAGGGAGCCGGCTCGGCGCACGTCGACGGTCACGGCAGGCGAGAGTTGATAGAGGCCGTTGCGCGTGCCGGCCGGGAACAGGAGCTGGCCGCGATGGTCGACGCCCATGGCGCGGCGCGCCGCGTGCGTCGTGTTGAACAGCGTCTGGGCGGCGGCGTCCATGTCCGACGAGCCAAGCACCCGGGTGCGCAGCCGGTCGCTCGTGATCAGGTCCGGTTGGTGCAGAGCGAGGTAGGCCACGAGCTCGACGGCCCGCCGGGCCCGGTTGGCCGGGAGCCGCTCGTGCAGTCCTTCGAGACGGGGTGTGGCGGTCAGCAGTCGGACGTCAACGGTGCCCGGCGCCCCGGCGAGGGTGTCGTCGACGACGGGTGTGGCCGGGACCGGCGCTCGGCTCGGCCCGGCCGGGAGGGGCCGCCGCCCCTCGGGGTCGACCCTCCGGGCGCCGACGAGCTGGTCGAGGGCGCGGGCCACTTCGGGTGTCTGCAGGTGAGGCCGCAGCACGCGGCCCAACGGGTGGAGGGTGGCGCCGCGGCGGTCGACCAGGACGGACAGGTCGCTGGCGGCGAGCGGCGCCGTTGTCACCACCGCCGCGCGGCGGACGACGGCGTCGGGGAGGGTGCCCGGGTCGCCGAAGTACAGGAGGTGACGTGCCACGGCGGGATCGCTCGCCGCCTCGTGGCCGAGGTCGGGGTCGGTCGGGTCCTCGGTGACGACGATGGTGTCCGACCAGGCCAGGCCTGCACAACGCTGCGCGCGGCGCGCCACAGCGCCAGGGCCGATTCGCCGAGGAGCGGGAGGACGGTGCCGGCCCGGAGGGCCACGAGCCACGTCCCGTCCGTGTCGTCCCCGACCGGGAGGACCAGCGGCACGTAGGGGACGGCCGGCCCGGCCCGCTGGTCGAGGTCCAAGGACCCGTGGTCGACGTGCCAAGCCCTGGCGTCGGGGAACGCGCGGAAGCCTTGGGGCGGGTCTGCGTCCGGTTCGCACAGGTGGAAGGTGACGCCCGACGGCCCCACGCAGAGGGCGCGCACTGCTGGCGCGGCGGGTCGCGACCGGAGTGCCCGGCCCAGCATGGTGTTGGCGGCCTCGAACGCGCCGAGTGCGGGGACGCCGTTGAAGCGTTGCACCAAGGTCGCAGCGTCGATCGCCTCCTCCGAGCGCGTCGAGGCGGGCAGTTCGCTGGCGAAGGGCTGCGCCCGCCGGCGTCGGGAGGCCTGACGCGCCAGTGCCGCGGAGGCGAGCGAGCCCAGGCCGAGCGCCACCAGCTCGGGCAGGTGGCCGTGCGGACCGCTCGGTGCCTCGACGTTGCCCGGTCGGCCAGGAGCGACAGGTACCCGGTGGCGCGCGGCGCGTGGCTCGAGGGATCCGTCGCGGTGCCCTTCGCGCCGCGCCTCGGCCGGCAGGTCCAGGCGCCACCCCGCCAACAGTTGGTCCGGATCGATGAAGCGCGTACCGTCGGCCATCGTGCGGCCGAGGTTGAGCCGGGCGATGGCCGTCCACGCCGCCCCGTCGTCGAGCTGGGCCGCGGCGATGCCCCACAGCGTCTCTCCGGGACGCACCACGTGCGTCGCGAGCCGAGGGGCCGAAGCCGAAGCCGAAACCGAAATCGGCACCGAAGCAGAAACGAACGCCGAAGCCGGAGGCGGCGCGGAGATCCGGGCCGTTGTGCCGGGCGCGGGAGTGGCCCCGGCGGTCGTCGCGAGGGCCGCCGGGGCTCCTACGCCCATCAAGGCGAGCACGCCCACGGCGATGCGAGCCCCCACGCGATCGACGAGCGAGGCGCCGGCGGGCGATCGCACTTCACCGCGGCGCACGTGGACCCCGACGGACCGCAGCAGCTGGGCGCAGCACGCCACCCACGCCACCCATGCCGCCAGCGCCAGCACGCACATGGTGTCGCGGGGGAGGGGAGGCCACGCGTGTCCGAGCCCACTCCCCAGAGGGTCGCCCACGACAACGAGCAATGCTGCGGGTACGCCCACGAAAGCGAGCACGGACGTCAGGACCGCTCCGGTGACGTCGAGGAGCGGACCCCGCGGCCTTGCCCCCTTCTGCTCACCCACCGGCCGGTCCGATCGTGATCGTGTACGTCACCGCCGCGCTCTCTGAGGCGGGCTCGCTCACTGTGGCCGAGCAGCTGCCCGCGGCGTCGGGCAGTGTGGCCGCCATGGCGTCGGTTCCACCGACGCTCTGGCTCGCGTCCGGGCAGCTGACGTCCATGGTCAGGTAGAAGTCGCCCGACCACAGCACCGAGAGCTGCGTGGCCCCCGCCCCGGTGAAGGCGAACACGTCGTTTGTCGTCAGCGGCGGGTCGAGGTACCCCTGAGCCTGCGTGCGGTCCGCCGGCACGGCGGCCGCGGTCGTGGTGGGGGTCGTGGCCGGGGTCGCAGCCGGCGCGGTGGTGGTTGTGGTGCCGGACGCGCTCGGGCCGGCGGAGGCACCCGAGCCGTTGGTGACCGAATTCTCGGCCGAGACCAGCGACGGGCTCGGCGTGCTGGTGCCGGCCACCTCGACGTGTGGCGCGGTGGTGGTCGGGGACGCAGTTGCGCCGTGGGCGGTGCCCGAGGAGCTTCCGGCGTGGGCCTGGGCGGGGGCGTGGGCGGGGGGGGGGGCGGTGGCGACGCCGCGGCGCTGTGCTGCGGATGAAGGGGCGTGAAGGCGGCTGTGCGGGGCGGACGCCGTCGCCACCAAGAGGGCCATGAGGGCGAGCGACACGGCCAGGATCACCCACCAATTGGGACGGCCGCCCGCCACACGTGCGCGCAACGCTCCGGTGGTTCCGGCCCCTCCTCCGACCACCGGCACACGATAGGCATATCCCGGCTCCGCCGCACCAGGCCTCAGGCGCACAGGCGCCGCTGGCCGCGGTCACGCCGCGCGTAGAGGGCGCGACGGTCCCGGCCCGTCAGGGCGGCGAGCTCGGCCATGGAGTAGCCCAGGACGTGGTGGGCGTAGAGGACTTGGACCTCCTCGGTGCGCATCCCCTGCGCGTGGAAGTCGATCAGGATCCGGGCCAGCTCTTCGAGATCGGTCTCCGCGGGTGCCGTGCGCTCGATCCCGCCGTCGTGCTCGAGCGAGGTCACGCGCCCCCGGGCATCTTTGGCCCGGAAGAGCTGGCGGCGCAGACGGCACCGGATGGCCGAGAGCAGGTCCAGCACGGCGTAAGGGCGGTCCTGCCCCGACCACTCCTGGATCACGACCCAGGTCGTGGAGAGCAGCTCGGCGAAGAACTCCTCGCTGTCCCGCCACTCGCCGCCGCGTCCCCAGCGCAGCCGGCCAGCCACTGTTACCAGCCCCGGTATGAGCGCCTGGACCAGCATGCGGCAGACGAACGGGTCGGCCCCGGCTTCTCGCACCAACACACGGACGATGTGGGCGGCCTGCTCACGGCCGATGCGCCCGGTGGCCCGCCGCATGTGCTCCACCACGTCGAAGGGTGTGGGACAGCGCGCCGGCACGCCCGCGGCGCCCAGCACCAGCGCCGAGAGGCCCGGGTCACGACAGGCAACGCCCTCGAGCGAGCGCACGGCCCCCGGGGCTCTGCCGATCGACCTCCACTCGGCGCACATCTGTTCGATCAGGACGACGCGGTGTCTTGCGGTGGTTGGCATGCCGCCACGTTCGGGTGCCGTGCTCCCCCGATCCCTCCCACCGCGTCACGAGCGCCGGAGAGCGCAATTTCGGAGCCGGGACACCCCAGGTCGGCGATAGTGTGCCGCCGATGGACATCGACGAGTTCTACGACGCCGACCCCCGCCGGCGGGCCTCCGCCGAGCTCGAGCTGGGCTCGGATTGGGTGGGGAAGGACGGGGTCAACCACGAGTTGAACTACGTGGAGGACACCGGTGAGCTCTACGTGCTCCGCGAGCCGGCCCCGCACGTCACCGAGGACCCTTTCGGCGGCCTGCACGTCTCGACCCCCGAGGGGTACGAGGACAAGATCACCGTCCACATCATCGCCAAGATCGACTCGGTGGAGTCCCTGCACAAGATCCTGGACGGGTGGCAAGAGGCCATGCGGGGTGAGAACGCCACCGAGTGGCTGGGGCAGCGGCTCCGGGCAGCGGGCGTCGCCGTCGGGCCCACCGGGGACGCCATCTCAGACTGACCTCGGCCCAGGACGCGGCAGCCCGGGACTGGGACTAGCGTCGGCGGCGGTGCGGATCGTCATCGACCTCTCCGAGGTGAAGGTGCACCTCGACGAACCCGATGAGTTCACCCGGTTCTCCGTCGCCCTGCGGGGCACGGGCGACCTGCCCTCCGTGCTGGCGGCGTCGGGCCTCGGGCGCCTGCGGGACGACGGCCAGCACGTCGTGGTCGACCCGACGGCCCTGCGTTCCTTGGCCGGTGCGGCGGCAGGGGCGGAGTGGGACGAGGGGTTCGCGGGCATGTGTGCCTATGCCGCCACCAAGGGTTGGGTGGAGGCGGACGGCGGCGTGGTCGCCCACATCGAGCGGGACCAGGCGGGGTCTTGAGCGACCGCTAGCCTTGGGGTGCCGCGGGCGCCGTCCCGCGGCGGGGGCGCCGGCCCTAGAGCCTTGGGGAGGATGCATGGCGATTCGGGACTACGACCGCTTGTTCATCGGGGGGGACTGGGTGGCCCCCGAGGGCACCGGCACCATCGGCGTGGTCTCGCCGGTCACCGAGGAGGTGATCGCCCGGGTGCCCGACGGCACCGAGGCCGACATCGACAAGGCTGTAGCCGCGGCGCGCCAAGCCTTCGACAAGGGGCCCTGGCCTCGTATGACGCCGGCCGAGCGGGCCGAGATCGTGGCCGCAGTCGGCGCCCAGGTGGCGGCCCAGATGGGCGACCTGGCCGAGATCATCACCCGGGAGATGGGCTCGCCCATCACCTTCTCGAGCCTGGGGCAGGTGATGGCACCGATGATGATCTTCAACTACTACGCCGAGCTGGCCAAGACCTACGCCTTCGACGAGGTGCGCACCGGCGTCCTCAACCCGCAGGTGCTCGTGACCAAGGAGCCTGTGGGCGTCGTCGGGGCCATCGCGCCCTGGAACGTGCCGCTGTTCATTGCCGCCGCGAAGCTGGCCCCGTCGTTGGTCGCCGGCTGTACGGTGGTCTACAAACCGGCGCCCGAGACGCCACTCGACGCCTTCCGGTTGGCAGAGATGTTCACCGAGGCCGGATTGCCCAAGGGCGTGCTCTCGGTCGTCCCGGCG
>Ga0187784_10002593_pt1 | contig 14510 bp, 13 predicted proteins | sample 1015_SJ02_MP15_2_FD_132964 | JGI IMG/M metagenome (GOLD analysis project Ga0187784, IMG submission 132964) | Tropical peat soil microbial communities from peatlands in Department of Meta, Colombia - 1015_SJ02_MP15_20_MG | ecosystem: Environmental > Terrestrial > Soil > Wetlands > Peat | place...
ACAGCATCACGCGCTCGGCAATCCGGATCGCAAGATCGAGAGGGATCGGCACGGGGCAGGCCGCGCCAACTCCGGCGGCGCCAGCTGCAGCAAAGAAGATCGACGAGGCGAAGAGCGCGATGGAAGACTGGAATACGCTCATTGGCGACGGATCGGTGCGGCGGCTGTCGATCAGCGTCGGCGAGATCAATGATGCGTTCGCCAAATCGGGCAATCCGGTCGCGGCGGAGCACCCCGACGAGGGGCCGGACACCGACAGCTTTATTGACTTGTACGTCGCGTTGGCAAACGTACCGACGATCGGGCGCAGCCTGCTTGGCGACACGGGTTATGATCAGCTCAAGCAACGCCTTCAGCAACAATTGGCGATTATCATCGCCGGCCGCGGACGCTATTCGTTCAAGGGCTCGGGTTACGTACGCGGCGGTATTTTCGACCGCATCGAGGTGGTGCAGGGCGAGAACATCATCCGGTTCCACGACCGCGACCAGATGCGGCTTGGCGATCTTGCTGCGGCCGGCGTGCCGAGCTTTCCTGAGATTTCTCTATTCACAATACCGGCAACTGAAAATTTTGATCCCACGGCGGCGTGGCGATTGAAGCTCCTGGTGCAGCGCGCTCTTGGCGCACGGGACAAAGCTTTTCTCACCTTCGACTTGGACTATGCGGTCCCGGACAAATATGTCACCACCGAGCGACCAGCCGTTACGGTGACGGCGCCACACCCGCAGACCAAGGCTGCGACGCAACGGGTTGCTTCCGAGGAAGCCCCTTCCGAGCCCCTCTGGATGCGGGTGTGGCGCACGCGGGTAGTCGACATCGTAATCTTATGCGTGGCCCTGACAATCCTGACGGCGATTTTCTTTTTTCAAGACTTTCTGGTGCGCCGGCCCGTGCTGTACGACCGCGTGAGGCTATTATTCCTGATATTCACTCTGTTCTGGCTCGGTTGGTACGTCGAAGCCCAGCTCTCGGTCGTCAATGTCCTTACCTTTACCAACGCTCTACGTACCCATTTCCGTTGGGATTCATTCCTGGTCGACCCGCTGCTTTTCATCCTATGGTTTGGAGTGACGGCCGCGCTATTGTTCTGGGGGCGCGGCGCGTTCTGCGGCTGGCTCTGTCCGTTCGGCGCGCTGCAGGAACTGCTCAACCGCGTCGCCAAGATGCTGCGCGTCCCGCAGATCCGCGTTCCATTCGCTCTGCACCAGCGCCTTTGGCCGATCAAGTACATTATTTTCTTGGTCTTGTTTGGCTTGTCCCTCTATTCGCTGTCGCTTGGGGAAGAGGCGGCGGAAGTCGAACCGTTCAAGACAGCGATCATCCTGCATTTTATGCGTGACTGGCCGTTCGTGCTGTTCGCGGCCGCTGTGCTTGCGCCTGGTCTGGCGATCGAACGATTCTATTGCCGTTATCTGTGCCCGCTGGGCGCCGCACTGGCGATCCCGGCGAGGATACGCATGTTCGATTGGCTGCGCCGCTACCGGGAATGCGGCAATCCCTGCCAGCGATGCGCCAACGAATGTCCGGTGCAGAGCATTCATCCGGAAGGGCATATCAATCCCAACGAATGCATTCAGTGCATGCACTGCCAGATGCTCTATCACCACGACCAGAAGTGCCCAGTCATGGTCCAGAGGCGTCTCAAACGAGAAAAGAGGGATGCCCTTACGGCGTCCGCTATGCAAGCCGCCGGAAAGGGCGCCGCGGCGCCGCCAGTGCCGGTACATCCGCCGCGGCCGTGACGGCGGAATCGCTGTCGCAACGCTGCAGCGGTCGCTTGCGAGAATGGCGGCGGGTCTTCGACGGGCTGATGCCCAATTGTCTTAGATCAAGGCTCATTGACCGGGCATTCTCTATGTTATTTTATTTTGCCACGCCGTTCGCCCCCCAAGGGAGGCAGGCACAGCGATCAAGGGGAGATGGAACATGCCAGCCGAAACGCCGTCGAAACCACAAGGTTTAGATGCGCAGCAATCCGCCGACAACACGGCGTCCGGAGCTGATCCGATCAGCAGGCGCGACCTGATCGGCACTTCCGCGAGGCTTGCGGGAATTGCGGGTGCTGCTGGCACGATCGGCGGTGCGGGGCTTAGCGGTCTGTCGGGCCAAGCTTTTGCACAAGCGACGCCGGCATCGGGCCAATCTACTGAGGTGCGGCCGGGCGACCTCGACGAATACTACGGTTTCAACAGCAGCGGCCAAACCGGCGAAGTGCGCATCATCGGATTGCCCTCAATGCGCGAACTTATGCGCATCCCGGTGTTCAATCGTGACAGTGCGACCGGCTGGGGGCTGACCAACGAAAGCAGAAAAATTCTGACCGAAGGCCTGTTGCCGGAAACGCGCAAGTTTTTGGAAACACGCGGCGGGACCTTCGTGAACGGCGACGCGCATCATCCACATATGTCATTCACGGACGGCACCTATGACGGCCGTTACATCTTCGTCAACGACAAGGCCAATTGTCGCGTCGCGCGCATCCGTTGCGATGTGATGAAATGCGACAAGATCATCGAAATTCCCAACGCATCCGACATCCACGGCATGCGGCCACAGAAATTTCCCCGGACCGGATATGTGTTCGCCAACAGCGAGCACATCATTCCCATCCCCAATGACGGCAGTGTGCTCGACGATGACAAGAGCAAATACTGGTCCGTGTATACCGCCATCGACGGCGACACGATGAAAGTCGCTTGGCAGGTGTTGGTCGACGGCAACCTGGACAATACCGACGCCGACTACCAAGGAAAGTATGCGTTCTCCACCTGCTACAACTCAGAAAAAGGCTTCACTCTCGCCGATATGACTTCCGCCGAGCAGGACTGGGTGGTGATTTTCAACATCAAGCGCATCGAAGATGCGGTGAAGAAGGGCGACTACAAGCTGATGAATGGCGTACCGGTCGTCGATGGACGTCACGGCCAGCCCTATACACGCTACGTTCCAATCTCCAACAATCCGCACGGCTGCAACACCTCGCCCGACGGAATTCACGTGGTGATCAGTGGCAAACTGTCCCCCACCGTGACGGTGCTCGACGTCCGCCTTTTGGACGGTCTCTTCGATGACAAGATTAAGCCGCGCGAGGCGGTGGTGGCGGAACCGGAGCTGGGGCTCGGGCCGCTGCACACCGCCTTCGACGGCAAGGGCAATGCCTTCACCACTCTGTTCCTCGACAGCCAAGTGGTGAAGTGGAACATCGACAAAGCGCGCCGCGCGTACAAGGGTGAGAAGATCAGTCCGATCATCCAGAAGATCGACGTGCACTACCAGCCCGGCCACAACCATTCCAGCATGGGCGAGACGAAGGAAGCCGACGGCAAGTGGCTCATGTCGCTTAACAAGTTCTCGAAGGATCGGTTCCTGCCGGTCGGCCCGTTGCACCCGGAAAACGATCAACTGATCGATATTTCCGGCGACCAGATGAAGCTCGTGCATGATGGGCCGAGTTTCGCCGAGCCGCACGACACCTGCATCGTCCATCGCTCCAAGGTGAGACCGATTGTGGTGTGGAAGCGGGACGACCCAATGTGGGAAGACGCGCGCCAGCAGGCGGCGAAGGATGGAGTGAAGCTCGAGGATGCCGCGAACGTGATCCGGGACGGCAACAAGGTGCGCGTCTACATGACCTCAAATGCGCCCGCCTACAGCCTCGACAAATTCATGGTCAAACAGGGGGACGAGGTTACGATCACCATCACCAACCTGGACGACGTGGAGGATCTCACCCACGGGTTCACCATTATCCGCTACGGTATCGCGATGGAGATCTCGCCCCTGGAGACAGCATCGGTAACGTTCATCGCCGATCGGCCGGGCGTGCATTGGTATTACTGCCAGTGGTTCTGTCACGCCCTGCACATGGAAATGTCGGGACGCATGATTGTCGAACCGAGGAGCACGTGACACGCTGGCGTTTGCCTTGTGCACTGAAGTGGCTGGCGGCGTTTCTTGCCGCCAGCCTTGTGTTGTGGGCACTTCCGTCGGCGGCTGCGGTGATCGAGGTCACTGCCGGCGGTGAGTCGCTTGCTCGGGCCATCGCGGCTGCGGCTCCTGGAGACGTGCTAAGATTGAAGCCTGGCATCCACGACGGACCCGTGGTGATTGACCGCGCCCTCACGCTTGAGGGGGAGCCGGGCGCGGTGGTCGACGGCCACGGCGTGGGGCGCGCGGTTGAGGTCACCGCGCCGCACGTGACCATTCGCCGATTGGCCATTCGCGGCTCCGGTATGAGTCTCGATCAGATGCATGCCGCCGTGTTCCTCGATCAAACCGCCACCGGCGCAGTCGTGGAGGACAATGACATCGAGGACAATCTCGTCGGCGTCTACGTGCACGGCGCCCGCGACGCGATTGTCCGGCACAATCGTATTTCGGGCCGGGTGCTCCCGCACCTCAACGATTCCGGCAACGGCGTGTACGTCTGGAATGCTCCGGGGACGCAGGTGCTCGACAATGACATATCAGGCGGGCGCGATGGAATTTTCACGAATACCAGCCGCGACAACGCATTTAGCCGCAATCGGATCCACGGGGTCCGTTTTGCCGTGCATTATATGTATACCAACCACAGCGAAGTCAGCGACAATGTATCCGTCGGCAATCACGCCGGCTACGTGATCATGTATTCCGACCATCTCATCATTCACAACAATCTGTCGCGCGGCGATCGTGACCACGGGCTGCTGTTCAACTACGCGAACGATGCCGATATCAGCGGCAATGCCGTGCAGGGCGGCGACAAGTGCGTGTTCATCTACAATGCCAACAAAAACCGGTTCCATGACAACTGGTTCGAGGGTTGCCGCATCGGTATCCATTTCACCGCCGGGTCCGAACGTAATGCGGTGTCGGGAAATGCCTTCATCGGCAATCAATCGCAAGTGATCTACGTCGGGACCCGCTTTCTGAACTGGTCGGAGAATGGTCGCGGTAACTACTGGAGCGACAATCCCGCATTTGATCTCAATGGCGACGGCATTGCTGATGAGCCTTATCGGCCGAACGACATTGTCGACCAAATCCTTTGGCGCTTCCCGGCAGCAAAGCTTCTACTAAACAGCCCGGCGACGCAGTTGGTGCGCTGGGCGCAATCGCAGTTTCCCGGGGTGCATCCCGGCGGCGTCTTCGATATGGCACCGTTGATGAAACCGCCGCGCGTCGCGGCAGCCGAAAGTATCGATGATGGACCGCCTGATGCGCGTTCAATGGGAGCGGAGCCGTGAACGACGTCAGGATCGCGCTCCACGCGGTGTCAAAGGTCTATGGCAAACGCGCGGCCGTCGACGCCGTCGACCTCGAACTGCGGCAAGGCGAGCGCGTTGCTCTCGTCGGTCACAACGGGGCGGGCAAAAGCACGCTGATCAAGCTGATGCTCGGGCTGGTTCGGCCAATTGCGGGACGTGTCGAAGTCCTCGGCGCGAATCCAGCTGATCGCCGAGCAATCAATGTCAAGCGCTGCATGGGTTATCTTCCGGAGAACGTGTCCTTGCAGCCGAACCTGACGGGTGAGGAGCTGCTGGCGTTCTACGCTCGGCTCAAACATCGACCGGTCGCGGAAAATGCGAAGATCCTGGAGCGTGTTGGCATCGCGCATGCTGCGCAATCGCGCATTGCGACCTATTCGAAGGGAATGCGGCAGCGGCTCGCGCTCGCGCAGGCGCTGATCGGCAATCCACGGGTACTGCTGCTCGATGAACCGACGACAGGGCTGGATCCGGCACTGCGCCACACATTCTACACGATCGTCAGGGATTTGCGCGCCCAGGGAGCCACAGTGCTCCTCTCTTCGCATGCGCTCGCGGAGCTTGAAGGGCAGACCGACCGCGTGATTGTCATGAGCCAGGGGCGCAAGGTCGCGGACGGCACCTTGGCAGACCTGCGCCGTTTGGCGCGGCGTCCGGTCCGGATCAGAGTCACGCTTCATGACGAGCACGTGACTTTGTTTCCGCGCATCGCTCAAACCGCGCTTGAATGGCATCGCATTAGCGAGCGAACCTTCGAAGTGTCGTGCGCCGAACCGGAGAAGATAGAGGTGGTTCGGCAAATCACCGACGGCAATCTGTCGGTCGCCGATCTCGAGATCCTTGCACCTTCGCTCGATGATATTTATGCGCACTTCCTTGTCACGGAGTCGGCGGAATGAACGCGGTTGCGATCATTGCCGGAAAGGAACTCCGCGACGGCCTACGCAACCGTTGGGTCATCGCCACGACGGTGCTGATGGCGGCGCTTGCGCTGACGCTGACGCTGCTTGGCAGCGCTCCGACCGGGACGGTCGGCGTCAGTGCGCTTGCCGCCACGGTCGTGAGCCTTTCAAGTCTCACGATTTTTCTCGTGCCGCTGATCGCTCTGTTGCTCTCTTATGATGCGATTGCGGGTGAACTCGAGCGCGGGACCATAGCGCTGCTGTTGTCCTATCCGGTGTCGCGCAGCGCCGTAGTGGCCGGCAAGTTTCTCGGCGCCAGCGCAATTCTCGCCGTAGCGGCCGTCCTTGGATATGGCGCTGGCGGCGTGGCGCTTGCGTTTGGATCCGACGCGGTGGAGCCGCGCGCATGGGCAGCGTTTGCAACCATGGTCGGCTCAAGCGTCGTGCTCGGAATGGTGTTCGTCTCGCTGGGCTATGTGGCCAGCGCTTGCGTGCGCGACCCGCGCACCGCCGGCGGCATCGCCATAGGCGTGTGGCTTGTGTTCGCGCTCATCTACGACATGGCTCTCCTCGGCCTGCTGGTGGCCGACCAGGGCAGGCTGATGACCGTCGGGCTTCTGGACGTACTGCTGCTGGCCAATCCTGCCGACGTCTATCGGTTGCTCAATTTCATCGGTTTCTCTGACGTGAGCCGGTTTGCCGGTTTAGCCGGATTGACCCAACAGATGCGTTTCGGCGCGCCAGTGCTCGCAGCCGTCCTCTCAGGCTGGGTTGTGCTCCCGCTCGTCGTCGCCATGCTTCTCTTCAAGCGGAGAGAGGTATGATCGGTCGCCCAGCACGTTGCCTGCTCGTGTGGCTCATGGCGATCGAACTTGCCGCCTGCAGCGGGGGTACTGCAGGCGCGCCCGCACCCGCAGAAATCACGAGCGATGCGGTGGCTGAGTTCTGCGGCATGTTACTTACCGAGCACGCCGGCCCAAAGGCACAGATCTTTCTGCAGGGGGAATCGAATCCGCACTGGTTCGCATCGGTGCATGATGCTTTCGCTTATACGATGTTGCTCGAACAGCCTGGTCAGATCACCGCCATGTACGTCACCGACATGGCTAAAGCCAAGAACTGGGACCAGCCGGAAGCCGGCACCTGGGTCGAGGCGCACAAGGCAGTGTTCGTCATCGCAAGCAGGAGGCAGGGCGGCATGGATGAAGACGAGGCGGTTCCATTTTCAGAACGCCCGGCGGCCGCCGCTTTCGCCGGTCAGTATGGAGGCAGGCTCGTCAGCTTCGCCGACATGCCAAGATCATACATCTTGCCGGGGGCCGACGCCGGGTCCAGCGAACGCGACGCTGGACGCAATCGGCTCGCTGATCGACGCGGGAACAGCCCGTGACCGCGACGACGCCGATAGTCCATTCAGGTCTCCGTGCTCGCCCTGATCGGCGGCGGTTCATCCGCATCAGTGCGGCTGCCGCCGGCATGGCTTTGCTGCCGCCTCTCGACTACGCGCGTGCTGATTTCAAGGTGCCAGATGCGCAGCGGGAGCTGCGCATCTGGCAAGGGGTGGCGCTCGGTGCCGACGCAATGTTGCAACTGCACCACCCTGACCCAGCAGAGGCGGATCGGTTGATTGGCAAATGCCTCACCGAGGTCTCTCGTCTCGAGCGAATCTTCAGCCTTTATCGCGACGATTCGGCGCTGCGCCGGCTCAATCGCGACGGACGCCTCACGGATCCTCCGATCGAGCTGGTCGAGCTAATGGGATCGGCCGAGAGCTTCAGCAAGCTGACCGCGGGCGCATTCGATGCCACCGTACAGCCGCTTTGGGACCTCTATGCCACGCACTTTGCCGCGCTTGACGCCGATCCCGCGGGGCCGTCGGAAGCGGCCATCGCTGCGACGCTTGCATGTGTTGGGCATGAGGCGCTGGAAATCGACCCTACGCAGATATCGTTTGCCAGAGGCGGCATGTCCGTCACACTCAATGGGATAGCGCAAGGATATATCACAGACTGTATTGTGGACTTACTGCGTCGCGCCGGCGTCGACCGGTCGCTGGTCGACATGGGCGAGACTCGCGCCATCGGGCCGCGACCATCGGGTGAGCCCTGGATCATTGGTCTCGAGGATCCGCGCGCTCCAGGTCAAGTCACCAAGCGTATCGAGATCGTCAACCAGGCAGTAGCGACTTCCGGCGGGTACGGCACGTTGTTCGATGCGGCCGGACGCTTCAACCACATTTTCGATCCGTCTACGGGCAGAACGAGCTGGCGCTACCTGAGCGTCTCCGTCATCGCGCCGAACGCAACTGCGGCGGATGCGCTCTCTACTGCATTTTCAATCATGCCGCTTGACTGCATTCGGGAGATCGTGTCTCGGCTGAACTTCAAAGTGCATGTCGTCACGCCTGACGGCAGAGCCTTCTTCGTGTGATTTTGAACCTCACACGGGGGCTTTGGGATGACTCGCGCCAGATAACAAATAACAAACATAAAGCGTGCGCCTGCGGCAACACACACAATGCATCGTGATGCCTTAAGTTTGGTCAAGTGACCGACCTAACGACCGATCGGCTCATCGTAGAACCTTCACATGATCCATTCCCCTTTGCATTTGAGGCATGACGAATCCGCATCTCGGTCCACGTTTCAATTAGCATGACTTTAATACTGCAGTAAGCCTTCGCTGAAGGCCGCCTTGTCAGATGGATAGGCGGCGTTGAGAACTGTCCTTATGGACAGTCATACACGCAGTGCACAAGTTGAACGGCTCGAAGTGGTGGATACGGGTCGGCGGCGACGCTGGTCTGAGGAAGAGAAGCTCAAGATCGTGCTGGAGAGCCTGGGTGCGCCACGCCAGGTCTCGGCGACAGCGCGACGACACGGTATCTCGCGCTCACAACTGCTGCAGTGGCGACGATCTTTTCGGACCGAGCAGGCCAGGGCTGCTGAACAGCCGATCGGTTTTGTCCCGGCGATGGTGGTCCCACAATCGGAGTCCGCGATGCGAGCGCGAGCCGGACCGGCGGGCGGCGGGGCGATCGAGATTGAACTCGTGAGCGGGGTGCGGATGCGGATCACGGGCGCGGTTGACACGGCCACGCTGAGAGCGGCGGTCGCGGCATTGACTGGTGGACAACCGTAATGATCCCGCTGCCGACGGGCGTGCGGGTGTGGCTTGCGACAGGTTACACAGACATGAGGAAGGGTTTTGCGAGCCTGTCGCTGCAGGTCCAGGAGATTCTGCACCGCGATCCGCTCAGCGGCCATCTGTTTTGCTTTCGTGGCCGCCAAGGCAATCTGCTGAAGGTAATCTGGCACGATGGCCAGGGCGCCTGCCTGTTCACCAAGCGACTGGAGCGAGGCCGCTTCTTGTGGCCGAGCCCGGCCGACGGGGTGGTGGCGATCTCACCGGCGCAACTCAGTTACCTGTTGTCCGGAATTGATTGGCGGAATCCGCAGCAAACGTGGCGTCCGACCTCAGTCGGATAATGGTTTTGCTTTGCGGTTGCCGACGAATATGATTCTGTCGTGGCGTGACATCGCAATTTGAATCGCTGCCATCCGATCTTGCCGCGGCGCATGCGATGATCCTTGCCGAGCGGACCGCCCGTCGTCAGGCGGAGGCGGAAGCGGCCAATACCAAGGCAGACCTCTCGAGCACAGAAGCGCTGATCAGCTATCTCAAGCTCGAGATCGAGAAGCTGAAGCGGCAGCTTTACGGCAGCCGCTCGGAGCGCAAGGCGCGGCTCTTGGAGCAGATGGAGCTCCAACTCGAAGAGCTGGAAGCGGCGGCGACCGCAGACGAGCTGGCGGCCGAAAAGGCTGCGGCCGCGACCCAGACAGTGCGATGGTTTGAGCGTAAAGGCCCGCTCGTAAGCCGTTCCCCGAGCACTTGCCGCGCGAGCGCCTCGTGATCCCGGCGCCCGAACGCTGTCCCTGCTGCGGTTCGACGAATCTGTCGAAGCTTGGTGAGGACATCACCGAGACGCTGGAGGTAATCCCGCGGCAGTGGAAGGTGATCCAGACGGTGCGCGAGAAGTTCTCTTGCCGCAAATGCGAGACAATCACGCAGCCGCCGGCGCCGTTCCACGTGACGCCCCGCGGCTTCGCCGGGCCCAACCTGCTGGCGATGATCCTGTTCGAGAAGTTCGGCCAGCATCAGCCATTAAACCGGCAGAGCGAGCGCTATCGGCGGGAGGGCATCGATCTGAGCGTGTCGACGCTGGCCGACCAGGTCGGTGCCTGTACGGTGGCGCTGCAGCCACTTCATGCGCTGATCGAGCGCCATGTGCTTGCCGCCGAGCGGCTGCACGGCGACGACACCACCGTGCCGATCCTGGCCAGGGGCCAGACGGTCAAAGGGCACATCTGGACCTATGTGCGTGACGACCGACCATTCGGCGGGCGCGACCCGCCGGCGGCGCTCTATTACGCCTCGCGCGATCGCCGGCGGGAACATCCCGCTCGGCATCTTGCCGGCTTCACGGGCATCCTGCAGGCCGACGCCTATAGCGGCTACAACGAGCTCTACGACACCTCGCGCGCGCAGGGGCCGATCATGCCGGCGCTGTGTTGGGCGCATGCGCGAAGGCAGTTCTTCGAGCTCGCCGACATCGCCGCCAACGCCCGGCGTGGCAAGCAAGCGGCGGCGATCTCGCCGATCGCGCTGGAAGCGGTCAGGCGCATCGATGCCCTGTTCGACATCGAGCGTGGCATCAATGGCCAACGCGCCAAGGAACGGCTGCGCATGCTCAAGTAGCAGAGCGCACCGCTGCTTGCGGCGTTCGAAGTCTGGCTACGCGAACAGCGCTCGCGCCTCTCGAACGCATCCTCGGTCGCCAAACCGATCGACTATATGCTGCGCCGCTGGGAGCGCTTCGCCCGTTTCATCGAAGACGGACAGACCTGCCTGACCAATAATGCGGCCGAACGCGCGTTGCGCGGCTTTGCCCTCGGACGCAAGTCCTGGCTCTTCGCCGGCTCTGAACGCGGCGCCGACCGCGCCGCGGTCATGGCTACGCTGATTATGACGGCGAAGCTCAACGATGTTGATCCGCAGGCATGGCTCGCTAATGTGCTCGCACGCATCGCCGAGCACCCCGCCAACCGGCTCGATCAGCTGTTGCCGTGGAATTGGAGTACCAATGCCCGGTCTGTCGCGCCACCTCAAGCAGCTTGAAAAGGAACTGCTCGCCCTTGGCGAGGAGATGATGCTGATTGAGGAGCTTGATGGCTTTATCGCCGGTTTGATGGTCTGTCCGGACCTGATCAAGCCCGGCGAATGGCTTCCAATCGTCTGGGGTCAGGACCGCGCCGATCCTCGGCCCGCCTTTGACAATCTCGACCATGTCAACCGGGTACTGGGGCTCCTCATGGAGCATTACAATGATATCGCGCGCACGCTGATGGATCGTCCCGACCGCTACAGTCCGCTGTTTGCTGTCGATGAACGCTATGGCGATATCCTCTGGGAGCTTTGGATCGAGGGCTTCGAGAAGGCCGTCAACTTACGCCCGGGCACTTGGCAAAAACTGCTCAACACCGATGCCGACACGGCAACGGCGATGCGTGGATTGCTGACGCTTGCCGACATCGCCCGCGGCGATCAACGCCTTCCCCGAAAGGACGTCGATGCCTTAACCGCGACAGCCCCCGACGACATCGCGCGCTGGATCGTCACACTTAATGAATGGCGGCTCGCTAATTATCGACCGATGCAAGACGCCGTTCCCATGCCGCGGTCGCCCTTCACCTCGGCGCAAAAGATCGGCCGCAATGATCCCTGTCCTTGCGGCTCAGGAAAGAAATACAAACGGTGCTGCGGACTTAACTAAGCGCAACCCTCAGCGGTCTTCACCGGAGGCTTACATACTGCATCGCTACTCTGATTAAACAAAGCAACACGTCATCGAGCGTTACCCGTTTTGTGGAAAGCGAGCGGTATGGCCGTCGTTGACTTTGCGGCGCTGCGGACGCTTCGCCCCAGGCTTGATCAAACACGCCTGTACGACTGGACGATGCGAATTCCTATCGTCGGCTACTCGCTGCTGGTTTTGGCGCACGACGTTCTCAGCTTCTGCGCGGAGGCCGCAACGCACCCTGCGGCATTCCGGGAGCCTGATAGTGGCGTCGTCGTCACCATGCTGGCGCGGGTTTCGCAATGGATGTTCATCTCGCTTCTGGCAATCTTGCCAATCTTTCGCCTGCCGCCTGTTCGCAAATCCGATCAGATCTGGCCGCGTTTCGTAGCCCTTGCTGCCGTTAGCTTGATCCCGATGTTCATGCTGCTCGAACGCGCGCCGGCCAATCTTGCTTTCAACTCTGCTTCCGTGCTGATCGGCCTCGTCGCTAACATAATGTCAGTTGTCACCGTCAGCTTTCTCGGCCGTTCGCTGAGTGTCATGCCGGAAGCGCGACGGTTAGTGACGAGCGGCCCCTACGCCGTCGTCCGCCATCCGCTCTATCTGTGCGAGATGCTGGGAGCGACTGCGATGATCCTGCAGTATCGCTCGATGGCAGCGACCGGATTGTTTACGGTTATGGTGGCGGCGCAGGTATTGCGCGGCCGCGCGGAAGAGGCGGTTCTCGCTCGCGCTTTTCCCGACTTTTCTTTGTATCGGAAACGTACGCCGTTCCTGTTACCGGGCAATCCGGCGCGACTGCTGACGGTTTTCGTTGTCGATCCGGCGGCACGCAGACGCTCGGCGTTAGTGACGGGCGGCACCGTGGCGGCGGCCGTAATGGCGTTGGTCGCCGTGCCTTTGCTGGCGGGGTGAGCTCGCCGCGGGGGTCGGCGGATTGGTAGCCACATGAAGCCCATGTTTGACAGTTTGCGCTTGGTGCTGACAACTTCGATCGAGGCCGCTCGCCCGGTGTAAGGTCAAGCTGTTTCACGACGCTCGGGAAAAGCGCATATCATCGTTCGATATGTAGGCGTCGAAGGCCGAAAGTACTAACATGTATTTTTTGATCGGGGAGCCATAATGAAACAAGGCCTTCATCCGGGAGTCTCGAAGGTTAAACGCATCATCGTCGATCGCGACCGCACCATCAGCTTCATGGGTGAGGAAGGTCGCGTCTACGGCACGCCGGAGCTGGGGCGTGACATTGAGCACGCCTGCCGCGATATCCTGCTCGAATACGCGGAGCCGGGGGAAGATTCGGTCGGCATCGAAATCACAGTGCGACATACCGCACCGACGCTGCCGGGCATGGCGGTTGACATCACCGCAACGGTAACGACCGTCGAAGGGCGCAAGGTCACCTTCGACGTAGTCGCGAAGGACGAGCTTGAGCCGATCGGCGGTGGTACGCATACGCGCTTCGTCGTCGACGTGGCCAAGACCTACGAACGGCTGAAGGTGAAGGCGGCGAGGCTTGCCGCTGCTCGCACCGGGTAGCATAAAAAGCTCCGCACCCGCGCCCCAGACGCAACATGGAGATCGAGCGATGAGCATTGAGATGGCGGTCGGCGGCGCCAGCACTTTCATGTTCGACCGTCCGGCCGAGACGATGCCGCGCGAGGCGCTCACGGCGCTGCAGACTAGGCGCCTTAAGCAGACGCTGGAGCGCGCTTATGCCAACGTCGCGCACTATCGAAAAAAATTTGACGCCGCCGGCGTGCGACCGCGCGATTTCAAGTCGCTCGCCGATATCACGAAGTTTCCGTTCACGCTGAAATCGGATCTGCGCGAGACCTATCCCTTCGGGATGTTCGCTGTGCCGCGCGAAAATCTGCTGCGGCTGCATGCGTCCTCTGGGACGACGGGCAAGCCGACCGTTGTCGGATATACCAAAGGCGACCTAGATCTGTGGTCGGAGTTGATGGCGCGTTCGCTCGCCTGCGCCGGTGCCGCGCCTGGCGATATCGTGCACAACGCCTACGGATACGGATTGTTCACCGGAGGCCTCGGTGCTCATTACGGCGCCGAACGCCTTGGTTGCACGGTCGTACCGGTCTCCGGCGGCGGCACCGAACGCCAGGTCACGCTGCTCGCGGATTTCGGCGCGAACGTCCTGTGCTCGACGCCGTCCTACGCGCTCAATATCGCGGAGGTTGCGGCTGGTATGGGCGTCGATCTGCGGCGAGCGCCGCTGCGGCTCGGCGTATTCGGTGCGGAACCCTGGAGCGATGCCATACGGCAGGATCTCGAAGAACAGCTGGGGATCGTAGCCGTCGACGTCTATGGCTTGTCTGAGATTCTGGGGCCCGGCGTCGCCTGCGAGTGTCATGCCGCCCGCGCTGGCCTGCACGGATGGGAAGACCATTTTCTGTTCGAGATCGTCGATCCTGAAACGCTGCAGCCGCTGCCGATGGGCGAGAGTGGTGAGCTGGTGATCACCACGCTGACCAAAGA
>Ga0187784_10002594_pt1 | contig 14506 bp, 16 predicted proteins | sample 1015_SJ02_MP15_2_FD_132964 | JGI IMG/M metagenome (GOLD analysis project Ga0187784, IMG submission 132964) | Tropical peat soil microbial communities from peatlands in Department of Meta, Colombia - 1015_SJ02_MP15_20_MG | ecosystem: Environmental > Terrestrial > Soil > Wetlands > Peat | place...
CCGCTCTCGTCGGCAAGACGCTCGGCGAGGCGGAGGAAATCTTCGATCCCGGCTGCGGCCATGGCGGGGAAGTGTGGGGGAAAGCGCGCGGCTTGCCAAGGGCTCGCTCGTCCTTCGAGACGGGCCTTTGGCCCTGCTCAGGACGAGGCGGCTAAATGCGATAGCCCTCGCCTTTTCGTGGCGCAGTAAGCGGACGATGAGGGCGTTCTGCCCGCCGCCTCACTTCGGCAGCGGCAGCGGTGCGTCGCTCTGGCTGTTGAGGTAGGCGATGAGGTCGGCGCGCTGCTGCTCGTCCTTGACGCCGGCGAAGATCATCTTGGTGCCGGGCGCCACCTTCTGCGGCCCGTCGAGCCATTTGTTGAGCTCCTCGAAGCTCCAGTCGCCGCCCAATTTCTTGATCGCGTCCGAATATTGGAAGCCCTCGCGGCTCGCCACCTTCACGCCTACGACGCCGTAGAGGTTGGGGCCGATGCGCGCGGGCTCGCCCTTGCCGAGCGTGTGGCAGGTCTTGCACTGATTGGCGGCCTTCTTGCCGTCGTCGATGTTCGCCTTGGCAAGGAAGGGCTCGATGGGCTTGAGCTCGGCGGGGAGGCTTGCCTGCTGGGTGGGCTGGGCGCCAGCCTGCGCGCCGGTTTGCGCGCCGGCGATCTCGATGTGTTGGCCCGCCTTCGGCTCCGGCACCAGGATGTCGCCGGCGTGGCCGATCACCGTGGTGATGAGAAGCGTCATCAGCACCGCGCCGACGATCTTGTTGACCTCGAACGAATCCATGAATCCCCCAAGCAAGACCAGGGTGGCCGCATGAACGGCACGCCGCGCGCGCCTTGGGCGCGAGCCAGCCCGCCGCCGCCGAGCGTCGATAAATCGTTTCCGCCCCGAGGGCAACCGTTATATGGTCCCCCGGGCCGGACGGTCCGTTATTACCCCGTCCCGCTCCCGCCCCGAAGCGCGGCAAAATGTCGCAATTGCGGCGGGCGCTCGGCCGCCGCGAACCCCCGTTTTCCCCCATGGCGAAGCCTCGGAACCCCATCGTCCTCATCCCGGCCCGCATGGCGTCCACGCGCCTGCCGGGGAAGCCCCTTATCGAGATCGCGGGCGAGCCCATGATCGTCCATGTCTGGCGCCGGGCCATGGCTGCCGCGATCGGCCCGGTCGTGGTGGCGGCGGCGGAGGAAGAGATCGCGGCGGCGGTGAGGCGCGCGGGCGGAGAGGCGGTCCTGACGCGGCCCGATCACGCGAGCGGCTCCGACCGCATCTTCGAGGCGCTCGAGCGCCTCGATCCGGGGCGCCAGCACGACGGGGTGGTGAACGTGCAGGGCGATGTGCCGACGATCGAGCCGGACACGATCCGGGCGGTGCTGGCACCGCTCGCGGATGCAGCCGTCGACATCGCCACCCTTGCCGTCGAGATCGGCAGCGAGGAGGAGCGCGCCGATCCGAACGTGGTGAAGGCGGTGGCCGCCTTCGCGCCCGGCAAGCGCATAGCACGGGCGCTCTACTTCAGCCGCGCCACGGTGCCGCCGGACGCAGGGCCGCATTATTTCCACCGCGGCATCTATGCCTACCGCCGCGCGGCGCTTGAGCGCTTCGTGGCGCTTCCCCCCGGCATTCTCGAGGCGCGCGAGCGGCTCGAGCAGCTGCGGGCGCTCGAGGCCGGCATGCGCATCGACGTGGCCCTCGTTGACATGGTTGCGCTCGATGTCAATACTCCGGCCGACCTCGCGCGGGCGCGGGAAATGCTCGCCGGCAAGCCGCGCGTTTGAGCGATCGATCGTCGAGGAGCCGCATGCCTTGTCGGATGCGCCGGATACGTCGGATGTGCGGAATATGAATGACCCCGACCGTCTCATCGCCTTCCAGGGCGTGCCCGGCGCCAACTCGGACATGGCCTGCCGCATCGTCTTCCCCGAGCTCGCGACGCTGGCGTGCGAAAGCTTCGAGGAGACCTTGGCGGCCGTGCGCGAGCGCCGCGCCAAGCTCGCGATGATCCCGATCGAGAACTCGCTCGCCGGCCGCGTCGCCGACATCCACCACCTCATGCCGGACTCGGGACTGCATATCATCGCGGAGCACTTCCAGCGCATCACCCACCACCTGCTCGCCCCCAAGGGTGCCAAGCTCGAGGACGTGAGGCTGGTGCACAGCCATGTGCACGCGCTCAACCAGTGCCGTCGCCTGATCGCGCAATTCAAGCTCAGGCCGGTGGTGCACGTGGACACGGCGGGCGCCGCGGCGGACGTGGCCAAGTGGAACGACAAGACCCAGGCCGCGATCGCCTCCTCGCTCGCGGGCGAGATCTACGGCTTGCAGGTGCTGCGCTCCAACATCGAGGACGCCGAGCACAACACCACGCGCTTCCTCGTGATGGCGCGCGAGCCCATCGACCCCAATCCCGCGCGCGGGCAGGTGGTGACGAGCTTCGTCTTCAACGTGCGCAACGTGCCGGCGGCGCTTTACAAGGCGCTCGGCGGTTTTGCCACGAACGGCATCAACATGACCAAGCTCGAGAGCTACATGCTCGGCGGGCGTTTCACCGCGACCCAGTTCTACGCCGACGTCGAGGGCCACCCGAGCGAGTGGCGCCTCAAGCTGGCGCTCGAGGAGCTCAAGTTCTTCAGCACGAGCTTCATGATCCTCGGCGTCTACCCGGCGCACCCGTATCGCTACCAGGCCGAGCTCGCCTCGGCGGAATGAGCCTCCCCCTCAGCCGGCGGAGAAGGTGCTGAGCGCCGGTGCGGCCGCGCCGAGCCTGCGCCCCATGACCTCGGCCGACGGCACCGGCATCGTCGCGACCGCCGCATCGAGATGTCCGCGGTGGAGATCTATGGCCACGATCGCGGCGCGGATATCGTCGGGACCAGGCGTCATCGGAGCCGCCGAGTTGGAAACCGGACCTCGGAGGCCGCAGCGAAAGTCTACTCCTCGGGCTTGCGCTCCGGGGCTTCGGGCTTCTCTTTGCCCATTTCGTCGAGCTGGCGCTGCAGCGCGTCGATCTTCTGCTTGAGCTCGTCGAGCTTGTCGGCGCGGGCTTGCTCCTCGGACTTGCCGCCCGTGGCCCCGCTGTCGGCGGCGAAGGGGTTGAGCATCTTCATGGCGCGTTCCATCATCGCCACGTTCTGCTTGCCCACTTCCTCGAGCGAGCCGAAGGGGAAGAAGCCGTCGAAGGCGCCTTTCATGTATTGGCGGAACTTCTCCTGGTTCTGCGCGAACGCCTTCATGCTGGATTCGAGATAGCGCGGCAGCATGCTGCCGAGGCTGTCGCCGTAGAAGCCGATGAGCTGGCGCAGGAAGCTGATCGGCAGCAGGTTCTGTCCCTTGCCCTCCTCCTCGACGATGATTTGCGTGAGCACCGAGCGCGTGATGTCCTCGCCGGTCTTCGCGTCGAAGACGACGAACTCCTTGTTCGCCTTGACCATCTGGCACAGGTCGTCGAGCGTCACATAGCTGCTCGTCGCCGTGTTGTAGAGGCGCCGGTTGGCGTATTTCTTGATCGTGATCGGCGCGTTCGGCTCGCCGGTTTTCTCTTCCATCGCCACGCCGTCTGCCTCGCCGATGAGAGGACCGCTGCAACTAAGAGCTATATAAGTGCATTCATGCTGCATTGCGCAAGCATCTTCTCGCAAACGCGGCACGGCTGGCCACGCTCGGCCCCACCGGCTATACTCGTCCCCATGTCGGAGCCGCCGGAAATCGAGCATTTGGTCCGCCGCTACCTGGACCTCTGGCAGGAGCAATGGGCGGCGATGGCATCCGATCCGGAGCTGGCGGATGCGCTCGCCAGCTGGTTTGGCGCGCTCAATCAGGGCGCTCTCGGCATGTTTTCCGGCATGGCGGAGGCGGTCCGCAAGGCAGCCGACGGGGGCCCGCGAGGCGCTCCCGGGGTAGCTCGAGGGGGAGCCCGAGAGGGAGGCCCAGAGGGAGACCCAGAGGGAGGTCGAGAGGGAGGCAGTGAGCCCGATGCCCGATCCCGCGAAGGAGGTGGAAAGCCCGGGGAGGCCGCCCGCAAGGCTGGGCCCGCGGCCACTCGGCCTCCATCTCACGACGGCGGTGATGACGTGGCTGAGCTCGCGCGCCGCATTGCCGCTCTTGATGAGCGGCTCGCTGCCCTTGAAGCCGGCGCTCGTGCCGGAGGCGGCCGCGCTCCGCCAAGACCTCGACGGCGTCGAGCCGGAGGTCCTCTCGGCGGCCCTTGAGCGCGAGATCCGGGGCCGGATCGAGCTTTATCTCGCCTCCCTCGAGCGTTACCGCCATCATCCCTACCGGCGCAGCCTCGTCGACCCGCCGGCGCTGTGGTGCGAGGGTACCACGTACTTGCGCGACTACGGCGCGCTCAGGCCGCGCGCGCCGAAGGGTCCCGTGGTGCTCTTCGTGCCCTCTCTCGTCAACCGCGGTTACATTCTCGACCTCGCCGAGGGCAACAGCTTCCTGCGCTGGTTCGCTCAGGCGGGCTTCCGCCCGTTGCTGGTCGACTGGGGGCGGCCGGGGCCCGCCGAGCGTGGCTTCGATCTCACCGCCTATATTGCGGGCCGCCTCGAGCGCGCGCTCGATGCCGCGGTCGAGCTTGCAGGCGCGCCTGTGGGGCTGGTGGGCTATTGCATGGGCGGCAACTTGGCGCTCGCGCTTGCCAGCCGGCGGCCGAAGGCGGTGAAGGCGCTCGCCCTCCTGGCGACACCCTGGGACTTTCACGCCGACCGGCCGGAGCTCGCCCGCGTGATCGCGGCCGGCTCGGCCCCCCTTCTCGCGGTCGCCGACCGGCTCGGCGAGCTCTCGACCGATGTCCTCCAGGCGCTCTTCTTCCTGCTCGATCCCTACTTGGCCCCCCGTAAGTTTCTTCGCTTCGCCGGCTTCGCGCCCGGCTCGGCGCGCGAGCTTGCCTTCGTGGCGCTGGAGGACTGGCTCAACGACGGGGTGCCGCTCGCGGCTAAGGTGGCGCGCGAGTGCCTGGAGGGCTGGTACGGCGAGAATACGCCGGGACGCGGCGAATGGTGCGTTGCGGGGGAGCCCGTCGAGCCGCGCAAGCTCCGCCGGCCCACCCTCGTGATCGTGCCGGCCCAGGACCGCATCGTGCCGCCACCCTCGGCCGAGGCCCTGGTGGGGCTCATTCCCGGCGCCGAGCGCCTGCAGCCGAGCCTGGGCCACATCGGCATGATGGTGAGCGCTGCCGCCGAGGCCGCGGCCTGGCGGCCTCTCGCGGCGTGGCTCGCGGGCAAGCTCAGAGCACCGCCTCGGCGCAAGGGACAGGGGAGCCATGCGCCGGCCGCCTTGCCTTCGCAGGTGCAACAGACATACTTGCCTTCGCAGGTGCAACAGACATATAACTCCAAGGCGCGGAAGTGAAATTTGCGCTAACCGACCCCAGGAGGACCTCCCGATGACCGAAGTCGTGATTGCCGGCGCCGCCCGCACGCCGATCGGCGCATTCAACGGCGGACTCTCGAGCGTGCCCGCCTCCTATCTCGGCACCGTCTCCATCGAGGAGGCCTTGAGGCGCGCCAAAGTCGAGAAGGGCGAGGTGGATGAGGTGATCTTGGGTCAAATCCTCGCGGCGGGTGCGGGGCAGAACCCGGCGCGCCAGGCGGCGATCGGCGCGGGCATCCCGGTCGAGAAGACCGCTTACGGCGTCAACCAGCTTTGCGGCTCCGGCCTGCGCACGGTTGCGCTCGGCTTCCAGGCGATCAAGCTCGGCGACTGCCAGATCGTCGTCGCCGGCGGCATGGAGAGCATGAGCCAGGCGCCCCACTGCGCGCACTTGCGCAATGGTACCAAGATGGGCGGCCTCGAGCTCGTCGACACCATGATCAAGGACGGGCTGTGGGACGCCTTCAACGGCTACCACATGGGCAACACCGCCGAGAACGTGGCGCAGAAGTGGCAGATCACGCGCGAGGAGCAGGACAAGTTCGCGCTCGCCTCGCAGGCGAAGACCGAGGCCGCGCAGAAGGCCGGACGCTTCAAGGACGAGATCGTCCCCGTCACCATCAAGGGGCGCAAGGGCGACGTGGTGGTCGATACCGACGAGCACCCCAAGCACGGCACCACGCTCGAAGTTCTGCAGAAGCTGCGCCCGGCCTTCGACAAGGCCGGCACGGTCACCGCCGGCACCGCGAGCGGCATCAACGACGGGGCCGCGGCCCTCGTGCTGATGACCGACAAGGAGGCGGCGAAGCGCGGCATCAAGCCGCTCGCGCGCATCGTCTCCTGGGCGACCGCGGGCGTCGATCCGGCGATCATGGGCTCCGGCCCCATCCCGGCGAGCCGCCTGGCCTTGAAGCGCGCCGGCTGGTCCAAGGAGGACCTCGACCTCGTCGAGGCGAACGAGGCCTTCGCCGCGCAGGCCTGCGCCGTCAACAAGGACCTCGGCTGGGACACGAGCAAGGTCAACGTGAACGGCGGCGCCATAGCACTCGGCCATCCGATCGGCGCCTCGGGCGCGCGCGTGCTCACCACGCTTCTCTTTGAGATGCAGAAGCGCAACGCGAAGCGCGGCCTGGCCACGCTCTGCATCGGCGGCGGCATGGGGATCGCCATGTGCGTCGAGCGCGGCTGAGCCGCACCGCCATAATCGAATCGCGGCACCGGGCCGTCCCCAGAGAGGGGCGGCCCGGTTTTGTCTTTAAGGCCAGACTAGCCGCCGCACGGGCCTATTGCCGAAGAATTATCGCGCCAGCCGGGAATAAATCGCCCGCCCGATGAATCTGCCTCTCTGACCCACGCCTTGGTGGGAAATGAAGGAGGCGGCCATGTCCGACGAATTTGATCCCGCTGCCGGCCCGTCGCGCCGGAAGCTGTTGAAGTGCATGATGTGGGGAAGTGCCGGCGTGTTGTGGGCGGTGAGCGGCGGCGTGCCGCGGCCGTTCGGGCTCGGCGGCGGGGCGCTCGCCGCCGCTCCGGCCTCCGGCGACTTCACCTTCATGCAGATCAGCGACACGCATATCGGCTTCAAGGGTGCAACCAATCCCGATCCCGCCGGCACGCTTAAGGAAGCGCTCGCCAAGGTCGGTGCGGTGCGGCCGGCAATGCTGCTCCATACCGGCGACGTGAGCCACCTCGCCAAGCCCGAGGAATTCGAGATGGCGGCCGCGATCATGAAGAGCGCCAATCTCGAGACCCATTACGTGCCGGGCGAGCACGACACGATCGGCGACAACGGCACGTCGTTCTTCGAGCGTTTCGGAAGTGAGAAGAGCACCGGCGGCTGGTACAGTTTCGACCAGGCCGGGGTGCATTTCATCGGACTCGTGAACGTCGTCGACTTGAGGCCCGGCGGGCTCGGCTATCTCGGCCCTGAGCAGATCAAGTGGCTCGAGGACGACGTCAAGGGCAAGAGCGCGAGCACGCCCATCGTGGTCTTCGCCCACATGCCCTTGTGGACGGTCGCCGCCGATTGGGGCTGGGGCACGGACGATGCCGCGCAGGCGATCGAGCTCCTCAAGCGCTTCGGCTCGGTCACCGTGCTCAACGGCCACATCCACCAGGTGATCCAGAAGGTCGAGGGCAACGTCTCGTTCCGCACCGCCTATTCGACCGCCTTCCCCCAGGCCGCCCCCGATACCCCCGGCGCGAAGCCGGGCCCGCTCATGGTGGCGGCCGAGAAGCTCAGATCGATGCTGGGCGTGCGCCGGGTCGACGTCGTGCACGACAAGGCCGTCATGCTGAGCGACGCCACGCTTGCTTCGTGAGGCGGGCGATGATCGCGTCGAAATCGGGCAAGCGCTGCGTGATTACGCTCGCCGCGTTGCTTGCCCTGCTGCTCGCCTCCGGCGCCTGGCTCGGGTGGCGCAGTTTCGCGGCTACGTCGTCTCCGGCCGACGTGGTGATCAATGATTACAAATTCGGCCCGGCCACGCTGACGGTGCCGCGCGGAACCAAGATCACCTGGACCAACAAGGACGACGAGCCGCATACGGTGGTGAGCGACGGCGATCCCAAGCTGTTCAAGTCGCCGGCACTCGACACGGACGGCAGCTTCTCCTTCACCTTCACCGATACGGGCACGTTCAAGTACTTCTGCACCATCCATCCCCGCATGCAGGGTACCGTGATCGTCGAGTAGCAGGGGATGCTTCCTCCGCCCTCTTCGCCGCGCGTGCGGAGAGGGTGGAAGCGGCCCCGCCATGGGCCCACATGAGGATACCGGGCCGTCCCCAGAGGGGGCGGCTTGGTTCTTCTTTGGGGCGCCCTTGATCCAGCTCATTGTGCTTGGAGCCCGCCCGAGAGGAGACTGTCCCGTCGCTGCTGTTCGCAAGCGGCGTTTTGTGATCTCATGACAGAGGCGGGAAAAGCTTCGGGGAGGACGGACCATGGCACGCGTCGCGGTGGTTACGGGGGGCACGAGGGGCATCGGGGCGGCGATCAGCCGCGGGCTCAAGGCGGCCGGCTACAACGTGGCGGCGACCTACGCGGGCAACGAGGAGGCGGCGAAGGCCTTGCACGCGGAGACGGGGATACACGTCTTCAAGTGGGACGTCGCCGACTTCGCGGCGTGCAAGGACGGCATCGCCAAGGTCGAGGCCGCGCTCGGTCCCATCGATGTCCTCGTCAACAACGCCGGCATCACGCGCGACACCACGCTCCACCGCATGTCGCCCGAGCAGTGGCATCAGGTCATCGAGACCAACCTGACCTCGCTCTTCAACATGAGCCGCAACGTGATCGAGGGCATGCGCGCGCGCAACTTCGGCCGCATCATCAACATCAGCTCGATCAACGGCCAGAAGGGCCAGTTCGGCCAATCCAACTATTCGGCCGCCAAGGCGGGCATCATCGGCTTCACCAAGTCGGTGGCGCAGGAGAACGCCAACAAGGGGATCACGGTCAACGCCGTCGCACCCGGTTACATTGGCACCGAGATGGTGCGTGCCGTGCCGGAGGACGTGCTCAAGAGCAAGATCCTGCCGCAGATCCCGGTGGGGCGGCTCGGCGAGCCCGAGGAGGTCGCCCGCGCCGTCGTCTTCCTTGCCTCGGACGAGGCCGGCTTCATCACCGGCTCGACGCTCTCGCTCAACGGCGGGCAATACATGGCGTGAGGCCGGCTGCGGCGCTTACGGCTGCTTGCCGCCGGACTCTCCGTCCGTTGCAGCCGCGGCGAAGTGTCGTGCGAAATCCGCGAGCTCAGCGGCGTTGAGATCGGAGACCGCCCAGTAGCTCATGCGGCCGTCCGACCAATGGGCGAGGTTGTCGCCGCGCTGCGTGCTCGCCGCGATCGCGCGCGCCGATCCGGCTGCCGGCCAGATGAAGAGCGTGATCACGTGCTTCTTGTGGTGGTAGACGAGGGCTGCGACCGTGCGGCCGGCGACATAGTCGACCCGTCCACCCGCAAGCGCGAAGCCGTCGCTCGCAAGCTCGACGACCGGCGGGGAGAAATCGAGCTTGCCGGCGAACCAGGGCTTGACCGTGTGCTCGTCGGAGGAGACGACGTCGATGCCGCCGGTACCCGAGAGCATGCCGCGCACGTGGCTGGCGAAGACCTCATCCGGCACGAGGTTGGCCTCGCGAGGTGCGAGCGAGTAGGTGAGGGCGGCACTCAGGCCGGCGACCACGAGGAAGGAGGCCGCCAAGCGCAGCCAGGGCGCCGGGAGCGCGCGCGCGCGCCGGCGCGGCTCCGCCGCCGCAATCGCGGCACGTACGCGCCCGTGAAGCATCACGGGGGCCGCATGATAGGCGAGCCTGTCGCGCAAGGCTGACGCGAGAGCCCTCCTCGCGGCAAGCGCCTCGCTGCACGCTTGGCAACTCTCGATGTGGCGCTCGAGCTCGAGGCAGCGCTCGAAGGCCAGCTCGCCGTCGAGATAGGGATCGATAAGCGCGCGCGCTTCCTCGCACTCCATCTCAGGACTCCTTCGCGAGCCGGGCCACGAGCCGCTTCTCGAGGAGCGCTCGGCCGCGCGCGAGCCGCGACATCACCGTGCCAAGCGGAATCTCGGCAATCTGGCTGATGTCCTTGTAGCTCAACTCCTCGATCTCGCGCATCACCAGCACCTCGCGGTATTCCGCCGGGAGCCCGGCGAGGCCCTCGTGGAGGAGAGCCGCGTCTGCCTTCGCTATGAGAAGCGCCTCGGGCGAGCGGGCGCCATGGCCCGCTTCGGCGAGCGCGCGCTCATGCGCGGGGTCGAGCCGGCCCTCCTCGTCGGGGCTCATCGATTCCTCCCGCCGTCCGCCTGCGAGCGAGCTCAAGCAGCAGTTGCGCACGATCTTGAGCAGCCATGCCTTCGCGTTCCCGCCGTGGAAGCCGTCGAAATACTTGTAGGCCCTGAGGCAGGCCTCCTGCACCGCGTCCTCGGCATCCGCACCCCCGCGCATGAGCCAGCGCGCCAGGTTGTACGCAGCGTCCAGATGAGGAAGCACCTCGCGCTCGAAGCGCGCCCGCTTGCTGTCGGCTGGCATGCCTCTCCTGCTTCTACCCTTTCGTAGAGACCCCGATCGGCGAGGTTTTATTCCCGGCCGAAATAGATCGCGAAGAATCCCCTCTCCCGCAAGCGAGTGAGGGATAGCTGGCCGCCGCTACTCCTTGGGCACGGTCGCAAGCATTGAGGGGCGTTTGGCGAAGCGCTCGTACCAGGCCGCGAGCTTGGCCCGCCCCGACCGCCAGTCCTCAGCCGCGAAGCGGAAGTCGAGATAGCCGCAGGCGACCCCGGCGGCGATCTGGCCGATGGTGAGGCTCTCGCCCCAGGAGTCGGCCTCCTCCTCGAGCGCCGACATTGCGCGCCTCATGACATTGGCATAGCGCGCGATCAGCGTCGGCTCCTGGCGCTCGGGCGGGCGCTGGCCCTCGTGCCGCCTGGCTATCGCGGCATCGAGGATGCCGTCGGCGAGCGCCTGAAGCCGCAACGCGGGCCAGCGCGCCGGCGCCGCGGGGAAGAGGTTCTTGCCGCCGCTGAAGGCGTCGAGATATTCGCAGATCACCGGCGAGTCGTAGAGCACCTCGCCGTCATCCAGGATGAGCGCCGGGACCTTGCCGAGCGGGTTGTCCTTGGCGATGTCGGTGTCGGGCGCCCACACCTTCGTCGCGATGCGCTCGATGCGGCTCTCGAGCCCGGTCTCGTAGGCGACCACCAGAACCTTGCGTACGAAAGGGGAGCTGGGGCCGTAACGGAGCTTCATCATCCACGACCTCGCGCGTCAGAAATGGTCCTTGCGTTTGCGCACCTCTGCGAAGACGGCAACCGCGTCCTTTCCCGCAAGCCCGATCGTGGCAGCGATCGCCGGCTCGTCGGCGCGGAAGAAAGGATTGGTCGCGCGCTCCTCGCCGATGGTGGAGGGGATCGTCGGCAGGCCCTTGGCGCGCGCCCGATCGACCTCGCGCGCCCGCGCCTTGAGCGCAGGGTTCTCCGGCTCGACGGTGAGGGCGAAGCGCGCGTTCGCCTGGGTGTACTCGTGCCCGCAATAGACGCGCGTGTCCTCGGGCAGCGCCTTGAGCTTGCCGAGCGAGCTCCACATCTGTTGCGGCGTGCCCTCGAAGAGCCGGCCGCAGCCGATGGCGAAGAGCGTGTCGCCGCAGAAGACCGCCTTCGATTCGGGAAACCAGAAGGCGATGTGGCCGCGCGTATGGCCGGGAATGAAAAGAACGCGCGCCTCGGCCTCGCCGAGCTTGAAGCTCTCGCCCTCGCCCACGGCTACGTCGATGTCGGGAATGCGCTCCTTGTCCGGCCTGGGCCCGACCACCACGGCGCCCGACGCCGCCTTGAGCGCGTGATTGCCTCCCGTATGGTCCCAATGGTGGTGGGTGTTGAGGATGTGGGTGAGCTTCCAGCCCCGCGCCTTGAGCGCCTTCTCGACCGGTGCCGCCTCGGAGGGATCGACCACCCCGACCGCACCCGTCGCGGGATCGCTGAGGAGATAGGCGTAATTGTCCTTGAGGCAGGGGACGAGGACGATTTCCAGGATCGACATGGCTCGGGCGGCGCCTCGCGGTCGTTGCGGAAAATGCTCCGGCGTGCGCGGAGAAGCCTAGCACAACGGCGCGGGCCTGCCAGCCCGAGCGCGCACGGCCGGCGCCGCTATGCTATTCTCCTCGCGCCATGGCGCAAGACGTCGTCGACCTGCACGAGTTCTACGGCACGAGCCTGGGCCAGATGGCGACCCGCCTCCTCCGGCGGCGCGTGCGCCGCATCTGGCCCTCGCTCGAAGGCGAGAGCGTGCTCGGCTTCGGCTATGCCGTTCCCTACCTGCGCCCCTTCCTCGACCAGGCCGAGCGGGTGCTCGCCATCATGCCGGCGGCGCAGGGCGTCATGCGCTGGCCCCAGAACGAGCCCAGCCTCGTGGCGCTTGCCGACGAGGCCGAGCTGCCGCTGCCGGATCTCGCCGTCGATCGCGTGCTGCTCGTGCACGCGCTCGAGCACAGCGAGCAGGTGCGCGGCATGCTGCGGGAGATCTGGCGCGTCATGCGGGACGGCGGGCGGCTCCTCGTCGTGGTGCCCAACCGGCGCGGCATCTGGGCGCGGCTCGAGCGCACCCCCTTCGGCTACGGCCTGCCTTACACGCTCGATCAGCTCTCGCACGTGCTGCGCGACAACATGTTCACGCCGATGCAGTCGGCGAGCGCGCTCTTCATGCCGCCGACGCGGAGGCGTTTCCTCCTCGCTTGGGCGCCCGCCTGGGAGGGGGTGGGCGAGCGCTGGCTCGAGAGCTTCGCCGGCGTGGTCATGATCGAGGCCGCGAAGCAAATCTACGGCGGCGCCTTGGCCCATGCCGAGCGCAAGCGCCGACGCGTCTATCTGCCGATCCCGGGGTGAGGCTGAAGTGCGCGCGCCGGTCGTCTGCACGCGGCAGACGGCGCGGCTTGTTCGGGAGCGGCGGTTTGACGAGGCTCTGTTCACGGTCGGCGAGTGCCTAGCGAATGATTTGAGCTCGAGTCTGGCAGACGAAGCCGAAGCAGGCTATCGTTACCCTGGCGGAAGGGAGGCTCGCCGATCGCGCCGTGAATGCGGTCCTCGTAGCTGAACCATGCCTGCATTCGAGGCCCCGGCCCGCATCCGCCGACCCGGGCTCGCCCGCCCCCCCGAGGAAGTCGGGCCGAGCTCGAAGGGCCCCTGAAGGCCGAAGCGAGCGGCATGCCCCGATCGGCATGCGTCGCTCGCGATAATGAGGGAGGATCCTAATGCACAACGTAGCTCGTCTCTTGGGCGCCCTACTGCTCGGCGGGGTGCTTGCGGCCCCGGCGGCGGCCGACAACGTCAAGATCGGCGTCATCTATCCGCTGACCGGCAACGCCGGTCCGGCGGGCAAGGCGGCGCTCGACGCCATCGAGCTCGGCGCCGCGATCGTCAACGAGGCGCATCCCGAGCTCAAGGCCATCCCGCTCGCCGCGACGGCCGGCCTGCCCAACCTCGGCGGCGCGAAGATCGAGCTGATCAACGTCGACCACCAGGGCAATCCGGTGGTCGGCCAGACCGAGACGGTACGCCTGATCACTCAGGAGCACGTCGCCGCCATGGTGGGCGCCTATCACTCCTCGGTCGCGCTCACCGCGACGGCCGTCGCCGAGCGCTACGGCGTCCCCTTCCTGGTCGCCGATTCGGTGGCGCTCAACATCACGCAGCGCGGCTTCAAGTGGATCTTTCGCACCGGCCCCATCGCGCCGGATTTTGCCGCCGCGTACACGGAATTTCTCGGCGACATGAAGAAGGCGGGCCGCAAGATCGAGCGGATCGCCATCGTCAACGAGAACACGGATTACGGCACCTCGGTCGCGGGCAGCATCCTCGACGCCGCGAAGAAGGTCGGCCTCAACGTGGCGGCCCAGATTCCCTACAACGCCAACAGTCCGGACGTCTCGCCGCAGGTGCTGCAGCTCAAGGACAAGGCCCCCGACGTCGTGATCTTCGTAAGCTATACCGCCGACACGATCCTCTACTTCAAGACGATGAAGGATCTCAACTACGCGCCGCCGATGATCATCGGCGACGACGCCGGATTCTCCGACCCGTCCTTCATTCCCGCGGTCGGCAGCATCGCGCAAGGCGTCATGAACCGCAGCGCCTGGTCGCTCGGCAAGGAGGGCAGCGCCAGCTACCGGATCAACGAGCTCTACAAGGCCAAGACCGGGCGCGACATGGACGACACCAGCGCGCGCTGGATGCAGGGTTTCCTCGTTCTCGCCGACGCCATCAACCGCGCGGGCTCGACCGCGCCCGAGAAGATCCAGAAGGCGCTGCAAGAGACCGATCTGAAGAGCGACCAGCTCATGATCGGCTATCGCGGCGTGAAGTTCGACTCGACGGGCCAGAACACGCTCGCGGCGACCTATCTCATCCAGCTCCAGGGCAACGCGTACAAGGCCGTCTGGCCGGAGAGCCAGGCGAGCGCCAAGCTCGAGTGGCCGATGAAGGGGTGGAAGTAGCGGCCGGCCGAAGCGCGGTCCGCCTCAGGGCGTCGCGGACGCGGTCGGCCCGCGTGGTCGTGAGCGGGACGTGGGCGGAGCGCCTCGCTGGCGCGATCGGTGCGCGCGAGATTGATCCAGATCATTTTCCCGGCCGTCAATTGGTATCAGGGTGCCAACCCTACCAAAAGG
>Ga0187784_10002596_pt1 | contig 14499 bp, 10 predicted proteins | sample 1015_SJ02_MP15_2_FD_132964 | JGI IMG/M metagenome (GOLD analysis project Ga0187784, IMG submission 132964) | Tropical peat soil microbial communities from peatlands in Department of Meta, Colombia - 1015_SJ02_MP15_20_MG | ecosystem: Environmental > Terrestrial > Soil > Wetlands > Peat | place...
GGAGCGTAGAAAACAGATCGAGCAGGAGCTGGCCAAATTGCGCGAGGATTCCAGCGCCCGCAAGACTCGCTGGCAGGCCGAGAAGGAAGCCATTTCCAGGATCCGCACCCTTAAGGAACAGATCGAGCAATTGAAGGCCGAGGCGGACCGCTATGAACGCGCCGGGGACTTGGCCAAGGTCGCCGAGATTCGCTACGGCAAGATCGCTCAGCTCGAACGCGATGCGCAGCAGGCTCAGGCGCGCTTTGCCGAGATGCAAAAGGGCGCCCGCATGCTGAAAGAAGAGGTGGATGAGGAAGACATCGCCAAGCTCGTCAGCAAATGGACCGGCATTCCGGTCGGCCGCTTGCTCGAGGGAGAAGCTCAGAAACTGGTTCACATGGAAGAGCGCTTGCGCCAGCGCGTGGTTGGCCAGGAAGACGCGCTTGCTCGTGTGGCCAACGCCGTTCGTCGCAGCAGAGCGGGCCTGTCCGACGTCAAGCGCCCCATCGGCTCGTTTATTTTCCTAGGACCCACCGGCGTCGGCAAAACCGAGTTGGCCCGCGCTCTTGCGGAATTTCTGTTCGACGACGAAAAATTGATGATTCGCATCGACATGTCCGAGTACATGGAGAAGCACACCGTATCGCGCTTGATCGGTGCTCCTCCGGGTTACGTTGGTTACGAAGAAGGCGGGCAGCTCACCGAACAAGTTCGCCGTCATCCCTACTCCGTGGTGCTTTTCGATGAGATCGAAAAAGCTCATCCCGACGTCTTCAACGTTTTGCTCCAGATTCTCGAGGATGGCCGTCTCACCGATGGCAAGGGGCGCACCGTTGATTTCCGCAATACCGTTCTGATCATGACCAGCAACGTGGGTTCTGCTGCCATCTTTGAACTCGCTGGCCGCGATCCGGAACGCGCGCGCAAGCAGGCCATGGATGCGCTGCGCCAGGCTTTCCGGCCGGAGTTTCTCAATCGCATTGACGAGATCGTGATCTTCAATCCTCTCGGCAAGGAACAGCTCGAACGCATTGTCGATCTGTTGCTCAAGACCGTCGAAAAATTGTTGGCCGAGCGCCAAATCACTCTCGAACTCACCGCCGCGGCTAAGGAACTGCTCCTTCGCGAAGGCTACGATCCCGCGTACGGCGCCAGGCCGCTGCGCCGCACCATCCAGCGGCTGATCCAGGATCCGCTGGCTTTGCAGATCCTGGAAGGCGCCGTTTTGCCCGGCGAGCATATTCGCGTCGACCGCGATGGCAACAAGGACAGCATGCGTTTTCAGCGCGTCACCGCCAAGACGCCCGCGGCCGCGGCTACGCGATGACCAACGGCCCGGGAGCCGGCGTCTTGACGCTCCTTGGCCCCACTTTTAGACTGAAAGGCTCACGTCCATGAAAATCTTTCGCACAGGCGCCATTCTCATCCTGCTCAGCGTGGTCCTGGTGATCGCCGGCGGGGCCTTGGGTGGCCGTGGGGGCATGCAAATCGCCCTGGTGATCGCCGTTGTCATGAATTTTGTCTCGTACTTCTTTTCGGACAAGATCGCCTTGCGGAGTAGCGGGGCTCAGCCGGTATCTCGCGAGCAACTGCCGCGCCTCTATCAGGTGATGGAACGTCTCGCTGCCAAGGCCAATATTCCGGTGCCCAAGCTGTACGTGGTCCCGGATGCTGCGCCTAACGCTTTCGCCACCGGACGCAGCCCCAATCACGCATCCGTCGCGGTTACCCAAGGCTTGCTTCAGTTGATGAACGACGATGAGCTGGAAGGTGTGATTGCCCACGAGCTCTCGCACGTGCGTAACTACGACATCTTGACCAGTTCCATCGCCGCCACCATTGCCGGCGCCATTACTTATTTAGCGCAGATGGGCCAGTGGGCCATGCTATTCGGAGGCTATGGCGGGCGCGATGACGATCGCGAGGGGGGCGGGTTCACCGCCCTTTTGATGATCTTTCTGGCTCCCTTTGCCGCCCTTCTTTTGCAACTCTTCCTTTCCCGCACTCGCGAATACTCCGCCGACGAAACCGGGGTCCGCATGGTCGGCCAGCCCTTTGGGCTCATCAGCGCCTTGGAGAAGCTCGGCGCCTATAACAAGCGCATTCCCACGTCAGTCATCTCGCCGAGCACCTCATCGCTTTGTATCGTTAAGCCCTTATTCGGTTCTGGGACTCTAAGCTCTCTGTTCAGCACGCATCCCCCGCTCGAGGACCGCATCGCTGCCTTGAAGCAAATGGTGGTAACCCCGCTGCGGTAACGGGTCGCTGCGCCTCTTCCGCCGTGAAGTAAACGTTCATGTCGCGGTAAACTTTTCCGGTCCTAGGCCGGGACTTGGACTCATCGCTAGTGCCTATGACTGAGATCAAGTCTTTGTCTTATACAGACTTAGGTGTTCCGTAAGTACTGGTGGCCTTTGGCGGCTCAAGTGCTCTCTGTTTTTTGCTTACAGTCCTTTCTGGGGACGGACTTGGGGGAATCGGGTATGAGCTGTCGGGATACTATCCATTTAATCTGCATGTATTTAGAAGGGAAACTTTCTCCTCCAGTTCAAGCCGAGATTGAGCACCACCTCACTGCCTGCGCCGACTGTCGGTTGGTGTTAGAAGCTGCCACCAGCACTCTGGACCGCTACTTCAGCACCAATCGCCCCGTTAGCGATTCCCAGGCTGCCTGATCCAGCCGTTTATTTTCTTTCGCTTGCACGCCCCCTAGCTTATCGCCCCTGTTCCACGCCTACCTGCTTTGCCACCCGCCGTATTCGATCTGCAAAAATTACCCTGCGCACTGCTAAGGGGTAATCTTTACTAGTACTAGTACTTCTATCCGCCCCTCTCTGTTTCGTCCCTCCTTCCTCCAACTCATTCTTTTTGTTTGCCTTGGGTTCCTCTACAGCCTCTCCTGTAGTTTGGCTTGCCAGGTGCCCTTTTCCCATTAAGCCGGCGGAATCACGCCAAAGGAGATGACGTCGATGAGTGAGTTTCAGGATACGAATGTCGTCGAAAGCGGCTCTGCTGTCCCGCGTTGGGTCGGGCTCGCCGTCGCCGCTCTTGCCGTAATTTCATTGGTTGGTTTAGGTATTGGCTGGAGCGCCTTGAGCCACAGCAAATCCATCGAGTCCACCCAGGCCGCTCTCAAACAGCAAAATGATGACTTGGGGCAGCGTTTGGCGAAAGCCGACGAACAGAACCAGCAGCTCCAGAGCGACCTGAAGGTCGTTACCGACAAGCTGAACGTAACCCAAGAGGACCTTCAGAAGGCCCGCCAGCAATCCAAGGCTTCGGTGGCCGCCTACGATAAGAAGCTGAGTGGTCTGGCCAGCAACGTGAATACGCAACTCGCTACCAAGGCCAGTGCCGACGATGTCAACAAGCTGGGCACCGACGTGTCCGGCGTGAAGAATGATCTGGAAGATACCAAGTCCAAGCTGGAACGCGCCACCGGCGACATGGGTGTGATGAGCGGTCTTATCGCCCGCAACCACGACGATTTGGAAGAACTCAAGCGCCGCGGGGATCGCAACTACTTCGAATTCACTCTGCAGAAGTCCAAGACCCCTCAACGCGTCGGTCCCGTGCAGATGTCCTTAAACAAAACGGACCAGAAAAAGTCCCGCTACACCATGACCGTGCTGGCTGATGATAAGTCCATCGAGAAGAAGGACAAGACTGCGGGCGAGCCCGTGCAGTTCTACGTAAAAGGCACCGCCCGCTACGCTCCTTATGAAATCGTGGTCTTCGACGTCGGCAAGAACCAGGTCACCGGCTACTTGTCTACTCCGAAGTCTGCCAGCGCTACCGCTACTGCGTCCAGCAACGCTCCCACCCAGTAATCAGGCCACCAGGGGAGCCTCACACCCGGCATTTCTTGACAGAGCACAAGCGAGGGGAGACACCGCAAGGTTTCTCCCCTTTTGCTTTTTGGAGTCGTGTCTCGCCCGGCTGATCCCGGCCATCCTCTGGACGATCAGCCTGTGATTATGCGACCCTGTCTGGCACCGCCCGGCAGTTCGAATGTCGTTAGATAGGGGAGGGATTGTGAAGCTCAAATCCATAGCAGTTCTGGCGCTGTTTTTGTCTGCGGCTATGCTGGTCTTGGCCGGTGACAGCACCATGACCGGTTACATTTCTGACAGTCACTGTGGCGCGAAAGGTGCCAGGGCCGGGCACGACCAATGCGCTGCCAAGTGTGTTCAGGACCACGGCGCCAAATACGTCTTCGTGAATGACTCTGACCACAAGGTCTACGCTATCGATAATCAGGACAAGGCCGCCGATCACGCTGGCCATCACGTCACCGTCAAGGGCACCGTGGAAGGCGACAACCTGAAAATCGCCAGCATCGACATGGCCAAGTAGCCTATTGCCTCCAAGCGTCCGGGTTGGCTCTCCCAGTCGCCTTCACGAGTGTGTTCCTGAACACCACTTCTGCGGCTACCACATCTGCATTGAGCGATAGCCCGCAAACGAAAGCAGAACCTTCATGGCGCGACCAACAACCACCGCGATTTCCCCGTTCTTCATTGTCAGCAACGTCGATCGAACCGTCGCCTTCTATCGCGAAAAGCTTGGTTTCGAGACTTCCTTTCAGGAGCCGGCTCAGAATCCTTTCTTCGCCATCATCCGCCGCGATGGCGCTCAGCTCTTCCTTAAATCCAATGGCGACGTTGCACCGCTGCCCAATCACAAGCGTCATCCTTTCATGAGGTGGGACGCCTTTGTCTATGCGCCGGACCCGGATGCTCTTGCCGCCGAATTTGCCGCTCACCGCGCGGATTTCAGCGCGCCACTCCAGGATACCCACGAAGGCTTGCGCGGCTTCGAACTCACTGACCCGGACGGCTATGTTTTGTTCTTCGGCCGCCCGAAATAGCCCCGGGCAACTCCATCGGATACGCCGGTTGCGATGGGCAGCACAAAATTTTCCGCCCTTTTGTTTGTCTGCCGCTTCGGTTTTCCGTTACGATAAATCTTCCGATGACCACTACACTTGTGCGTGTTGGCCGTGCCTTCACTCCTACAGACGAAATCCTTGACGCCGGCATCCTGATTCGCGATGGCGTGATTGAAGCCGCCGGACCTCGCAGTGCGCTGAGCTTGCCTGCCGGTGCCCAAGAAATCCTGGCCACTGACAAAATCGCCGCGCCTGGCTTCATCGATGTTCACATTCATGGTGCCGGCGGTCATGACGTGATGGAGGGCACTGCCTCGGCCTTGGATGCGGTCTCTTCCATGGTCGGGTCTCACGGCACCACTGCCTTTGTCGCCACCACGGTTACCGCCGATCCCAACGCCATTTGCAAAAGCAGCGAACAGATTGCTCGTTACATTGCCCAACAACATGCCCGGACTCGCCCAGCCGCCGAAATCCTGGGCATTCACTTCGAGGGTCCCTTTATCAGTCCCATTCGCCGCGGCGTTCACCCTCCCCAGTGGATCAAGTTGCCTTCTGCCGAACTCCTCGACAAATTCATTTCCGCCTCCCAGGGTCATGCTCTGATTCTCACCATTGCTCCCGAGCTTCTCGGGGCCATGCCGTGCATCGACGCGGCGCGGAAAGCGGGCATGATTGTCGGGATGGGCCACACCGACGCGACTTACGAACAGGCTCGCGCTGGTCTGGCCAGGGGCGCCCACCACGCTATTCACACTTACAACGCCATGCGCCCGTTTTCCCATCGCGACGCCGGCGTCATTGGCGCTGTTTTGGTTTCTCCGGAAATTTCCGCGGAGCTGATCGCCGACGGTGTCCACGTTGATGAAGTCGCCATGCGTGTTCTGTTGAAGGCCAAGGGCGCCAACGGAGTGATTCTCGTCAGCGACGGCATCTCCGCCACCGGCATGCCTGATGGAAAATACATTCTGGGCGGTCTCGACATTACCGTAACCAATGGCGTCTGTCGCAACATTGAAGGCAATTTGGCCGGCAGCACCCTCACGCTGGACCGCGCTCTTCGCAACATCGTGAGCCTTGGCACTCCCGTGGGCGACGCGCTGCGCATGCTCACACTGAACCCCGCCAAACTCCTCGGCATCGAGCACAAAAAAGGCGTCCTGCATGCCAATGCGGATGCCGACATAGTTCTGCTGAATGAGGCTCTGCAGATTACTCAGGTGTTCGCCCGCGGTTTGCCGGTTCTAAATTGACCTCGCCGCTTTGAACCACACTAAACCGTCAAGGTCCGGATCTTCACCGGCCATGCGACACGTCAAGCGCCCTCAAACAAAAAAACGCGGCTAGGCCACACTCTCACGCATGGCCCAGCCGCGGGTTTGTTTTCCGTTTCTCCGAGGGTTAAGCGCTTCTCAGAACGTCAATTTCAGCGACAACTGCACCACTCGCACCGACGAATCGAACCCCAGGAAGTTTCCGTACGGGCTCGTCGGCACACCCTGCATGCCCAGGATCTGCCCGAATTGCGGGCTGCCCAGTTCCGCATCTGGCAGCGTGAAATTCGGATGGTTAAACAGGTTGAACGCCTGCGCTCCCAGCCCGAACCTGAATCGTTCCCCGACTGCGAACGTTTTATACAAAGCCATATCGAAGTCCACGTAATTCGGCCCGCGGTATTGGTTACGGGTCTGGTTTGGATAGCTGCTGTACGCGAATCCCGTCGCTGCCGTATTCGCGAACGCGCTCGCATTCAAGCACGGCGTCAATTTCGTGTTGGTCACCACCGCGGCCACTCCGCACGAATTCTGCGCGCCTCCTCCGATCTGTTGCGCCACGATGCCGAGCGCGTTGTTCTGCGCGATGTCTCCAAACGCATTGGCGTCCAGCACGGTGAACGGCAATCCGCTGCGCACGAACACCTTGCCCGACCATTGCCAGCCGCCCAACGCCGCCTTGGCGAACCGGTTCTGCAAGTGCATCGGCGGCGTCACCACGTAATCGGCGTTGAACAGGTTGCGGATGTCGTAGTCCGCGTTTCCGTAGTTGTTGGCCTTGAGGCTCCCTGGATTGACCTGCGTTTGAATGTTGAATCCACCCGGCCACCCGCCGATCGGGAAGATTCCGCCATTCGACGTTTCATCCAGCGTGTGGGAATAGGTGTAATTCAAGTGCGCCATCAGCCAGCCGCGGTGTTGTAGCCGGACCGACCCGGTGATTCCGTTGTAGTTCGACACCGCCCCACTCTGGAACGTCGACACTTCCCCGTAGTTTGGCAACACCGTCGCTCCCGTCTTGATGCCGGGCACCTCCGCAAAGACGCTGTTGGTGGCCACCGCATTCCACCAGGAATTGGCGTAGGGAATGTTGATTGCGTGGTTTCCGACGTAGTTCACGGAAACGGCCACGCTCTTGTTCACTTCCTGGTCTATTTTTAGATTCCATTCCTGTACCTGCGGCGAATGGATTGTCCCTTGGATCGAGTTGAAGCTCACCGGTGGATTGAATCCAATGATCGGATTCAGAATCGCCGACAGCTGGTTGTAGCTCTTGCTCAGCGTGAACGCCTGCGCGGCTGCCTGGAACGCTGCCGGGCCCGCTGTGAACGGCAGAATCCCCGTAGTATGTCCCGCGGCGTCCAGCGGCGCAATCGTGAACACCGTGGTTGCTGGCGGATTCCCCGGATTCCCGAGTTCGAAGTCCAACATTCCTGCCGGCGGGTTGTCGTAGAAGATGCCCACCCCGCCGCTGATTACCGTCTTATTCCCACCGGCGAACCACGGAAAATGATCGCTCGCGTTCGGCGACCAGCTGAACGCCAGCCGCGGCGACACGTTGATTGCGTCCACGCTCATATACGCATGGCGCACGCCCGTATTGATATCGCTGCTGTACGGCACGTCCCCCGCTCCGCCGGCTCCTGCCAGCACGCTCGGCAACGCGTTAAACGGCCCGTTGTAGTTCGAGAAGCAATTCGTATTGCACGTCGGGTTCGAGTTATGTTCGAACCGTAACGCCGCCGTCAGCGTGAAATTCGGCGTCACTTTCCACGTATCTTCCCCGTAGAAGCCCAGGCCCCACAGCCCGATCGGCACGTCGGTCGATGGGCTGTACGCCCGCAGATACGACTCCGCCACACCTTCGGCAAACGCCTGCATCCCGGTCATCCCGTTTGGTCCCAGCGACGTCGAACTCAGGTCGTTGAAGGTAATCGTCGGATAAATGTTGAAGAAGTTGTGGTCGCTCACGTCGTACCGCCGGAAATTTTCTCCAAACTTGAACGTGTGCTTCCCGTGCACCCAGGAAAAGTCGTCGATGAACTGATACTGCGTAATGTTCCGCCCTTGTGGGAAGTCGCCGACCAGCCCATTGATGTTCGAGAAACCCACCGCTCCCCCGAACGTCGCCGCCCCGTACGGGAATTCCTTCTGCCACGCGTCGATGTCTTGCGCAAATTGCGCCACGTAGTGGCTCAGCGTCGCCGTCACGCTGTTGGTCATGCTGGAATTAAACACGCGCCGCCAGTTCGCCTGGTAGTCGTATGCCGGTTGGTTCGAATTGGCGTCAAACGCCGAGCTCAACGCATTGATCGATGAGGGCTGCAATCCGTGATCCAACTTGAAGCGGAAGAACAAATCATCCCGCGGCGTCAGCTTCTGGTCCACCCGGCCCGCCAGAATCCATTCCTTTGCAAACGATGTCGGTGTTAGCGTCACCGTTTCTTGGCACGGCGTTCCGGCTGGGAAACCCGGCACCGCCACCGTGGCGCATTCCGTGCCCGTTATCGGCACCGGCGTGACTTTCTTGCCCGAGGCTGCCGCTGAGTAAATACTGAACATGTTCTGATACGGCGCCGCTTCGCTGGGGTTGAGCGCCTGCACGTTCGCCAGCACTGCGGAGGCGAACGTCGGCGTGGGAATGGTCTCGACGTCCACATTGGGTAGAATGAACCGCAGGCCTTCCGTGTCTACGAAAAACCAGGTGTGGTCCTTGATGATCGGTCCGCCTAGTGATGCCGCCCACTGGTTCGCATTCGAAAACGGCCGTGCTGCTCCACTGGCGTTGGAGATAAAGTCATTCGAGTTCATCGCCCGCCCGTTCCAGAAATACTGCGCATTCCCATGGAACGAGTTGGTTCCTGATTTCGTCACGTAACTCACTTGGGCCCCGCTCATCTGCCCATATTCGCCCGAGTACGGGTTTGTCACGATCGTCGATTCCTGCACTTCGTTGCTGCCCAGCGTCAGGTTCGACGCACCCGAGTTGTTAATGTTGAAGTACGGGTCCATGTCGTTTTCCCCGTTCACCGTGAACAGGTTCGAGGTTCCCGGCAATCCATTCACGGTGAAATTCCCATAACCCATCCCTTGCGACACCACTACTCCGGGCGCCGTAAATGCCAGCGTCGTGATGTCTCCCCCCGCTGTCGGCAATAACGCCACTTCTTCCGGTGTATACGACGTCGCCACGCCCGGTTCGGTGCTGATCAGTGGCGCTGCCCCAGACACCTCGATCGTTTCCGCAGCCTTGGAAATCTCTAGCGCCATATCCACCTGCGCAGTTTGTCCCACCGTCACCATGGTCGTTTGCACCGTCTTCGCAAATCCAGGAACACTTACCGTCACCTGATACTGCCCAGGTTTCAGTAAACTGAATCGATAATTGCCCTCCGCGCTCGTTGTGGTCACCTGGCTTTCCCCTGTATCCACGCTCTTCAACTCCACCATGGCGCTCGCGATTACCGCTCCGGTGGGGTCGGTGACTCGTCCCGAGATGCCCCCCGCCACCAACGTCTGGCTTGTCGTCTGCTTCACCATGCACAAGGTGAGAAGCAACACCAACACCAATCCCGTTCTACGCGATATCATTCCTGCCTCCTTGCCGATTTAGGGACCCACCACGGTCGCGACCCATCCTGCACGCGATACGCCAATGTCTTCCGCGCATCACCGCGCTTATTTTTCTTACAGTTGCCCGTGGAGTTCTTGCGCACCTATGACTTCACGGAGATCAACCCAACACGTTCGTCACGCGCTTCCGGCGTTTCGTCACAATTTTTTGGTAGAGTGTGATTTGTGTTGGTGCGTTGATAACGCTTCCGTGTTTTTCTGAACAAAATCCAACTTTCCGTAGATTGCCCCTTGTTTCATCAATCGACAATTTCACATCAATATTCGCTTCGCTCGTCACCATTCTTCAGCAATACAGCCCAACACGACCTCTCGCTGGCCTTGAGCGCCTTACGCGAAGGGGTGCTTCTTTGCGGTCTCTATTCTCTTCTCTACATATCGAACGCCAAGCAACTTTCCTTCGCACCACGCATCAGATCACTTGCAGCGGAGAACTCCCCCATGAAAAATGCTTTCGCCGCGCTGGTCGCCATCGCTTTTGCGGCTGTCCCCTTTTCTGCTTCACTGCCTTCCCATGCATCGACACCCGCCGCCGGGGACACGGCCCGCCGCGTCGTTGTCGAGCTATTTACTTCCGAGGGTTGCTCCAGTTGTCCTCCCGCCGACGCCCTGCTCCTGAAATTGCAGAGCACCCAACCCATCCCCGGCACACAGGTAATTGCCATCGAAGAACACGTCGACTATTGGAATCACGACGGTTGGATAGACCCCTACTCTTCCTCCGATTGGACTCTGCGCCAGCAGGATTACGTCGTCAGGTTTAAGGATAAGGAACCCTACACTCCCCAAATGATCGTCGCGGGTCAAACCCAGGTGGCCGGTTCGGAGTCCCAGGTCGAGGAAATCATCCAACGCGCCGCCACTCAGCAGCGAACCTCGATCACCCTCGTCCCGCTCGATTCTTCATCTCCCGCGGAGCGCCAGTTTCAGGTACACGTTGACAAAATCGTTGGCAACTCGGAAAAGGACGTCCCGGAAGTGTGGCTCGCGGTCACCGAAACTGGCCTGGCCTCCAGCGTCAATGCCGGCGAAAATGCTGGCAAAGATTTGCGCCACGCCTCCGTGCTTCGTTCGCTTCACAAGATTGGCGTCCCCAAATCGTCCGGCGATGCGGCCTTCGAAGCCTCACCGCGCGTCAAGTTCAAATCCGACTGGAAGCCGCAAAATCTCCAGGTTGTCGTTTTTGTCCAGGAGAAGAAATCCATGCGCATTCTCGGCGCCGCTTCCCTATCTATGTCTTAGCGCCTCGCGCCACTCTTCACTCGCCACTCTCCGCCAAGAATCCCGTGTTCCCCACCCAAAACTGCGCCAATGAGCTTAGGTTCTTCTTGTATGTCCGCGAGACTGCCAATTCCTTCCCGCCTTTTATTCGCAGCACGTACTCTCCCGTCGTCCACGGATGGATCTCTTCCACAAACGACGAATTCACCATCACCGACCGGTGAATCCGGATGAATCCATACGGTTCCAGCTTCTGCGCCACCGCGCTGATCGACTCCCGCAACAAATACGATCCCGACAGCCTCTGCAACAGAACATAATTCCCCTGCGCTTCCACCACCGCCACGTCCGCCGGATCGATAAACAAAATGCTTTTCTTCGTTTTTATCGCGATGCGCGAATTCTTCGCCACCAGGCTCTCCAGTTGCGGCAGCAGCTGCATGAATCGCGCTGCCCGCTCGCTCTGCGTCCGGTGCACTGCCGTGTCCAGCGCATGATGGATGCGCTCGTCCGAAAATGGCTTCAGCACGTAGTCCACCGCCTGCTTCTCGAACGCGGCCACCGCATGTTGGTTGTGCGCGGTCACGAAGATGATCGCCGGCACCGGCGGCTTGCGCTTTTTCAGCCGGTCCACCAGCTCGATCCCCGACAGTTCCGGCATGCGAATATCCAGCAGGATCACGTCGTACGGCCGGTCGTGCAGCAGGCTCAATGCATCCAACGCATCCCCGGCCGAGTCCACCGACTCAATGTCGTTTCGCGTCCGCAGAATCCGCTCCAGCGCGCTCCGCGCCAGCGGTTCGTCGTCGACAATCAACACCCGCATGCCCATCACGCACCCTTCGCCTGCAGCCCTGCCGCCGGCTCTTCCAGCTTCACTGGCTTGCTGCCCAACGCCGGAAGCAAAATAGTCGCTGTCGCCACTCCATCATCCTCGATCTTCAACGACACGCTCGCTTCATCTGTGTACAGGTACCTCAGCCGTGCCCGCGTGTTCTGCAAGCCTACCCCCGAGCCTGGCGTGCCCTTCCCGCGCACGCTATTACGAACCCGTAACTCCAGTCGTTCCCCAATTCGCCGCAATCCAATCTCCAGCCAACCTCCTTCTCGCGAACACGCCACTCCGTGCGCCACCGCGTTTTCCACCAGCGGCTGCAGAATCAGCGGCGGCACCTGCAGGTGCCCCAAGCCCGCCTGGACGTCCCAGCGAATCTCCAATCGCTCCCCTAGCCGCATTTTCTCGATGTCCAGATACGCTTCCGCAAACTTCAGTTCGTCCTCGAGCGCGATCAAGTCCGCCGTGCCGTCTTCCAGCACCGTCCGCAGCAGGTTCGAAAGCTTCAGCACCATCGCTTTCGCCCGCGCCTTGTCCACTTCGATCAGCGTCGAGATTCCGTGCAGCGTATTGAACAGGAAATGCGGTTGCAATTGGCTCTTTAGTGCCTGCAACTCGCTTTCTGCCAATGCCTGTTGCAGCCGCGCTCCTTCGATTTCCTGGTTTCGCACTGTGGTGAAGTACGCATACGCGTGCGCGCATACCAGCGTCACCAGGTAATCCCACGTTTGCAATGCAAACAGGTGTACGTTCTCCATTAAGCTTTGCATCGACCGGTTCGCGAACTGTTGCGTTGCCGGATCCCACGGCGGCAAGATCACCGTCCGCAAGCATGCCGACACCAACACGTACGGCACCGCCCCCATCAAGTACCCCGCGATCCTTCCCGCTTCTGTCGTCCGCGCTATCGGATAACGCTTCACAATGTAGAAAATCGGCGGTGTCAGTGTCCCCGCTGTCCCACACCACGCGAACGCAACCAGCAACAGTTTCCAGTAGCTCGCGTGAATGCCACTGTCGGATTGCAGCAGTACTTTGTTTTCCGCGGCCATGATCGGCCCAAACGCGCCCCAGCACAAGTACGACCACAAGTACGCGCGCCCGATGTTCGACAGCTTTGGCCAGGTGATTGCCATGCCGGGAGATTGTACCCGCAATTGCCTCGCCATTGCCCTTCTGGGGACTAAGCTACAAAGAAGCGCTCCAGGGCCCGCCAATTCCGCTTCTAACTTCTCTCCATAGCCAAACCTCCAGCGCGTGCCACACCCAGCTCCGCGCTAAACAACCCACCGCCAATTTTCCGCGTCTTTTTCGAAACGAGTCTCTCTTCCAACTCCTTTTTCAACTCTCAACTTTCAACTTTCGACCCTCTGTCCTTTCCGCTGTCGTGAACCCCCGTCCTTCTCCGGCCATTCGCTTGCCGCACGGCGCGAAGCGCCACTTTCCCATTACCCTGCGTTTCATCCCGCATTTCTGCCGGTTGGTCACATATTCGTTCGCCTCTTCTCCGCTCGGCGCTACGCTCCCTCCTCAATGAATCACTTCCACCAAGCGGGCCCGGTAAGCGCCGCTGGCATCCCTGTACACCCGATCCTTGCCCAGCGTGCACACCAGCGGGCCCGCGCCTCTCGCGCCATCTTCTGGGCAGGCTCGCTATGCGGCTTCATGGACATCACCGCCGCTTTCATCACCCCCGCACTTCTCCACACCTCGCCGCTTCCACCCCCTGTGACGCAAGTTACCGCCCGCTCCCTTCCTTCTCGCTAAAATCATCCTGGCAGTCGCATTACAGCCCTGCCCACACCTGAGGAGGCCCTCCATGGAACCTTTCCGTCACCACGTCTTCGTTTGCACTCAGGAAAAGCCCGAAGGCGTCACCTCCTGTCCCGCCAACGGCTCCTGGCCGCTTCTGCGCTCCCTCGAAAACGAAATCCTTTCTCAGGGACTCGACAACAACGTCCAACTCTCCACTTGTGGCTGCCTCGGCCTTTGCGACGAAGGTCCCATCTTGATCGTTTACCCCGAAGGCGTTTGGTACCGCAAAGTTCAACCCGCCGACGTGCCCGAAATCGTCAGCTCGCATTTGCGCGGGGGCAATGTCGTCGCCCGTCTGGCCTGGACCGACTCGCCCGCCATGAAATCCATGTCCCTCGAGCACCGCGAACACTTCCGCGCCATGATGAAGGCCCGCGATCAGGCAGGCATTTTGCCCGACGACATCCACGAGCTGATTCGCGGTTTCATGTCCAGCCGCGCTGCGCTCAGCGCTCTCGAACTCGACATCTTCACCGCCGTCGGTCGCTCTTCCACCGCCGAACAGGTCGCCCGGAAAATTCACACCGACTCGCGTGCTACCGAAATGCTCCTGAACGCCTTGGTCAGTCTCCGGCTCCTCGAAAAACAAGACGGCACCTTCCACAACACCGCCCTCAGCGCCCGCTTTTTCGTCGAAGGCTCGCCCGACAACGCGCGGCCGGGCTTGCTGCATACCGCCAATCTCTGGGGTCGCTGGTCCACCCTCTCCGACGCCGTCCGCGCCGGCACTTCCGTCGCTTCTGGCAGGCGCGACACCTCGGGCACCGTTGCCTTCATCGCCGCTATGGACCGCAACGCCAAAGAGCGCGCCAACGCCGTGGTTAAAGCCGTCGAACCCGCCGGCCTCC
>Ga0187784_10002597_pt1 | contig 14496 bp, 17 predicted proteins | sample 1015_SJ02_MP15_2_FD_132964 | JGI IMG/M metagenome (GOLD analysis project Ga0187784, IMG submission 132964) | Tropical peat soil microbial communities from peatlands in Department of Meta, Colombia - 1015_SJ02_MP15_20_MG | ecosystem: Environmental > Terrestrial > Soil > Wetlands > Peat | place...
CGAACTTCGGGTTCAAAGCGGCACTAGAATCATAGGTTTGCTAGTGTCCTTCGATTCCGAAGTTCGCATCGGAGGGTGCTGCAAGCTCAGGCGAACTTCGGAATCGGGACACTAGTCGAGACTATTGCGGGCTTGCCGCTTCGCCGCGCACGGGAACTGCGCCGGAAGCGGCCGGCTCGGTTCGGGTTTAGCGCTTGTCCGGCGCGCGCGGCAGCATGGCGGTCACTTCGATCGCGATGCGGTTGCCGTTGACGACCACGTTGCCTTTGGCAATGGGCAGGTCGCCGGCAAGGATCGCGACCTCGTCGTCCTCGGAGGCGTCAAGCTCGATGATGGCGCCGCGCCCGAGGCGGAGCGCCTGGTGGATCGGCATGGTCGTGCTGCCGAGCACAACGGCGACGTCGAGGGAGATTTTGTCCAATGTGGGCACGCGGTGCTCCTCGCCGGCTGGAAGGTCCCGAAGTCACCATGGGATGGTTACGAGGTGGTTAACGTCCGCGACCAATTGCCGTTCGGCCTCATGGCCGCGCCGGATGCGGGGCCGGTCGAATGGCACGTGAGCGACGCGCTCGTCCCCTACGAGCGGGCGGTCGCGCAGATGGATGCGCGGGTGGAAGCGATTGCGCGCGGCGCGGCCCCGGAACTGGCGTGGCTGCTGGAGCATCCGCCGCTCTACACCGCCGGCACCAGCGCCGACCCGGCCGACCTGATCGAGGCGCGCTTCCCGGTGCATCGCACGGGGCGCGGCGGGCAGTTCACCTATCATGGGCCGGGGCAGCGCGTCGTCTACGTGATGCTCGACCTCAAGCGCCGCAAGCCGGACATCCGCTGCTACGTCGCGAGCCTCGAGGAATGGCTCATCCGCGCGCTGCGCCGCTTCCAGGTGCGCGGGGAACGGCGGGAAGACCGCATCGGCGTTTGGGTGCGCCGGCCGGACCGCGGTGCCGGGCGCGAAGACAAGATCGCGGCCATCGGGGTGCGGGTGCGCCGGTTCGTGACCCTGCACGGCATCAGTCTCAACGTCGATCCGGATCTCGCCCATTTCGCCGGGATCGTGCCGTGCGGGGTGAGCGGGCCCCATTATGGCGTCACCAGCCTCCTCGACCTCGGCATTCCCGTGAGCATGCCGGAAGTCGACATGGCGTTGCGCGCGGAGTTCGAGGCGATGTTCGGGAAGACGGCCTACGGAAGATAGATGTCAGACGTCGGCTGATATCTGCGGCTCACTCCGTTCTCAGCACGGAGAAACGTTGGCCCGGATAGCGTTGGTCGAGAATTTCGCGGGTTCCTTCGCTTTCATCGACAGCCTCGACCCAGGCGCCGCGCGGCCCGCGGCGGCAGGCCTCGACGACCGCGCGTACCGCGTCGGGCGCGCCGGCAAACACCGCCTCGACCGAGCCGTCGCGGCGGTTGCGTACCCAGCCTTCGGTCCCGTGCAGCGCGGCGGCGTCCTCGACGAACATGCGGAAGCCGACGCCCTGCACCCGCCCGCGCACGCGCACGTGACGAACGACACGCGCGGTCATCCCATTTCCCCGGTGGCGACAGTCAAGGCGCCGTGCAAGCCGCAACGAACGAACCTCGCGAGCGTCGCAACGTATGGCTCGGGAAGGTTCCATTCGCGGGCGGCCGCGACCACGAGTTCCTGATAGCCCGGCTGCGGTCGCCCTGCCGCGCGCGTCGGCGCCACATAGACGAGGGCAGGACGTCGCCTCGTGCCCATCGCGACCGGCAGCACCCGGCGCACATAGAGGCCACGGTCGAGGCTCTCGTAGGCATTGAGCGCCGCAAGGTCGCGCGGTGTCAGGCGCCACACGACGCCGTACACGGCATCTCCCGGCTCGGGCGCGATCGAGGCATAGCCCTCGCGCATGATGACGAAGCGCCAGCCGTCGAGCCGCGCCGGCCCGAGCGGGAGCGCCTGCGGGCAACGCCGGCGCATTAGCGCTTGGCTCATGTTCGACCCATAGGCGAAGTGCAGGGTCATGCGGGGAAAAGCGCGTCAGGCGAACTCGAGGATGACGGCGTCGACCGCGAGGCTGTCGCCAGGCTTGGCGTGAATCTTCTTGACGGCGCCGTCGCGCTCGGCGCGCAGCACGTTCTCCATCTTCATGGCCTCGACGACCGCGAGGGTCTCGCCCGCCTTGACCTCCTGGCCCTCGCCCACCGCGATCGACACCACGAGGCCGGGCATGGGGCAGCGCAGGGTCTTGCCGCTGTCCGACGTGGCTTTGACCGGCATCAGGCGGGCAGCCGCGGCCTCGCGTTCGGTGTAGACGAAGGCCCGCGCGCGGATGCCTCGATAGGCGAGATCGAACCCATTGGGGATCGCCCGCACCTGCACGGCGGTCGCCGCGCCCCCGACCGCGCCTTGCCACACCGGCTCGCCCGGCTTCCAATCGGACTCGAGCCCGAGCGAGCGGGAAGGCCGGCCCTCGGCATCGAGCAGGATCACCTCGATGCGCCCATCCGCGCGCGCAACCTCGAGCCGGTGTTCGTTGGCGTCAAGCCAGACCGCGCGGCGGCGCTCGCGCGTTACTTCCCGCCCCATCATCTGCCCGGAGATGCGCCGCTTGCGCTCCCCCAGCACATGATCGATGGCGGCGGCGACGGCGGCGAGCACCTCGGCGGCCTCTCCGGCGGCGGGATGCGCGACGAACCCGGCCGGATATTCCTCGGCAATGAAACCGGTCGACAGCCGCCCGGCGCGGAAGCGCTCGTGCTGCATGAGCGCGGCGAGGAACGGGATGTTGTGCCGGATGCCGTCGATGGCGAAGGCATCGAGCGCTTGTGCCTGCGCGTCGATCGCGGCAGCGCGCGTTGGCGCGTGGGTAATCAGCTTGGCGATCAGCGGGTCGTACCACAACGAGATCTCGCCGCCCTCGTAGACGCCGGTGTCGTTGCGCACCTTCACGCCGCCCTCGCTGCGCTCGAGCGGCGGTCGATAGATGGCGAGCCGCCCGGTCGAAGGCAGGAAATTGCGGAACGGATCCTCGGCGTAGATGCGGGTCTCGACCGCCCAGCCGTCGAGCTTCACGTCCTGTTGGCGGATGGAAAGCTTCTCGCCTGCCGCAACGCGGACCATCTGCTCGACCAGATCGATGCCGGTAACGAGTTCCGTCACCGGATGTTCGACCTGGAGGCGCGTGTTCATTTCGAGGAAGTAGAAGCTTTTGTCCTGGCCGGCCACGAACTCCACGGTGCCGGCGGAATCGTAGCCGACCGCCTTGGCGAGCTGGACCGCCTGCTTGCCCATCTGCCGGCGGGTCTCGGCATCGAGCAACGGGCTCGGCGCCTCCTCGACGACTTTCTGATTGCGCCGCTGGATCGAGCATTCGCGCTCGCCCAGATAGATCACGCGCCCGTGCTTGTCGCCGAGCACCTGAATTTCGACGTGACGCGGATCGACGATGAACTTCTCGATGAACACGCGGTCGTCGCCGAAGGAGGACTTCGCCTCCGAACGGGCGCGGACGAAGCCCTCGGCGACCTGCGCCTTCGCGTGGGCGATCCGCATGCCCTTGCCGCCGCCGCCGGCCGAGGCCTTGATCATCACCGGATAGCCGATTTCCTCGGCGATCCGCATCGCGTGCGTCTCGTCCTCGATCACGCCGAGAAAGCCGGGGACGGTCGAGACCTTCGCCCGCGCCGCCGCCTTCTTGGATTCGATCTTGTCGCCCATGGCGGCGATCGCCTTGGCGTTCGGCCCGATGAAGACGATGCCGGCCTTGGCGAGCGCCTGCGCGAAGGCCTCCCGCTCGGAGAGGAAGCCATAGCCCGGATGTACCGGCTCGGCGCCGCTCGCGCGGCAGGCTTCGACGACCCGGTCGATGACGAGGTAGCTCTCGGCGGCGGCCGGGGGCCCGATCGGCACGGCGGTATCGGCCATCTCGACGTGCAGCGCGTCCTTGTCCGCCTCGGAGTAGACCGCGACCGTCTCGATCCCCATACGGCGCGCGGTCTTGATGATGCGGCAGGCGATCTCGCCGCGATTGGCGATCAGGATGCGCTTGAACATGCCGCCTTGAGGCTCCGTGGACGCCCACACTAGTGGCTTTGCGGCTACGCCCGGCAATTGTCAAACGCGCAGGAAAGCCGGTCAAAGCCGGCGCTGGAGGGCCCAGGAGAGGGGGTGGGGCGCTTTGCCCGGATGGGCCGACCTGATACACATCCCCCGTTCCACCGGATCGGACAGGCTCATGAACGCGTTCGTCCGCGGCGCGCACCAAAGGGGATGCCAATGATCCTGCGCGATATTGCCGCCGCGCTTACGTCCCCGATCGAGGGCAATGGCACCATCGAGATCGCGGGTATCGCGGATCCGGCCCATGCGTCGGAATCGGATCTCGCACTGGCGATGACGCGCGAGAGCGTCCCCGCTCTGGCCCATACCGAGGCGCGCGCGGTGGTCGTCGCCCTCAAGGTCGCGGCGGCCGCCGACCGCTTCGAAGCGGTGATCAAAGTCAAGCACCCGCGCCACGCGCTCGCGGCGCTCACCCGGCTGTTCGAGCGCCCGGTTCATCGCGGCTCCGGCATTCACCCGAGCGCGGTCGTGGCGCCGGACGCGCAGGTCGACGAGCGTGCGAGCATCGGGCCGCTCAGCGTCATCGGCCCGCGCGCCCGCGTCGGCGCCGGCACGGCGATCCTGGCCCACGTGACGGTCGGCGCCGATGCCGTAATCGGCCGCGACTGCCTGCTGCATCCCGGCGCGCGCATCGGCGATCGCGTCGTGATCGGCGATCGGGTGATCCTCCAGCACAACGTCAGCGTGGGCGCCGACGGGTTCAGCTATGCGGCGCCCGCGCCGGGAGAGTGCTTAGCCGGCGACGAGACGGGCACGCTGACGCGCATCAACTCGCTCGGCACCGTCATCCTCGGCGACGACGTGGAAGTCGGCGCCAACTCCGCGATCGATCGGGCAACCCTGGCGGTGACCCGGATCGGCCGCAACACCAAGATCGACAATCTGGTGCAGATCGGACACAACGCCGAGATCGGCGAGAATTGCCTCGTCTGCGGCATGGTCGGTATATCGGGCAGCGTGCAAATCGGGGACCGCGTCATTCTTGCCGGAGGTGTGGGCGTCGCGGACCATGTGACGATCGGGTCCGACGCGATGATCGCCGCCGGTTCGGGAGTCGTGAGCGACGTGCCGGCCAAAGGGGAAATGTTCGGCTATCCCGCCGTGCCGCGCAAACGTGCGTTCGAGCAGATCAAATACCTCGCCCGGGCGCGCGCGTTGTTCACGGAATTCGCCGAGCTGAGAAAGCGGATCACCGCGCTCGAGCAGAGCAAACAAGGCTGACTAGCAGGCGGAAATTCTTCAGGGAATGCGTTGCGATGGTCGACGTGGCAAAAGGCGTGATCGAACTCGTGTCCGGCAAGGTCCGCAACAAGCAGGGCCCGCTGAAGATGTCCGATGCGCTGGAAAACCTCGGCCTGGAATCCCTCGACGTGCTGGAGCTGACCTTCGCGATCGAAGAGAAATTCAACATCGAGATTCCGTTCAACGCCAACACAGAGTTTGACTTCAAGACGGTGGGCGAACTGGTCCATGCCGTCGAAGGGCTCGTCGCCAAGAAGACGGCGTCGGCGTGAACCGCGTCGTCATTACCGGGTTGGGCACGGTTTCGCCGGTCGGGCTGTCGACGCAATCCTATTGGGCAGCGCTCACCGCCGGGCGTTCCGGTTTCGCGGCGCCGACGATTTTCGACGCCGAACGCCTGAACACCAGGGTCGTGGCGGAAGTGAAGGGCTTCGTTCCCGCCGACCACTTCGACGCACGCCAGATCGGCTTCCTCGACCGGGTCTCGCAGTTCGCCGTGGTCGCCGCCCGCGAGGCGGTCGCGCAATCCGGCCTCTCGTTCCGCGACGGCTTGGGCGAGCGCACCGCCGCCATCGTCGGCTCGGGGATCGGCGGCCAGACCACGCAGGACGACAATTTCAAGCGCATCTATGCGGAGAACGCAGTGCGGGTGCACCCGCTCATCATCCCGCGCACCATGCCGAACGCGCCGGCGAGCCAGATTTCCATGTTCTTCGGCATCAAGGGCCCGACCTACGCGGTCTCGACCGCCTGCGCCTCGGCCACCCATTCGATCGGTCAGGCGTTCCATCTGGTGCGCGCCGGCGCGGTCACTTGCGCAGTGGCGGGCGGCTCGGAAGCACAACTCACCACCGGCACGGTGAAGGCATGGGAGGCGATGCGCATCCTCGCGCCCGACACCTGCCGGCCGTTCTCGCGCGAACGCAAGGGCATGGTGCTGGGCGAAGGCGCGGCGATCCTCGTGCTCGAACCTCTCGACCACGCGGTCGCGCGCGGCGCCGCCATCCTCGGCGAGATCGTCGGCTTCGGCATGAGCGCCGATGCGGGCGACCTCACCGCGCCCGACCCGGACGGCATGGTGCGCGCGATGGCGGCGGCGCTCGCCGATGCCGGGCTCGTTCCCGACGCGATCGACCACATCAACGCCCACGGCACCGGAACTACGGCCAACGACGCGACCGAAACCGCAGCGCTGCACAAGACGTTCGGCGCCCATGCCGCGCGGCTTGCGATTTCCTCCACCAAGTCGATGGTCGGTCATGCGCTCGGCGCCGCCGGCGCGCTGGAGGCGGTCGCCGTCGTCATGGCGCTGCGCGATGGCGTCATTCCGCCCACGATGAATTATCTCGGACCCGACCCCGCCTGCGACCTCGACTACGTGCCAAATGAAGCGCGCCGGCAGCCCATCGCCACCGCGCTCTCCAATTCCTTCGCCTTCGGCGGCCTCAACGCCGTGTTGGCGTTTCGGCGCTTCGATGGTTGAGGCGGCACTACCGCGGGAAATCGCCGCAGCCAAAATCGGCAATCACGACAATTCCGGCATCTCCTGCGGCTTGAGCGCCCTGGACAGCGGCCAAGCCGTCTTCGGCCGCGCGGCGGTCGATCGCTTCGGCGCACCGCAGGACGAACTCCCGCAAATGCTCGGGCACGCCTTCGTCGACGATATGCTGCCAATGCCGGCGCAGGTCCTCCGCGATCGCGGCCTGCTCGGCGCAACCCAATCGCACGACGTTATCGCCCTGCCCCGGCATTTCGCTCGCACTGCTCACGGATCGGTGAATCAGCGTAACACGCTCGCCGGCTGTTTTGTTCCCGCGGCGGCTTTGGATCGGCGTATGAAGAGCGCCCGTTGCACGCCCGCGCCGCCTCTGGTTCGCTTAAGTCCTCACGCTCGACCGGGAGAGCCTCCATGGACGTCCGCGCCGCCATCGCCTTCGAGCCGGGCAAGCCGCTCGCGATTACCCACGTCAACCTCGACGGCCCGCGCGCCGGCGAGGTCATGGTCGAGATCAAGGCGACCGGCATCTGCCACACCGACGAGTTCACCCTCTCGGGCAAGGACCCGGAGGGCCTGTTTCCCACGATTCTCGGCCACGAGGGAGCCGGCGTCGTGGTCGAGGTCGGGCCCGGCGTGAGTTCGCTCAAGCCGGGCGATCACGTGATCCCGCTCTACACGCCGGAGTGCCGCGAGTGCGAATACTGCCTCTCGCGCAAGACCAACCTGTGCCAGAAGATCCGCGCGACCCAGGGGGCGGGTGTGATGCCCGACGGCACCTCGCGCTTCTCGCTCGAAGGCCGCAAGATCCATCACTACATGGGCACGTCCACCTTCGCCAATTTCACCGTGCTGCCCGAGATCGCAGTGGCGAAAATCCGCGGCGACGCCCCGTTCGACAAGGTCTGCTACATCGGCTGCGGCGTGACCACCGGCATCGGCGCCGTGATCAACACCGCGAAGGTCGAAGCGGGCGCAAACTGCGTCGTGTTCGGGCTCGGCGGCATCGGGCTCAACGTGATCCAGGGGCTGCGCCTCGTCGGCGCCCATATGATCGTGGGCGTCGACCTCAATCCGCAGCGAAAGTCCTGGGGCGAACGCTTCGGCATGACCCACTTCGTCAATCCGAAGGAAGCGGGGGCGGATCTCGTCAACTATCTGGTCAACCTCACCGGCGGCGGCGCCGATTATTCCTTCGAGTGCATCGGCAACGTCGATACCATGCGCGCGGCGCTCGAATGCTGCCACAAAGGCTGGGGCGAGAGCGTGATCATCGGCGTCGCCCCGGCCGGCGCGGAAATCCGCACCCGTCCGTTCCAGCTCGTCACCGGGCGGGTGTGGCGCGGCACCGCCTTCGGCGGCGCTCGCGGGCGCACCGACGTCCCCAAGATCGTGGACTGGTACATGGAGAAGAAGATCGAGATCGATCCTATGATCACCCATCAGATGCCGCTCGCCGACATCAACAAGGCGTTCGACCTGATGCACGAAGGCAAATCGATCCGCTCGGTGGTGACGTTCTGATGCCCGGCCCATCGCCAGCGGCCAAGCCGGATGATGACATCAATCCGCGCGCGCATCTCCGGCCGGCGGTCGCACGCACGCTCGGGCTCAAATTCACCCATCTGTCGCGCGACCGGATCGCCGCCGAGCTGCCTGCGCGCAGCGAGCTAGCCAACCGCAAAAACGTGCTGTCCGGCGGCGTGCTGATGGCGCTTGCCGATATCCTCGGCGGCACCGCCGCGAGCGCCAATCTGCCGCCGGGCGCCGGCACCACCACGATCGAGAGCAAGACCAATTTCTTCGCGCCGGTCGCGCTCGGCGACACCGTGTTCGCCGAGTGCACGCCGCTGCATCGCGGCCGCACCACCATGGTGTGGGAGACTCGCATTACGCGCGGCGACGGCCGGCTGGTTGCCGTCGTGACGCAGACCCAGCTGGTGATGACGGCCGAGCGCAACGAGGAGTGAAGCGAATGGCGTTCAAATGCACCGTCCCGGCCGCCTCGACCGTGCAGCAGGACGACGAGGCCGTGCGCATCACCCGCTGGGACTTCGAACCCGGCGCGGTGACCGGCTGGCACCGGCACGGCTGGCCCTATGTGGTGGTGATGCTCACCGACGCCGTGATGCGCGTTGACGACGGGGCGAAGGAGAGCGAAGTGCGGGTCGTCGCCGGGCAGTCCTACCGGCGGCCGCCCGGGGTCGAGCACGACGTGATGAACGGCTCGCCGCACCCGATCGCCTTTGTCGAGATCGAGATCAAGCGGCCCGAGGCTTTATTAAATCTCTAGCGCAGGCGTGACGACGAGCGCCGCGCTCGCCGCAACGAACGCCCGGACCCATCCGGTGACGCCGCAACTTGTGGCCAACACAATCCATAACATTCTCGTTCCGACGGCGCTCGCGCACGGTGTGCGTCGTCACCGGCGCACGCCTTGCCTTGCGGCGGCCGGCGCCGGCTGCGCCGGCATGAAGGTTCGAACTGTTGCCACGGGGAGCCGGGAGTATATGATGCCGGCCGATCGTTTGATCCAAAAATGAAAGCCGATGCGGCGCAACCAGACGCCGTCGAGGGGAGTACCCTGCCGGGACGGGGGTTTTGATCGAGGTCTCCGCCGCTGCGCTCGCGGCGGGGATCGCATGTGCGTTGGAGCGAACAGAGGGGAATGCAATGGCCAACAACAACCGTGACGAGCGGGACGCGACGTTCTGGCATAGCGGCAAGGTCACGCGCCGGCGACTGGTCGGATGGAGCGCGAAGGCCGCCGGCGCGCTCGGCGCCATGATGCTGGTGCCGGCTCCGTGGCGGGTCGCGTTCGGCGCCGCCAAGCCCTACAAGATCGGCAGCCTGCAGCCGCTCTCCGGCGGCGCCGCCTCGGGCGGCAAAACCGCGCTGGTCGGCCTGCAGATGGCGGTCGACCGCATCAACAAATCGGGCGGGATCAACGGCCGGCCGGTCGAGCTGCTCGTCGAGGACGACGAGTCCAAGCCGGACGTCGCCCGGCGCAAGAGCGAAAAGCTCACCGTCGAGGACAACATCGACGTCCACGTCGGCGGGTTCCTGTCCAACATCTGTCTCGCCTGCACGCCGGTGTGGGAGGAGCAGAAAATCGTCAACATGATCAGCGTGTGCCTCGACACGACGCTGACGACCAGCAAGTGCAACCGCTATACCTTCCGGCCCTTCGATTACGCGCCCTCGCAGGCCGTCGCGTTTGCCCCCTTCCTCGTGAACAAGCTCGGCAAGCGCTGGCACATCGCCTACGCCGACTATGCGTGGGGCCAGTCGACGCGCGACGCTTACGCCCAGGAGATCAAGAAAGCGGGCGGCGAGGTCGTCGGTACCACGGGAATTCCGCTCAACACCGCCGACATGACGCCGTTCCTCACCAAGATCACCGGCGACTTCGACGGACTGTTCCTCATTTTCTTCGGCAAGGACGGAATAACGATCGGCAACCAGGGCTACGACCTCGGGCTGACCAAGAAGTATAAATGGGCCGGCGACGGCGCCATTGCGGAATCCACCAACCTGCCCGCGTTGGGCAATAAAATCGAGGGCTTCTTCGGCATCAACCGTTACATCCCGGTGCTCGATCCGCCGCTCAACACGGCCGCGCACCGCAAGTTTTTCGACGACGCGGTGGCGCGGCTCAAACAGATAGACCCGTCCGGTCCGCTGCCCGACCGCTACGTGCAATCGAATTTCGAGGCCATGAACGCGCTCAAGATCGGCATGGAGAAATCGGCTTTCCGCGGCCGGGAAGACACGATGAAGCTGATCGAGGCGCTCGAAGGGCTCGAGATGAAGGAAGGCGACGACTTCCCGCAGGGCGACAAGACGCTCCGCAAGGAGGACCACCAAGCGTTCCTGCGCCAGTTCCTGTTCGAGATCAAGAACGGCACGTGGCGCATCGCCGAGGTGGTGGCGAAGGAAAAGACCCTGTTCCCGCCCGCCTGCAAGTTCGAATCATCGTAAGTGACGGCCGCTCCTTCTCCCGCAGCGCCCGCTCCGGCCGATGCCGCGCAGGCGGGCGTTGCGCCTGCCGTTTTGCGCACTGAAGATCTGGGCATCCGCTTCGGCGGGCTCGCCGCGCTCAACGAGGTCAATTTCGAAGTCCCGCGCGGGGAAATCCGCGCTGTGATCGGACCCAACGGCGCCGGCAAAAGCACGTTCTTCAACTGCCTCACCGGCGTGCTGCGTCCCTCGTCCGGACGCATCGTGTTCAACGGCGAGGACATCACCGGGCTCTCGCCCGACCGCATCTCGCGCAAGGGCATTGCCCGCTCGTACCAAATCACCAACATCCTCCCCAACGCGACCGCGCTGGAGAACATCCGCATCGCCGCGCAATCGCGCCGGCACGGCTGGAATCTCGTGCGCCATTACCGCACGTTCCGTGACCTCATCGCGAAGGCGGCGGCGTTGCTGGAAACCGTCGGCCTCGGCGGCAAGGGCGACGAACTCGCCGCCAACCTCTCGCACGGCGAACAGCGCAACCTCGAGATCGGCATCGCACTCGCGACCGAGCCGCAGCTTTTGTGCCTCGATGAACCGACCGCCGGCATGAGCGCGGGCGAGACCGACCACACCATCGCGCTCGTGCGCCGCATCGCCAAGGACCTGACCATCCTCATTGTCGAGCATGACATGACGGTGGTGATGGGGCTCGCAGACAGGATCACCGTGCTGCACTACGGGGCGATCCTCGCCGAAGGGACGCCGGCGGAAATCCAGAGCAACCCGCGCGTGCTCGAGGTCTATCTCAAGACATGACCGCGGCCGACCGCAGCGATCCCCTCGTCCGCCTCGAGGACGTCCACACCTTTTACGGCAAGAGCCACATCCTGCACGGCGTATCGCTCGAAGTGCGCCGCGGCGAAATCGTCGGCCTGCTCGGCCGCAACGGGGTCGGCAAGAGCACCACGCTCAAGGCCATCATGGGACTCGTGCACCCGACCCGCGGCGCGATTCTGCTCGAGGGCCAATCGATCGGCCACCTGCCGGCGCACCGGCTGGCGCGGCTTGGCATCGGCTACGTCCCCGAAGACCGGTGCATCTTCCGCCTGCTCACCGTGAGCGAGAACCTGCGCACCGGTCTCGACGGCCGCGGCGTGAGCGAGGCGCGCAAGAAACAATTGCTCGACCTGGTGTTCGACTATTTTCCCGTGCTGGCCGAGCGGCGCGGGCAGGCCGGAGGGACCTTGTCCGGCGGCGAGCAGCAAATGCTCGCGATCGCGCGCGCCATGATGCTCGAGCCGAAAATCATCCTGCTCGACGAGCCGACCGAGGGCCTGATGCCGCGCATGGTCTCGCAGATCCGGAACATCATCCACGTGCTCCGCCGCGAGGGAGTCGCGGTGCTGCTGGTCGAGCAAAACGTACCGCTCACGCTGGAGACGAGCGAGCGCGTCTATTTCATGGAGAAGGGCCAAGTGCGCCATCACGCCGCGGCCGCGGATCTCGCCGCGGACCACGCGGTGGTCCACAGATATCTGGGAGTCTAGCTTGCTCGAGCAGATCCTGATCCAGACGATCAACGGCATCGTGGTCGGCTTGATCCTGGCGCTGGTCGCCTCCGGGCTCACCTTGATCTTCGGCATCATGGACGTGGTGAACTTCGCCCACGGCGAGTTGTTCATGCTCGGCGCCTACGTGGGGGTGATTACGCTCGCCGGCACCGGCAGCTTCTGGCTTGCCCTCGTCGTCGCGACCGTGGTGGTGGCGGCGCTGGGCGCCGCCATTTACGTGACGACGTTGCGCCCGCTGCTCGGACGCGATCCGCTCAACACCATCCTCGCCACCTTCGGCGTATCGCTCGTGCTGCAGAACTACGCGCTGTGGCAATTCGGCCCGGTGGCGCGCAAGATTCAGGAGCCGGTGACCGGCCAGTTCCCCCTGTTTTATCTGGATTACCCCTGGTACCGGCTGGTGATCGCCCTGCTCTCGGCCGCGATCATCGGGGCGCTGTGGCTGTTTCTCAAGTTCAGCACCTACGGAGTGTGGATCCGCGCCACCACCCAGGACCGGGTCATGGCCCAGGCCATGGGCATTCCGGTGCCGCGCGTGCTCACGATCGTGTTCGCCATCGGGGCCGGCATGGCGGCGGCGAGCGGCGTGCTGTTCGGGCCGCTCGTCGGCGTCAACCACGCCATGGGCCTCGACTGGGTGCTCAAGGCCTTCATCGTGGTGGTGGTCGGCGGCATGGGCAATCTCGGCGGCTCGATCGCCGCGGCAATCTTCATCAGCCTGATGGAGGCCTATGCGTCGCTGTGGGTGAGCCCGGCACAGGCAATCATCGTTTCCTTCGTCGTGCTGATATTGACGCTGCTGATCCGGCCGACCGGCCTGTTCGTGCCGACCCCCAAATGACCCGACGCCACACCCTTGTCTTCTGGACCGGCTTCTGCGTCGTCGTGGCGCTGCTGGTCGTCGCGCCGTTCGCGCTGCCGGAGTTCTGGCGCCGCTTCCTCACGGAAATCCTCATCTGGGGTTTGCTCGCCATGTCGTCCGACATTTTGATCGGCTACACCGGCATGGTGTCGTTCGGGCATTCCGCCTTCTTCGGCCTCGGCATGTACGGCGCCGCGGCGGCGCTGCTGACGAGCCGGCCGCCGAGCCTGTGGCTCGCGTTCTTCTACGGCCTGTTGGCGGCCGCCGCGGTGGCGGCGTTCGTCGCCTATTTCTCCACCCGCCTGCGCGACATCTATTTCGCCATCACGACGCTGATCTTCTCGCAGATTTTCTACGTGATCATCTTCACCTGGACCGACGTCACCGGCGGGGAGAACGGGCTCAACTTCAGCCGGCCGGCCTTGGCAATTCCCGGGCTGTTCTCGCTGCCGTTCACGACGCTCACGCTCTACTGGTTCGTGCTCGCGGTGCTGACCGTTTCCTACCTCGTCCTGCGCCGTATCACCCATTCGCCGTTCGGCATGGTGCTGCAATCGATGCGCGAGAACGAGGCGCGCACGCGTGCGATCGGCTATCCGGTCGAGCGCTACAAGATCGTGGCGGTGATGCTCTCGGGCCTGTTCGCCGGGCTTGCCGGCGTGCTCTACGCCATCCAGAACCGCTTCGCCGCGCCGGATTTCGTGTTCTTCCTCGTTTCCGGCGAGGTCGTGATCTACAACGTCATGGGCGGCATCGGCACCTTGGTCGGGCCGATCGTGGGTGCCGCCACGTTTCTGCTGCTGCGCGAGGGATTGTCGCGTCTGTTTCCATATTTGGCGTCCGTTGCCGCCGAGCAGGGAATCGCGCTGCCCGGACTTGCCGAGTTTCCTCACCTGATCCCGCTCGGAATCATCTTCATCGTCATCGTGATCTTCATGCCGCAAGGCTTGCTGGGATTCGCGCGGCGATGGCTCAACCGATGAGGCTGTGCGTCACGCCGCGTCGCGGCCGGCGACGGCGAGCAGGCCGGCCTCGATCAGCGCGGCGCGGATGCGCCCGATTTCGGCGGCAGCGAGTTTGACGAGCGGTGGGCGGACCACCGCGCGCGACAGGCGGCCGAGCAGGACGAGCGCCTCCTTCATGCGGTTGTGCATGTCGGCCCACGGGTCGGCGTAGAACACCTGCACAAGCGGATAGATGCGGTCGTTGATGTGCTGCGCGGCGGCGAGGTCTTGCTTCTGCACCGCACGGAACAGAGCCGCCTGCAGGTCGGGAATGA
>Ga0187784_10002599_pt1 | contig 14493 bp, 13 predicted proteins | sample 1015_SJ02_MP15_2_FD_132964 | JGI IMG/M metagenome (GOLD analysis project Ga0187784, IMG submission 132964) | Tropical peat soil microbial communities from peatlands in Department of Meta, Colombia - 1015_SJ02_MP15_20_MG | ecosystem: Environmental > Terrestrial > Soil > Wetlands > Peat | place...
GGCGCTGCTGCGCACGCTCCAGCACTTCGTGGCGACCCATCCCAAAGCGCGCGAGACCGCCCGCGACGCAACGCTGCCGCGCGGGGTCTGAGGGCTGCCGGCACACGCGATACCTCGCCAGCCTCGCGATCGGGGTGTTCGTCTCACCCCGAGATGACCGTCGTTGCGAGCGCCGCGAGCCCCGGCGTACGCCGGGGCAGCGCGAGGTGCGAGAGTCCCTCTGAATTGCTTCAGCGCCCTTCGGGCGCGTCGCAGTGACACGTGTTTTCCCGTTGTGCCGAAATTCAGAGCCAGGACACTCTAGCGGATCAGGAGCAGCGGGCAGCCGAAGGTCGCGATCAGCCGGTCCCGCCCCACCTCGGCAAGGAGCGGCGACTTCGCGGAGAGCACGAGAAGGTTCTGGCCGTGTTGCCGCGTATAGAGCGCCACCGCGCGCGCATCGAGGGCAGCCAGCACCTCGAGCCGCCAAGCGACACGCGCCTCTCTGAGCCTCTTGCGCAGGAGCGCGTCGCGCTTGGCCGCCTCTCGCGGCTCGAGCGGCGGGACCAGTACCCGGAGCTCCAGGCCGGCGAGGCGCGCGACCTCTGCGGCAAGCGCGAGCGAGCGCTCGTCGACCTCGCCGTCCTCCAGGGCCACGAGAACCGAGCTCGGCAGCCCCATGCCGGGCTCGAGCAGGAGGACGGCGCAGCCGAGCGCGGTCGCCGCGGCGAGGCCCGGCGCCTCGAGACGAAGATGGCGGCCGAGCGGCCGGCTGCTCGCCTGCAGCACCACGAGATCGGCCTCCGTCGAGCTCTCGGCGAGTTGGCTCGCGATCTGGCCGCGCACGACGCGGAACGAGTGGCGCAATTTGCGGCGCTCGGCGACGGCGACGAGCGCGCTGCGGGCCCTGCTCGCCAAGAGGTCCAACTCGCGCTCGATCGTCTTCAGGTCGAAGCTGCCGCCTGGCGCGCCGCCAAAGCCGAACTGCCGAACGAAGGGCAACGCCGCCGAGTGGAGCAGATCCATGTCCTCGATGAAGAGCCCGCTCAAATCGGCATCGAAGAGGCGGGCAAACTCGGCCGCGAGATCGAAGGCGCCGGAAGAGAGCGTTGCCGCGTCGAGCGCCACGAGGACGCGCCGCGGGACGCCCCCGGCGCCCGTGCGGCGCTGCGGCTCGCCACCGCTCTGCTGCTTGCCCTTCTTGCCGTTCATCGCCGCTCCTTCAGGGGCAATGCTAGTGCGCGGCCGGGCCCTCGTCCCCCCGCTCGCGGCCCTGCTGCGCGAAGCGGCGCGCCGCCTCCGCGAAGCCGGCGAGACGCGCCTCGACCCGTCCGTTGATGCTGTCGGACGGATAGCCGCCCTTGGCATCCGGCGCGCCCGCGGCAATTCCCGTCAGAATCTCGATACCCTGATCGATCGTCTCCACCGCGTAGATGTGGAACTTGCCCGCGGCGACCGCTTCGATCACGTCGCGGCGCAGCATGAGGTGCTTTACGTTCGAGGCGGGAATCAAGACACCGTGGCCGTCGAGCAGTCCCGCCGCGCGGCAGACGTCGAAGAAGCCCTCGATCTTCTCGTTGACGCCGCCGATCGCCTGCACTTGGCCGAGCTGGTTGACCGAGCCCGTGACCGCGAGCGATTGGCGGATGGGCGCCGCGGCGAGAGCCGAGAGCAGCGCGTAGAGCTCGGCCGAGGAGGCGCTGTCGCCCTCGACGCCGCCATAGGACTGCTCGAACACCAGGCTCGCGTTGAGCGAAAGCGGCCGCTCGGCGGCGTAGCGCGCCGCAAGATAGCTCGAGAGGATGAGCACACCCTTCGAGTGGATGGGGCCGCCAAGCTCGACCTCGCGCTCGATGTCGACCACCTGGCCGCGGCCGAGACGGACGCGGGCGGTGATCCTGGAGGGCTGGCCGAAGGTGAAATCGCCGAGCTGGACGACCGAGAGCCCGTTGACCTGGCCGACCACCGCACCTGCGGTATCGATGAGGATGGTGCCGCGCCGGATCTCCTCCTGCACGTGCTCGCGCACGCGGTCGGCTCGGCGGATGTGCGCCCCGATCGCCTGTTCGACATGCTCGGCCGTGATGCGCACGGCGCCGCCCTCGCCCGCCCAGAAATCGGCTTCGCGCACGAGATCGGCGATGCCCTCGAGATTGGCGGTCAGGCGCTCGGAATCCTCGGCGACGCGCGAGGCGTGCTCGATCACGCGCGCCACCGCTGAACGGTCGAGCGGGCGGAGCTTCTCGCGTCGCGCAAGGGTGGCGATCATGCGGGCGTAGCGCATGAGTCCGTCCGGATCGAACGTTATGCGGTCATCGAAATCGGCGGGAACCTTGAAGAGCTCGTGGAAGTCCGGATCGTACCGGCTCAAGAGATAATAAAGGAGACGGTCGCCCAACAGCACGATCTTCACGTCGAGCGCAATGGCGCCCGGCTCGAGCGATACCGTGCTCACCAGGCTCATGAGCTGGCCCATGGACTGGATGCGCGCGAGGCGCGAGCGCAGCGCCCGCTTGAGCTCCTCCCAGGCGAAGGGCTGATTCAGGAGGCGCCGCGCGTCGAGCACGAGATAGCCGCCATTGGCACGGTGGAGCGAGCCCCCCTTGATCAGGTTGAAGTCGGTCACGAGCGCGCCGAACTGGGAGATATGCTCAATGCGCCCGATCAGGTTCTCGAGCGAGGGGTGGTCCTCGAAGATCACCGGGGCACCCGAGCCAGGCTCGTTGGCGACGATGACGTTGACCTGGTAGCGCCGGAAGAGCGCATCTGAGCCGAGCGCAGGCATTCCGGGCACGGGCCCCGGCCCGTCCGCCTCCTGCGGCATGCTGCGGCGCAGGAAGATCTCGGCGTTGTCGATGACGTCCGCCTGCACGCTCGCCAGGAACTCGAATACAACGGGGATTTCGCGGTAACGCTGGCGCTGCTCGTCGATCAGGTGGCCGACCGCGTAGCTCACGACGTCGCGGTGAAGGGCGCGGAGCTTCTCGCGCGTCTCCCGCTCCCACACGGGGATCTGGCGGAAGAGGGCCTGAAGCTCGCCTTGCAGCGCCTCGATATCGCTCTGGATGCGCGTGCGCTCGCCCTCGTCAAGCTTCTCGAAGTCATCCGGCTTGACGACCTCGCCACCCTTCAAGGGCGCCAGCGCCAGGCCCATGGGGGTGCGGATGAGCCCGACGCTCTTGTCGAGCGCTTTCTGCTGCAGCGCCTCGAAGGCCGTGCCCTGACGCTGCTTGAGCTCCTCCTCGATGACCTCCCGGCGGTGGCGATACTCCTCGCTCTCGAAGGCGGCCGGGATCGCCGCCATGAGCTCGTTCACCAGCCGCTCCATGTCGCGCCGGAACGGCATGGCGCGGCCCGCCGGCAGCCCCATCGCCACCGGCTTGTGGCCATCGACGAAGTTGTTCACGTAGCACCAATCGTCGGGTACCGGCTCGCGCGCGGCCTGGGTCTCGAGCGCGCGCCGCACGAGATGCTCCTTGCCCACGCCGCTCGGGCCGAGAGCGAAGATATTGAAGCCCGGACGCTTGATGCCGATGCCGAAGCGCACCGCCTCGGCGGCACGCAGCTGGCCGATCGCATCGTCAAGGTCGGGTAGCTCCGCGGTACTTTCGAAGGGGAGACTTTCGGGATCGCAGCAGCGCCTGAGCGCTTCCGGCTGAAGCGGCCCCGACGCCGAGCCTGCCACCGCTCCCCCCTGGCTTCCGCTGCGCCCCGTCATCTTTCCATCCTGCTCCGGCGCCATGATAATTCATTCCTCGCGCGCTCCCAAAGCCTCATGAACGGGAACACGCAAGCGCCCGGAGGAAGCGCTCCTGCGGAGCGGACCATGCGGCAACGCGCCGCCGCGCAATCCTCAATGATGATTTTGCTGCGCGCGCCCCCCTCGCCCCCGGCGCTCGCTTCGGCGAGCGCCGGGACGCTTGGCGCGGGCGTCGTCAGCGGATAACCAGCGGCAAGACGATGCTGATGCCGGGGGATGAGTAGTACTGCGGCGGCGCAGCATAGACTGGCGGCGGCGCATAGACCACCGGCGGCGGCCCGGAATAATAGCCGCCATCCTCGTGCCAGTTGCGATCATGACGCTCGCGATCGTCACGGTGACGCTCATCTTTTGCCAGCGCCGATCCCATGGAGACGCCTAGGATCACCGCGGCGTAGGCAAGTCCCAATATGAGCCTTGCGATAGCCGACCGGGTATTCTTCGTACGGCTTCTTACGACGTTCATGACGCCCTCAACTCACAATTCGCCGAGCGGTTTGCCGCCAAAGACAACGCTCGGCTCGCGCGGTTACTGCGATTTCGGCGCCGCTCTCATGGCGGCGTGGCGGATGCGGTTGCGGAAGAGTGCGTCGGCATTCTTCTTTTGCTTGTCCGACATGCTGTCGTAGAGTTGTTGGAAGGCTGGAATGAATTTCTTGAGGCCGTCAGCGTGCGCGTCGGCGAGCGCGCTATAGGAGCGGAGGTCGTCGACCGCCGTCATCTTCGAGGCATTCTCGTACCTCTCGTGGGCCAACGCCTCCATCGTTTTGGCGTTCTCCCGCATGACCCCGGCGACGCCGTTCCACGCCGCCTCTTGCTCCGGCGTGATATGGAGCCGTCGATGCAAATCCTTGATCCGCGTCTCGACTTGCGCGACGGGACCCGCGCTCTTCGGCTGCGCTTGCGCGGCCGGAGCCGGCGTGGCGGGGGCTGGCGGCTGGGCATTCGGCGGCGGCGGCGGCGTCGTCTGCGCCAAGATCAATGAATGATCGCCCGTCGCCGCCTGCGTCGGGCTCGCAAAGCCAATGACACCGAGCAGCGCTGCGGCCATCACCGCGCGCGCGCCCAGTCTGGTGAACTTGTTCATGGTGTACACCTTTTGTTCGTTAGGATCGCCGGTGACCCGGGGCGGTCTGGGACTACCGCCGCGATGACTATATGCCCCCTCGCTTCCGCATAACAAGGTGCTCACGGTTATTTGGAGCAGTGACAAGTTTGTGACGACGCCGGGGCGACGCGCGGCCGGTCGAACATCTTCTCTCCATTTTAATTAGCAGGCTATGCTAATCCGGATCGTGCCCCGCGAATGCAGGCGATCGCCATGTCGCCCAGCCCGGCCTGCGCGCGAGCATGCGGCCGTCCGGTTTTTGTCACAGCGCTATCACACTTCCGTCGCGACTTGCGCGCTATGCTCGTTTCCTCAATGCGTGGCGGTCGCCCGCTGCGGCGCGGGGACGGCGGATCTCCGAGAGGAGGCATGGATGAAGCTCAGCAGGGTCCTCTTTGGAACGGGAGTCGACAGGAATGTCATGGTGCGGGAAAGCAGGCTGTGGATGCGAGCCGGCCAGGAGCCCTCGACGACGGAGCTCCTCTCCGACCCGATCGCGATACTCCTGATGCGCGCGGACAATCTCGAGGCTTCGGGGGTCGAGACGTTGCTCCGGGAGGCGCGCCGTCGCAGGCGCCAGGAGCGGGCCAAGGCCGCACAGCTTCGCCGTGCCCTCGCCCTCGGCCGCCAAGGCCGGCCGGCCGCCGAGCGGCTCGATGCCTGAGCACGCGCAGCCGCGGGCGAGCGAGGGGCGAGGGGCCCGGGTCCGACCCGCGTCTTCCGGCCCTCACGCGTAGAGCCGCTCCTTCTCGAGGCCCTTGTAGATGTCGGCGACGTAAGCGGCGTAGCCGTTGAAGAGTTGGGTGGGAACCCGCCCGCTCATGCCGAGCACCCGCTCGTTCGCCTGACTCCAGCGCGGATGCGGCACAGCGGGATTGACGTTGGCCCAAAAGCCGTACTCCTCGGGAGCGATCGTCTCCCAGAAGGTCTTGGGCCGCTTGTCCGAGAAGGCGAGCCGCACGATCGCCTTGATCGATTTGAAGCCGTATTTCCACGGCGTCACCAGGCGCAAGGGAGCGCCGTCCTGCTTGGGGATCGGCTTGCCGTAGAGGCCGGTCGCGATGAAAGCGAGCTCGCTCGTCGCCTCGGCCATCGTGAGGCCCTCGACATAGGGCCAGGGATACCAGAACTCGCGCTGCCCGGGGGCCGTGCCCGGGTCCTGGAAGGTCTGCATCACCACGTATTGGGCCGAGGCGAGCGGCCGGGCATAGTCGACGAGCGCCTTGAGCGCAAAGCCGCTCCACGGCACCGCCATCGACCAGGCCTCGACGCAGCGGTGGCGGTAAAGCCGCTCCTCGAGCGGCATCGTCTTCAAGAGCGTATCGATGTCGACGACCATCTCCTTCTCGACCATGCCCTCGATCTTGACCGTCCAAGGCCTGAGCTTGATCGCCTGAGCGGCGCGCCAGATGTTCTTCTCGGAGCCGAACTCGTAATAGTTGTTGTAGGTGGTGACTTCGTCCGCGGGCGAGAGCGGGCGGTCGAGCGTGTATTTCTCGTTGCGCTTCACGGGATAGAGCCCGGCCGAGGGATCGGCCGCCTCGTCCGCGCGCGCGCGGCCGGCAAGGCCCGCGGCAAGGGCGGGCGCCAGGATCGGCCCCGCCGCGAGGGCGGTGACGAGACGGCGCCGGTCGCGGAAGAGGCGCTCGGGGGTTGCCTCCCGCTCCTTGATCGCCCAGCCGGCCGTGCGCTTGATCAGCATCGCACTCTCCTTTCCACCGCTTCGTCCTTCCCTACTTACGTCCTTGCGTCGCGCGGGAACAATCAATTCCAGGTGAGCGGGATTTGATAACGCTCATGCCCGCAACCAAGCGCGCTCAAATCGCGCGGTTCCTGATGCGCTTCTCGAGCGCCTCGATGTGCTCCTTGGCTCCCGAGAGGTAGGGATTGATCTCGAGCGCGCGCTTGAAGGCCTTGAGCGCCGCCTCGTCGCTGCCGAGCTGCATGTAGATGAGGCCCAAGCCCGAGAGCGCCCCGAAATGCCGCGGCTCGAGCTTAAGCGTGCGCTCGATGTCGCGCACGGAGCCGTCGAGGTCGTCCATCAGGTAGAGAAGCGTCGCGCGACGATTCCAGGCTTCTGCGAAAGTGGGGGCAAGCACCACGAGCCTGTTGAAGTCTTTCAGTGCCGCATCGTAGTCCTCGCCGTCCATCTCCTCGATCCCTTCGGCGAGCAATGCCTTGGCCTCGCCATTCGGCGTCTCCAGCCAGATTCGCCAGATCTTCCCGGCGATCGAGCCGCCTTCGAGCGCATCCTTCGCCGCCGCGAGCTTGGCAAAGAGCGCATCGAGCCGCTTGTCCGTCTGGTCCGCCCCTGCCGGGGCGGCCGCGGCGGCGACGGCGATGACGAGCGCGATCAAGCGAAGGCGGAACATGGCAAGAATATGGACCGCTGAGCCGCGAATCGCCAGTCCGCCGGCGCGCTTAGGAAGCGGTCGAGGTGCGAGGCTGGTCCCTCTTCGCGACTGCCGGGGGTAGGGGGCCGCCCGTGGCCCAGTCGAGGAGCTCCACCGTGTGGACGACGGGGACGCCGACGGCGCGGCGGAGCTGCGCGATGCAGCCGATGTTGCCGGTCGCGACGATGGCCGCCCCCGTGCTTTGGATGTTCCCCGCCTTGCGCTCCAGAATCGCGTCGGCAAGGGCCGGCTGGAGCATGTTGTAAGTGCCGGCCGAGCCGCAGCAGAGATGGCCCTCCGGAATCTCACGGAGCTCGAACCCGGCCGCCGAGAGGAGCGCCCGCGGCGGGGCGTTGACCCTCTGGCCATGCTGCAACGCGCAGGCCGAGTGGTAGGCGACCGCGAGCCCGGTCTCGCGCGCGGGCGGCTTCAAGCCAAGGCTCGCCATGACCTCGCTCACGTCCCTGGCAAGCCCCGCCACGCGGCTCCCGCGCGCGGACCATTGGGGATCGTTGCGCAAGAGAAAGCCGTAGTCCTTGACCATCGTGCCGCAGCCGGAGGCGTTGACGACGATGGCGTCGAGCCCCGCGCCCTCGATTTCACGGCTCCACGCGTCTGTGTTGGCGCGCACGTCTTGAAGCGCCTGCCGCTCGTTCCCCAGGTGATGGACGAGCGCCCCGCAACAGCGCGCGCCTTGAGCCACCACGACCTCGCAGCCGTGGCGCGTCAGGAGCCTGACCGTCGCCTCGTTGATCGAGGGGACGAGCACCTGTTGAGCGCAGCCGGCGAGGAGGGCAATGCGCATCCTCCTGGCACCCTCGGCCGGGAAGGCTTGCGGACGATCGACCGCGGACGGGGCGGGAAGCGCCGCTGGCGCCAGCGAGAGCAACGCCCTCAGCCGGCCGGAGGTGAGCGGCATGAACGGCTTGGCAAGTGCTGCGGCAAGGAGGGCTGCGCGCATGCGGCCGGGGTACGGCAGCACGCGCGCGAGGAAGGCGCGCAGGAGACGATCGAGGAAAGGCCGCCTGTAGGTCTCCTCGATGTGCACGCGGGCGTGGTCGACGAGATGCATGTAATGGACGGCCGACGGGCAGGTGGTCATGCAGGAGAGGCATGAGAGGCAGCGATCGATGTGCTTGGCGATCTTCGTCGTCGCCGCCTTGCCGCCCTCGAGCATGTCCTTGATGAGGTAGACGCGCCCGCGCGGGCTGTCGAGCTCGTCCCCGAGCAGCACGTAGGTCGGGCAGGTCGCCGTGCAGAAGCCGCAGTGCACGCAGGCGCGCAGGATCTTGTCGGCCTCCTTGAAGCGCGGATCGGCGAGCTGCGCGAGGGTGAAGTGGGTCTGCATGCCCCTCCCCGCTCAGCTGCCGGCGTAGAGACGGCCGGGATTGAGGACGCCGCGCGGGTCGAAGCTCTCCTTCACGCGCGCGGAAAGCCGTGCCAAGCCTTCCGCGAGCGGCTCGAACACGGCGACCGCGGCGCGCACGGGGTCGGGCGCGCGCATGAGGGTCGCCTGTCCGCCACACCGCGCAAGGGCCGCGCGCACGACGGCGGCACCGGCATCCCTGCTCGGCGCCACGCCGAGCCAGACGAGCCCGCCGCCCCAATCGTAATAGGCCTGTGCGTCGAGCTCGGCTGCGATCCGCGCCGCGACCGCCGGCCCGCTCGCGGGCGGCACGCTGAGGCGCCATACAGAGCGCTCTCGCTCGCCCACGAAGGGACCCACGTCGCGCACCTCGCGCCAAAAGGCGACGGACTCCTCGCCTCCGAGCTCGTCGAGCGCGCCGCGGGGGGCGAGGAGCGCCTTGAGCGCAGAGGCGCGATGGGCGACGGAGGCCGGGAAGCCCTCGACGCGCACGGCACTTACCGGAGCATTGGCGCCGCTGATGACGGGGACGGCGGAGCGTGCCGCGAGTGCCTGCGGCAAATGAGCGGCACCCGTGACCTCGTTGACGCTGCCGAGCGCGGCTAAGAGCGCGTTTACGGCCGGCTCGTCGGCCAAGCCCAGCACGAGCACGGTACGCACCTCCTCGGCGGCCGGAAGGACCTTGACGGTGACCTCGGTCATCGCCGCGAGCGTGCCGAGCGAGCCCGCGAGCAGCTTGCAGAGGTCATAACCCGTCACGTTCTTGACGACGCGCCCGCCCGCCTTGAAGAGCTCGCCGCGGCCGTTGACCGCGGAGACGCCGAGCAAATGGTCGCGCGCCGCCCCCGCCTTGATGCGCCGCGGGCCGGAGAGGTTTGCTGCGAGCACGCCGCCGATGGTGCCCTCGCCCGCCTTGGCGCCGTAAAGCGGGCCGAGGTCGGCGGGCTCGAAGGCGAGCGCTTGGCGCTGCTCCGCGAGCAGCGCCTCGATCTCGGCGAGCCGGGTTCCGGCGCGCGCCGAGAGCACGAGCTCGTCGGGCTCGTAGAGGGTCACGCCGGAAAGGGCGCTCAAATCGACGCTGTGGGTCGCCTGCACGGGCCGTCCGAGCCCGCGCTTGGTGCCCGCGCCCGCGAGCTCGAGCGGCATGCCCTCGGCGGCCGCCCACTCGACCAGCGCCCGCACCTCCTCGGCATCGCGCGGCTTGACATTCTCTGACATGGGCACGCCCAGTTCCGGCCTAGAAGCGCGGAATGTCCGGGAAGCGCACGCTGCCTCGGTGCACGTGCATTTGCCCGAGCTCGGCGCAGCGATGGAGGGTGGGGAACACCTTGCCCGGATTGAGCAGCTGCTCGGGATCGAAGGCGCACTTGAGCCGCTCCTGCTGCCCCAGGTCGAGCTCGTTGAACATGGCGCCCATCAGGTCGCGCTTCTCGACCCCCACTCCGTGCTCGCCGGTGAGCACGCCCCCCACCTCGACGCAGAGGCGGAGGATGTCGGCGCCGAAGGCTTCCGCCCGCTCGAGCTCGCCCGGCTTGTTCGCGTCGTACATGATGAGCGGATGAAGATTGCCGTCGCCTGCATGGAACACGTTGGCGACGCCGAGCCCGTACTTCTGAGAGAGCTCGCGCGTGCGCGCGAGCACCTTCGAAAGCTGCTTGCGCGGGATCGTGCCGTCCATGCAGTAATAGTCGGGGGTGAGGCGGCCGATCGCGGGGAAGGCCGCCTTGCGGCCGGCCCAGAACTTGAGGCGCTCGTCCTCGGAGTTGCTGACCCGGCTGTAGACCGCGCCCTTCTCCCGGGCGACGGCGTCCACGCGCCCGATGAGCTCATCCACCTCCGCGGGCGGACCGTCGAGCTCGCAAATGAGCAGCGCCTCGACATCGAGCGGGTAGCCCGCATGCACGAAATCCTCGACCGCATGGATCGCGGGCTTGTCCATCATCTCGAGCCCGCCCGGGATGATGCCGTTCGAGATGATGCCGGCGACGCACTCGCCCGCCGCCTCGTTGCTCATGAAGCCCATGAGCATCGCGCGCGCGCTTTGCGGCTTCCTCAAAATGCGCACGGTCACCTCGGTAATGACGCCCAAGAGGCCCTCCGAGCCGTTGACGACGCCGAGGAGGTCGTAGCCGGGCGCATCGAGATGCTTGCCGCCGAGCCGGACGATCTCGCCGTCCATCAGCACGAGCTCGACTCCGAGCACGTTGTTGGTGGTGACGCCGTACTTGAGGCAGTGCACGCCGCCCGAATTCTCGGCGACGTTGCCGCCGATGGTGCAGGCAATCTGGCTCGAGGGATCGGGCGCGTAGTAGAAGCCCGCGCTTTCCACGGCCTGCGAGATCGCGAGGTTGGTGACGCCGGGCTGCACCGTAGCCGCACGGTTGTCGTAGTCGATCTCGAGGATGCGCCTGAACTTGGCGAGCCCCAAGAGCACGCCGTCGCCGAGCGGGAGCGCACCGCCCGAAAGCGAGGTTCCCGCTCCGCGCGGCACTACCTTGATGCGGTTCTCGTGGCAATAGCCGAGTACCGCCGCGACCTGGCGGGTGTTCTCCGGGAGGACCGCGAGCATGGGCGGCTGGCGATAGGCGGTGAGACCGTCGCTTTCGTAGGCCTTGAGCTCGTCGGGATCGGAGATCACGCCCTCGCCGGGAACGAGCCGCCGCAATTGGGCGGCGATCTCCGCGCGCCGCCCGAGCGTGCCCTGGTCGAGGGCCGGCATCACCAAGCCCGACATCGCCCTCCTCCCGCTCGCCGCGCCGGCACCCTCAGCCGGCTCGCTTTGCCCGCGCTTCGAGCCCCCTTGCGGCCCGAGTCCGTAGAGACAAAGGGCTCAAGCCCGCAACCCTCCCCGCGAGTCTGGGACTATGCGCGCGGCCCATAGCTCGGTCAATTCATATTACCGATTTGCGGAAGCTGCTGCTCGCGCGAGACGTGCCGAAGCTACGCCTGCCTCGGACGTCAATCTCCGAGATGCGGCACAACGGGCTGCAATTGGCGCTTCACGTACCAGAAGCGGATGAGGCGCGGAATGGAGCCCGGATAGCCATGGGCGTCGGCGAGCATATCGCAGCGGTCGTAATCGACTTGGGCTACTTCGCAGCCGTAGATGAAGGAGTCCCGCGCGCGGCCCAGCTGATAATCGATAAAAAGGCCGATGCAGACGAGGATTACCAAGAGACCGGCGCTCCCGAGAGAGAGCCAAAGTACTGCTTTCTTCAGCCTCGAGCGATCGCGGGCCGGCTGGGCCTCACCGACATCCACTGCGACTTGATACATCCGCTCTCTCCGCCTTGCTGACGGGCAGGCGCTATGCTAAAAATTATAGCGCGGAAAGGCAGGCGGGGGATAGCGAAATCCGGGCGAGGCAAGCCGGCTCGCCTCATCGCCGTTCCGGCGACGGTCGCTGGCATACCGCGATGGACGGAGAGCAAGGGGACGAGAGAAGGGCTCCGGCGGAGTTTGGACGGGCTGCCTCAGCCCTGCCGCGCCTTCATGCGGGGGTTCTTCTTGTTGATCACGTAGACGCGGCCGCGGCGGCGCACGACGCGGCAATTCTTGTCGCGCACCTTGGCCGACTTGAGGGAGTTGACGATCTTCATCGCGGGCGTCCTTTGCCAAGCGGAGGGCGGAACATAAGGGGGGTGGGAGGCACTGTCAACTGCCCCGGAAGGAGGCGGCACAATCAGCCTCAGGTCGGCAAGTCCTGGCGGCTCTCGGCCTCGCCCTTGACGCGCGCGATGAAGCCTTCAAGCGAGACAGCGCCCAAGTCCTTGCCGCTCCTGAGGCGCACGGCGACGGTGCCGGCCGCTGCCTCGCGCTCGCCCGCCACCAGCATATAGGGGATCTTCTCGTTTTGCGCGTTGCGGATCTTCTTCTGCATGCGCTCGTTGGAGAGGTCGACGTCGACCCTGAGCCCGCTCGTCCCGTTCATTACCGGCACCTCGAGCAGGCGCTCCTGCAGTTTGAGCGCGTAATCGTTCTGCCGATCGGTGATGGGGATCACGCGGGCCTGGACGGGTGCGAGCCAGACCGGGAAGGCGCCGGCGAAATGCTCGATCAGGAAGGCGACGAAGCGCTCGTGCGAGCCCAAGGGCGCGCGGTGGATGACGTAGACCGGATGCTCGGCGCCGTCCTCGCCGACGTAGTTGAGATCGAAGGTCTCAGTCGCCAGGAAATCGAGCTGATTGGTCGAGATCGCGTACTCGGTGCCGATGGCGCTTCTGATCATGAAGTCGACCTTGGGGCCGTAGAACGCCGCGTCGCCTTCCGCCTCGACGAAAGCGTAGCCCGACTCCTTCATGGCGGCGCGGATGATCTCGAGGGCCGCGAGCCACTTCTCGGGCGCGTTCACGAACTTGTCGAGCTTCGCGAGATCGGGGAGCGAGAGCCGCATGTAGTATTCCTTGATCCCCATGAGGTCGTAGTAGCGCGCATGCAGGCGCATGACCTTGAGGAACTCGTCCTTGGCCTGGTCGTAGCGGCAATAGATGTGCGCGTCGTTCTGGCAGAAACCGCGCACGCGCATGAGGCCGGAGAGGCCGCCCGAGGGCTCGTAGCGGTAAACCTGGCCGTACTCGGCGAGGCGGAGGGGCAGCTCGCGGTAGGAGTGCTTGGCGGCGAGATAGACCTGGTGGTGGTGCGGGCAGTTCATCGGACGCAGGTAGAAGTTCTCGCCCTCGATGTCGATGGGCGGGTACATCTCGTCCTTGTAGTAGGGCAGGTGGCGCGAGCGGTAATAGAGGCTCTCCTTGGTGATCTGCGGCGTGGCGACGCGGACGTAGCCGTCGCGCCGCTCCTCCTGGAGGGCGAGGAACTCGAGCTCCTGGCGCATCACCATGCCCTTGGGCAGCCAAAGCGGGAGCCCCGCCCCCACATCCGCCGAGAAGGCGAAGAGGCCGAGCTCTGCGCCGAGCTTGCGGTGGTCGCGCTTCTTCGCCTCCTCGATCTGCCAGAGGGCGCGCTCGACCTCCTCCTTGGTCGGGAAGCAGAGGCCGTAGACGCGCTGGAGCTGCGGGTTGCGCGCGTCGCCCCGCCAATAGGCGCCGGCCAGCCGGATGAGCTTGAACTGGCCCACCTCGCCCGTGTTGCGCACGTGCGGCCCGCGGCAGAGATCGACGAAATCGCCGGTCTTGTAGAGCGAGACCGTGGCGAGCCCGCCCGCGCCCTCGCCCACCCCGACCGCATCCTCATCGCCGGTATCCTTGGCCACGGCGGTCGAGCCCTTCTCCTTGAGGAGCTCGAGGAGCTCGACCTTGTAGCGCTGGTCGAGCCTGGTCATGAGTTGGATCGCTTCCTCGATGCCCACATCGAGGCGCTCGAAGGGGAGCTTCTTGTTCTTGAGCTGGCGCATGACGAGCTCGATCTTCTCGAGATCTTCGAGCTTGAGCGGCTCCGGCAGCTCGACGTCATAAAAGAAGCCGTTGTCGATCGCCGGTCCCACGCCGAAGCGCGCCTGCGGCCAGAGCTGTTGGATGGCAGCCGCCATGAGGTGCGCGCAGGAGTGCCGCATCCTGTGCAGAGCTTGCGGGTCTATAGCGGCTTGCTCGTTCATGGGGCGATATAGAGGGAGGCTCTCGGACGGGTCAACCCCGATCTTGCGCCGCGGCGATTCGCGCGCGAAAGGCGGCAAGCGCGCTTCCCTCGGCCGCAGGCGCCGCCTCCTCGCCACGTGTGGCCGCAGCCTGGAGCGCCTCGGCCTGCACCTTGTCCATGGCGAGTGCCGATTTGACCTGCTCGGCGAGGGCGGCGTCCGCGGCCAGGACGTGGCTCACGACGCGCGTGCGCGCGTGCGTGCGCGGGATCACCTGCTGCACGACGAGGCTGCCCTCGCCGGGCTCGAGCGCCAAGGTGGGGAAATGCCAGAGCCGGCGCCTCTCAGCTTGCGCGA
>Ga0187784_10002600_pt1 | contig 14488 bp, 9 predicted proteins | sample 1015_SJ02_MP15_2_FD_132964 | JGI IMG/M metagenome (GOLD analysis project Ga0187784, IMG submission 132964) | Tropical peat soil microbial communities from peatlands in Department of Meta, Colombia - 1015_SJ02_MP15_20_MG | ecosystem: Environmental > Terrestrial > Soil > Wetlands > Peat | place...
CCCTGCCCAGCGAAATGGCCTGGGTCAGCGCACCCGGAATTACGCCGCGCTTGGCATCCGCGGCGGACATGGGATTCATGACACCGGCTACTCCGCCGCCGCTGCCCACGGCCAGCGCTCGGGCGAGATCTTCGACGCGATAATCGTCGGCCGAATGTTCGATGACGACGGTATCGCCCCAGCGAGTCACGTAAGCGGCCGGAGAGGCCGGGACGCCCACTACCCACGGAATCTGCTGCTCGACCTCGGGACGAGCGCGTCCCGATAAGCACCCGTCAACGATCGGAACGCCAAGGTTGGAGGCCAGCAACAGGCCGCTGATCGTCGCGCCGTCAGCTTCCGTGCGAACGACCGCGTTGAACTGTTTGCCGATATATTTGCTGAGCGCCTTGGCCGCCAGGACATTGGATTCTCCGGTCTGATTTGGAATGGTGGACAGCTTCTGTTGCCGTGTGCGTTCGAGCACGTATTGCCATGCGCCGCCGCCGCCCACGCCGCTTTCCGAAATCGTGTTCCAGTTGTCCGGAAGATCTTCAAGCGAGATCATCTGGAATGTCTTGCCCGCGGCCAGCGCCGCTTTGATTCTAGTGACGGTGGGCGCCGTGTTGCTGCTCCGGCTGGCCTGAATCGACGCGCCGAGCATCATGTCCACCAGCTCCTGCTCGGTAAGCGTTCTAATCTTCGGTGTCTGCGCGTTGGATGACACCGGCAGCAGCACTGCCGCCATTACGCTACAAGCGAGTTTCAAATGTTTTTTCATGTCGGATTCCTCTCCGTGGCCCGCCGGTCGCGCGCCACAACTCTCGCCATCGACACGATACACCACTCCCTTATTCTCAATCAACCCCTATTGTTCGTAAACGAAGGACGTGAAAAGTACAACTATGAACTTACCGACAGACCCTTCTGAACCGAACTTGCCAACAGACCCTTCTGAACCGGGAAACGGATCCAGCCCGCCTAAGAGCTTGTTGAAAAAGGGGACACAGTCACGTGCGTTCCGCAGACAGCTCTGTCCACGCCGACTGATCTCAAATGAATCAACGACATCGGACCGGGGACAGAGTAGTCTATCCCATTTTTCAACAAGCTCTTAGGCGAGAGATTCGGATCTTATTCGAGCGATTGACGAGGGCCGGATGGATTTGTGCCATCCAAGGCTGCCAGTACCGCCCCCAGCAACTGCGAAGCGGACTGCCGTCTGGCCGGCGTGCCGCTCGGAATCGTCCATGCAAAAACATCGGATGTGGCTTTGCTCTTCGACACGCGTTCTTCCGTCACAAGCTCACGCGTGGTGGTTAACCAACACCCCTGATCGTCTTGCCGTTTCGATTCGACGCGCCAGCTAAGATATGTGCCGGCCGAAATAAACCGCACCGTTTCCTGGTGCTCGAGCCAGACGGCCGGCTCACCGGCGGCGCTCCACCAAAACCACGGCCGCCGATCCTCGGCGATGCGGACGCGGTAGTAAGCCTCGCCGTTCTCCCGGTTAGCCTTCTCCATGGTCAAAATGACGCGGGGAAGTTTTTCGATGTTGGTCTGATCTGTGATCGCGCGCCAGTTGAATTGCTGGTCACTCACCACCGGTTCAACCAGGTACCCTCGATCCAGATACGCGCGCAGGACCGGCTGGCGGTCCGCGGGGAAGCGCTGAACCGCCGCATAGTATTCCTCCCGGGTCGGCTCGATATTGAGCAGCCCCTGCGGATGAGAAGGACTGGGAGGAAAGTAAACAAGATGACGGTTTTCAGCGCCGCCGGTCGTGTAGGCCCAGCGGAGGGCTCCGTTGGCCTTGATCGATCGGCCCGCCGAACGTACCCGACCGTTGGTTTCCAGCCATTCATCGAGAATTCCGGTGCGCACCCCGGCGTCTCCCGATGAGGAACAGGTCGAGTCCGTTTTAGTAGACCAGCGGCGATGCAGTACTTCATCGGGGCCGGTGAGACTTGCCAGGGCCGTCTCCGATCGGGCCAGGACAGTGGCAGCGGAGACCGGCACTGCCTTTGAAAACCAAACCGTGAAAGCCACGATCAAGGCGCAGGCGATCCCGATCGGCACTTGCAGCTTTAACGGCCGCCAGTCGAAGATGGAAGACACGCGCGACATGCGCCACAACGGGCCGTTGACTCGCGGCTCCTCCGCGATTCTTTCGCGCGCCACGCGGCGGAAGACATCCTGAGGGAGCTGTTCCGGCATGACCAAGCGGACCTCGCTCAGTTTGGACGCAAGGACCGCCAGTTCTCCGAGCGCCGGATCGTTATCGCAGGGTCCGGTATCTTCGGCGCGAGCGCGAGTAATGACGCTGTCCACATACTCGGACAGCCGCCGCGCCTGTTTCTTTTTTGAATGCATCATCCGACAAATTCCTTCGTGGTTTGTACGTTCGGACCTGGTTCACCAGCCTGCCTCGGTCAAGCGGACGCGCAGTGTTCGAAGCGCGCGAAGCAATCGCATGCTCACTGCCCCTTCAGATAGATGCAGAATTGCGGCGATTTCGCGGTTTGTCCGCTGAGCAAAGAATTTCAAAAGAAGCACCTCGCGCGCATCGTCCTCGAATTCATTGATGAACCCGATCAAAGAACGCCGGCGTTGCTGTTCCAGGTACTGCACTTCAGGATTCGCGGCGCCATGCGGCGGAACGGCGATTTCTTCGAGCGGCACGCTCACGGCTTCCCGACGGCCCTCGACTCGGAAATAATCGATCAACGTGGTTCGGGCCACGCGCAGAATCCAGAATACGGCTTCCTCATCGCTGGCCGGCAATTTGGCCCGGTGCTGATATGCCTTAAGATACACACGCCCGACGAGTTCCTCGGCGGTGCTGATATCGTGTACCTGGGCGCGAATGAAGCTATACACGTGTCGAAGGGAGTTCTCGTAAATACGCGCGAACCGTACCGCGTCCGGGCTCAAGTCCTCCGCTCTTGTGAGCTGCCAGCTTAGGGATACTGGTACGTCGCCAGAAGCCACGGACTCGCACACCTCAAATGGATTATACGAACATTCGCAAAATGTACAACCATGCAAAATTCGATTTTATCGCATCGTGAGCGCCGCTCCAGCTCAGGGCTGGCCGAACTTTGGGCGCTCATTCAGAATCAATTCGATAGGCTGATAATCGAAGTCAAAACCGAAATGACGAGGGCCTACAATTTCAATGCCTTTTGGAGTCCGCCAGGCGGGAGATAACGCGGGCCGGGCCAGGATTGTGACGTGCGCTCCCATCGGATAGCTGCCAAGGCCCGCACTGGCAAGAGCTTCGCCGGTTTCAGAATCGAGATTATAAATCAGGTCCGGGGACATGACGTCGGGTTTGCCATCCAGCCAGGACACGATGTTCTCGTTTTTCACCCAGATCCGGTAGGTGTGATTCACATACGGTCCCGTCCCGGAAAGGTAAACGTCCCACCAGGTGAAACCCCGGTCGCCTTTTTGGTCGGCCCGGGAAACGGTACCCTCGAACATTTTGTGGCCCGCGGAGACTTTCAGCAAAGCATTCACGGCGTTGGCGCCGTGCTCCTTGGCTTCGCGTACGGTTCTGCCGAACAGAATCGCCTCGGTCAGCGCTCCGTGGATCGTGACGTCCTTTACCTGCTGCGCCGTTAAGACGCCGCGAGCGTTGGATACACCGCCGCCGCTTGCGACCGCGACAGCGCGCGCGATGTCCTCATAGCGATAATCATCCACCACGCGATCGATGAACAGTATGTCGCCCCACCGCGTGACCAGAGCCGCCGGCGCGACCGAGAGTCCGTTAATGAACGTCAGCGATTGTTCGACTTCAGGCTTAGCCCGGCCGGCGGGACACGCGTCGACGACGGGAAGACCCGCGTCCGCCGCAACTTCAAATGCGTTGAGTGTCGCGCCGGCGGCCTCATTCCGGATCACCGCGTTAAATTTCTTGCCGAGATGTTCGCTCAAGGCCTCCAGCGCTTTCGCCGTACCGTTCGGCACCGACGGAAGGTTCTGCTGCTTGACACGGTCACGAACGTAATCCCACGCTCCCCCTCCGCCGATTCCGCCCGCGGCTGTAACGATCGTCCAATCCTGCGGGAGGTCGTCGACGGAGATAATCCGAAACGGTTTTCCGCCGGCCAGCATGCTTTTGGCGCGATTGACCATCTGCGCCGTGTCCGAGCTTCGCGTTCCCTGGATTGCCGCGCCGACCATGAGGTCCACGACTTCCTGTTCGCTCAGCGTACGAATGCGCGGGCCGCTTTGCGCCTGAACGGCAATCGACCCTGCGATCGCCACCATCAGCGTTGCCTGAATCCGTCTCATCGTGTTCATGACCTGGGTTGCTTCTTGGAACTGTCGGAAGCCGGTTTCGCCGAGCGGGGCAGAGGTTGCGGAAGGTCCGCCGCCACGTAGGCCATAACCGCCGTCGCGGCAATGCACTTTGAAAGCTGTCCCGGGTCAACCTTATCCGGAGTGTCGGCGTTGGTGTGATGGATGTAGAAGTAGAGCTGATCGTCGATATCGAGAGCGATCAGGGGGACATTATCCGCGCCCATCGGGTCCACATCGGCACCGTCGAATTTGTCATTTACTCCGGTTGCGCCAATGCCGCCCAGCAGTGAAGCGATCTGGCGGATTATCTGAGTCGCTTCCGGACTGCCGCGAAAACCGAATCCACGCACCGGCAGAACACCCATGTCCGACTCGAGAGCCAGAACATGATCCGCCATTTCACGCGCGTGCTGCTGGCGATACCCCTGTCCGCCTCGCGTGCCGTTCTCCTCGTTGGTGAAAAGCACCAGCCGGATGGTTCTTCGAGGCGTAAGATTCAATTTCTTCAGCATCCGCAGCGCTTCCCAGGTCGCGATTACGCCGCCGCCGTCGTCCATCGCACCGGGAGCAATATCCCAGGAATCGAGGTGCCCGCCGATGACGACCACTTGCTCGGGTCTTTCACGACCGCGAATCTCGGCGATGACGTTCGCGGATTCGACGTCGGGCAGCGTTTGCGCACCCATCCTGAGCCGGATCGCGATCGGCTGGCCGCGATCCTGCATTCGTTGCAGCTTGTCGGCGTCCTCGGCGCTGATGGACGCGACGGGAATCTGGGGGGCATCGTTTGAGTACCGCATCCCGCCGGTATGCGGGGTGCGGTGAGCGATCGGACCCACCGAACGGACCAGAGCCGCTACAGCCCCATACTTGGCGGCGCGAGAGGCGCCTGAGCCGCGATAGCGGGTGCCTTGGCGATACTCGGCGAGGGGATCCTCCGTCTGGTGAAACACGACGTTGTAGATAACGATTTTGCCTTTGACCTTCGAAGCCTGCGCGTCGAGCTCGTCGAAATTATGAACCACAATGGCATCGGCCTGGATGCCCTCAGGCCCAGTTCCAACGCTTCCGCCCAGCCCGGCGATCGCCAGCGGTTGTACCACGTCGCCCACGATCTCAGCGCTCTCGCTGTTTCGAACCCAGTGCGGGACCATCACCTTCTCGGTGTGGACATTGTCAAAACCGTCGTTGTTCAGCTTCTCAGTAACCCAGGCGATCGCATAACTGAGATTGGTGCTCCCGCTGAGACGCCCGGGGAAGCGGTCCGTCAATTCCGCAAGGCGGTCCCACGCGGTTTGGGCATCCGCCAATGACTCCGTAACGATTTTATCGGCCGGCGCGCGATATTGCGCCATCGGACCATCCTGGCTGACCAGGATTCCAGCGGAAATCGCCAGCGCGATCACCGCGAGAAATACTTTGTTTGGCGACATAGCTGTCTGCAACTCTAATTCTTGCGCTTCTTCTGAAGTTGCTCGATCGGCACATAGTCGAAATCGAAGCCGAAATGTCTCGGACCGAAGACTTCGATGCCTTTCGCCGATCGGAACCGCGGATCGTTGGGCCAGCCCACCATAATAATCTCAGCTCCCACGCGGTAAGCCCCCAATCCGGGGCCGTTGTGAGCATCGCCGCTTGGTTCAAGATTCTGGATGAAGTCAGGGGACATGGCATCAGGAACTCCGTCGCGCCACGCAACGATGTTCTCGTTTTTCACGTAGACCTTATAACTGTGTCCTTCATCCTCCTTGATCCCCTGCAATGTAACGTTGGACCAGGTGAACCCGCGGTCGCCCCAGGTTTCATCACGCTCCACGATGCCGTGAAAGAGTTTGTAGCCGTGGACCACATCGAGAATCGCCGGAATCGGGTCCTTGCCTTGAGCCACGGTTTCCCGCACCGTTTTTCCAAGCAGGATTGCCTGCGTGAGAGAGCCTGGTATCACGCCTCGCTTGGCATCCCGCCCCGACATCGGGTTCATCACACCGGAGGCGCCGCCACCGCTGCCAACGGCGATCGCGCGCGCGATATCTTCGACTCTGTAATCATCCACCGCATGATCCAGAATGATCGTGTCGCCCCAGCGCGTGACGTAAGCAGTAGGGTAGGACGGTATGCCAACGATCCAGGGAATCTGCTGCTCAATTTCCGGACGCGCACGGCCGGAAAGGCACCCATCCACGATCGGAACCCCCAGCTCGGCGGCGAGCATCAGACCGTTGATGGTGGCGCCGTCGCCCTCGGTTCGGATCACGGCATTGAACGGTTTGCCGATGTACTTGCTGAGCTCCTGGGCGGCCAGCGTGTTGCCGTCGCGCACAGTCGGGAGTTTCTGGTCGCGTGTGCGTTGGATGACGTACTGCCATGCGCCCCCGCCCCCCGCGCCGCCGGGCGTTAGCGTGGTCCAATCGTCCGGCAGATCCTCGAGCGCAATCATCTTGAACGTTTTGCCTTCGGCGAGGGCCTGCTTGACTCGCGTAACCGTCTGCGGAGTGTTGCTGCTACGGCTGGCCTGAATGGAGGAGCCGAGCATCATGTCCACCAGCTCCTGCTCGGTCAAGGTCCTCATTTTCGGGCTTTGCGCGTTGGACTGTACGGTCCAAAGCAAAACCATCGTGGTCGCGCACAGCGCTTTCCTGATATTCATTTGTCTGCCTCTCTTTCCGATTCCGCTGGACGGCGCAGATTTTATTTGGCGATTCCCCCGTGACACTTTCTGGTCAATCTGTGAACTTCGGCCGAGTCTGTAGGATGCGTTCGAGCGGTACATAATCGAAATCAAATCCGAAGTGCCGGGGACCGATGACTTCGATTCCTTTGGCGCTGCGCCATGCAGGCGCGGGCGCTCTGGCGATCATCGTGATACGCGCGCCGATCTTATAACTTCCCAGCCCGGCGCTATTATGTGCCTGGCCGGTCTCCGTGTCGAGATTATACAGAAGGTCGGGTGACATCACATCCGGCTTGTCATCGAGCCATGAGAGAATGTTCTCGTTCTTCACCCAGACGCGGTACTTATGACCGGAATAAGGACCGGTCCCGTTCAAAGTTACGTTCCACCAGGTGAAGCCTCGATTTCCCGACTGTTCCGCGCTGGCCACGACGCCTTCAAACATTTTGTGTCCGCCGGAAACCTTGAGGAGAGCCTCGATCGGATTTTTGCCTTGCGCCTTCGCCTCGCGAACGGTCTTGCCGAAAAGAATCGCCTCCGATAGCGCGCCATGAATGGTGATGCGCTTGATCTGTTCGGTGGTCAATAGACCGCGAATGCTCGATACCCCTCCTCCGCTTGCGACCGCAATCGCGCGCCCGAGGTCCTCATAGCGGTAATCGTCGACGGCGTGATCGATAAACATCACGTCGCCCCATCGCGTCACCAGCGCGGCCGGCGTCGTGTTCACGCCGGCGATGTAAGTCAGGGTTTGCTCGAGTTCCGGTTTCGCCCGGCCCGCCACACAGGCGTCCACGACGGGAAGGTCGAGAGCGGTGGCGACCTCGAAAACGTTCAGCGTCGCTCCAGCCGCCTCGTTGCGGATTACGGCGCTGAATTTCTTCCCCAAGTGTTTTTCGAGAGCCTTTACTCCAATCGCCGTCGGATTGGTAACGCTGGGCAGGTTCTGTTGTTTGGTCCGGTCACGCACGTAATCCCAGGCTCCGCCCCCTCCGATACCGCCGGCCGCAGTCACCGTCGTCCAGTCAGCAGGCAAATCGTCTACCGAAATGATCTTGAACTGCTTGCCTTCGGCGAGCAGGGCTTTCGCTCGATTGACCATCTGCGTCGTGTCTGAACTTCGGGTGCCCTGGATCGCTCCTCCGACCATGAGATCGACGACTTCCTGTTCGGTAAGCGTTCTCACCTTGACGTTCTGTGCCTCTGACCGCGAGGCACAGAACAAGATCGTCGTCACCGCCCAGAGAGCATAGCCGACGCCTCTTTTCATTGTGCTTCCCTTCTCTATTTGCGTTAGAAAACCAACCTCAGTGCGAATTGTATCTGCCTTGAGGTTGTTGTAGTCGCCGTGATGCGTCCCGCTGTCGGTGAGTACACGCCGCAGCTGTTCGGGATCGCGCCCGACGTGCATCCGGCTGCGCGGCCTGAGAATACGGTGTAGGCCGGAACCTGAAAATTCGGGATGTTGAAGATATTGAAAAACTCTGCGCGGAATTCGAGTCCCACGCGTTCGGTAATCTTCGTCTGCTTGATCAGGCTCGTATCGAGGTCACGAAGCGGCGGTCCACAAGCCGAGTTCCTGCCTACGTTGCCCCATGTGTCGGCAGCGGGTAACGAGTAAATGTTGGGGTTAAACCACTCATTCGGATTACCGGTGTTTGCACACATGTTCGCCCCAGCGGTCACGTTGGGCCGATCCTCATTGCCGCCACTGGTGCTGTTAATCCCCACGTTGTTAAGACCGCTCCCATTAATAATCGTAAAAGGAGGGCCCGTTTCGAGGCTCAGAATTCCACCCCAGTTCCACCCGTCGATCAGCTTAGCCAGGAAACCCGTCGCGTTCCCGCCGACCACGTGCCCCGATCCAATCGGCAGTGCATAAAGATAATTAGCGACAAATACATGCCTGCGGTCGATGCTCGCCGGACCCTTATCTTGCTGCAAATTGAAAAAGTTTGCGGTGGTGCCGGGCTGAGAGACACTATCGGTTGCGTACGGACCACTCGCAGTGTCAATGTTGTGGCTCCAAGTGTAGGAAGTCTGGAACTGCAAGCCCTTCGAAAAACGCTTCTTGAGCGAAACTTCCAGCGCGTCGTAGTGCGACGTCGCATCTGTCACCACGATAGGCGTACTGCCGAAATTCGGGTTGATCCGCTGGCCGATCTTGGATGGAGGACAATAGTTGAGCGGTTGACCCAGGTTGGCTTGACAGACAGGATTCACCTCGCCCGTTCGCGGCAGATGGACCCCATCCGAGCCGGCGAAACCAACGCGGAGAACCAAATTGTTCGTGAGTTCGCGATCTACGTCCATGCTGAACTCATGATAGTACGGCATATCTGGCGTGTACGTGATTCCATAACTTCCCGCCGTCTGTTGCACCCCTCCAAGCTGGGCCAACGTGGTCGGAGGCAGTACGAACGCTGGGTCCGTCGAAGTAATAATTTGATAGAAGGGAAGATATAACCTGACATCGCCGTACAAGTTCTCCCATAGCTGATCGCGCATCAGGCCGTAACCCCCGCGAATGCTTGTCTTACTCCCGAAGGGTTGCCAGGCGAAACCGAACCGCGGAGACCAGAGGTCAAGAGGCACGCTCTTGTAAACCGGTCCAGGCGTGATAGTAAGGCTTGTGGCCGTGTACGGATCCTGGATGTTTCCCGCCCGCCCATACTGCTCAGTCGGATCGCTCTGGTACTCCCAGCGAACGCCGATGTTCAATGTCAGCCGGGGCGTTACCTTCCAGTCGTCCTGAATGTAAAGTCCGAGATAGTCCTGGCGGAAACCGCGATCGGAATCCGAAAGCGCAGGATTCACCCCCGTGTACGTAAAGGGATCCCCGAGCAGGAAGTCTTCCACAGTCGGATTCGTCGAAAGGGCGGGCCTCGGCAGACCTGCCGAGGAGAATGTGTACGATCCGTTCACGCCATAGGCATAAGGCCCGTTGATCTCGATATGGGGCTTCAAATCGCCTCCGAATTTAATGGAGTGCTTATTCTTGTCCCAGCTTGCGTTGTCGATGATCTCAGGAACGTTTGAAAACGTGCCCAGCGGATATATAACGCTGTATCCTAGCCCTGTGTACCCGTTGCTTATGCTTCCGAGAAATGTGTCGGCTGGGTTTAAGCTAACCGACAGTCCATGCGTCTCACCCGGGTTCGCGATGTAGGCTGTCCGGTTAAAGTTCGCCATCACTTGATTGAATAGCGTTGCCGAGAACACACGCTGCCAGCTGAGCATGATGTATTCACCGGTGGAGGGAACGTCCAACGGGAATCCGGGGGTTGTCGATGGTTTGACCAGCGTTCCTTTATCGATGGTGTAACGCAGGAAAAACCGATCCTTTGCAGAAACGTCGTAATCAATTCGTGCTACACCGTGATTATCAATGGCGCTTTCGATTTGTGATCCGCTCCATAACGCGACTCCGCCTCCGATATCGGATCCGTTTGGAAGTGGATACAAAGCGATTAGCTTCGCGCTGAGCGGATTTACGCCGATGTTCACCAGAGTTCCAGGATTCGCAGCAGACGGTAGGTACCCTGCTCTGGCTGCCGCGTCCGGCACCGACAGATTCCCGTCGGTGAGCGCCTGAACCTCGCGAAGAGATTCGTAATTCAAGAAATAGAACAGCTTGTCCTTCTTTATCGGACCGCCGAGGCTTCCTCCGAACTGATTCCGCCGAAATTCCGGAATCGGATTGACATCGAAGAAGTTGCGCGCATCAAGGTCAGAATTGCGAATGAATTCATAAAGAGACCCGTGCAATTCGTTTGTTCCGGATTTGGTCACATACTGGACGTTGGCGCCCGCATTGCGCCCGTATTCTGCATCGTAAGCGTTCGTCAGGACGCGAAACTGTTCGGTGGCCTCAACTCCAAGTTGAACACCGGCAGGGCCGCCGGGCGGGATATTAAAGCCAGGATCGTTAATATCGGAACCATCCGAGGTTATGTTGAACATGCTCGGGCGCGTACCCTGAGTCGCACCCTTGAAAATGTTACCCATCGCGAACTGATTTCCGCCGGCATTGGTATCGGGTACGACTCCAGGCTGTAAAAGCGTAAGCCCGAACAGGTCCCGGCCGTTCAGGGGCAGCTCACTTAACGTTCGGACGTTCACAACGCTGCTGACCTGCGCGGTAGTTGTCTCGATCTGTTGTACATCACCGACGACCGTAACCGCTTCCTTGGTGTTACCAACCTTAAGGTCGAAATCGAGCGCGATTTGCTGATTGACTTCGATCGTGACCCCCTGACGCGAGTAAGGCTGGAACCCGCTCGCTTCCGCCTGGACGTTATATGTGCCCGGCGGTATGCCGTGGATGCGATACACACCGTCACGCTCGCTCGTCGCGGTAAGGGCCAATCGAGTTGCCGTATTGGTGGCGGTAACGGTTGCGCCGGGAATCGCCGCGCCCGTAGGGTCCTTAACGACGCCGGTAATATCGGACGTCACCAACTGCGCCAACCCGATCCCAGACGTCATGGTAACAACAGCCCAAAGCGCCGCGACCGCTACGCTTGGTTTCCCCCGCCAAATTCTTACGGCCATTCGGTTAATTTGCTGCATGCTCCCCCCTTTTCGCGCGAACCGCAATCACTGTATTCGCGCAGACCCACTATGAAGCCTTTCGATTGGAACGTACTCATCCTTAAATCCAAAGTGTTTTGGTCCCATTCCTTCGATGACTTGCGGCGTGCGCAGAAGGGCGTGATTCGGAAAACCGACAACCGTCAACTCCTGCCCGACGACAAATCCGCCTATGACTCCGCCACCTCTCATCGCCCACCCTGTTTTCGGATCGAGCCCATTGATGATATCCGGCGCCGCCGCATCAAGTTTGCCGTCGCGCCACGCGACCATGTTTTCGTTCTTGTTGTAAATGTGATATTCACTTCCGGAGTATTCACCGGTTCCTTGAAGGAAGGCATCCGTCCATCCGAATCCGCGCTCGCCTTTGGAATCCGACCGGATTACTTTGCCCTTAAAAAGCAAAAATCCGTTTCCGGCCGAAACGACAGCAGCCACGGGATCCTTGCCCGCGGCCACTGCTTCCCGCGCCGCTCGCCCCAGGCTGATGCACTTGCTCAGAAACCCAGGAATCAAATTCTCTTTTAACGTCTTTCCGGGGAGAGCATTCGCCGCGATGGTGACACCGCCACCGCTTCCTACGGCGAGAGCCCGCGTAATGTCCTCGACCCTGAAATCATCGACGACATTAGGAACAATAAAAATGTCTCCGTATCGAGTCACTCCTGCAAATGGTGCGCGGGTAATTCCATGATTCAAATTGAAGGTGCTCATCTGCACCTCAGGGAGACATCGGCCAGATGGGCAGCCGTCGATAATGGGAATGTTCATTCGGGCCGCCGTCAGTAATGTGTTCGCGGTGGCGCCCCCGGTTTCCGCCTCGAAAGTTGCATTGAAGGTCTTACCCAGATATTGACTGAGAACCTGGACCGCTGTGGGAGACTTGGGATCACGCTGGAAGCCCTGCTTCTGCATGCGCTCGTTCACGTAAGGCCAGGCGCCTCCGCCGCCAATGCCGAACTCCGTGAAACCGAGCCAATTGTCCGGCAGGTCCTGCACACTGACCATCTTGAACGACGCGCCGTCGTGCAATGCCCTCAGGACCCGATCCATCATGCCCTGAGTGTCCCCTCCGCGCGAGCACAAAATGGAGGCCCCGACCATCATGTCGGACAACTCGCTTTCACTCAGCGTCCGCACGGGGGGAGATTGCGCAAGCAGGGTCCCGCCCGTGAGCACTACGGCGATGATTCGTGCAAGCGATCGGGAGCGTGACGTTTTTACTTCGAGTGGCTGGATGATGCTAGAAAACGTCAGGCAATTCCTGTCAGAAAGATGCATCCTGATCTGTCTCCTCGAGCGTGGTGAATGGTCGCAAGATTCGGACCGAGACTCGCGCCACATTTCTCCCGTTGCCGATTAAACGAAGCGGGTGAAGGAGTACAACGCAAAAGTTTCTGTTCTTCGCCAAGGACCAGGGCCTGCAAAAAAAAGTGCGCCAGTTCAACGGATCGGGTGTACAATCCGGAATCGAAGTGAATACGCAGCCGGCGGTGTCGAAGGTTGACGCTCGGACGCGGTTTTCCAAAAGGAGTGAGCGAAGAATGCGGTTTACAACGTCGCGCGTGATCCCTGCTGTATTCGGTTGTCTGCTGATATGTGCGCCGATCCAGGCGCAGACGCCGAAAGTTCGCACTCTTAGCGAACAAGAACTCGTGGACATGATGATGGGAGGATCGATTCAGGCGAGTCGCAGCAGCAACACCCAGCAATCTGTGACTCGTGTGAAAGAGGCCATCGCGCAAGGCAAGAAAATCCAGATGATTGCTCTTGAAGACGTACCGGACGATTGGATTGCGGTTTCGCCCGGCGGCGTCGGCGGCGGCGGCGCGTGGACCTATGTCCGGCTTCGCACTACAGACCAGAACCTGGCGAGAGTTCCGAATGGAAACGTACTCGCGGCTCAAGCGCTGAGCAAGTACACCCAGAAGTCAATCAACGCCGTTCTTCGGAGCGAAGCCGATGGCGCCACGATTGAAGCTGTGATGCTCGCGGCCGACTTGGGCGTGCCCGTGGTTGACGGCTGCATGGTGGGCCGGGCACGGCCGGAAATCGAGCAGCAGCTTCCTACGGTCCTCGGAATTCCAGCCTCGCCGGCGGCATACGTATCCCGCTGGGGCGATACGATTATTCTTGCCAAGGCGGTGGATGATTACCGGGTTGAAGACATCGCGCGCGCGCTTGCGGTCGGCAGCGCGGGTTCCGTATCGGGCGTGGATACGATGATGTCGGGCCGGGATATTAAACGCAGTCTCGTCCCAGGGGCGCTATCGCAGGCGATTCTACTGGGCAAGACTGCACGCGAGGCGGCAGCCGAGCACAGCGACCCGGTCGCGGCGATTCTGAAGGTCATGCATGGATACAAGATGTTTCACGGCATCGTAGCGGAGGACGACACCAAGGGCGATCGAGGCTTCACATGGTCTGTCGTGACGCTGGAGGGTGTAAACGAGGACGCCGGACACACATACAAGATCTGGAACAAAAATGAGAACATCGTCGCCTGGTACGACGGGAAAGTGGATGCCACCGCGCCTGACACTCTCATGGACCTGGATCCCCGAACCGGGGATGCGCACAATGGTCCAACGCTCGGAGCGTTCCAGCTTGGTGCGGAGGTCGTAATGGTTGGATGGCCGGCGGATCCGCGTTGGAGGCAACCCAAGGGAATCGAAGTTTTCGGTCCCAGGCACTTCGGATTCGACTTCGACTACGTTCCGATCGAAGAATTGCAAAAGGCCAGGAAAAACGTAGCTGCCAAGTAAACCTGGTCCTTCGCGTTTCATCGCATTCTTGGGAGTGGAGAAATGTTTGGCCGAACGTTGAGGATTGGGAAAAGTGTCTCGATCTTAATCTTGGTTCTCGCAACTGCTCCGGTTGAGGCTCAACAGCCGAAGCTTCGGACCCTCACGGAGCAGGAACTGGTCGACATGA
>Ga0187784_10002602_pt1 | contig 14485 bp, 16 predicted proteins | sample 1015_SJ02_MP15_2_FD_132964 | JGI IMG/M metagenome (GOLD analysis project Ga0187784, IMG submission 132964) | Tropical peat soil microbial communities from peatlands in Department of Meta, Colombia - 1015_SJ02_MP15_20_MG | ecosystem: Environmental > Terrestrial > Soil > Wetlands > Peat | place...
AAGGTGATTGCGGCTTACGAGGACGTTTTGAAGATGCCGATCTAAACCCTCTCGCCGCAAGCGGCGAGAGGGAGATAAACGGAGTAGCAATGACCGGACCGGAAGTTTTGGATGTGGCGCGGGATTCGATCATGACCCTGATCATCGTCGCGGCGCCGCTGATGCTGGTCGGCCTGGTGGTCGGCGTCATCATCTCGCTGTTGCAGGCGCTCACGCAAATCCAGGAAACGACGCTGGTCTTCGTGCCGAAAATTCTTGCGATTTTCCTGGCAATGCTGATTGCGCTGCCGTTCATGGCGGACGCGTTGCACTCAAACTTTCTGCGGATTGCAGCCCATATCACCAACGGCTGAGCGGGCGTAGCCGTGCCGATCGACATTTCCTTCCTGCCGGCGCTCGGGGCGGCCTTTCTCCTGGTATTCGCGCGCACCGGGACAATGGTCATGCTGCTGCCAGGTCTCGGTGAGCAGAACGTGTCGGCGCGGCTGCGCCTGACCATCGCGATGGTGCTTGCCGCGGTGTTGCTGCCGCTGCATCGGGGTGCCTACCACATCGATGCCGGTGCGCTCGGGCCCGCGGTGGTGATGCTCGTGGAAGAGATACTGATCGGCGCGGTGCTCGGGTTGACCGCGCGGCTGACCATTTCCGCGCTCGAAGTTGCGGGCTCGGTCATTGCCCAGCAGCTCGGCTTGGGCTTCGTCACCGCGGTCGACCCGACGCAGGGCGAGCAGGGCGTCATCCTTGGCAATTTCCTCACCATGCTCGGCGTGACGCTGTTCTTCGCCACCGACATGCATCACTTGGTGATCGCCGCGCTCAATGACAGCTACACGTTGTTCGAGCCGGGCGAGGTTCCCGCCACCGGCGATGTCGCGGCGCTGGTGACCAAGACCGTATCCGGCGCCTTCCGCATCGGCATCCAGCTGTCGGCGCCGTTTCTGGCGTTCGGGCTTTTGTTCAATCTCGGGCTTGGCGTGCTGTCGCGGCTGATGCCGCAGATGCAGGTGTTCTTCATTGCCTTGCCGTTGTCGATCCTGCTCGGCTTTCTCTTCCTCGTGCTGGTGCTCGGCACGATGATGGGCTTGTTTCTCGACTACGCCGGCGGCGTGCTGCACGAGCTCGCCCCGCACGCTTGAGCGACCGCCAACTTGAGTATTCGATATGGCCGATGAACGCGACGAAACCGAACATACCGAAGACCCGACGCCGCGACGGCTCGACGAAGCCATCAAGCGCGGCGACGTCGTCAAGAGCATCGAAGTCAACACCTGGTTCGCGATCGCGGGCGGCACGCTCGCGTTGATGGTGTTCGCGACGCCGCTGGCGCAAAGCCTCGAGGTGACGTTGCGCGGCGTGCTCGCCCATGCCGCGCAAATTCCCGCCGACGGCCCGGCGCTGGTCAAACTCACCAAACTGGTGGCGACGCATGTTGTCGCGGCAATCGGTATTCCGCTTGTGCTGCTCGCGCTCGCCGCGGTTGCCGGCAGCGCCATCCAACATCGTATCGTATTCTCGGTCGAGCCGATTATGCCGAACGTGTCGAGGCTTTCGCCGGCGGCGGGTCTCGGCCGGATGTTCTCCAAACAGGCGCTCGCCAATTTCGCCAAGGGCCTGGCCAAGCTCATCGTGTTCGGCACGGTTATTGCGGCGCTGTTATGGCCGCAACGCCACCGCCTTGGCGGCCTGGTCGGAACCGATCCGGCGCTGATCCTGCCGGTGGCCCGTTCGCTAGCGATGCAGATGCTGGGCACGGTGGTGGCGATCCTCGCCATCGTGGCGGCGGCCGACTACTTGTTTCAGTATCGGCAATGGTACGACCGGCAGAAAATGTCGGTCCGCGAGATGAAGGAAGAGTTTCGCCAAGCCGAGGGCGACCCGGCTATCAAAAGCAAGATCCGGCAGTTGCGCCAGGCGCGCGCGAAGAAGCGCATGATGGCCAAGGTCCCAAAGGCCTCGGTCGTCATCACCAACCCGACGCACTTTGCCGTCGCGCTGCAATACGAACGGGGCATGAATGCGCCGGTCTGCGTCGCCAAAGGCGCCGACTTCATTGCCCGCAAGATCCGTGAGGTGGCGGAGGCGCACGATATCCCGGTGGTCGAGAACCCGCCGTTGGCGCGCGCACTGCATGGCACGGTTGAGATCGACCAGGAAATCCCGCAAGAGCATTATCGCGCGGTTGCCGAAATCATCGGCTACGTGATGAAGCTGCGCCGCGCGGTGAGTCGGTCCGGCTAATTGTGTACCCTTTGGCACAGCCTCTTGCGCGATTCGGCCGAGCAAGGCACTGAAAGCGGGGCATGACAGAGCAGGCCATAACCGAGCAGGTCAGGCAGCCCAAGCCGGCAATGACCGCAGCCGGGAGCGCACCCGGGATCGCGCTCGCGACCGCGCCGGGCATTGGCGCGGCGTCGAATGGCGAAAGGTCTTCTGCCGAACAGTTAGGCGACGCCAATACGCGCCCGTCGATTGATCGCAGCGCTGGCGCGGCGCGCAGCGGCAGCGTCATTCTCGTGCTCTTGGTCGCCGCCGTGCTGATCGCCGCCGCAACCGGCATCGTGCTGGTCGGCGGCAGCAATGCCGAGCCGTTCATTCTGGCGTTCCTCGCGGTGCTCGCCACGATCGGCGTGTTTTCGCTGTTCGCGCTGGCCTGCGGTATCTTGCGGCTGTCCGGCGCGCCGACCGCCAATCCGCTGATCAAGATGGTGGTCGACGGCGCCTTCGACGGCATCGTGGTCACCGACGGCGGCGGCCATGTTGTCTATGCCAATGCCGCCTATCTCGATCTCACCGATGCCTCCGATGCCAACGATCTAAGGCCGGTCGAGCGCGCCTTCATCGGCGATGCCGATGCCTCCGAGGCGATTTACCGACTGCTGAAAGCGGCACGCGAAGGCAAGCGGCTGCAGGAAGAAGTGCGCATCGCCGGGATCAAGGGCCGGCCGGCGCGTTGGCTGCGGTTCAAGATCCGCCCGCTCGGCAGCGGCAGGCGCTACCGGCGGTTGACGGTGTGGTCGCTTGCCAACGTCACGCACGAGCGCGAGCGGCAGGAGAACGTGTTTCAGGAATTGCAGCATGCGATCGATTATCTCGATCACGCGCCGGCCGGTTTTTTCTCGGTCGACGACAAAGGCAATATCGTCTATCTCAATGCGACGCTCGCCAATTGGCTCGATCAGGATCTCGCCCAGGTCGGCTCGGGCGGCCTGCAACTCGCCGATCTGGTTTCCGGCGACGGCGCCGCGCTGTTGACGACGTTGCGGGCGGCGCCCGGCGAGGTCAAGACCGAGGTGCTCGATCTCGATCTGCGAACCCGCAACGGACGGCGGCTCCCGGTTCGGCTGTTTCACAAGCTCGCCTACGGCGCCGACGGCACGCCCGGCGCTTCGCGCACGCTGGTGCTCAATCGTGCCCGCGACGATGGCACCGATCCGCAGCGCTTGGCGGAAATCCGCTTCATGCGGTTCTTTCACCACACCCCGATGGCGATCGCGACCATCGACAAGCACGGCGGCGTGGTGCGCACCAATCCGCTGTTTGCGCGCCTGTTCCAGGGCGCCCGCGGCGGGGAGGGTGAGAACCGTTCGATCCTCCTCGTCGTCGCCGAGCGCGACCGCGCGGCGCTGCAAGCGGCCATTCAACAGGCGGCGCTCGGCAAGGGCGAGATCGCGCCGGTCGACGCCATGCTGGCCGGTGATGGCGAGCGGTTTGGCCGCTTCTATGTGACCGCGGTCGAGGAGGAGGAACGCGACCAGGAGGCGACCATCGTCTACGCGCTCGAAACCACGGCGCAGCGCGACCTCGAGAACAAAGTCACCCAACAGCAGAAGATGGAACTCGTCGGCCAGCTTGCCGGCGGCATTGCGCACGACTTCAACAACGTTCTGTCCGCCATCATGATGGCGACCGATTTTCTGCTCAGCGCGCATCGGCCCACCGATCCCTCGTTCCAGGACATCATGCAGATCAAGCAGAATGCCAACCGGGCGGCGAGCCTGGTGCGGCAGCTGCTTGCCTTTTCGCGCAAGCAGACGCTGCGCCCGCAGGTGCTCGATGTCGGCGAGGTATTGAACGACCTCACCATACTGCTGCGGCGGCTCATCGGCGAGAAGGTCACGCTCGACGTTAAGCATGGGCGCGACCTGTGGCCGGTCAAGATCGATATATCGCAATTCGAGCAGGTGATCGTGAATCTCGCGGTCAACGCGCGCGACGCCATGCCCGACGGCGGCCGGCTGCAATTGCGCACCGCCAATGTCACCGCGCAGGAAAGCGAACAGTTCCACGCCAAGGGCATGCCGGCGGCCGATTACGTGCTGGTCGAGGTCGGCGATACCGGCACCGGCATTCCAGCAAAGATCGTTGAAAAGATTTTCGAGCCGTTCTTTTCGACCAAGGAGGTCGGCAGAGGCACCGGTCTCGGTCTTGCCACGGTCTACGGCATCATCAAGCAGACCGGCGGCTTCGTCTACGTCGATTCGGTGGAACACCAGGGCGCCACCTTCCGCATCTTCTTGCCGCGCCACATTGCCAGCGCTCACGAGCTGACGGCGGAGCGTTCCGGCGAGGCCGAGGCGCTGGCGCTTGCCGCAACCGAGCACGGCACGCGCGTACCGAGCGCCGATCTCACCGGCGAGGGCACGATTCTATTGGTGGAAGACGAGGAAGGATTGCGTCAACTCAATGCCCGCGGGCTTGCCTCGCGCGGTTATACGGTGCTCGAAGCCGGCAACGGCGTCGAGGCGATCGACGTGCTGGAGAAATCCGACGGCCACGTCGATCTCGTAGTTTCGGACGTGGTCATGCCGGAGATGGACGGCCCGACGCTGGCGCGCGAACTGCGCAGCCGCAATCCCACCTTGAAGATCATCTTTGTCTCCGGCTATGCCGAGGACGCCTTCCAAAAGCACTTGCCGGCGGACGGCCAGCAATTTGCCTTCCTGGCCAAGCCATTCACGCTCAAACAGCTCGTCAATGCGGTGAAAGAGACGCTCGCGGCCTGACGGGGTCGTCATATTCACCCGGACGAAGGAAACGGGCGACGGTGCGACATGCGCGCGCGCGACGCTTTGCGGCAGGCGTTTCGCGTCGGTGTTCGGCGTAGATAATCGGAACCGCGCAAGTCCGACCGGCCGAATGCAACCGGGTAAGGGTTGGCGCGTTGGAATGCCAGAGTTGCGCATGTCAAAGTTGCGCATCCCGGGGGCGTCCCGCCGTGAACCAATTTTCCGGACCGCGAGTAGCCACGACGTCACCTCTGCGGTGGCTGCGCTCGCTTGCGACGCTCCTCGGGCTGGGGCTCGGCCTGCTGATCTGCAGCGAGGACGCGGATGCCCGGCTTAAAGGTCCGTTAGGCTTCGCCAGCAATGCCGACGCCGCGATGGCCTTCAGTAATGTCGTCGCCCATGTCGTCGCCGACGACAGTTTTATGCGGCTGCCGAATGCCGCGCAGCCGACCTATCCGGGAGGCTCGCTCGGCGGCTTGTTCAACCGCCCCGGCCTCATCGGCGGCTTCGCCGCCGGTTTCCTCGGCTCGGGCCTGCTCGGTCTGTTGTTCGGCCGTGGCGTAGTCGGCGAGTTGAGCGGCATGGCCTCGCTGCTGGGGCTCGTCTTCCAACTCATCCTGATCGTCATGCTGGCCCGGTTGATCTGGACCTGGTGGCGGGCCGATAAGGCGGCGGGCTTCGCCGGCCTATCGCCACGGCAACTGGCCGACGCCTATGGGCGCTCGCGCCACGAGGTACTGCCCGATATCGAGTCCTGCGCCAGCGCCGACGCCGGTCCCGGTGAGCCGAATGGCGACGCTTTCAAGCAACGGGACGACGCGAGGCGGTGACGGTGCCCGTGTTCCAGTTCGTGAATTCATAAACGTGCAGTTGGACGCGCCGTAATGTGCTTTGGGGCCATGAACTGCCGCGCCAACCATAGAGTCCGTGCGGCAACGAGACCTCAGACAACGGGCTGGAAGGTGGCCGGCTGGCGCGGCCGAGAACGGCCATTCGCGTCGCTTTGCGCTGCGGAAAAGCGCCTGCTTTTCCGCCATCGGGCCACCGTGAAGTCGCGCACAGACGCGCCGATTGGGCCGTGATATTTTTCCCCACGATGCGGCGAGCATGACCCCGTCGGGGATGGGTCAAATGGCAATCGACTTCGGAAGGCGAGAGTTCATCGCCGGCCTTGGCGCCACGGCAGCGTGGCCTCTCGCTGCACGCGCGCAGCAGCCGGCGCTGCCGGTGATCGAATTCCTCAACAGTCTTTCGTCCGCCGCCGTCGCCGAGGTGATCGAATGAAGCGGGGAAAACTCATCGCACGTATCACCGCCGTGATTGGGTTGTTGCTAATTGCATTTCCATCTTCATCAGTGAATGCGGTGCAACCCTCTCAGAACGGCTGCGTTGCCGTTTCCAAGGTCCAGTATGACAGCGCTAAAAAGCAATACCTGCTGCGTAACAGGTATGGTATGTATGTGAGAACCGGCCGATTTTTTCGGCACTACTATTGGTACTGTCACTAACAACGCTCGATGAACTGCATCCGCTTGCCGATGCTGTGACCGAGTAACTGGTCGAGCATGAATCGGATTTTCGGGATCATGCCCTAGCGCGGCGACGGCGTGTCGTGACAGGAGTGCGGCGCTTGGGCCGGCGGGTTGGACAGCCAATTCGAAACATCGCATTTGGAGCAAGCGCCGAGCGCGAGGCCAAGGCCAAGAACGCAGCAAGCCATGGCGAAGCGGCGCAGGATGCGATCACTCGCGCGCTGCGCGATATGGTGCGCGAAACGGTGCGCAATGGCTGGTCGCCGCCGTGACATCATCCGCCGGAATTCCCGCTTCGCCGTGGTCCGCATATTACCTCGATGTTGCCGCGCCGGTGATGTTATCGCCCTCCTGCAGCGACCGCGAATCTGCCGGGCGCTGATTGCCAGAGTATCGCGCGGTAATTTCCGCTATCTTATCGGCCGCCGCCCAGCCGCCCGCCTGAGTGAGCCGGCGTCAAGGAGGAGACGAACATGGATATTTACCCCTGCGGTTCCAGGCCGTCGCGGCGGGGACCGGCCGAGAGTTTTACCGGCACAGTCTGGCAGGAGCCGATTATCGAGGCGCCTGAGCCAGCGCGCGTGCGCTCAGGTTTCGTGCGCTTCGAGCCAGGCGCCCGCACGGCATGGCATACCCATCCGCTCGGCCAGACGCTCTGCGTCGTTTCCGGCGTCGGCCGGGTGCAGACCTGGGGCGGCAAGGTGCGCGAACTCAAAGCTGGCGATGTGGTGTGGATTCCACCGCATGAAAAGCACTGGCATGGCGCTTCGCCGACCACGAATATGGTCCACATCGCCATGCAGGAGGCGCTCGACGGCAAGCACGTGACCTGGATGGAACATGTGAGCGACGAGCAATACAAAGCTGCAGTCGGCACTTGACCGCACACGATTGCCGAGGTCGCCATGCGCTACGAACTATATTATTGGCCGAGTATCCAGGGCCGCGGCGAATTCGTCCGGCTGGCGCTGGAAGAGGCCGGCGCCGATTACGTCGACGTGGCGCGCCGTCCGGGCAAGCGCGGCGTACCGGCGATGATGAAAATCATGCAGGGCAAGCGGCTCGCGCATCCGCCTTACGCGCCGCCGTTTCTCAAGGCCGGCAAGTTCCTCGTCGCGCAGACTGCGAATATTCTGCTCTTTCTCGGTCCGCGCCTGAAACTCGCGCCGCGCGACGAGGCCGGACGGCTGTGGGCGCATCAATTGCAGCTCACGATCTCCGATCTCGTGGTCGAAATCCACGACACTCATCATCCGGTATCGGGTTGGCTCTATTTCGAGGAGCAGCGGCCGGCGGCGCGCCGGCGCACCAGGGATTTCTGGCGCTACCGCGTGCCGAAATACTTGGGCTATTTCGAGCGCGTGCTCAAAGCCAACGGCGGCAAATACAGCGTCGACCGCCGGCTGAGCTATGTCGATTTGTCATTATTCCAGATCATCGAGGGCCTGCGCTATGCCTTTCCCAAGCGCATGAAGCGCTTCGAAAGAAAGATACCAGGGCTCGTCGCGCTGCATGACCGAGTGGCGAAACGCCCGCGGATCAAGGCCTATTTCGCCTCGAAGCGGCGCATTGCCTTCAGTCAGTGGGGCATCTACCGCTATTTCAAGGAGCTTGACACTTGAGCATCGCTCGGGCGCGGCTTGTGCATTGGTAATCTTGCAGCGGTTAGGCTAAGTAAGGGTGGGAAAAACGCAAAGGGGGGTACCATGTCCGAGCTGGCACACAATTTTGATCTCACCAATGAATTTAATATTCTGCGATTGATTTGCGGGCTTTTCCTAATTCCCCATATCTACGCCAAATTCTTCGTCCCGGAGGCACTCGGGTTCTTCGTTGCCGCGAAGTTCAATCCGCCGAAGGTATGGATGTACATCTCCTGCGCGATCGAAGTCGTGCTCGCGATCGGCCTCATATTCGCAATCTTGCCGTTCTATGCGGGTGCGCTTGGCTGCCTCCACCTTCTGATTGCGAGCGCGGCCGTCTGGAAAGTGACCAAGGGCAAGTGGCTGTGGAACATTGGCGGCTACGAATATTGTCTGTTCTGGTCAATCTGCTGCCTGTGCGTGGCGATGCACTATCGCTAGCCTCACGCCAGCGGTGATCGAGAGCTTCGCAGTTCAGCGGGAATTTTGCGAATAGTCATCCGCACCCGCCCCTGTGTTGCGGCGAAACTGGAACAGCGCTAATGCTTGCGCCAGTTCCAGAGTCTGGAACAATCTCGGTGCGAGTGGGTCGGAGCACCCAACAGTATTCTGTTACCGATCAAGCTTTCCACTGGCGATCGACACTATTTTGCTGGGGCAAGGATTGCCCAATGAAATAAAAGGAGATCGAGATTGACGAGCCTCCGAACAATTGCAATCTGGCCGGCTTTGGCCTTCAATGCCGCAGCGCGCGGCGCAGACCGCGTGCAACATCTGGGAGGAATGTAATGGCTACCGGCTCGGGTTCTTTGCCGCGACTCGACGTGGTGATCGGCAACAATTTCGGCCATCTGCCGATGTTCGTCGGCGCCGAGAAGGGCTTTTTCAAAAAACACGGCGTCGACGCGCAAATGCTGGTGGTCGACACCGGCACCGACATGGTCAACGCCATGCATGACGGCAGGGCGCAGATCGGCGACATGAGCACCACCACCTACCTGAAGGCGGTGCACGCCGGCGAGCCGTTCCAGGTCATCGGCCTGATCATGAACGACGCTACCCGCGACAACGCCGACGAGCCGCTCGCCATCGTCACCAAGAAAGGCCGCGGCATCGAGGCCGGCAAGCTTGCCGACCTGAAGGGCAAGAAGATCGGGCTCGCGCGCGGGCAGACCTCCGACGAATATTTCAAGATGGTGCTGCGCCGCGCCAAGATGAAATACGAAGATCTCACCATCGAGAATATCTGGTCGCAGTTCGGGCTCGCGCCCGCTTTGAAGGACGGCAAGGTCGATGCGGTGGTGTCGTGGGAGCCGTACGTCACCCAGGTGCTAACGCAGGTGCCGGACTCCTATCTCGTCATCCGCGGCGGTCATCATCTGTCCTACGTGATGGTGGCGACCGCGCACGGCGCGACGGTCGAGAGCAAGCCGGAGCTGGTCAAAAGCATCGCTGCCGGCTTGGCCGCGTCGTCGCACTACACCCGCAATCACCGCGACGAAGCGGTGGAGATTTTCGCCAAATGGGTGCCCGGCACCGACGTGGCGATCGGCAAGAAGGGCGTCAAGTATATCAGCTACGATCCACGGCTGTCGCCGGCCGTGATGCGTGCCTTCAACAATGCCGAGGACGAGGTGCTGATGAACACGCTCAAGGGCGCAACCCGCCTCGATGTGCCTAGCCTGTTCCGACCGAAATTCATGGCCGACGTCGAGCGGGAATATCCAGAATATTTCGCCGACCTGCCGCCGCTGAAATAGGAAGCCGCGACTGTTTGCTATGAGACGCCGAGCGGCAAAAGCGAAAGCTGCAAGCTCCAGCCGGTGAGGGGTGAGGCGAAAATTCGGCAGGCGGCGACGCTGGACATTTCACGGGCCGCGCGCCAGCGGCTTGAATTGAAACAGGGTCACAGTTACGGCGGCTAAGCGTCCACTTTTTGAATATTCGCGTTACAACGCCGTCATCTGCCTACAAATCGGTATCGCAATTGCAGCCTTCGCGCGGATGACTCTTATTCCGCCAATCTGCTCAGTTTTGTGACGGCGCGTAATCGGTTGGCGTTCATTGCCTTTTATTTTGCATGCCGATTCCGATGATGATTTATTGGCCTTGTTGCGCGGTGGCACGCGATTTGCTTGCGCCATTTGCTGATGCAATTGCGACGAATGACGCAGGCGGCTGCACATTCGCGTTATCAGGCGCACAGACGCGCGCGCTGTGCCAAATCTTCGACGCAATGCTGCGTAAAAGTCCGCGTGCTCGGCGCAACTATTGCCGCGCTGTCATCGGCACTTCACGGTTGATGGCGAAAGTCAGCGAACTGAAGGGATGGAATCGCCCGTCGTCGATGCTCTAACGGGAGATCCCATGACCACGCAGTCGATTTCCTCGCCCGAAAATGTCTTGGTAAAGCCGCCGCTCGGACGCGTGCTGGGCAAGCGTTTCATTGCAACGCTGGTGGAGTGGCGCCGGCGCATGCGGTCGCGCCGCGAACTCGCGGCTCTCTCCGCACTCGAGCTGAAAGATATCGGCTATCCGGCGGGTGTCGAGGCCGAAAAAGCCAAGCCGTTTTGGCGGGCATGACCGCAGATTGGAGCAGCGATTCATAGCCCGACAGCGAGCCCCCGGTCATGATCAATCTCTTGGGTTACGCCGCGTCCTGTGCCGTATTGACGACGTTCCTGATGCGGACCATGGTGCCGCTGCGCCTGATCGCCATCCTCAGCAATATTCTGTTCTTGGCGTTTGGGTACGCCCAGCACATCTATCCGGTGTTCTTCCTCCACCTGGCGCTATTGCCGATCAATAGCTGGCGCCTGTTCACGGAGCGGCAGGGGACCGCGCCGCAATCGCCGATCGGCCGCGACCTCCCGAAGTTGCGCAATATTCCGCAGCCCTATGCTTTTTGGTTTGCGATCGGCCTATTGGCGGGATTGATCGGGTCGTTCGCGGTCATCATTATAACCAATGCGGAAGCAATCTAATATTATCCGAGCGCATTGGCGCCGGCCTGCGCGCTGTGGCCTGCCGCCGAAGTCTCGACCGTCAAGGTCCGCATCTCGGCCATGACAAAGCGCAGATCGGGGCCTACCGCTTTAGCTTCAGCTTTGGCCGCGCAATCGGGTTGCTTGCGGCCGCGAGCAGCCTATGCTGGAGCCCAACAGGAATATGACAAAACTTCCCGGGGGGAACCATGACGCCCGTCAAAATCAGCGGCGAAAACAAGCATCCATGCCCTCGATGTTCACCTTTTTGCCAGCGCAAAGGAGCGGGGAAATGCTGACGCGACGCGGTGCAATATTCGGCGCCATCGGTGCCGGCGCCATCACGCAATCACGACAGGGCCTTGCCAAGGCGTCGCAGCCGTCGACGCCGGTCAATTTCGATGTCCCGGCGGACGCCTGCGACTGTCACACCCATATCTTTGCCGATCCTAATCAGTTCCCGTGGTTTTCCGGACGCGTCTATACGCCGGAAACTGCGTTACCGGACGAGCAATTGGCATTGCATCGCGCCTTGCACATCACGCGCGTCGTCATCGTCACGCCGAGCGTTTACGGCACCGACAATTCCGCGACGCTTTACGGCATGAAGGCGCGCGGCGCCAATGCGCGCGGCGTCGCCGTCATCAACGATCAGACGCCTGACAGCGATATTGTCGCCATGGGAAAAGCCGGCGTATGCGGCATCCGGATCAATCTCGCAACCGGCGGCGGCAACGATCCAGGCCTTGCCCGGCAGCGTTTCCAGACCGCGATTCCGCGCATGGCGAGCCAAGGCTGGCACATCCAGATTTACACCAACCTCGCGGTGATCAGCGCGATCAAGGAGCAAGTCCTGGCTTCGCCGGTCCCAGTGGTGTTCGACCATTTCGGCGGCGCCAAAGCGTCGCTCGGCACCGCGCAACCGGGGTTCTCGGACCTGATCGATCTCCTGCGCTCGGGCAAGGCTTATGTGAAGATTTCCGGCGCCTATCGGGCCTCCACGCAAGCGCCCGACTATCCGGATGTGACGCCGCTCGCCAAGGCGCTGATCGAGGCCAATACCGACCGGATCGTGTGGGGCAGCGATTGGCCGCATCCGAATTCCGATTCCGGCAAGCCGCCGACGGAGCTGACACCGTTGTACCAAATCGATGACGGCCGGCTTCTCGACCAGCTTCCGGTCTGGTCGCCCGATGCCGCGGTCCGCAACAAGATATTGGTCGGCAATCCGGCGCGGCTTTATCGATTCTAAACGAATGCCGCGCCAGCCGCGTTCCATCAGCGCAACGAGAAACGGATCGGCACCGTCAGGTCGAGTTTCGCCTCCGGCATGCTCGGCGGGAACGGCGGCAGCGGCTGGGCGCGCTCGATCATCGCCATCACTTCGCTGTCGAGTTCGGCATGACCGGAGCTGTGCAGGATTTGATGCGCGAGCACGTGCCCGGCGCGATCAACGCTAAAACCCAACAGCACGACGCCCTCATCGCCGCGCGACTGCGCTTCGCTCGGATAGCGCTTGTATTGCTGCAGGTGTTTGACGAGTCCGGTCTGCCACGACGGCTCGACCCGCGGTGCGCCGCCCTTGACGCGCGCCGGCATGGCCGGCGTCGGCGGCCTCTTCTCTTCGATTTTCTCAAGCGGCTTTTCTTCCGGCAGCGCGACGACGGCCTGCGACATATCGGGCGGCGGCTGCTCGACCTCTTTCTGCTGGGTCTCCGGCACCGGCGCGACTTCAGGCTGGTCGACGTCGCTATCGATCGGCGCCAGCTCCACAGCCACTACCGATGACTCGTCGCCGATTTCGTCCGGCTGGTGGACGTAAAGATAGGCGGCGATGGCGGCAAGGTGGATGCCAAGCACGACGGTTGCGGCCAGGGCCCAGCGCCGCAGATCACGGGGGTCGTCGTCCTCGAACCAGGTGAGCGTGAATGCCGTCATATCGGCTAACGCGTTTCCATGCCGACCAAGGCGATTTTGAGGTAACCCACCCCGCGCAGGTCATTCATCAATGCCATGACGTCGCCGTACGGCACCGCGCGGTCGCCGCGCAGGAAAATGCGTTGCTGCTTGTCGCCGCCGGTTGCGGTGGCGAGCACGTCCGGCAGCGCATTGCGCGGCACTGGGTCGTCGCCGATCGCGAGGCTGCCGTCGGCCTTCAGCGTCAGATAGACCGGCTTCGGCGGCCGCTGCTGCGGCTGCGCGGTGGAGGACGGCAAATCGACCGGGACATCGACGGTCGCGAGCGGCGCCGCCACCATGAAGATGATGAGCAGCACCAGCATCACGTCGATGAACGGCACGACATTGATGTCGTGCACTTCGGTGAGTTCGTCGGTGCCGTGATCGAGACGAATGGCCATTGGGCTAACCTTTTGGCTTACTCGGCGGCTTGCGTCATCGGCATCCTGGCGCGGTCGAGATCGCGGCTGACGAGCCGCATCACCTGCGCCGAAGCATCGCCGAGCAGTGCGCGGTAATGCGCCGTCTGCCGCGCCAGCACGTTGTAGATCATCACCGCCGGGATTGCGGCAACGAGGCCGAGCGCGGTCGCCAGCAAGGCTTGCGCGATGCCGGGTGCCACCACGGCGAGATTGGTGGTGTGGGCGTTCGAAATGCCGATGAAGCTGTTCATGATGCCCCACACCGTGCCGAACAGTCCGATAAACGGCGCCGTCGAACCGATGGTGGCGAGCACGCCGGTGCCGCGGGAGATCTTGCGGCTGACCGCCATTTCGATGCGTTCGAGCTGCCAGGCGATACGCTCCTTCAGCCCGTCGGCGCGCAGATTGGCGGAGAGGCGAATTTCCTGACCGGCGGCCTGCATGAGCAGCGACACCGGGCTCAAACCGTCGCGCAACTGCTCGTGCGCTTGGGCGAGCGTCGCCGAATTATTGAGGATGCGCAGATTCCGACGCACTTCGTTGCGCGCGGCGCGCAATTCGATCGTCTTGGCGAGCCAGACCGTCCATGTCACCAGCGAAGCAAAAGCGAGCCCGATCAGGACGATCTTCACGAGAAGATCGGCATCTACGAACATGCCCCAAGGCGAGAGATCCTGCGGCAGTTGGGCGCTGCTGATTGAGACCTCGCCCGACGGCGGCGCGGCAACAGCGAGCGGCGCCGACGCTGTAGGAGCTTCGGCTGCGGCGGCGGCTGCGGCAGGGGCAGAGGAGGCGGTGGGGGGCACGGCAGGGGGCACGGCCGGCGCGGTCGACGTAACCGTCGGTGTGACGGCTGGTGTACTGGGGCCGGCGACGGCGGCAGGAGAAGTAGGCGCGGCAGTCGGTGCGGGCGTACTCTGAGCGGAGGCCGGATGCGAA
>Ga0187784_10002603_pt1 | contig 14483 bp, 17 predicted proteins | sample 1015_SJ02_MP15_2_FD_132964 | JGI IMG/M metagenome (GOLD analysis project Ga0187784, IMG submission 132964) | Tropical peat soil microbial communities from peatlands in Department of Meta, Colombia - 1015_SJ02_MP15_20_MG | ecosystem: Environmental > Terrestrial > Soil > Wetlands > Peat | place...
CGAATGGCGCCGCGTGCTCGGCATTGCCGACCCGTCGGATGACGACGGCTGGTTGAGCGCCCATTTGATTGACCGGATCCGGTTCGCGCTTTTCGGAAGGCCGCCCTTTGTCCGCCGCTGGCACCCCCGTTGGCCGGATTTCAGCGCCGTGCTCGCCGAACTTTCGGCGTTCCTCGATGACCCGCGTGGCCGACTGCTGATGATATCGGACGGCCCCACCGTCTTCACCGCCTCGCTGGCCGACGGCGGCGAGCGCGCTGTGCGCGTGCGGCTGACGCCGTTCCTCGAAAGCCAGGCCGAGGCGTATCGGCCAATGGCCGAGCGTTTCGATGTCTGTCTCCTCGAGCTCGGCGAAGGCGAATGCGTGCGCGCCGACGAGCTGATCGACCGGGTTGCGTCGATGATGAAGCCGGCCGGGAAAATCGTGCTGGTCATATACAACAGAAGGGAGACGGACGCCTTGGAGTTTTTCGACAGTATCGCCTTTCATTCTCCAAGGCTGTTGCGTCCGTCCGCGGCCGTGCCGCGGGTCCGATTTGTGCGGGCGAGCCGCTTCCGCTCGGTTTTGATGCGGGCCATGACGGCGGTTGCGCGCATGGCGAGCGGCCCGTCGCTCCTCGGCGTGCCGCTCCTCCTCGCTGCGGGCAGCGTCTTGGCGCCCGCCTGCTTCGTCGCCAACACGGTCGACCAACTGGCGGCGCGTTCCAAGACAAGGCGCGGGCGCCGGGCGACAAGCCTCGTCATGACGCTCGACATCGACGGGGCGTTAGCGCGCGACGTCCATAAATACTCGTCCAGTCGCCTATTGCGTCGGGAGGACGGGCCGCGCTTCGATGCTTCCGACGGCGCTCTTCCGCCCGAAGCCTCGCGCAGCCTGCCAATGTCCGAACCTAGCGCGGGACAAGTATCTGCACCCGCGCCTGACGCGGAAGCCGGTCTGCCGGGCATCAGCGAGGGCGCCCGCCAGGTCTCCATGCGCAGCAGAGCAATCGAGCCGCAATACAATCGCTGCATTGCGCTCAGGGAGCGCCACGGGCTGACTTCGCTCGGCATCATGACCAACCAAGTCTACTACGACGATCCGCGGCGGCTCGCGATCTTGCTGGCCCGATACAAATTCGTCGCCAAGATGCTGAGCGGGAGACGGAATGTCGCCGAGGTCGGATGCGGCGATGCGTTCGGAACGCGGATCGTTATGCAAGAGACCGGAAGGGTCGTCGGCTACGATATCGATCGCATATTCGTCGAGGACATCCGCGAGCGGCAGTACGACCGCTGGCCGGTCGAAGCCCACGTACACGATATCGTTCTTGCGCCGCTGCCCGACCGATACGACGGCATCTACAGCCTTGACGTCATCGAGCATATCCGCCGCGCGAACGAGCACGCGTACCTTTCGAATTTGCGCGGATCGCTGACAGCCAACGGAGTTCTCATAATCGGTACGCCGTCGCTGGAGTCCCAGGCCTACGCCTCGCCATCCAGCAAGACGGGACACGTCAACTGTAAGACAGGCGAGGAGCTGAGGCGACTGCTCCAGCAATACTTCGAGAACGTCTTCGTCTTCTCGATGAACGACGAAGTCGTGCACACCGGGTTCTACCCGATGGCGCACTACCTTCTGGCACTTTGCTGCGCCAGCAAATGAGCAGGCTATGTGACATGGCGGGGCCGACGGCGCAGCCTGTCGCTTTTCGACGCATCGGCATCGATTTTGACAACACGATTGTACGCTACGACGAGGTTTTCGTTGCCGCCGCCGTCGAGCGTCGCCTGCTGCCGGAGAGATTTAAGGGTACTAAACGGGCGGTCCGCGACGCCATCCGCCGGCTCCCGAACGGGGAGCTCGCTTGGCAGAGCCTGCAGGGACACGTCTACTCGCGCGGCATCGACGGCGCCACGATGTTCGACGGCCTGGAGGCCTTTCTGATGCGCTGCCGCCGGGAAGGAGAGACGGTTCTGATCATCAGCCACAAGACCGAGTACGCCCGCTTCGACGCAAGGCACGTCAACCTGCGACAGGCCGCGCTCGACTGGATGCGGCGGCATCGGTTTTTCTCGCAGGATGGATATGCAGTCTCCCTCGACAACGTGTTTTTCGAGGCGTCGCGCAGCAACAAAATCAAGCGCATCGCCGACACGGAATGCACGCATTACATCGACGATTTGGAGGAGGTCCTGGAGGACCCCGATTTTCCGCCGAAGGTCGAGCGCATCTTGTTTGCCGCGGCATTGGAGCGCGAAGGAGTCCCCTTCAGGGCTGCATTCGATTGGCACGAGGTGACGCAAATGGTGTTCGATGCGCGCACATAATGCCGCCTTTCTCCCCGAGATGGAGACCGTGAGCGAGCTGGCCGGGGCGCCGGTCGAATGGCTGGAGCCCGTCGGCGGCGGACGAAACAGCCGCGTCTATCATATTCGCACGGCTCAGCAGGAATTCGCGCTCAAGTGCTATCCCTCGGGTGCGGACGGCGCCGGCGAGCGGCTGGCGAGGGAGACCAAAGCACTGACCCTCATGGAGCGGCACGGACTCGGGGCGGTCCCGCGCCTAATTGCGGCCGATCCTGCCCGCGGCTTTGCGCTCCTGTCCTGGCTGGATGCTTCCCCGCTCGGGCGCATCACCGCGCATGACATCGACCAGGCCGTCTCGTTCCTGGCGACCGTCGGCGAGCTTGAGAGAAGTCCGGACGTTCGTGAGCTACCTTTGGCGCGAGAGGCTTGCCTCTCGGGTCGTGAGATTGAGCGTCAGATCGAGGGGCGGCTGGCACGCCTGGGGCAAGCCTCGAGCGAGGACCGCGGGCTTCGTACGTTTCTGGAGGAGCGCTTTCGACCGTGCTTCGCCCGGCTCTTGCACCGATCGAAGGGCCTGACGGACGCAGCCGGACTTGATTTCAACGAAACGCTTCGCGAAGAGAACCGCTGTCTCTCGCCTTCCGATTTTGGCTTCCACAACTGCCTACGCCGCCAGGATGGTTCGCTCGTTTTCTTCGACTTCGAGTATTTCGGCTGGGACGACCCCGTCAAGCTTACGGCCGACATCATGCTGCATCCCGCGACGCGTATCGCCCCGCCTCTCATCGCGCACTTCCGACGTCAGGCAGCGCTGATCTATGGCGGAGACCTCGGCTTCTGCCATCGGCTGCGCGCCTTCTACACCTTATTCGCTATGCGTTGGGTGCTCATCTTGCTCAACGAGTTCTTGCCTGAAGCCTGGCGTCGGCGCGTTCGAGCGGGCGCGAGGGAGAGCTGGGACGAGGCCAAAGAACGCCAGCTCGAGCGCGCGCGGGACATGCTAGCGCCATTCGAGGGAAACGGGGATGGATACGAGATTTGAAGCTGTAAGTGACGCTTCCGCGGGCAGCATGGCGGCCTTGGACGAACGCTCGCGATACCTCCGCCGGCTGATCGTGCGCGGCCTCGAAGGCGGCGGACGCGGCCATATAGGCGCGTCGATGTCGCTCGTCGAGATTCTTCGCGTTCTCTACGACGACGTCCTCCGATACCGCGCAGACGAGCCGAAGTGGGCGGAGCGCGACCGAATGATATTGAGCAAGGGACACGGGTGCCTGGCGCTTTACGCGATCCTCGCCGACAAGGGGTTCATCCCGCCCGAGGCGCTCGACACGTTCTGCCGTCGCGACTCGATCCTGGGGGGACATCCGGAGGCGGGAAAAGTCCCCGGCGTCGAGGCCTGCACCGGCGCGCTCGGCCACGGGCTCTCGATCGGCGTCGGTATGGCGCTTGCGGCGCGGATGGCGAAGCGCGCTAACCGCGTTTTCGTCGTCATGGGCGACGGCGAGAATAACGAGGGCTCGGTTTGGGAGGCCGCGATGTGCGCCGGCAAGCATCGGCTGTCGAGCCTCACAGCGATCGTGGATTACAACAAGATGCAATCGGCCGGCCCGACCCGTCTCATTCAAGACCTCGATCCGCTCTGCGACAAATGGCAGGCGTTTGGCTTCTCTGTCGCCGAAGTCGACGGGCACGACGTCGGGACCCTTCGTGTCCTCCTCCGCAAGCTGCCGCTCTCGCGCGACCGGCCGAGTGCGATTATCTGTCACACGGTCAAGGGTAAAGGCCTGGCCTTTGCCGAAGGCGACGCAGGCTGGCACCACAAGGCCAAAATCGATGCGGGCGCCATCGCGCGGATGTATGCCGCCCTCGAGGCCTAGTCGTGCGCGCGGCATGCCTCAACATGATCTACGAGTTGGCAAAGCGCGACTCGCGCGTCGTCTTCATCGGCTCGGATCTCGGGCCAGGCGTGCTGGCGGAGATGCAGCACAACATGCCGGAGCGATACTTCATGGAAGGTATTGCCGAGGCCAACGTGGTTGGCATGGCGGCGGGCATGGCGATGGACGGCTTCCTGCCTTACGTCAATACGATTGCAACCTTCCTCACGCGGCGCTGCTACGAGCAGGTCGCGGTCGATCTCTGCATGCATGACCTGCCGGTGCGCCTCGTCGGGAACGGCGGCGGACTGGTCTATGCTCCGCTCGGCCCGACGCATCTCGCGATCGAGGACATCGCCATCATGCGCACGCTACCCAACATGACCGTCGTCGCGGTGTGCGACGCGCCGGAGATGACGCGACTGATGAACGACTCGCTCGACTGGCCACATCCGCTATACATTCGCCTAGCGAAGGGCGGTGACCCGGTGGTGAGCGATCCCGCCAATGGCTTTCGCATCGGCAAGGCGATCGAGCTGCGGCGCCGGCGCGCCGACCGTCCTGTAGCCTTGATGGCGACCGGTGTGATGAGCGCGAATTGCCTCGCGGCGGCCGCTATTCTGGAGCGCGCGGGCATCGAAGCATCGGTTCTGCATGTCCACACGGTGAAGCCCCTGGACGAGGAAGCCGTCCTCGACCACGCGCGGCTCGCGCGCCTCGTCGTCACCGTCGAGGAAGGAGTCGCCATCGGCGGATTCGGCAGCGCCGTAACCGACGTCCTGACGAGCGGTCTCGGGCACGACTTGCCCCCCTTGCTACGAATTGCGCTGCCTGACGAATTTCCCGCGAAATACGGTGTGCAAAGCGAGCATTTTGCTCTTCACGGCCTGAACGGCGAGGGGATTGCCCAATCGGCGCTCGTCGCCCTCCGCGCCAAGCACTCGGCGGGCTAATGGCACTGCCGCGACTGCCGGGGAGTGTCCTGCGACGGCTGGCGCCGCCTATCGCAGCCGGGCCGCGCTGAGCCGGAGCCGTTCCATGCGCAAGCCGATTTCCAGCCTTACGGGACTACGATTCGCGGCCGCGGTATGCGTTCTGCTGAGCCATGCCATTCCCAAGATCGCCCCGTTCGAAAGCACTCCTGTAGCAGTGCGACTGCTCTCAAGTCTGTCGGCAGAAGGCATATCGCTGTTCTTCGTCCTGAGCGGCTTCGTCATCTTCTACAACTACGCCCGCACGATCGGCAGCGCTGCGGGCCTCTGGAGCTTTTTCGCGGCACGGTTTGCTCGACTCTATCCCCTATACTTCGTGGGGATGTCATATGACCTGCTGATGAAGCTGTCCTACGATCAACTCCCCTCCCCCAAGCTCGCCGCGCTTCCCTATTACGCGACGCTCACGCAATCGTGGTTTTTTATACCGATCGGCGACAACGCGCTGATCTACCAGTTCGGCCTCGTGCCGCAAATCTCGTGGTCAATCAGCACTGAGTGGTTCTTCTATCTTGTCTTTCCATTGATCTGCGTCGCAATTGCGTCGCTGCGATCCGCGAGCGCGAGACTTTGGGCAGCTGCGGTTGTGAGCATTGTGGCTTCCGCGATCGCGGCTGTCTTGGTTTTGAACGCGCCGTTGCTATGGCATTACGGCGTCGAGATCTTCGGCCACGCCGCGAGCGGCTTCCAGGATTCGTTCTATCGATGGCTAATGTATTTCTCGCCCTATACCCGAGTGTTCGAATTTTTGCTCGGATGCTTCGTGGCTGCCATCTTCGAAAAACTCGACGCGCCCACCGACGCCGAAGAGCGGCTAGGCGTATGGCTAACGTTCGCCGCGCTGGCAGCGGTCGCGCTCATACATGTTCTGTTTTTTGCCCGCGCAAGCGAGCCCTCGTCGCTGGTTAATTGGCGCCACTTGCACATGAACTTCGGGTTCGCGGTGCCGCTCGCGATCTTGGTCTTTTGCTGTGCGCGTTACCACAACGTCATCTCTCGGCTCATGGCGAAGTCAGCGCTAGTGCGCTGCGGTGAAGCGAGCTATTCGCTTTATCTGTTCCATTTGGTCGTCATTGACGCTTTCCGCTATCAAGCGGCCGTGATCAACTCGCCGAGGGTGGCCATTGGTGCTGCCCTACAACTCGCGCTCGTCATAGCGAGTTCGATTGGTTTGTCGTTGGTCATGTGGTTCACGATCGAGGCGCCGGCGCGCAGGTGCATCCGTCGGCTGCTGGGTGTTTGGGTTCCGTGACCAGCCACGATAGAGTGGTCCAGCTGCGATGTCAGTTTAGGGACGGATTGTCGGGCAATGGGAGCGTGGCCGGCGGAGCTGGCCGTGATTCCCTGATTCGTCCCGGTTTTTCACTGATACGCCGCGAAAAATTCCCTGTTATTTTTCGCGGTCGATAGGCGGTGGATCCGCGTAACCTGCTGTCATTACGCGTGTTTCCGGCCGCTCGGCCACGGCTCCAAGGGCCGGTCGCAGCGAAATTCCCTGTAAATTTCCCTGTTAGCAGGGAATTCGGCGCAGGAGACGGTTTCGGTGGAGACCACGTCCACCGCCAATCCGGGCTGAGCTGCGGGTCGTCCTGCGGCCGCGCTGCAGCGAGCCGCGAGCCCGCTGTCACTTGCGCTCTATTTCTCCGATCGGGAGGCGGCGCTTTGCTCGATTCTCTGGTGGATGTATCGTTCGCCAAAAAGCACCACGACCAGCAGTGCCCAGCCGCCTACGACGAACCAGCCAGAGAGCGAGCCCGAAAGCGTCACGACGATCGAAAGCACCAGGACGTAGAAATACAGCAAGCCGATGGCAAACGCGCCGACTCCGACGAAAATGTTCATGTCCGATGCGGCCATGCCAGCCCCCCTCTATCGAGTATCGTCAGAAAATTGGCTCAGATCAAGCGCGCCGGTCCGCAAGCTAGCCCTTGCGCTCGAGCTGGATCACCCTCTTGCATCCCTCGGACGACGCGTTGCTGCCGGCGCCCGAGCTCGTATAGCTTGCCTCGAATTTGGTGCCTTGGAATTTTCCACTGAACTTTTCGCTCGCGATCGTCCCTTGAAAGGTCCCGTCGGGGTCGACTTTGCCGCGGATGGGAACGCTGCCGTTGGACCAGGCACTCGTCCCGGTCACGACGCTACCGACGACGGTCAAGGTAACGGTGGTCGGCGGCAGACCGCAAGTTTTGCCGGAGCCGCCTTGATAGGTGCCGTCGAAAGGACCGGCCGAAAATGCCATCGCGGTTGAGAGCGCCAATACGGCCGACGCGAGGAACAGCGTGCGCGACATCGATGCCTCCTTTCTCATTGCTCCCACATTCCCCGGACGAGCGGGGAGTCCCTGGGAGGATGTGCCGATTCGGTCTCAAGCACAAGGCAGCCGGACCCTCTCGGGTCGCGCAAGCGATCCTCACACCCGCGGCTCGAGCAGCCAAGTTCAGTGGCCGCGCGGCACGGCATCGAGGGAGGGAGGATTGGGATATGCGCCGCAGATTCCATTGCGGAGAGGGCTAGGGCCCGGCTTTGGGGGAGCCGTCCGGTTTAGGCAGCACGTGCAGCTGAAGAGACGACACCGCGGCGTCCTCTGCTCACTATCTCACCAATTGGGACGCCCCGCTCTGTCCGATTTTCTGGTTGATGTATTTCTCGCCATAAAGCACCACGAATAGCAGCACCCAACCGGCGACAACGAACCACCAGGACAGCAAGCCCCAGATCGTCACGAGAACCGAGAGGGTCAGAACGTAGAAATAGAGCAAACCAACGGCAAACGCGCCGACGCCCACGAAAATATTCAGGTTCGATTCGCGCATGGCGGCCCCCCCGCAGCGGGTATCGTCAATCCATCGTAAAATCAGTTTATCACATGAAGCTCCCCTGCGGAATAAGTCCATGCCGGCCCCAAGCCTTGGGCGGTGCGATGCGTGCCTCCGCGGCGGCGCCGGGCGACTCGGTGCGGCGAGTTGCCGGGATGGCCGGCCGTGGTGTTGAGCGTCGGGTTCACAGATTGGCCCGGCCGGGACCACCTTGCCGTGGGGGCCGTGAAGGTGCAGTTTGATGCGCGCACTCCGCCTCGCCCGGGAAATCTCGGGCGCTGAGCCGCGGAACCGGTTGTGGCCGTCGCGGGGAAGACCAATCGCCGGTTGGCTGCCGCCGTCCAAAGGGAGGAAACCTCGATGATCAAAGTGAGCGTGCTCTATCCCAACCGGGACGGCAGCAAGTTCGACATGGAGTATTACTGCAAGCGGCACATGCCCATGGTTCAGCAAAAGCTCGGTGCCGCCTGCAAGCGGGTCGCTGTGGAGCAGGGCATCTCCGGCGCGGCACCCGGATCGCGTCCGAGCTATGCCGCCATGGGCCATCTTTACCTCGACTCCGTCGAGGCGTTCCAGGCGGCCTTTCAGCCGCACGCGGCCGAGATCATGGCGGACATCCCCAACTACACCGACATTCAGCCGATCATCCAGATCAGCCAAGTGAAGATGTAGCGGCCCTTTTGAGGGCGTGGCAGCGCCGGCACTCGCGCGACGCGAGGGCAGCTACGCCCGCTCGCGCTACGGCAGGCTGGGTCCCGCAATGTCCGGTGTCGGGATGTTGCCCCGGGTGAAGCCGCGCAGCTTCTTGACATAGACGGGGTGCATGAAGATGCGCATTTGAGGCAGTGCGGCCAAGCGCACCGTATTGTCCGTGAAGATGAAGTCCTCCTCGGAAACGGTCAGCCGGTGCTCCCCGCCTTGGGGATCGATCACCGCGACCGTCATGCGGTCGTCGTCGTGCCGCTCGCGGAATTCGAGCAGCCATTCCTTGCCTTGCTTATCGCTGCCGCGCGCAGTTCCGACCTTGCGCTTCGCATCGTAGATGAAATGCGGGTGGAGGGGATCGAGAGTCGCGATCATGCGGGACTCCTAGGCGGCGAGCGTGTCGAAGGCGAAGGTGGCATCGCCCACGGAATAGATGGCGCCCTCGTATTGCAGCAAGCGGCCCGGCGCATCGCCCGAGGCGCCGGCGATCAGGAAGAAGGGGCGGCCATCGGCTTCCGGAGCCGCCGCGGTCCACAGCTCGCGATCGATTTTTGCGATGTCGCGGCTGCGGCCGGCGGTCACCAGCTCGATGACGCGGTTGTCGAACGCTTTGCCGGGCGGGAAATAATCCTCGCGCGCGCGCTCGTCGCGCAGGTCGAGGCGATGGCAGAGGTTGCCGGGAGCGACGAGCACGGCGCGCCGGCCGCTCTCCTCGACGGCCTTGCGAATGGCCCGTCCCCAGCGCACGCATTCCTCGAACGGGCGCTGCGAGATCGAGATCGGGACGGTCGGCAGGCGCACCCCCATCACCTTCAAGGGGCAGAAGGCGCCATGGTCCATGCCATAGCTCTTGGCGCGCACGGGTAAACCCTCGGCCTCGCCTGCCGCGATCAGCGCGTTGGCAAGCGCGGGGTCGCCCGGCAGCACATGGGTATAGAAGCGGCGCCCGAAGGGGGCCGGGCGCAGCACGTAATCGTGGAAGGACTCGTGGATGGCGCCCGGGTCCACGAAGAAGGCGCTCTTGGGGAGCCAGTGCGGCGAAGCGACGATGATGGCGTCGGCCTTGAGCTCTTGCTCGATGGTGCGGCCGATCCCTTGCAGCACCTCAACCGCCGCCGCCGTGCTGCCGTCCTCGGCGAGCTCCATCAGATAGGAGCCGTTCGGCACGAAGTAGGATTGCAATAGGGCTCCTCGGGCGCTCACCGCATTCCTCCTTGCGGGCATTTCCCCTATGACCGGGAAACGAGCGCGAGAATGCCCTTTTTCGCGCTTGGCGCCAAGCCGGATCGGGGCGAGGGCGCTCGGCCCCTGGAAGCCGCACGCTCGGCACAAGCTCTCACCGCACGTGACGACGCGGCCCGGCGCTCGCTGCATTAGGCGCAATTTTAGCGATTGATCTGCATCATTTTGTCGACTGCGGCTTTATCCTAGGGGGGAAGATCAAAGCCGATCTTGGCGGCTGCCGCGCGAGGAGCCCCATTTGCCTCCTCCTCGTCGCGCGCACCGGAGCGGTTTTTCGGCTCTCGGGAGCAATTTTAGGACATGGCGGTACCCGCGTCCCCTTATGCAGCCTTCGTGAGCTACGCGCCGCTCGATTGGGCGAAAGCGAAGGAAATCTGCGACATGCTCGAGGACCTCGGCTTGCGCTGCCTGATGGCATCTCGGCACTTGCGCGGCGGTCCAGGCGTCGCCGGAAAATTGAGACGTGATATCGAGCAGTCGCGCGCCTTTGTGCTCGTCGTCTCGAAAGCCACGGAGGATTCGCGGCCGGCGCGCGAGGAGATGTGCGTGGCCCAGCAGCGGCAGATGCCCATCTTCGGCGTTTTCGTCGAGCCGCCTGAGCGGTCGAGCGAGATCGATTTCTTTGTCCCGGAGTCGCGCCGCATCAAAGCATGGTCGGGGCACCTTGCGGATCACGTGCCCCAGCTCGCCGGCTATCTCCGCGGCGCAGGGCGGAATGGGATCAAACGCGCCAAGGTGCGCGAGCTCACCGGCTGGAGCCGCCGCGCGGTGGGCATGCCCGGCATCCTCGCCGCGCTCACGCTTTCGGGGCTCATCCTCTGGGCGCTGAGCCGGCTCTTGGAGGGCGGCCTTCCCTGGTGAGTCGTGCGGGCCGGGCGGCCCGCGCCGTCAATCTCGTCGAATGCTGTTTTCGCTAGAGGGCGCGCGCCGATCGTGCGTCATGTTGCCCACGCCTCATCCTTCGAGACGCGTCGCAAGCGCGACGCTCCTCAGGATGAGGACTTGGAGTTGCGGTTTCACCTCATCCTGAGGAGGCCGCGAAGCGGCCGTCTCGAAGGATGAGGTGAGCTGACCCGCTACCCGCGCGCCGGCCTGAGCGCGCCAATCCCTGCCCCGCAACGCGCGCTCTCGCTCGCTCAGCTCTTAGGCGCCGGCGGCAAGGGTTGAGAGGTGACCGGCGGCGTCGGCGCCGAGCTCAGCGGCGGGAATGCGTCCGGCGGCGGCGGGGGCGGGGGTGCCGCCATGACCCGGGCGCCCGGCAGCTGGTTTCCCTTCGCGTACATGCATTGCATGTAGGCGATGTCGTAGCGCCGCTGGCCCTCCCATCCCGTCGCTTGGGCGGCGCCCACGCCGACCGCGGTGCCGGCGATGGCGCCGGAGGCGGCGCCGATGGCCGCACCCCCGGCACCGCCCACCGCAGCACCCAGCCCGGCGCCGAGCGCGGTGCCGACGATGGCGCTGCCGATGCCCTGGTTGGCCGCCGCCGTCTCCGTGGCACCGCTGCCGCCGATCGCCTGATCGGCAAATTGTCGGCACATCGCCTGATCCTGCGCGAAGACCTCGAGAGGTTTGTTCGGCGCCGGCATCACCGCCACATCCGGCCCGATCGGAGGGTTGACGCAGCCGCCCAAGAGGAGGAGTGCCGCGGCTGCGGCCAACTTCGTTTCAGTGTGCCTCATGACAGACCGTCCTTGAGCCTCCATGGCCTAGGCCATCATACGCGCCGCATGCCTTGGCCCTGCGCTGCCGATCCCGCTTGCGCGAAGGGCCCGGAGCGCGCACGCTTGTCTTCCGCCGCCACGCGATCCGTGCCACGCGCTGGGCAAGCAATCTTGAAAGGTGCCATGACAAGGCTTCCGTTGCTCTACCGGCGCGAGATCTGGGTCGATCTGCTGCTTTATCCGGGGCATACGCTGCCCACCGCTGCGGCACCGGTGGTCGTCGCCGCCGGCCTTGCCGTACACGATCACGTCTTCGCGGCGCTCCCGCTGACGCTTGCCTTCCTCGGCAGCTGGCTCATCCATATAGGCGGCGTGCTGACCGACAATTACGAGCTCCTGCGCGGCCACCCCCACGTCCCGGAGCATCCTGAATTGCTTCACGCCCTTGCGGACGGGACGCTCACGTTTGCCGGCCTCAAGCTGGCCATCGCCGCTTCCATTCTTCTCGGCGTTCTCCCCGGACCCTACCTTTTCTCCATCGGCGGCCTCCCGGTGCTGCTCATCGGGATCGTCGGTATCGCCGCAAGCCTGGCCTATGCGGGGGGACCTGTTCCCTACGCCAGGCTCGGCCTGGCCGACCCGATCTTCTTCGTCATGTTCGGCGTGGTTGCCGTCGCGGGGACCTATTACATTCAGGCCGCATCCCTCCACGCCTCGCCCGCGATCTGGCGCATGGCAGCACCCGCGCTCCCGCCGAGCGCCCTCGTGCTCGGCCTGCCGGTCGGTGCCTTGGTGACGAACGTGATGATCATCGACGACATCCGCGACCGGGACTTCGACCGCGTGAAGGGCTGGCGCACGGGAGCGGTTCGCTTCGGCATCGGCTGGAGCCGCGCCGAGTATCTGACGCTCTCGCTCTTCGCCTACCTGGCGCCCTTGTGGTTTTGGCTGGGCCTGGGCTTGCGGGCGGCGGTGCTCCTGCCCTTGCTCACCCTTCCTCTGGCTTGCATCATCGGCCGCGCGGTGTGCACGCTTGCGGAGCCCAAGGCGCTGCGGCCGATGACGCCAAGGGCGTCCCGCCTCGCGCTCCTCTATGCGATGCTCCTGGCGCTCGGCGTGGCCTTCTCGGCGAGCTGAGGGGCTCTACTACTCGAGAATCGAACGCCGGGCCATGCCTCGCCCCTTTTGTGCACGGCGCCTGGTCATCTTTCGTCCTCGTCATTTGGGCTTGCCGACCCTTATCACTTACTGATATGAGTCGGATATGCCTGATGGCGACGAAACTCTTGCCTACCTGCTTGAGCTCGACGGCGAGGAGATCATTTATGACGGCGGATTTGTAGCACGCTTCAAGGTCAGGAAGATCGCGGCGACAGCGGAGAAGCCTCACGGCATTTCCTATTCGCTGACCTTCCACGCTGCGGACGGGCGGCGGTTGATGGGCTACGACAATGCTCACGGAGTTTCCCACCGCGGAGGCAGGTTTGTTAGAGAGCAAGTCGAATTCGATCACTGGCACCGTAATGAGACCGATGAAGGGCGCCATTACCGGTTCGTGAGTGCCGAGAAGCTGATCGCCGATTTCTTCGATGAAATCGCGCGCATCTTGAAGGAGCAAGCCCATGGCTGAGAAGACCAAGGTTGGAATTGCGACCCATGGCGAGCTTCGCGAACGCGCGTTGCAGATCGCGCGCGGCGAGCGCCGTCGTCGACCGGGCGAGCCCAAGATTTGGTTCACGTCGCTGGAGTCGCTTGCGAAGCTCCTGTCGGAGCCAAATCGAAAGCTGCTGCGCATCATTGACGAGCGCCGCCCGTCGTCCCTCGCAGAGCTTGAGGTGTTGACTGGTAGGAAGGCGAGCAATTTATCGCGTACGCTCAAGGCCATGAGCCGGTGCGGTCTAGTCAGGCTCGTTCCTGGCAAGCGCGGCTCCGTGGCACCCAAGGTGCTGGTGCGCGAAGTTCAGATGGACCTCTCTATTGTGGGATAGCTCGTCTAGAAACTCGGCATATGGCCGATGCGAAGAGTACGGCGCCGCTGCTCATGCCGCTCGTTGGTCTGGCGGGCGCGCTCTTGCCCCTTAACCGGCGAATGATCACGACGCCTCGGGACGAGTTGTGGCAGGCCGAGTAGGAGACACGGCAGTTTCTCGCCGGCCTGATTGAGTTCGCGGACGTTTGGGATTGCTACCCGGCGGCGTGCCGGCGGCGATCGGGCACATCGAAGCAAAACGCCGGCCTAGTCGAATCGAGATAACCGACGCCGATCAGCTCGTACAGCTTCGTGCGGCTTGAGCCGCTGGCTTCGCACGGTTCGGCGATGGTGCAGGTGAGGCGTTGGGCGAAGGGGATCGTTGCCGTATCTATAAGTGCCGTGAAGGGGCGGAGCCTGCGGCACATGCCCTGCGGCCTTACCACGCCGCCGACCGTGACGCATCTTACGAACCTCTGTAACCCGGATTCTAGAGCAAATCCCGAAAGCATGGAATCACCCCCTCACCCAGCTTCGGCTAAGCTCGGCTTCGCCTCGCTAAGCCTACGCAACCCTCTCCCCCGCGTCGGGGGAGAGGGTAGGGTGAGGGGGATGCTTCTATTACATCGGGAATGGCTCTAGCTCCTGCCGGCCGCCCGCTTCGGCGCCGGCTTCGCCGCCGCGGTGACGAGCGAGGGCTGCCGCGCCAGCTCCTCCACGCCTGCGAGAAGGGCGTCCACGTCCGCATCGTCGCTGTAGGGGCCGAGGCTGGCGCGCGCCACGCCGGGGACGCCGAACGCCGCCACGAGCGGCTGGGCGCAATGATAGCCCGAGCGCATCGCCACGCCGTGACGGAGATCGAGGACGCGGCAGACCTCGGCGGCGGCAATGCCGGCCAGATCGAAGGACACCACCCCGCGCCGGTC
>Ga0187784_10002604_pt1 | contig 14482 bp, 10 predicted proteins | sample 1015_SJ02_MP15_2_FD_132964 | JGI IMG/M metagenome (GOLD analysis project Ga0187784, IMG submission 132964) | Tropical peat soil microbial communities from peatlands in Department of Meta, Colombia - 1015_SJ02_MP15_20_MG | ecosystem: Environmental > Terrestrial > Soil > Wetlands > Peat | place...
GCTTCGACACTTTCATCGTTCAAGCCGAGATTGAGGATGGTGTCCATCATTCCGGGCATGGAAAACTTGGCGCCGGAACGCACGCTGACCAGCAGAGGATTGTCCCCTTTGCCGAGTTTCTGGCGTTGGAGCTGTTCCAGACGCTTGAGCGCATCTTCCACTTGCCGATCGACTTCGCTCGAGACCTGATTGCGCCGCATGTATTCCCGGCAGGCCTCGGTCTGGATGGTGAAGCCGGGCGGGACCGGCAATCCGGCGTTGGTCATCTCTGCAATGCCAGCGCCCTTGCCGCCGAGTTCGTCCTTCATTTTGCCGTTGCCATCGGCTTTGCCATCGCCGAAGAAGTAGACATACTTGGTGGATTGCGGTTTCACTTCAGCAATTTCGTTTTCAGCAAGAGTTGTAGTTGCCATAAGTATTAGTCCTTTTATCTAGATTTCACGGTAAGAGCGCCACCCTCCCGTGGCGCCCATCACTTCAAAATTGGTTTGCCCTCGGTCACGATTTCAGAAAAATCTGCGATCGTGGAGAATTGCTTTAATAAGCTTTGCAACAGTGCCAGACGATTAGCGCGAATTCGATCGTCATCAACCATCACCATCACTTTGTCAAAGAAACGATCAACTATCGGCCGGAGCTTGGAAATTTCTATCAGGGCTTGCTCATAGTTTCGCTCCCCGCGCAACGCTTCGACCTTCCTGGAGGTGTGCGGAATCTCAGATGCCAGTTCGCGCTCGGCGCCTTCTTCAAGCAAGGCTGGATTGATCGCCTCCCTCACTTGTTTGCCGGTCTCGGCAGCCTGGCGCAGGATGTTTTTCATGCGCTTGAAAGCGATGGAAATGGATTCGAAATCTGCCGACGGCCGCACCTTGGAAACCGCTTCGGCTCGCGCGACTGCATCGACGACATCGCCGGCATCGGCTGCGAGCACCGCATTTACTACATCGTATTTAAAGCCAAGCGTGTCACGCAGGTAGAATTCCGCGCGTTCTCGGAAGAACACCCGGACGTTAGTAGCATAATCGATCTCCGCCGGGAACTTCCGCCCCGCGGCCGAGCCGGCATAAGTCTGACGCGCATCTTTCGAGAGTTGTGAAAGCGCGAGCGGCAGCTTGTATTCAACAACGGTCTTCACGATTCCATTGGCCTGTCGCCGAAGTGCAAACGGGTCCTTCGATCCCGTAGGCTGCAATCCGAGCGCAAACATACCAGCGATCGTGTCTGCCTTGTCCGCGATGGACAGCACGGCTCCTTCGACTGTTCCCGGAACTGAGTCTTCCATCGACTCCGGCTTGTACTGATCGTAAATAGCCTGCGCGATAAGCTGGCGCGTCCCGTCCGGCAAGTCGCTGTCGAGTTCCTGAACCCGGGCATAGAGGCCACCAACGATTCCCTGCAATTCGGTGAACTCCTTTACCAGTTCGGTAGTGAGATCGGTTTTTGCCAGATGGGCGGCTTTATGCACGATGCCCGGGCGAATCGCCACTCCACCTTGGCGGACGATTTCGGAAATCCAGCTGCAAAGGCGCTGCACCCGGACGGTCTTGTCGTAGTAGCTGCCCAGATCCTTCTGAAAGGTTACATGCTTGAGCCACTGGACCCGTTCGCGCAAGGGATGTTTCTGGTCGGTTTGCCAGAAAAATCGCGCATCGTTAAAGCGGGCGCGCAGCACGCGTTCGTGACCATGGCGGATGATGCCCTGCGGATCACCGTCAGTATTCAGCACTGCCAAAAAATGTGGCAGTAGCTTGCCGCTGGCATCCTCGACCGCAAAATATTTCTGATGGTCACGCATGACCGTGACCAGAACCTCTTCGGGCAGCTCCATAAATTCGCGATCGAAGCTGCCGAGAATCGCCGAGGGCCACTCGGTCAGGTTGATGACGGTGTCCAGGAGATTCTTGTCTTCCCGCCAGCGTGCGCCCGGAATGGTGCGGGTGGAAGCATCGAGCGCCTTGCGAATCTGCTGCTCCCGAGCGCCGCGACCAAGCACCTTGGCCTCACGCAACGCGCTCACATATGGTTCGCCAGCTTCTGGAATCCGTACGGGTCTATTGGCTAGGAGAGGATGGCCGCGTGATTCGTTTCCCGCTTGAATGCCGTCGAACTCCAAAGGAATCACTTCGCCGTCAAGCATTGCCACCAGCCAGCGAACAGGACGGACGAACGTCTGCCTCTTGTCTCGCCAGTACATAGTTTTAGGCCAATAGATTCCTCCCAACTCCGAGGCAAGGCTTTCAACCAATATGTCGGAGGCAGAGCGCCCTCCCTTCTCGGCCTCGGCAAAGACGTATCGGCCAGTCTCTATATCTTTGATCTGGAGACTTTCAAGCGCGACTCCCTCCCGTTGCGCGAATGCCTCCGCGGCTTTCGTAGGCTTCCCACCTTTGAACGCGACCTTCTCGGATGGGCCACGAACCAGGCTTCTTACTTTAGGTTGCCGATCAGCCGTCGCAATCATCACGGCCAAGCGACGGGGAGAGGAAAGTGTTCGCGGTTCCGCTTCCGAAAGGGAGTGTCGCTTGAGCAGATCGCCAACGCGGCTGGCAAGCTCCGCCTCTGCCGCGTCAATCATGCGGGCAGGGATTTCTTCGCAGCCGATTTCGAGCAGGAAGTCAGGCATTCAGCAAGCCTTTATTTTCGCAGAAATTGGGCGCATGTGCTTGTGAGGCAGGTCACAAAGCGTATCGCCCGTGCCGTTCTGGGCGACATGGGCACGCTTCACGATTACGTGAGCGCTAATGCGGAAATCCTTTCGAAGCGCGGCCGCTTGAGTAAGCCAAAGCAACGACCCACTCAGGATGACAACTCCAGGTGCAACTTCTTCGGTTTAGCCCCCTTCTGGGACACCGACTGCTCTTGCGTTTGCGCTTCGGCAACTGACGAATCGCCGCGTTGTTGGTCGATGTAGGCTTTCGCAATGCCGACGGCCAATGCACGCACTCGCGCAATTACGCCTACGCGTTCGGTGACGGAAATCGCTCCGCGCGCGTCGAGAATATTAAAGAGGTGTGAACATTTCAGGCACAGATCGTAAGCCGGGAGTAGTGGGAACCTCTTCTTGTCTCGATCCTGGCCATCATCCGAGTTGTCGTCTTTAGCAAGCGCAGCATACTTGTCGAGCAAAGATCTACACTCGGCTTCATACAATTCGAAGTGCCTCCAAGTCTTGTCAACGTCGGCCGCTTCGAAGTTGTACACAGAAAACTGCACTTCTTCCGCCAGCCGAACATCTCGATAGGTGGTGACGTGGCCGGTCTCTTGATCGCGGGCCCACACAATGTCATAAACCGAATCTTTATCTTGCAAGAACGCCGCAATTCGCTCCAGGCCGTAGGTCAGCTCGGCAGAAATGGGATCCAGATCCAGTCCGCCGCATTGCTGGAAATAGGTGAACTGCGTGATTTCCAAGCCGTCGAGCATTACCTGCCAGCCAACACCCCAGGCGCTCAACGTGGGTGCTTCCCAGTTGTCTTCCTCAAACTTTATGTCGTGCTGGCGCAGGTCGATCCCAATGGCGCCGAGCGACTGCAAATAAAGCTCTTGAACATTTTCCGGCGGAGGTTTCAGGATTACCTGCAATTGAGTGTGTTTATAGAGCCGGTTGGGATTCTCGCCATAGCGCCCGTCGGCGGGGCGTCGCGACGGCTGTATGTAGGCAACTTTATAGGGCCGGGGACCGAGCACCCGCAGGAATGTCTCAGGAGCCATTGTGCCAGCGCCGACCTCCACGTCGTAAGCCTGTTGCAGGACGCATCCGCGCTCCGCCCAGAACGCTTGCAACCGAAGCACAAGCTCTTGGAAAGTGGGCGGGTTGGGATTGGTCGAGGTCATGAGCAATCAAAAAGCATTTAGCAGTTAGCACTTAGCATTGAGGCCCGCATACCGCACCATGGTTGGCCCGCCAAATGCTAAGTGCCAAATGCCAAGTGCCAAATGCCAAGTGCCAAATGCCAAGTGCCAAGCGCTACTCGCTAGGCGCTGATTTTCTCCAGCATCCCTGCGGTTACGAGATTCTTTTCAATATGCCTCTGCAAGGTTTGAAGCAAGAATTTACGAAGATCGGCGGTCTGGGTTTTGGAATATGAAGCTGTGCCGAACTTTTCCACCGGCATGCGAAACATCTGGTCAGCCAGTGCGCGCGAATCTGCCGAAATCTCCGACGAAGCCAGCCGCTTGTCATCAACGCACATGAGCCCATCCGACAGGGCGTGAAAAAATGCCCGGTTTCCGTTCAAAGGCCGGCCACAGACGATGCACTGTGACAGTTCTGGCAGATAGCCCATCAATCGCGTCATCCACAGCTCAAAATAGGTGATGGGGAGCCACACATCCGGGCCGCGCATGGCGGCTAAAACCGAAAGCGCCAGCCGGAACACATCATCATTAGGCTCGCGATCGGGCAGCAACTCGTCCAACAACTCTGCAACGTGGCCCAGAGCGATAGCTCGAGGGTACGTGATCTCGGATGCCAGCGGCGAGTCCAGAACCTCGCATGCGTCTAAGCGCGCCAACTCCCGCCGTTCGCGATCTTCATAATAGGCGCGAACGTAGGTGAGCGGCTCCAGCGCCCCTCCAAATCGGCGTTTCGACCGCTTGGCCGAGCGGGCTACCCCGTGCACCTTTCCTTCCGCGCGAGTGAACAATGTAACCAGCAGATCGGCCTCTCGCAAAGGGTAGGTCCGGAGGACAATTGCTTCCGACTCCTTCAGCGCCATGGAAGCCCGTCAGCGTGCGCTCGCAACGACGCAACACGCTCCGCAGCAGCGACCCACAACAGATTACCGATTGTAACCGCACGACATAAAAGAGGAAAGCCAGGGTGCAACTTTGTTCGCGTCGCATCATCTCAGTGAATACGGCTCAAACGTGAACTGCTCAGGCCTGGGTCCGCGCGCTGGTTGCCGCAGAACTTGATAAACTGCCTGAGTGGGGTTCTAATTGCTGCTTGCAGCATTCTGGTGGTGAGGCTCTGATCTGCCGGTTGGAAGGAGCGTAACTATGGCTGTGAGTGAACAGACGTTGACAAGCAAGCAACTGGAGACTCTGAGCATCAACACCATCCGCACCCTCGCCATCGATGCGGTGCAGCAGGCCAACTCCGGACACCCCGGCGCCCCGATGGCTTTAGCCCCGGTGGCGTATTGTTTGTGGCAGCAGTTTCTGCGCTTTGATCCCGAGGATCCCACGTGGCCCAATCGTGATCGTTTTGTCCTCTCCAATGGCCACGCATCAATGCTGCTCTACGCAATGTTGTATCTGACTGGCGTTCGCGGTACCAATCCCGAGTACGAATCAAGGGGTGAGTATGCCGTCACCTTGGACGACATTAAGAGGTTCCGGCAACTTGACAGCAAGACTCCGGGGCACCCGGAATATCGCCTGACCGCAGGCGTGGAGACTACCACGGGTCCGCTGGGCCAGGGAATTGGAAACAGCGTCGGAATGGCCATCGCCGGGAAATGGCTCGCGGCACACTTCAACCGGCCCGGTTTTGAAATCTTCGATTACAGCGTATACACCTTCTGCGGCGACGGCGACTTGATGGAAGGCGTGGGCAGCGAAGCCGCTTCGCTGGCTGGCCACTTGCGGCTTTCCAATCTTTGCTGGATATACGACAACAATCGGATCACTCTGGATGGTCCCGCGGATGCCTCTTTCACCGAGGATGTCGGCGAACGATTCTCCGCCTACGGCTGGAACGTTCTGCATGTGGCGGATGCAAATGACCTGAACGCTTTAGCCGACGCATACGGCACTTTTCAAAAAGGCTCGGATGAGCCGACTCTCATCATTGTTAACAGTCACATCGGCTACGGTTCTCCGCATAAGCACGATACCAATGAGGCGCACGGCGAACCGTTGGGCGAAGAGGAAGTCCGCCTTACTAAGAGGGCATACGGCTGGCCCGAAGATGCGAAGTTTCTGGTACCGGATGGCGTCCTGGAACATTTCCAGCAAGGGATCGGCAGGCGTGGTCGCGCGTGGCGGGAGAAATGGACAACTCTGTTTACCGAATATGTTAAGAAATATCCCGAGCTCGCCGAGCAGATCAATCAGATGCAGCGGCGTGAACTTCCCGCGGGCTGGGACAAGGGCCTGCCCTCTTTTCCAACCGATGCGAAGGGAGTGGCGACCCGGGACAGTTCGGGAAAGGTGCTGAACGCAATCGCGCAAAATGTACCGTGGATGATGGGCGGTTCGGCGGATTTAGCCACTTCCGACAGAACACGCCTCAAATTTGAAGGTGCTGGTGACTTTCAGGCCGGGAGCTACAGCGGGCGCAATCTTCATTTTGGTGTGCGCGAACACGCCATGGGCGCAGCGGTCAATGGCATGGTGCTTTGCAAGATACGGTCATACGGCGGGACATTTTTCAATTTCAATGATTATATGAAACCGTCGGTCCGCCTGGCTGCGCTGATGGAAATTCCATCCATTTTCATTTACACGCATGATTCCATCGGGTTAGGAGAGGACGGTCCGACTCACCAGCCAATTGAGCAATTGGCTCAGTTGCGGGCAGTGCCTGAACTGATGCTGTTCCGCCCCGGCGACGCAAATGAAGTGATCGAGGCCTGGAAAATAATCATGCAACTGAAGCATAAGCCAGCGGTTTTGGTATTGACGCGCCAGCCAGTGCCTACGCTTGACCGGTCAAAATATGCTTCGGCTTCCGGTGTGGAAAAGGGGGCGTATATTTTGGCAGATGCTCCGGGGGGGAATCCGGAAGTGATCCTGATGGGAACCGGCAGCGAAGTGTCGCTTTGCGTGACGGCGTATGAACAACTCGCGGCAGAAGGACTGAAAGCGCGCGTGGTGAGCATGCCGTGCTGGGCTCTATTTGAACAGCAAAGCGAGGATTACAGGAAGCAGGTTCTGCCACCATCGGTAAAGGCACGAGTATCGGTGGAAGCGGCATCCACCCTGGGGTGGGACCGTTATGTCGGCCCTGCCGGTAAGATCATCGGTATGCATCGCTTTGGCGCATCGGCGCCGATTAAAGACTTGCTGAAAAAGTTCGGATTCACGGTAGAGAAAGTGGTAGAAGCAGCGCGAGCGGCAATCGGGCAATCCAAGTAAGATAACGCCTGGAAAATTCGTAACGTCGAGGTTCATCTATGCAGCAAACAGGAATTCTGGAATCGGCAAAAGCCACCAATCCTTTGAAAGAACTCTTGAAGTTCGGTCAGTCAGTTTGGTTCGACTATATTCGTAGAGACCTGATCGCGACCGGAGAACTGAAACGTCTCATTGACGAAGATGGTTTGCGTGGGATGACCTCGAACCCGGCCATCTTTGAGAAAGCCATCGTCGATAGCCAGTACTACCGGGATGCGCTGAAAGAGCTGGATCGCAGGACCGACCTCGATGCCAACGGCCGTTATGAAGTGCTGGCGATTCGTGACATTCAGGACGCGGCCGACACGTTACGGCCTGTGTACCAGAGCACCAAACGGCGCGATGGATACGTCAGCCTCGAGGTGTCTCCTTTTCTGGCACGCGATACGCAAAGAACCCTCCACGAGGCCCGCCGTTTGTGGAAGGCAGTCGGGCGGGAAAACATCATGATCAAAGTTCCTGGGACGCCCGAAGGAATTCCGGCGTTTCAGCAGCTAATCAGCGAGGGAATCAACGTTAACGTGACATTGCTCTTCTCGCAGGAAGTTTACGAAGAAGTTGCTGATGCCTACATCGCTGGCGTAGAACAACTGGCGGCGAAAGGCGGGGACGTCAGCAGAATCGCGAGCGTCGCCAGCTTCTTCATCAGTCGCATCGATAGCCTCGTGGATTCGATCATTGAGCAGAAGCTGAAAACTGCCAAAGATGAGCAGCAGAAGTCGGAGCTGCACGGCCTTATGGGCAAGATTGCGATTGCGAATGGCAAGGAGACCTATCAGCGATATCTGCGCATCTTCGGCGCCGACCGCTGGAAGAAGCTCGCGGGCAAGGGGGCACAGACGCAACGCGTTCTGTGGGCCAGCACCAGCACCAAGAATCCAAAATATAGCGACGTAATGTACGTTGAGGAATTGATCGGTCCTGACACCGTTAATACGATGCCCCCGGTTACGTTCGATGCCTATCGCGATCACGGCCATCCGCGGGCAAGTTTGACGGAGGACGTTGAATCGGCCAACCGTGATATGGAGAAATTGGCAGCAGTGGGCATTTCCATCCGGGAAGTTACTGACAAGTTGACCGAAGATGGAGTGCGCCTGTTCGCGGAGGCTTTCGAAAAGCTTCTCAAAGCCGTGGAACGAACCTCGAACGCTCAGTGAGGTGAGTCGTGAGCCAGCTAAGCTACAAAATCCCATACGATCCGGGATCGGCATCTCTCCCCAAGTACAATCTGCCGGAACCGCTTGCCTCGGCGACTAAGAAGGCAGTTGAGGATTGGGGGACGGGGAAAATCCAGCGTCTTTGGAAGCGCGACGCTTCGCTATGGACGGGAGCTGACGAGGCCAGTTGGCTGGGTTGGCTCGACATCGTTGAGGAACAAATTTCCGATGTCGATCAACTGCGCCGCCTAGCCGGGGAGGCAAAGAGTTTTTCCGATGTACTGCTGCTGGGCATGGGCGGCTCCAGCCTCTGCCCGGAGGTGCTCGACAAGACCTTCTGCAGAATTTCAGGGTTTCCTCAACTTAACGTCCTCGATTCCACCGATCCTGCACAAATCAGAAGTTTTGAGAGCAAGGTGAATCTCTCAAGAACGCTGTTTGTGGTCTCCAGCAAATCCGGCACAACACTGGAGCCCAACATTTTCAAGCAATACTTCTTTGAACGAGCCACGCAAACTGTGGGAGCGGAGCAAGCCGGCAGCCGTTTCATCGCCATCACCGATCCGGGGTCGAAGTTGGAGCAAGTGGCGAAGAACGACCGCTTCCGCCACATCTTTCACGGTGTCCCGAGTATTGGGGGACGCTACTCGGCGCTTTCGAATTTCGGCATGGTACCGGCCGCCCTGATGGGCTTGGACGTGGGCAAGTTTCTCGACCGCACAAAAAGAATGGTTGATTTCTGCCAGACCGAGGCCGTGGAAGAAAATCCCGGCGTGATGCTTGGCATCATTCTTGGCACCGCAGCCAGACATGGACGCGACAAGGTCACAATCGTGGCCTCACCAGCTATATCCGATTTGGGAGCCTGGTTAGAGCAGTTGCTCGCTGAGTCTACAGGCAAGCAAGGCAAAGGTATCATTCCGGTAGACCTCGAAAAGTTAGGGGCGCCTCAGGTGTATGGCAATGACCGCCTTTTCGCATACGTGCGCCTGGATACCGCTCCCGACCGTGAACAAGATGCAGATGTCGCAGCACTCGAAGCTGCAGGCCATGCCGTGGTACGCATATCGATGGCCGATACCTACGATCTCGGCCAGCAATTCTTCCAATGGGAAATCGCGACTGCGGTAGCCGGCTCGATCATTGGGATTAATGCTTTCAACCAACCGGATGTGGAGGCCAGCAAAATCGCGACGCGTGCGCTGACCGCTGAGTACGAGAAGAGCGGATCGCTTCCCGCGGAAGCGCCATTCTTCGAAGCGGGCGGGATCAAGCTCTTTACGGATGCCAGGAATGCCGACGCTCTCGGACATGCCGGCGAAAGGTCAGTGGCAGGCTATCTGCGTGCTCACTTGAACCGGCTCGGCAACGGCGATTATTTTGCCCTGCTGGCCTACATTCAAATGAACGATGAGCACGAAGCTTTGTTGCAAACGGCGCGGCATGCCGTTCGGGACCGGAAGCGGGTTGCTACTTGCCTGGGATTCGGTCCGCGGTTCCTGCACTCCACTGGTCAGGCCTATAAAGGTGGCCCGAACTCAGGCGTGTTCTTGCAAATCACCTGTGATGATGCAGTGGACCTGCCGGTGCCGGAACAGAAGTACACATTCGGGGTGGTCAAAGCGGCCCAAGCGCGCGGTGACTTTCAGGTTCTGGCGGACCGCGGACGAAGAGCGCTGCGGGTGCACTTGGGCAAGGATGTGCGCTCGGGTCTATTGACGCTGCAAGACGCATTCAAGTTCTGAGATGGGGACCGGTTTCCTTCGCAAGACCGAGGGTGACGTATCTTCAAACACGAGGAGTAATCATGAAATTGGGAATGGTCGGCCTGGGCCGAATGGGCGCCAACATGGCGCGCCGCCTGATGCGCGGTGGGCATGAAGTCGTAGTCACCGACCTCAGTACGGATAACGTTAAGCGGCTTGCCGCGGAAGGGGCAATTGCATCAAGCTCGCTGGATGATTTTGTCGCCAAGTTAGGAAAACCGCGCGTGGCCTGGCTGATGGTTCCGGCGGGTGGACCGACTGAACAAACTGCGCTGGCAATTGCGCAGAAGATGCAGGAGGGAGACGTCCTGATCGATGGCGGCAATTCTTATTTCAAAGACGACATCCGGCGTTCCCAGCACTTCAAAGACAAGGGAATTCATTATGTGGATGTAGGCACCAGCGGCGGGGTTTGGGGATTGGAGCGCGGCTATTGCATGATGATCGGCGGTCCGAAAGACATCGTTCAATACCTCGACCCAATCTTTAAAACGCTGGCGCCGGGGCGGGGAAATATTCCGCGCACCCCTGGCCGCGAGAAGTTACCGGGAACGGCGGAAGAGGGTTACATCTATTGCGGCCCATCGGGGGCTGGGCATTTTGTGAAGATGGTGCACAACGGAATTGAGTACGGCATGATGCAAGCCTATGCCGAAGGCTTCGATATCTTTCGCAATGCCAATAGCAAGGAACTTCCCGAGGCGCAGCGCTACGATTTGAACCTGGCGGATATCGCCGAAGTTTGGCGGCGGGGAAGCGTGGTGAGTTCATGGCTTCTGGACTTGACCGCAATGGCCTTGGCAGAAAATCCGACCCTCTCCGAATACACCGGGTACGTGCAGGATTCGGGTGAAGGGCGATGGACGATCGAGGCAGCAATCGCCGAAGCGGTGCCGGTGGATGTGCTTTCCACCGCGCTGTTTACCCGCTTCCGCTCGCGCCAGGAGCATACCTTCGCGGAGAAGGTTCTTTCTGCCATGCGTCAGAAATTCGGTGGGCACGTAGAGCCAACTGCCAGCAAGAAGACAGCCTGATATTTTTCTTTGTGTCCTTCGTGGCAAGAAACTAATACGACCGAGGGCCCCTAACGCACACGAACGAAACTCGAGGACAGCGATGCTCGATACAGCAGCTATTCCAATGACGCAGCAACAACGAATGGGCAGGCCGGGTGATCCCTGCGTGATGGTGATCTTTGGTGCGGCCGGCGACCTCACGCGACGAAAGCTTGTTCCCGCGCTTTACAACCTGGCAAAGCAGCAGTTGTTGTCGCGCGAGTTCGCAGTTGTGGGTTTCTCCCACGGCTCCATGTCCACTGAAGATTTCCGTAACTGGGTCACCAACGATATCAAGCATTATGCCGGCAACGATGCAGATCTGGACGTCATCGAGTGGTTCCTGCGCCGGGTGTATTACGTCCCCGGAGAGTTTGACGACGAGAATGTCTACTCACAGCTAAAAGATCTTCTTGGCAAGATCGAGAAAGACCATTCCACTCACGGGAATTGTCTGTTTTACCTGGCAACCGCCCCACGATTTTTCGGCCCCATCGTCGAGCAACTGGCAGCGGCCGGCCTCATGCAGGACAGTCAGTACTGGCGCCGGGTCATTATCGAAAAACCGTTTGGCCACGACCTGGATTCAGCCAAAGCGCTCAATCAGCAGTTGCTGAAAGTGGCCAGTGAAAAGCAGATTTACCGGATCGATCACTACCTCGGCAAAGAAACCGTGCAGAATATCCTGGCGTTTCGTTTCGCCAACGGAATCTTCGAGCCCATCTGGAACCGCCGCTACATCGATCACGTTCAGATCTCTGTGGCCGAGACCGTCGGAGTGGACCAGCGAGGCAGCTACTACGATCAGGCCGGTGCGCTCCGCGACATGGTTCCCAATCACATTATGCAACTCATCAGCCTTACCTCGATGGAGCCGCCGGTCTCCTTCCAGGCCGATGCCGTGCGCGATGAACAGGCCAAGATTCTGCACGCCATCCAGCCGCTGAGCGGGGAAGAGGTACTGAGCCGGACGGTACGCGGACAATATGGACCGGGTGTTCTCGACGGGCAGCGTGTCCCAGGCTATCGCGAGGAAGAAGATGTTCCCCGTGATTCGAGGACGGAAACTTTCGTCGCCATGAAGCTGGCCATCGATAACTGGCGATGGGCGGACGTTCCCTTCTATCTTCGCACCGGAAAGCGATTGGCGGCGCAGAATACCCATATTGTGATTCAATTCCGGCGAGCGCCATTTGTTTTGTTCCGCGACACGCCGGTCGAAAACCTGATGCCCAACCAATTGGTGCTGCACATTCAGCCGGAGGAAGGAATCTCCTTGCAATTTGCCGCCAAGGTGCCGGGCCCGATCATGAGCCTGGGTGCGGTGGACATGAATTTCGAATACGCCGATTACTTCGGAAGCCAGCCCAGCACGGGCTATGAACGTCTGTTGCACGATTGCATGATCGGGGACGCAACTCTGTTTCAGCGCGCCGACATGGTCGAAGCAGGATGGTGTGTCGTGAGCCCGATGCTCGATGTCTGGAAGGCCCTGCCGCCGCGCAGTTTTCCGAACTACGCCGCCGGCACATGGGGACCGAAGGAATCGGATGAGTTGCTGGAGCGGGACGGGCGTCGCTGGAGAAACTTCGAAAAATGATCCTGGCCGGCGACATCGGCGGAACCCACACCCGCCTGGCGTTCTTCGATGTCTCGAACGGCCAATTGCAGCCCGCTGCCCTATCGGTCTTTTCTAGTCGCGAGTATCAGGGACTGGATGAGATTGCGACCGCCTTCGTCGCCGATTCCAAACTTCATCCCGATGCCGCCTGCTTTGGAGTGGCAGGCCCGGTTCGGGATGGCCGCGTAGAAACTCCTAACCTTCCCTGGATTGTCGAGTCAAAGCGCCTGGCCGAAGAACTGAAGCTCAAAAAAATCGCACTCATCAACGATCTCGAGGCTAACGCCTGGGGCATTGCGACGTTAAGCTCAAATGACTTGGTATTGCTTAATCCCATGACCGCGGAAGCGGCCGGCAACCAGGCTGTAATTTCGGCAGGAACCGGACTGGGCGAGGCAGGCTTGTATTGGGACGGGAAGCAGCATCACATCTTTGCCAGCGAAGGCGGTCATGCAGACTTTGCTCCGCGCACCGAACTGGAAATCGAGCTGTTGCGCTATCTTGCCGCCCGCTATGGTCACGTCAGTTTCGAGCGAGTCGTTTCCGGGCCGGGCCTGGTAAACATCTTCTATTTTCTCCGCGATACCCACCGCGGAGAAGAACCGGAATGGCTTGCCGAGGAAATCCTGCACGGTGATCCGGCGGCGGCGATTACCCGCGCCGCGCTGGAGGGCAAATCTCCGCTTGGCGAACAGGCGCTCGACATCTTCATTTCGCTTTACGCGGCTGAAGCGGGAAATCTTGCCCTGAAGGTGATGGCCACTGGCGGAGTGTTCCTCGGCGGTGGCATCGCTCCCAAGTTGCTCTCCCGGATAGTCGGCCCCCTGTTCATGCAATCTTTTATCGGGAAAGGAAGAATGCAACCGTTGCTCGAAGGCATCCCAGTAAAAGTAATCATTAATGACAAAACAGCGTTGCTGGGCGCTGCGCGTTGTGCGCTGGCAGCAGAGGATTAGCCGCATGTCTTGTGAATCTGAGCTGAAGGTTCTGGAAAGTCCCGGCGCTTTATTTCAGGCGGCGGCCACGCAGTTCGCTTCTCTCGCGTCAGAGGCAATACAGACCCGAGGTCGCTTTTGTGTGGCGCTTTCCGGAGGCTCCACTCCCCGCAGCCTTTATTCGCTGCTGGCTCGCGAATTCCGGCAAACGATTCCCTGGCAGAAGGTTTATTTCTTCTTCGGCGACGAACGGCACGTGCCACCAGATGATCCAGAGAGCAACTATCGCATGGCGAACGAAGCGCTGTTATCCAAGGTGTCGTTGCCGGCGGAAAATGTCTTCCGCATTCGTGCCGAGCTGGATGCAGAAAAAGCAGCGCTCGACTATGAACAGGCGCTGCGCACATTCTTCAAGCTTCAACCGAACGAATTTCCCCGGTTTGATCTGGTGCTTTTGGGTATTGGCCCTGACGGTCATACTGCATCCCTTTTCCCCAGCACTGCAGCTCTGAACGACACCCATCGAATGGTCGTCGCTAATTGGGTGGAGAAGTTCAAAACCTACCGCATCACGCTGAGCTATCCCGTCCTTAACCATGCCCGCCGCGTGATGTTCCTCGTCAGCGGCAAGGACAAGGCCAGCATCCTTCATGAGATCTTGGAGAATAGGAACGCGGATCTACCGTCTCAAAGAGTGTGCCCGGAAAACGGCAAGTTATTTTGGTTCGTCGATCGCGACGCTGCAGCTTCCTTGTCTCGCTAAACCGGCCGCAAGCTATTCGGCGTTTGAAGCTGCGATTGTGGCAGTCGCTGAATCTTGCAA
>Ga0187784_10002605_pt1 | contig 14479 bp, 10 predicted proteins | sample 1015_SJ02_MP15_2_FD_132964 | JGI IMG/M metagenome (GOLD analysis project Ga0187784, IMG submission 132964) | Tropical peat soil microbial communities from peatlands in Department of Meta, Colombia - 1015_SJ02_MP15_20_MG | ecosystem: Environmental > Terrestrial > Soil > Wetlands > Peat | place...
GGTTCAATGGCGTATTTCTTGGCAATATTAAAGACAGAATTCTGGAGTGTTCGTTCGTCCGTTTCCTTTCGTACGATCGAGATTAAGTCCTCTATCCCGAGCTTCTGGGGGCCGGTAATCTCAATCTTGGTTTCTGGAATTTCTTGGAAATCGTTCGCCCAATTTGTCGCGTAACTAACCTCTTGCTGAATGCTTGGCGTGAGACCCCCCTTGAGGTAGCCATACTCACGAAGCTTAGTTTCGATGTAGTCTGCACGTTTGTCTGATGGTGAAACAGCCACTAGGTAGACGAGCAGGTTGTACGGTACATGCGCGCTCGGCTGAGTAGGGGGTTTCAAAAAGTGGGAGTACTCGTAAAGTCCCTTTAGTTTAGCTGCCTCCTTCTCGTCCATGAGTCTTCTCAAGCCAAAGTATATCTCCTCTAATCGGTTGAGCTCGTTTACGAAGGTTGGTATGTCCTCCACTCCGATGTTCCGTGCGCCCGTTATTCGTTTGAACATGAGAAGCGTCAGAGAGCTTGCGGGTGCGTACCTTAACCACGTCTGCGGAGTTATAACGTCCAAAGCAGATTTTGACTTTGAAATCTTCCTACCTCCCTTGTCCAAGAACAGCTCATAACGTACATGGTACGGAGGTGGATAGCCCAGCACTTCTTCGCAAATGCGGTCATTCACGCGTACGGAATCTGATATGTCCTTACCGTAGGCTTCAAAGTTAATGCCGAGCGCGGCCCATCGTGCGGCGAATTCTCCCTTCCAAGGTAGTTTTCCTCTTCCTTCGCGAATGTCTACCTCACCCTTGTACCCGCAGCCGGAAACCTGTTGTCCTTTGATCTCGTACGTTCCTTCGCATGAATAAGTCAGCCTGTCTGTCTTAGAATCGAATGCGACAGCTCTTGTTGTGTATATCTTTCCACAGGAGTCGCATATTGGAAAATATGGGAGGGCAGTAGTGAACTTCTCCTGTCCCACCTCCTCTTTCACTATCTGGCCGACCCTTTCGGCGGACAAGAGCAGTTTGCGGGCTTGCTCTATTAGAACCCCTTTTCTATAGTCTTCAGTCGCAGAGTGAAAGACGTATTCTATTCCACATCTATCCATCGCGTCCCTGAGCAACGAATTGATGTGAAGGGCGAAGCTTTCATGACAGTTGTAAGGATCTGGTACCAAGGAGACGGGCTGCCCTATGAAGCTTCTAAGTGAATCAGGCATGCCTTCCGGGACTTTCCTCAAGCCATCAAGATCATCGGAATACGCGATAAACTCAGCCTTTCTGCCCTGGACCTCTAAAGCAAGTTTCACGCCATATGCCCTGATGACGTCACCAAGACTACCTATGTGTGGAATACCGGACGCACCCAGTCCACTTTCGGTTCGAAGCAAGTCCGCACGCCGTCCCAGTTTCCCTTCGCGTTCAATTACGCGGCGAGCGACCATATCCAACCAAGTGCCGCGGCCGATTATCTCGACTTTCAAACTCGCCAAATCGCATTCAAGCCTATTGTGCGTGGGCTTAAGATATTCTTTATAGCCCTGTCGCGTAGCCTAGCGAAGCCACAAAGTAACCACAGAGATCGGGACGCTTACATTTGGCTGCGAATCGCGCGAGCAAAGTATCCTACATACTAGGGTGGACGGTCATCGTAGTATTACTGGACCTGCTATTGGTACTTTACGTGGTGTCTCATGGGTTTGAACCTTTAACCAACGGAATCACGGTTGGAGGATTCACCTTACAACTGCAATGGTTACCGTTGGTAGGTGTTGTGATCGTGGCGTTCTCGGTTTGGACCGATGTGTTCACGAGAATTTTCCCGCGGTGGCTTGGACCAGAGACCGACCCGATGGCACGCCTACGATTGATGAGAGTCGTCACGGTATCGCTGACAGTTTTTGTTTGTGTTCTCTATCTCCCATACCTCTTTGGCTCTTACTGGTTTTGGCGTCATTTGAGCCAAGCGAGTCACGTGATCGGTCAGTTGCAGGGGTTCGGAAGTTGGCTGGAAACCCTTGAGATGCCAATCCTCACATTGAATCCGGTCTGGCAATATTCTGTAACACAAATTCTTGCTTGCGCCGCACTTGGTTTTTTCGCTTGGGCTTTGGCGCGCCCCGCGAAACGACCACGAAGGATACGATGACAATTATACTAGAACGTGGCTGCAATTGCTAAAAGCGTCGTTCAAACGCTTTCCCATTACGTTCGAACGTTGACGGTTACCGAATTGGTTGACGAGTGCCCCATCTGCCGAAGGCCGCGAATGTTAGAATCACAATTTTGCTTGCTTCACACGGAAGCGATGAAAAACCTTGAAAGGGAATATGAGAGGTGGTGCAAGGCCTTCGGCGAGAAGATAAGCGAACCTGAATATTTCGAGCGTCTCCTAAATCTGGACGAAACGGGTGCCGCTGTAAAGAGCGTCATTGTCTATGTACGACAAAGACAGCTTGAGGCGGCTTAAGTGGCGACGACACTTATCGTCACTGAGAAGCCCGACGCGGCTCTACATGTCGCGGAGGCGCTGAGCGAGAATGAATCAATGAGGAAAATCGTCGTTGACGGCGTCCCGTTTTTCGAGGTTCAAGCAAGCGAGCGTCGCATCCTCGTGTGCTCCGCGCTAGGACATCTGTATTCGGTGGCAGACACGGAAGAACGCAGTCAAAGCGAATATCCCGTATGGAATTTCACTTGGAAAGCGAAGCATCTAGTTCAGCGTGGCCAAGAACGACAGAAGAAGTGGATTCAAGCGATAATGAAGGTTTCAGGGGAGGCCGATCGGTTCATCGACGCCTGCGATTACGATCTTGAAGGGTCATTAATTGGGTATATGGTTCTCAAGTACGCGTGCCGAGGCGCAGATGCAAACGCTCAAAGGATGAAGTTTTCAACCCTTACGGAAACCGAGCTCAGAGACGCCTACGCGAACGCACTTCCACAGTTGAACTTTCCACTGGTGCATGCAGGAATGTGCAGGCACGAGGTAGATTGGTTATTCGGGATCAACCTGTCCCGAGCGCTTACACAGTCAGCTCTGAAAGTTAGCGGCCAATACGCAACCCTGAGCACCGGCCGCGTTCAAGGGCCCACACTGCGCTTTCTCGTGGACAGACAGAAGGAGATTGAGACATTCGTTCCTACTCCGTATTGGAGTCTAAAGGTTAAGCTGCGGATTGAGGGGCGAACTCTCGTCGCCGACTACGAACATGAAAGATTGGAAAGAAAAGGAGACGCCGAGGAAGTAGTTCAGACATGCGCGGGAAAATCGGGGCTAGTAGAAACCCTGGACTCCACCAAGCATGAGTTGAACCCTCCAACTCCCTTTGACCTCTCCTCTCTCCAGGGCGAAGCGTTCAGGCATTTCGGAATGTCGCCGCGTATCTCTCTCGGAATAGCAGAACGCCTCTACCTCGACCAGCTGATCTCTTACCCCAGAACTTCAAGCCAGAAACTCCCGCCCTCAATTGGATATGAGAAAATAATGAGGAGCCTCGCTAAATTGCCGAGCTACACGACGGACACCGCAAACCTTCTCGGAATGGAGAGGTTAGTGCCTAATCAGGGCAAGAAAGATGACCCGGCCCACCCCGCGATCTACCCAACAGGAGTACTTCCCAAACGACAACTTGAGAACCGAGAACGCAAACTCTTCGATTTGGTAGTACGCCGATTCCTCGCGTCATTCGGCCGAACCGCCGTAAAGCAGACCAGCAAGGCAACCATCAGAGTCGAAAGGCACCGATTCGTTCTACGTGGCTCCACGTTCATAGAGCGCGGATGGACCACCATATATGCCCCCTATGCAACGCCCCAAGATGTCATCCTGCCGCCTCTAAGAGTCGGACAGTCGGCCCTAGTCCAGGAAATCAAATCAGAAGACAAGTTCACACAACCACCGCCTCACTACAACCCCAGCAGCCTTCTCCGGAAAATGGAGGACGCTGAAATTGGGACGAAAGCTACACGAGCCGATATCATCGAGACGCTATACAAACGCGGATACGCTACGGGACAGCAGATCAACTCCACCCCACTTGCATCTCGTATAATTGAGATCCTAAACAAGCACTGCCCCAAAGTCGTAGATGTCAGCTTCACTAGAGAGCTCGAGAGTAAGATGGACGAGATAGAGCGGGGCTCTGAAACACGTGAACACGTCCTCCTACAAACGGCGGAGTATCTCAAGCCGATAATCAAGACTCTCAAGACTCATGAAAGAGAAATCGGACAAGAACTCACGAGCATCCTCTCAGAGATGAGAGAAAAATCGACCACCCTAGCAACCCCGTGCCCACGATGCGGTTCAAGACTGAGGATCGCAAAGAACCCTCACACGAGAAAACGCTTCATCGGGTGCTCCGGCCGATGGAGAAACAACTGCTGCTACTCCCTCCCCTTGCCACAACTCGGCACACTGCGAATGTTAGAAAGGTCTTGTCCAGATTGCGGCTTCCAGCTAATTGAAGTAAAGTTGAAGGGGCGTCGCCCTCTCGTATCTTGCTGCAGGTGTTATGCTCAGAGAACAGATCCAGTAATATCTGGCACGGGGCTCACAGATTCCACGGGTCGAAAATGATCTTAGTTGTTAGCGACTTGACGTGGTCAAGCGGCCGGAAAACGCTCATTTCTCAATAGGTTTTCGTCCCGAATCGACGCCCTCTAGGAAATGCCAAACGTACAGACAGAGGGCGAATACTAGAAAGGATATTTTGGTCGCAAAGTTGAAGTTCACCGGAGGGAACGTGTGGTTGTGGAACGTGTTAGCGATCAGATCTAACGTTCCTCCGTTCTTTAGCCAACTCGTAAACCACGCGAACATGTTCCAAAGAAATTCGTAGCCAGATGCGAATGACGCGGTTATTAGAATGGCTCTTAGAGGGCGAGTACCGAATCTGAACCGTTGCTTGTTCGCTTCAAGTATGAGCGCGGTACCGCAAAAGAGAAAATATGTTATGAGGGTCACCGGTTTGAACGTTGTCACTTCGTTAAGAGGGTACGGAGGCGAGACTACGGGAGTCACATATCTTTCGCCAAATGACCCTTCGACAGGAATCGTTATGGCATAATAACCGATTATTATTAACGCAGCCGTCAACAGTAGCAAACCGGTGATCGCTAAGAGCGTATCTGACGATTTGCGCCGCAGTCCTGATCACCACTGACAATTCCAAGTCTAAGCGGTGTTCACAGAAAAGGCTTATACACAAACCGAATTTAGGGGAATTGCGTGCTGCCGCCTGGAGGGGCTGTCAAGTGAACGTGCTATCGGGGAACCTGACGAACCTTCAGCAATTGGTGCTATTCCTAGTGGCTCTGGTTACGGGACTCATCTCCATTTACGCCTTCAATATCTGGGTCATGAGTCTGCTCTCTATCCGCGGGAGAAACAAAATCGCTGACCCACCGTCAATATCATCATGGCCAACCGTTTCGATTCATCTGCCGCTCTTCAACGAAGAGCGAGTTGCCCGCCGCTTGCTAACCGCTTGCGTAGGCCTAGATTACCCGAAAGAGAAGTTGGGAATCGTCGTCATCGACGATTCAACGGATGGAACCACTGCCGTCGCTCGCGAATTCGAAAGGAATTACCGCGACTTGGTAGATGTGATTCACAGGGATGATCGAACCGGGTTTAAGGCTGGCGCCCTTCAGGTTGCGATGCAAAACTCAGAAAGTGAAGTGATCGCTCTCTTTGACGCGGATTACGTGCCCCCGTCTGACTTTCTGAGGAGGATGGTTCCATACCTTTACGTGAACGATAACGTTGCCTTTGTGCAGTCTCGATGGAGCTACCTCGACGGCCAGTTCTCATGGATTGCCAAGGCGCTGTCGCTTGCAATCGATGTCTACGCTTTCGTCGATCAAAGAGCCAGATACGTAGGTAATCTCTTGGCGCATTTTAGTGGTACGTGCGGTGTCTTCAAGAGGGCGGCAATCGAGGGGGCGGGAGGTTGGAGCCCTGAAACATCGGCCGAGGACTTGGATTTGTCTATCCGTCTGCACCTCAAGGGCTGGCGCTATATCTACGTGCCCACAGTCGTCTGTCCAGGCGAAATTCCCTCAAGCTTCAATAACTTAAGACATCAGCAATTTCGTTGGGCAAAGGGCTTCTCTGAGTGTTTGAGGAAGCATGGCGGAGCTATTGTGCGAAGCAAAGAGTTGAACTTCTTTCAGAAGGTTGAAGCTTTGCTTCATCTTGGTACCTACTTCATCTGCCCACTCACTATAATCGCAATCGTTGTCGGATTACTGTATTATTCGATCTTTCCTCCGTCATTCTGGTTGCTCGGGTTCTGGAGATATCGTGTCGCGCTCCTCACATTTCTTCTATCACTAGTCATATACAGTGCCCCACTAGTCGCATGCGGGATAACTCTCTCGGAATTTTCGCATCTAGGACTCTCAAAGTTAAGGCGTCTGGCCCATTTGGGATACTTGGGGGCTATAGTGTATGGGTTACTGCTTAGTAACACTAGGGCCGTAATTGAAGGGCTCTTCTCGAAGACGTCTTACTTCTATCGCACACCGAAACTAGGTCTGGTGCGAAACGTAAAGGAAGCCTAAGTGGCTTTAGTCTCCTCTTTCGTCTCTTCCTTCTTCGGCGGCAAGACGGAGCTGCTGAGTTTGTCCATGAACCTATCGCTCTTCAACGTGTTTCGTTTGTCAATCAGCAGGAGAAAAGAGAAGCACAACAACACGAGATAAACAACCATTGAGGCGTTGAAGGCTGCGAGCACAGGGTTCGGATCCCACCCCGCTATGTTTACCGAGAACATTAGAGCGTAAAGGAACTCTATAACGAGCAACGGGAATGTGAACAGTCCAACCCAATAGGCCCATTTAGAGAGGCTGAATAGAAACACCGCCACTAAGATCGATGCTATGCCGAGGGCGAGCAGATGGTAGGCCGAAAGGCTGAACGCCGCCCAGAATGCAAGAATATAGATTCCGCCGGCGGCGTAGAAAACCATTGGTACCCAGATTCCTGCTGTACGTTCTGTGAATGATTCAGTCAATGTTTCCCCTACTCTTTGGGAGGCCTTATTACGCCTGAAGAAAGAGGTGGCATAAAGCTTTACCATCCACACCTGCAGGGTGACACCAATGCAGAATCTCAGTTTTCACGTATCTCAGACCAGTCACTTTTCCGGTTTCTCGAAACCCTTAACGGAATCTCGATACGTCGTGCTCGGAGTCCCCTACGATCATACAAGCAGTTACCGTACCGGTTCCCGATTTGCACCGCGTGCCATACGCGAAGCTTCACTAAACATTGAAACCTTCAGCCTTCGAACAGGCGTCGATATCGAACACGTTTCCATTCATGATGCAGGCGATCTCCACATACTTGATGACGCGTCTGAAACATTGTCACGAGTAGAGGCCGTAACGAAGGAGATCATTGATGCTGACAAGGTTCCGGTATTGATAGGCGGCGAACATACAATAACATTGGGAGCCATTCGAAGTTTATCTGGTTCAGTTGGAGTGGTTAGTTTCGACGCTCACGGCGATCTGAGGGACGAGTATGGTGGAGGGAAAATCTCCCACGCAACCGTGCTCCGAAGAATAACCGAGAAGGTTGGAACAGATAATGTGCTTGTTCTTGGGTTGCGCGCGCTTTGTAAGGAAGAGGTCAATTTCATTGAGGAACACAGAATTCAGAAGCTCACACCTTGGGAGCTGCATTCATTAGGCCTTCTTGAGGCGACCAAGCGAGTTACGGCCTTCGTGAAGAAATTCGAGCATGTCTACCTAACTATAGACTCAGACGCACTGGATCCGGCTTTTGCCCCGGGGGTCGCGAACCCGGAGTTCAACGGGCTTACCCCAGATGAATTGATCACCTTAGCCATGGCTGTGGCGAACGAACGAATGATAGGCTTTGATTTAGTTGAAGTCTGTCCCAACTACGACTTCGGAGTAACAGCAGTAGCTGCTGCTCGTATCATGTTCGAGGTCATCGCCCAAGCGGAGAAGTCACGGCGTCACTAGCCCCTACGCATCTTGGCGATGAAATAACCGTTGCAATCATGCAGATGCGGATAGAACCTTTGACAGTCAGTCAACCCACGTAGTCCCGGACAACCTAGAGTAGGATGTTGCGGGACAAGCTTGAAATCCGTATGTCGCTTGATGAATCTTTCAACTATGAATTCGTCTTCCTCAGGCAAAATGCTGCACGTGCAGTAGACTAACGTACCTCCTTCCGCGACCCGTTCTCCGGCGGCCGAAAGAATTTTGGTTTGTAACCTAACTAATTCTTTCGTGCGGGCAGATGTTACCCTCCACTTGCTCGCTGGATTCCTTGCGAAGACGCCTGAGTTTGAACAGGGCGGATCTGCAAGGGCGACATCTACTGAATTGCGTAAAGGCAGCTCAGTAGCGTCCGCCCGCACTAACGTGGCAATCGAGCAACCTGTCCGGGTCATTTCCTTCGTCCACTGCCGCGATCGAGCGCCTGATAATTCGATTGAGTAAATCTCCCCCTCGTTGTGCATTTGCGCCGCAAAGTGACTTGTCTTGTTGCCGGGGGACGCGCAGAGGTCGAGCACGGCTTGACCCGGTTTCGGCGCAGCGACAAGACCCGCGACTATACTTCCCAAGTCTTGAATAACGATTTTGCCAGAAGATGCAAGGTTCGCTCGCTCCCCGCTTTTCCCCGCCTTCTCAAGAACGAATACGCCGTCAAGCTTGTCCACTTTTGACGCGTGGAGTTGCTCTGCGATTAAGTCGTACTCCCCAGTTGCCTTCAGTTCGTTTATTCGAGCAAAAGTCGATACAGGCCGCAGATCTCGTTGTAACATTCTAATGCCAATGGGCCGTCCAAAAGCCACTGTTACACTTTTCGTATACCACGATGGGTGACATGTTCTGAGGGACAACCTATCCAACTCGGTTAGAGCGGTCAGAATCGCATTTCGCTTACCGAAAACTAATTTCGCTATGTCTTCTTCATAGGGGCGTATTTCGTGCCATCCCATTGCCTGCCTAGCCCAACCAACCAATCGCTGCAAGTCGGCGGGCGACCTCGATTCGATCAGTTTTGCGTACGTGATAACTCTGAATAGGCTTCTCACTCCGTGAGGAGTCTTCTCTATAGCTTCGGCAGGTAGGCACTGCGATATGAACCAGTCGAGCCGATTTTGGAATCTGCTTGTCTCCATAATCCACTTGTGAGCCTCTCTTAGGGCACCCTCTTCCGTGACGTTCATTTGCTGAGAAGCCCTGAGAAGGGCCTGCCGCTCGCCCATTCCGGTATATGCCATCCAACTTAGTGCTTCGATAGCAACTGCCAGCGAGTCTTTTGTCAAGGTGAAATCAGTGCCCCAACTTGCCTTTCCACTGCGAGTTTATTTAGTAGGAAGCCGGCGTCCTATCGATCTTGTTCGGAGGCTTGGCGAACGGCTACGACGCTGGAAAGCTTCTTCACGGAACAAACCACTCAGCCCAAGCCACCCATTACGCCTTCCTTGAAACCTACGCGGCATGTCTTTCAGCCCTCAACGTCTCCTACCGTCCCACCTTCATACCTAGTATCCATAGGTTACGATGGTGACGCAAAGAAATGTTTTCTACGCCTATACGAGCCTAAGACTCACAAGATACATTTTTGGTATGATGACTCCGGCCACAAACCGTACTGCTTCAGTAAGCAACCAATTCCGGAGCTTCAGAAGAACGCCGAGGTCTCTCAAAATTTTGGGTTCGATCACTTCGAGGAATGCGAGAAATTCGATGCGTTACGCGGTGAAACGGTAAGAGTTACGAAAATCGTTGCGAAAGATCCCCTCACAATCGGGGGCAAGCCGACGGGTTCGATACGCGACGCAATCACTGTGTGGGAGGGGGACATCAAGTATGTCGAGAATTACATCTACGACAGCGGAATCGAACCCGGCATGATGTACGAAGTGAGGAACAAACGGCTATCCCCGGTAGAATATCGATTATCCGTGGAAGCGTCGAAAGATATCGATGATATGTTTCGGAACGAGTCGCAAGAATACAGAGACCTTGCGCGCGAGTGGTTGAGGATGCTGGAGTGCCCGGTTCCGCAGTATCGCAGGGCGGCCATTGATATAGAAGTCATGCAGGATGTAGAAACTAGGGTTCCCGACCCTGAACTAGCCGAGCAACGTGTCATATGCGTGAGCATCGCCGCATCAGACGGCGTCCATCGAGCTCTCCTACTGCGTAGGCAAGGAGTAACAGATGGAAACGCGGCCTCTCCCTCCGACTTACGTCTAGAGTTCTACGACGCTGAGGAAGAATTGCTGACGGCGCTTTTTGAAGCTCTTTTTGACTATCCCATCATTGTAACTTTCAACGGCGATGACTTCGACCTCAAGTACCTATACCACCGAGCACAAAAGTTGGGGTTTAGAAACGAAGAAATCCCAATTGAACTGGGCCGCGACGTCGCGTTTCTAAGATACGGGGTCCACATCGACCTCTACAAGTTCTTCTTTAACCGGTCGATTCAGATCTACGCTTTCGGGCAAAAGTACCGAGAGAACACTCTTGACGCCGTTGGCGAGGCACTCATCAACACCAACAAGGTGGAGATAGACTCGGTCTCCCGAGCATCATACACGCACTTGGCCGCATACTGTTACCGCGACTCCGAGATCGTCCTCAAACTGACCTCCTTCGATGACGACCTAGTCATGAAACTGATGACTGCCTTGTCCCGGATCAGTTACATGACGATGGACGACGTATCAAGGCAAGGCGTGTCGGGCTGGATCCGAAGCATCATGTTCTGCCACCACCGAAAACGCGGATATCTGATACCACGAAAGGATGAAATTCTCGAGGTTAAAGGCCGAACCGCGACTGAGGCTGTGATTAAAGGCAAAAAGTACAAAGGGGCCATAGTTGTCGAACCGAAACCCGGTATCCACTTCGACGTAGCGGTCCTAGACTTCGCATCTCTATACCCCTCAATCATCAAAGTGTGGAATCTAGGGTACGAGACAGTTCGTTGCGCTCACCAAAACCAAGCTTGCAGAAGCAACTTAGTGCCAGGAACTCCACACTGGGTCTGCAAACAAAAACGTGGATTGGAGAGCCTTCTGATCGGATCTCTGAGGGACCTTCGCGTTAGTCGATACAAGGTGAGAGCAAAGGATCAAAGTCTTCCAGAAACCCTCAGACACTGGTACAAAGTCGTCGCGGATGCAACAAAGGTGGAACTTAACGCCAGCTACGGAGTTTTCGGGGCGGAGAATTTCGCGTTGTATTGTCCGCCTGTAGCTGAAGCTACAGCAGCCATTGGAAGGCACGTCATCACGCAGGCGCTTCAGAAGGCGCAGGATCTTAACCTTGAGGTCTTTTACGGTGATACGGACTCAATCTTTCTAGGCGCGCGTGATACTGCGGCACTTGACGAGCTGATCGAGTGGTCGAGTAGCCAACTGAAAATGGAACTGGAAGTTGACAAGAACTACCGATACCTCGCTCTAAGCTCGAGGAAAAAGAATTACTTCGGCGTAATGCCGGATGGGAAAGTAGACATCAAGGGCCTAACGGGGAAGAAGAGACACATACCAGGATTCCTTCACGCCGCTTTTCTTGAAATGGTTTCGATATTAAGAGAGGTTAAATCGCCGGACGATATCGAGGCGGCGAAAGTGAAGCTGACTGATGTCGTCAAAGACTGCTACGTGAAACTTCGAAACAAGCAATACCGGCTAGACGAACTGGCATTCTCAATGATGATGAGTCGAATGCCTGAACATTATACGAAAACCACTCCTCAACACGTGAAAGCGGCGAAGCAACTACAAAAAGCCGGTACCGAGATGAAACCGGGTGACATTATCTCTTTCGTCAAAGTGCGCGGTGAACCCGGCGTTAAACCAATTCAGCTCGCCAAGCTGGAAGAGGTTGATAGTGAGAAGTACATTGAATACATTCGCGGCACATTCGAGCAAGTCCTTGATGCTTTGGGCATTGAATGGGAGGACCTCGCTGGAGTGAAGAAACTTGAATCCTTCTTCTCAGGGTGACTGGTGTTGATTCAGATCTTTGGTCTACGGAAACTTCCACTCATCAGGAAAGGAGACGACGTTGCCAGCCGTATCGTCCAAGCCGCAAGTGAGGAACAGGTCAAGATCGAGAATGGTGACGTAATAGTGATCGCCCAGAAGATCGTCTCCAAAGCCGAAGGCGGAATCGTACCCCTCAATTCCGTCACGCCTTCCCCCATAGCGGAGGAGATCGCGAAGACAACCGGAAAGGATCCGAGACACGTGGAAGTCATCCTGCAGCAAAGCGCAAAAATCGTGCGGAGACAGGGCGCTCACCTGATCGTCGAGACAAGGCATGGATTCGTGTGCGCGAACGCCGGTGTGGATAAGTCAAATGTTGAAGATCCCGAGTCGATAACCATCTTGCCCGTGGATGCTGACAAATCCGCGCACGCCATTAGAAAGAGGATCCAGGAACTCACGGGAGCAGATGTTGGCGTCATCATCTCGGACACGTTCGGCCGCGCTTGGCGTATAGGACAAGTTAACGTCGCCATCGGAGTAGACGGATTGCCGGCTATAGTTGACTATCGCGGACAAAAGGACATGTTCGGATACGTTCTGAATGTTACACAGATGGCAGCAGCTGACGAGTTGGCTTCTGCCGCCGAACTCGTAATGAGAAAGAGCGACGGCATCCCCGTAGCAATTATCAGAGGGTTCGAGCATGCCAAGGGGGAAGGCTCAGCGAAGGAACTCATTAGAGCCGAAGAAGACGATCTGTTCAGGTAGCGGGCAAGTCAGGTGGTAGTAGCTTCCGACTTCATAAACTTCCTTTGAAACGTATCCTAGAACAGTTCAGAAAGTCGGGTAGTCGGAACCTTAATTATTCCTACCCTTCGAGTTAGGGCAAACCGGTGTGGCCTTTGGAGTCAGTAAAACCCCCAGTGCCAGTTCGAGTTAACGACATGCTCGCTTTCTCAAGGCTTGCTTTGGGACTGACAGAAGGATCCCAGATTCTATGGTCGTTTAAGCATGAAGGAAAACACATCGTCGGGCTATTCACGGCTTACATGTATTGGGAAGGCGATCTTCCTATTTTGGCGTACACTGTATCCGACGCACCCCCGAAGCCATTCCTCGCTTACCGGAGTGATTCCGTTAAGGGCGAGGAGTGGATGTTCACAGACGATGCTGGAGACACGCGGTACCGGTACGCCTCGTTCGTCGAGTTAAAGAATATACCCGATGCGTTCACTCAGGCGTTGAATGGCAAGTTCCCGCCGTTGCCGCAACCAATGGTTGCTGAAGTTGAAGACGTGAAATCAATAGCTCGGATCCTGCTACCGCTCTCCCTCAGAGAAGGCACACTTTTTCCGCTTTGGCATTTTAAGCGCGGGAAGAGCTACGTCATGGGAACTTGCATCCCATTCGAACATTACTATGAGGCCGACGCGCTTCCCGTATTCTTCTACGTTTCATTGAATGAAGCTCCGCAGGAGGGATTCTTGAAGTACATAGCCGTGAAGCCTATGGGCGAAAAAGTCGAGTACGTGAACAACACCAGCGATGCCAAATACTTCTACGCGAAGATTGTCGGCGTAGCCGATATGCCAATCTTTCCGAAGTAACGCATAGAATGTCTCCTTACCACCTGCAGCACGGTACCCTTCTTGAGGGTCTTTCCACAACTCCTACAGCCTAGCGATGCTCTAGCATCACAAACTGCGCGTGTGGAAATTCCAGGACTGATTCGAAAGACCGCGAATTGATCATTCACCGCTCAACCCTAACTTGAGGAAATCTGAGTCGAATCCCGGCGTGATTTATTACATGCCAGAGCGTAGTCCACCGAGGCGTCTCCGTGTCGTTTGAAGAAAAGATACTGACTGCCGCTCTCAGAAACGAAACTCGAACGGTCCTCGCGCTGGACCTAGAGGACCGTGACTCATCAGAGTTGCTCCGGAAGAGCATGGGGATTGTGCGAAACGTCAAGGAGCTTATCTGCGGGATTAAGATCAACCGTCAACTAATTCTGGGCCTCGGATTGGATATCGTCGCTGAATCGATCCTCAAACTCGCAGATGAGTGCGACTTGCCTACTATCATGGATGCAAAACTGAATGATGTAGGTCACACGAATGAATTCATGGCCCGCAAATATTTCGACGCTGGATTCGACGCCGTCATCGCAAGCCCTGTCGTAGGGTGGGACGATGGTTTAGACAAGGTCTTCGAAGCAGCTAGGTCCCGAAGGAAAGGTGTACTGTTGCTGACGTACATGAGCAACCCCGGAGCCGAAGCGTTCTATTCACTTAGCGCCAAGGACGGAAGCGGTAGCGAGAAACCGGTATACGAGATTCTAACGGAACGAGCGCTGGAATGGAGGGCTCATGGCCTCATCGCTGGGGCGACGCAACCTTACGTAATCTCCCGCATACGGAAGCTCATAGGCCCTGAACTACCCATCTACAGCCCAGGCGTGGGCGCCCAAGGTGGAAACCCAA
>Ga0187784_10002607_pt1 | contig 14471 bp, 12 predicted proteins | sample 1015_SJ02_MP15_2_FD_132964 | JGI IMG/M metagenome (GOLD analysis project Ga0187784, IMG submission 132964) | Tropical peat soil microbial communities from peatlands in Department of Meta, Colombia - 1015_SJ02_MP15_20_MG | ecosystem: Environmental > Terrestrial > Soil > Wetlands > Peat | place...
ACCGGATTTTCAGGTCGCAGGGACATCGCGTTTTCTCCTCCGGCTGAGGACGAACGCGCGGCGGCGGCGCTTCACCACCCGCCGGTCGATCTTGGACCAGAAGGCGATGAAGTAGTCGCCGGCTGAGATCAGCGACACCAGCACCATGAACCCAATGGCCAGCATGGCGATCCAGTGCACCGGAAAAATGTATGGGCCATAGACGGGCCAAGCCCTCCAGCGGTGCTCCAGAATCACGGCCACTACGGCCACGATCTGCACGACCATCTTAAACTTGCCCAGTTCGCTGGCTTCGATGGCAAAGCCTTCAGAGGCGGCAATGGAGCGCAGGCCGCTGACCAGGAACTCACGCCCGATGATCACCACAGCTACCCAAGGGGGCACCAGCGCGGGGTTGAACTGCACCAGGCTGATGAAAGCGGCCGCGATCAGCAGCTTGTCGGCGAGCGGATCAAGCAGCATCCCCATGGTGGTGATTTGCCCGCGTTTGCGGGCGAGGTAGCCGTCGATGCCGTCGGTCACCGAAGCGGCGAGGAACAACGCCGCCGCCAGCAGTTCTTTGGTTCCATTGGCGCTGGGGAAACGGCTGGTGGAAAGAATCCAGATCAGCAGCGGAATACTGCAAATGCGAGTGAGCGTGATGGAGTTGGGAAGATTCACGGCACGCCGCGGCTCCCGCCAGCACGGAGCGACACCAAATTATCCTCCAGTTGCAGGCGGGAAAGCAACGGAACAGTGTGGAGCTTGGGTCAGTTTGAACTCTGGACACCTTCTTCCACGGAGTCATGCTGAGCGGGGCCGTTCTTCAGGCGGAGCGAAGGACCTGGCGCGGACTGGCGGCGCATTCGACCCGCGCGAGATCCCTCGGCCTGCTGGTGAAAGCGCGGGCCTTCGGGATGACGTCCGCGGAAAAGGATAGGATTCAAACTGACCCACTACCGTGGAGTATCAGTCTCTTCCCGCCGCCTTGTATCCGGCAGCCTTTGCGTCCGCCTCGCTCATGAACTTACCGTTCTTGGTTTTACCGTACCAGCGGCCACCCTTGTGATATTTGCCGCTGTCCGAGTTAACCCAGACCTGGTGGTTGGCCTTGGCTGCGGCAATCTGGGCACCCGTTGCCGGGCCGGTGGTAGGAGTTTTGCTGCTCGATTTGGTTGCAGATGCGGTTGTGCCGCCGGCGGGTGTTGTGGTCGGAGCGGTCTGGGCGAGAGTGATTGAACATACCAGGCAGAAACCGACCAGGGAAGTGACCAGCCTGAATCGCAGTTTGCTCATAGGTTCCTCCAGTTAGCGGAATCGCGGCCAGGGCCGCCTAGCTAAGAGATCATGGCCAGCTTGGCTGAGCCTCTCTACGCTCCAGCGGGCGCACGAAAAATCAGGCGTAAATGCCGCGCTGACGAATGGTGTAGGCCACGCGATCAATCGCCAGCATGTAGGCGGCGATGCGATTGTTGACATGGTGCATCTCGGCGTAGCGGACCACATCCTCAAACGCCGTGTCCATGATGCGCTGCAGTTCCTCGTTCACGGTTGACTCTTTCCAGAAGTAGCCCTGCCGGTCCTGGACCCATTCGAAGTACGAAGCGGTCACGCCGCCGGCATTGCAGAGAATGTCAGGAATCACGAAGACCTTCTTGTCGGCCAGGATTTCGTCGGCGGCCGCGGTGGTGGGGCCGTTGGCGCCCTCAGCCAGAATGCGGCACTTGACCCGGTCGGCATTGCGGCTGGTGATTTGGTTTTCGGTGGCTGCGGGAATCAGGATCTCACATTCCGTGAGCAACAGCTCGGGGGGATCGGCTTTCTCCGCGCCCGGGAAGCCCTGGATGGTTCCGGCCTTCTGGCGATGATCGCACAGTTTCTGCACATCCATGCCGTGCGGGTTGTAAAGACCGCCGTCCACTTCCAGAATTCCCGTCACTTTGTAGCCGGCCTCGGACATCAGCAAGGCGGCGTTGGAGCCGACGTTGCCAAATCCCTGTACGATCACTCGGGTCGAGTCACGGTTCAAGCCGAGCTTCCTGATGGCTTGGTCGCAAGTCATCATGACGCCGCGGCCGGTGGCTTCGCGCCGCCCGCGCGATCCGCCGATATTGATGGGCTTGCCGGTCACTACGGCGGTGACGGTTTGCCGAACGTGCATGGAATAGGTGTCCATGATCCAGGCCATGGTCTGTTCGTTGGTGTTGACGTCCGGGGCGGGAACGTCTTTTTCCGGGCCGATGAATTCGAACAGCTCCGCGGTGTAGCGACGGGTCAGGCGTTCCAGTTCGCCCATCGACATTTTGTGGGGATTGCAGATGATGCCGCCCTTGGCCCCGCCGAAGGGGATGTTGACCACCGCGCACTTCCAGGTCATCCAACTGGCCAGGGCGCGAACTTCGTCTTGGGTGACGTCCGGGGCGTAGCGAATGCCGCCCTTGGAAGGGCCGCGTGCGATCGAGTGCTGGACGCGGAAGCCGGTGAACACCTCCAGCGTGCCATTGTCCATGGCCACCGGGATGTGCACAATGATCTCCCGCGTGGGTTGGCGGAGTACTTTCCACAAGCCTTCGTCCAGGTTCAGTTTGCGGGCGGCCAGATCAAAGCGGGCGGCTTGCGCCTCCCAGGGGTTGACTTCTTGTTCCAGCGAAAGCGGCTTGGCGGTGGTCGTCATGGCGGTCCTCCAATGAGCGCGATCAGTAGCCTGCTATGTTCAATTGCGGGCGGCGCTTTCCCGCATGGGCAACAAGACCGCAGTATAAGCAGCCGGACGGGGCGAAGCAAGCGGGGATGATCCGGGCGCCTGGCGGCCATGGAGCATTCTTGCCGTTCTGTTGGCGAAAGCCTGACCCACGGCTTCTTCATCGTGGATGAACAAGGAGACTCCCAGGCATTCGCTACGGGGCAAGCCGCCAGCGGGCCAATTGATGATTGTTTCTTATCTACGGTCGGTTTATGCTTAGGCATCATGAGCCCCAAGAAGAAGACAATCAGAAAGCGCGATGGTTCGCGTCCGGACAAGCTCTGCAAAATACACGGCAGGCCCATTCGTCCGAGCTACTGGCGCGCCGGCCATCGCAATACCGGCTGCACGGAATGCTATCGCACGCAGGAAGTGCCGCCTCCCAACCGACGGCGATGCCAACGGCACGGCCTTCCCATTTTGCGCAGTCGGTGGTGGTCCGGATATCGCACTAAAGGGTGTCTGCTCTGCTTTAAGGTTCCCCCGCCGGAGAAGCGCCTTTGCACCCGGCATGGCCGGCCGATTTCGCCCAGCAGTTGGCGCAACGGGCGCCACTCCACGGGATGCAGCATGTGCCACAACAGCCGTCCGGGATACCGCGCGGCCAAGGCACGCTACAACAAGCGCTTGCGGCTTGAAAATACCCGAAGAAAAAAGCTGGCTGCGCGCGCCAAAGGCAAGCGGAAGGCTGCGCGCTAATAGTCCGATGCCATACAACTGCCGGTGAACTGCTGGCGCGAGCAGTGAAGCACCGTGGCGCGCAAGTGCCGCCGTGTGAAGCGCCAGGGAGTTCTTTGTGTCCGAATGTGCTCGACTGGCTGACCAAATTCGCCGCGCCTTCCAGGGAGGCGCATGGCACGGCGATTCCCTGCTCGAACTCCTGGCCGGCGTGAAGGCAACGACCGCTGCGGCTCGCCCGATCAAGAACGCGCACAGCATCTGGGAGTTGGTGCTGCACATCGCAGCCTGGGATGGCGTGGTCATCCGCCGCGCGCGAGGCAGAGCCGCGAAGTTGACGGCGCGGCAGAATTTTCCGCCGGTGGAAGATACCAGCGAAGCAGCGTGGCAGAACGCTCTTACCCACCTGAAGGCTACGCACGCGGAGCTGGTGAGTGTGGTCGAGAGCTTCCCCGACTCGCGGCTGTTCGGGCCGGTGCCAGGAAAGAAGCAAAAATACTACAATTTTTTCTACATGTTCAGCGGCATCGTGCAGCACGAGTTGTATCACGCCGGGCAGATCGCGCTGTTGAAGAAATTCCGCTGAAGCGCGGCTGCTCGGCCAGTAATATCCCCGCCGGGCAGATCACCACGGAGGCACGGAGTCACGGAGTCAGATGATTGCCTTGTGTTTCTCCGTGGCTCGGCGCCTCCGTTGTGGAGGTCTGTAAAACGGGTATCATCTATGCGGTCCTGGATGAGTAAGAAATTATTTGGGGGCCATCTCATGATGAACCGAGAGATCAAGCTGAGGGTTCCCTCAGGGGCTCAAGCCCGTGTCTTTTATGGACTTAGGCGGCACGGCTGAAGCCGTGCCCTACCCAAAACCATTTATGAGCTGGCCTCCGGAAATCGGCGGCGTTGAGTAGCGCTTGTGGCCACCCACTCTATTTCCGTCGCTGTCATTGGCGTTGGCGCTTTCGGACGGAACCACGCCCGCGTGTACCACAAACTCGAACAGGAAGGATTTCCAGTTCATTTGCTTGGGGTGGTCGATCCGGACACCGATCGGGCCGACGCCGTAGCCCGGGAGTTTGGCTGCCGCAGCTTCGGCTCGCTCGAACAACTTCTGGGCACACGCCCTGACCTGCAAGCAGCCTCCGTCGCTGCGCCCACGATTCATCATCTCAGCGTTGCGCGGCAATTGATGGAAGCCGGCATCGATGTGCTGATCGAAAAACCACTGGCCGCTTCCCTTGCGGAAGCGGACGAACTCGCGGAACTCGCGCAGCGTCAGCAGCGCGTCGCACAAGTCGGGCATTTGGAGCGCTTCAATCCCGCGGTGCGCGCGGTGCTGCCGATCATCACGCAGCCCATGTTCTTCGAAGTCCACCGGCTAAGCGTGTTCACCCCGCGCTCGCTGGACGTCGATGTGATTCTCGATCTGATGATCCACGATCTGGACATCGTGCTCTCCTTTGTCAATTCCCCGGTTAGAGAAGTTCGCGCCGTTGGCTTGCCCATTCTTTCCGGCAAAACCGATATCGCCAACGTGCGATTGGAATTCGAGTCCGGGTGTGTGGCCAACTTCACGGCGAGCCGTGTTTCTACCGAACGCGTCCGGAAATTGCGGTTCTTCCAACCCAGACAATACATTTCTCTGGATTACAGCCGGCAGGATGTGATGGTGTTTAGCGTCGGCGGCGCGGAGGCCGGACAGCCGTCGGTGAATCCGCAGATCGGTTTCGCCAAATTGCCTGTGACTGCCGAGGAGCCCCTGCAGGCGGAATTGAAGTCATTTCTTGAAGCCGTTCGCCAGCGTGGCCAGCCGCTGGTCAGCTTGGAAGACGGCCGTCGTGCCCTGGCCGTGGCTCTCGACATTGTTGCCGCTATCCGCGCCCATAGTCAGCAGATCAACCTTGATAGACTTCGCAGCGAACTTCCCCGCTCAAGCTAAAAGCAGGCTTGAGGAGGCGCACCGCCGGGCGGATGTTGCCTTCGCCAAGACATCAGACAGCTTCACGAGGCGTGATCTCTGACCGCTGCTCCCACTGCGTTGCGTTAGGTCATTGTCCGAGTACAGGATGTGCAACGACGGATCGGCAAGATAGAAAAGCTGCTGATAGTCAATCCATGCGCTCTTTTCCTTGGACGCCGAATAGCTCGGGTTTTTCAACTCATTTCTGAGCCATGTGGCGTATTCGTAAGCTGCATCCAGGGCGACCGACAGCCGTTGAACTTCCTCATCCGTCAACTGCAAAATTCCGAGGTGCTTCGTCTTCGACCGCAACCACAGCTCACGATTGCCGACGAACTGACCCAGGCTCCTGATTTGATCTTGTGTGCTGACATAGCCGGAGGTGCCGGATTGGTGGTTCCTCTTGATTTCAGCCAGCCAGTCCCGCAGTTCGGCGCTCACGCCCCTGTGGCGGAGAACGATGACCATCGCCTCGGCCATTTGCGACGGTTGGTAGGTCTCAACCAGGACGGGCCCGCACTTGAGCACTTCCCGCAGAATGAATTGTCCCGGCATCTCCAAAAAGGCGGGACGCATTGGGTCAACTGGAGACAGAGCTTCGATCCGCTTCAGGTTGAGGATGACATGCTGCTCATCGCCGCAAGCGAGGCTGTTGAGCACTTCCAGGAATGACAACGGGGAAACAACGAAATCAAACTGCGGAGCGAGGTGCTGCACTACCGCCGTCCAATCCGATTGCGGAAGACTCCGTGTCCCCACCTTGCAGGCGACGGATGACTCGACGATCAACTTGTTCCGACTCACAACTCCAGCTCCATTTGGGGTGCCCGGAAGGAGCGAACTCCCTGAGGCTATTATAAAGACAGACTTCGCGGCCCGCCCGCTCTTGCATTTCTTCCCTTTGTGAAGATTTGTAAAGCTTGCCCTGGGGTGGCGTTCTGGGTGCAATCCTAAGGTGCTCGCACTTTCAGAGCTTCGCGCGCGGGAAAAAGGTGCGAAAATAAAGGAGAAGCTGCTGTACCGACGCGGAGCGGTGCGCTCAGCGACCCGCGGTGACGGTCGATTTGTGGAATCCAGCGCCTAAAGGCGCATTGATTTTGACCCGTTTTCGGCATGCCTGAAGGCATGCCCTGATACGAATCTTGATTTTCACCACGGGCTGTTAGGCAATGGCTGAACGTGGACGTGGCGTACGGTAGCAACTGGGCTCCTATCGCTTGTGTCTAAACATTAGGTAAGCATTTTTATGTCCACTACCCAAATTCCGCCGCGCAACCCGCTGCCGGCTCCGCCTGCCGCGCGAAGCTCAAGCGGAGAGGAACTCTACGACGCGCGCTATTGGGAATCGATTTACCTGGAAGATCATTCCACTCCACGCCTGCTGATCCAGTTGCAGGACGATCTATCGCGCGCCCGCCGGCGGGAAGCTTTCTGGATTTCGGTGGTGGTGCACATGATCGTGATTCTGGCGATCGTGAATTCCGACCGGTTGATCCGTCTGCTGCCGCAACGCGCCGTGATTGTGGCTGTGCCCGCCACCGACAGTCAGAGGGATGTCACGTTCCTTGAGATGCCCCCGGACCAGCAGAAAGTCAGCAAGCGGCCGGACACCAACATCATTTCCGACAAAGACCGAACGGCCATGTCGCACGCGCCGCAGATCAATCGCGAAGAGCTCAAGCGGATTCTTGATGCCAACCGTCCGGGCGCGCCCGGCGTCAGCGCGCCAGGGCAGGAATCACAGCCCGCGCCGCCGGCTTCCGGTGCTGGACAATCGCCTCAGCAGCGGCCGGTGCCTTCGGCGCCGCCAGTAGATCAGAACCTGCAGGCGAAGTTGCAGGCTCCGGCGGCCCCGCCCCCCAATCCGTTTGCGGGTCATGCTCCCATGTCGGCGGGATCGGCGATTGCGCAGGCAGCCCAAGCCGCCGCGGCCAATCGCGGAAGGTTTGGAGGGGATGAGGGGAATTACGGCCTTGGCATAGGCGCCAAACCCACGGCCGCCATGGGACCGCTGGATATTCTCACCGACACCATGGGAGTCGATTTCGGTCCCTACCTGCAGCGTGTGCTACACGACGTAAAAGTGAACTGGTACAACCTGATTCCGGAATCCGCGCGCGCGCCCATCATGAAAAAAGGCAAAGTGTCGATTGAATTCGCCATCATGAAGGACGGCAGCGTTGCCGGTATGAAGCTGATTGCCACCTCGGGAGATGTAGCGCTAGATCGCGGCGCCTGGGGAGGAATTACCGCTTCCAATCCCTTTCCGCCGCTGCCTAACGAATTCGGCGGACAATACCTGGCGTTGCGCTTCCACTTCTACTACAACCCGGATCGGTCGGACTTGGAGTAACTTGCCGGCTCTAAGCCGTACATACGAGCGTTACTTCATTGGCGTCCCGTCAAGTCCGCCAATTTCCGTAATTTGACTGTCGCGTCATTGGCGGTGTCCTGCTGTAACCATCCCAGGTGACCGGCACCATAGATCACGAGAATCCTGTCGTTCGGAGATTCGATCAGCTTAAGGATATTGTGATAAATGCGAATGTTCCTCTGATACCAGGCTGCCAGAAGGTCAGATCCGGCATAGTCGCCGGGTTCTCCGTAGGGCACAAAGGCGAAATACGAAGCGACGTCTTTTGCCGCCATCGCATCGGAATTCATGTATTCCAACATCTCGAGCACGGTGTGCGACCGCAGAAACTCATCCTGCTCCTTTACCAGCTTTTCCCAGGCCGCCTCCATCGCGTCAAACTTCTCCTTTTGGCCACTGGCCTTCGCATAATCGACGACCCGTTGCCAAGGGAAATCGCCTTCTTCGTCGACCGGGTAGACCGCGCGATGGCGAAGTTCCTTGGCCAGTCGGTATCCGATTTGATTGGTCTCATTGCGCGACAGCGCGTACTTCCCCGCGACGTAATCAGAATATTCTTGCTCCACCCGCTGGCTCCCAACGTCAGCTTCTATTGCAATCTTCGTTGGATGAAAGTTCTTCAAAACCTCGATCACCTGCGCGATTTCTTGCTGGCGTTTCGGGGCAAGCACATCGTCCGCCTGCATGTTGACCACATCGCGTCCTGGGTTTGACATGTGATACGTCCCAAGCACTAAAATCTCCGGGCGTTGATCCGCTTGGGCCCAAGATGCTATCGAACACACCAGTACACCTAGAGACAGAAAAATCTTCTTCATGACAAACCTCCGCTTCAACATGCGGGTTTTTCTCCGCAAAGCTCTGCTCGACACAACGCAATCTCGTCGGGCAATGATCCTCTCTGCTATCACCCAGGTTTGCCGAAAGCTGGAAGCTGCTCGTCAAGAGCTTCTCAGAGCTTTTCGATCCTGATCGAACCATCCCCGGTGTGCACAGTCAGCAGATTTCCGCCTCCGTTCATTTTGCCGTGAAGGCTCTTCTCGCCGAGCCTGCCTTCCACCGTAACTGGCACATCCAGCGTGATGTGCCCATCGCTGGTGTGCAAATCGATATCAGCAGCGAAGTTCTCCGGAAGTTGCAAGGTCACACTGCCATCGCCGGTACGCAGGTCCCAACTGGAGCTCATGACAGAGCCAGCCAATGCCCGCGCCTCTATGCGGCCGTCGCCTGTAGTGAGCTGCAGGGCATCGAATCGCCCGGCCACGATGATGCGGCCGTCTCCTGAGCGCGCCCGCAGGCGGCCGTCCACTCCGTTGATCTCCTGCCGGCCGTCGCCGGTTTCCAGCTCCATTTCGCCTTTGAAATTGTTGACCTGGATATGGCCGTCGCCCGTGCGCAGGTTCAGCCGTCCTTGCCGCGGCATGTGGATTTCGATATCGACACGGTAATTGCCGATTTGCACCGTAAACATGTGATGCGGGAAATGCAGTTCCAGCTCGACGCTGTCGCCGTTCTGGTGCTCGTCGATTCTTATGCCGCCGTCCCCAATCTTGTAGCGGTTGGTGGTTACCCGGGCCTCGATGGTGTTCTGGTCCCAGGTATCGACACGGATGTTGGCATCCGAGGTCTCCACCCGCAGGTCAGGCTTGCCGGTGATGGTATAAGTCTTGGTCCATTCATCGGCATAAAGATTCGGCGGAACTGCGATCATCAAGCCCACAACCAACCAGCCAAGTTTTGGCATAGATTCTCCTGAGATCATAGGCGGACACACCGCCGCCACAGTATGGACGAAGATACGCACCAGGCGTGATCCGGGTTCCATGAAAAATTGAGGCGCCTTGCGGGCGTGAGCCGGAGCGGGAGCGACGGCAGGAGCCCGCAGCCGAAATCCCGAGCGTTCTTGGCGAGGGATCGAGGATCAACCCTGGCGGACCCGGAGGGACTTGAACTTGAGGCGCTTTGGCGGCGTGAGAGAGGCGCGCAGCGCCGAACGGGAGTCGCCAGCCGAAATCCCGAGCGTTCTTTGCGAGGGATCGAGGATCAGCACTGGCGGACCCGGAGAGACTTGAACTTGAGGCGCTTTGGCGGCGTGAGAGAGGCGCGCAGCGCCGAACGGGAGTCGCCAGCCGAAATCCCGAGCGTTCTGTGCGAGGGATCTGGGATCAGCACTGGCGGACCCGGAGAGACTTGAACTTGAGGCGCCTTGCGGGCGTGAGCCGGAGCGACAGCGACGGCAGGAGCCCGCAGCCGAAATCCCGAGCGTTCTTTGCGAGGGATCTGGGATCAGCACTGGCGGACCCGGAGAGACTTGAACTTGAGGCGTCTTGCGGGCGTGAGCCGGAGCGGAAGCGACGGCAGGAGCCCGCAGCCGAAATCCCAAGCGTTCTTGGCGAGGGATCGAGGATCAGCACTGGCGGACCCGGAGAGACTTGAACTCCCAACCTCTGCGTTCGAAGCGCATTGCTCTATCCAGTTGAGCTACGGGTCCGGGGTAATGACACGTTAAGCTTAACAGGTCTATGGCGGTTCCAGAATGACTCTGAAAAACAGCAGGTCCCTCGACTTCGCATTACCGTTCGCGTTACGCGAACGGCAGTGCTCCGCTCGGGATGACATTTTCTATGGAATACGGATTCTGCACCCTGGAACCAGGGCCCTCGCGGGCGAGGGCGCCCGCGCCACAGTTACTTCGACACCGCGGCGAACAGCTCGGAATGCATCAGCGACTGGAACTGCTTGTCGTCCGCCTTGAAGTGCATTTGCAGGTTCGAACTGTCCGAGTTCACCGAAACATTTTCGAGCGCGGCCTTTTCGATGGGCGTGGCGGTCATCCGGCGATACAGCACCCCGGCCTTGACCAGCGAGGACAGTGTTGCCGCCGTGACCGAGTCGGACGTGACCACGTTGAGGTCGAAGTTCACCCCGTTCTGAAAATTCATGGTGTAGCCCGAGCCGAGAACGCGCTTCTTGACTGTATTGAAGTCGGCCAGCTTGCCCGCGTCGCCCAAGGCCGAGAGCAGCATGTTCTGCGTGCCTTGCTGGTCGAGAACGCTCCAGACGGTACCGGACTCCACTTCGCCGATCATGTCGGTGACCTGGCTGTTGGAATCGAGCGTGGTGGTATAGCCATCGCGCGCATCCAGGGCGCCTTTTAGCGCCGCCGCGTCGCCAAACAGCATGGAGTTTTCGTCCAGAAAAGTCAGTTGCATACCGCCAGACATGGGGTAAATGTCGCTGTCGCGGTACTGGACCGGCTTGGTCTTGTGCAGCTTCATCTTCTTCACAAAGGCCTTTTGCGTAAACGAGCCTTGCGCGACTCCCACTACCTTTATCCCTTCTTTCCCCTTGCGATACGAGGCGAAGGTGAGCTGATCGACGTCTTTGTCGGGATTGATGCCGATGCTCTTGAGCGAGTCCTCAAATTCTTTCAGGCTCGGCGGCAGCACTTGCGCCTTGAGCGCCATGGCGGTGTCGTTGTTCTTCAGCGTGCGATAATCCACCGTGATGATCTGCTGCACGTCACCGGGAATTACGTTTCGCGCCGAGCCGCTCATGGCCGCGGCCCAGGCCGCAACCGTGGAAAGAAGTAGCTCGCAAATAACAATCTTCACTGATTTCATAGCCAAAACCTCTGCCAACAGCTATTAAGATGCCGAGTGTCCGCCGCCAGTAGGCTGCGCCAGCCACTCAATTGTATGTCAGGTCGCGAGGGCTGCACCCAAACTAAAGTAAGGGCGTGTGACCAGCCAGATACCGGGCCCTGAAAATACTGGCGCTTGTTATAAAACCCCAGGGGCGGCGAATTTGTCTCGGAGCACCCCAGTTCCCTCGACCTATCCAAACGGACGTCATCCCGAAGCGCCGCGTTTTCACCAGCGGCGCGAGGGATGACGCCATCGCGTCGGATGGGCTACTTCCTCACCGCCGCAGCCTTGTTTCTGATCTGCTCAACAAACTGCGCGTCCTTGATCGACTCCAGGTTGATTTCCACGTTGGCCAGCGCGCCCTCGATGGCCGCCTGCGCCAGAGCTATTGAGGTGGTCAAATCGGACTTCATGTTCGGATTGGTGATCGGGCGCAGCTTCTCTGCGATCCCGGCCACTTCCCTGGCCCGCTCGGCCACGCTTAAAGGCACGGCGGTCGCCTGCTTCAAAGCTGCGTCGATGATCTGATCTCCGTCAGTTGCCTCCTTGGCTTGCTTGTGAGCCTTCATCACTACGTTGAACGATTCGGCATCTGCGTCGATGGCTGCCTTCAGTTCTTCGCGCAGCTGCGACAGCCGTGCGATCGCCTCGCTCAGTTCCTTCTCATACTGCAAATATGCCTTCTTGCCGCGTGACATCGAGGCCACCATGGTGGCCAATCCGGCGGCCATGGCTCCGCTGGCCGCTGCCGCGCTGCCGCCGCCCGGAGTTGGCGTTGGCGCGGCCAGTTGCTCCACAAACGGTTCGACCCCGGCGCGCAGGCCGCCGACCGCCATCTTGCCACCCATCACGGCAGCCAGTCGGTTCTCCAAAATCAGCGAAGAGTCGAAATTCTCCACTTGCAAGAACCATTCGGCAGCCGCTTCCAGCGCTTTCTTCGGGATGAGTCCGACGATCTCGCTGGAGACCGGCACCACCCCGTAACGCTGCGCCTCGCGCTTCGCCATCTCGAAGGCGCGGTGCACCGGAGTTTGCTCGAAGTCGGTGAGGTTCATGGAAACCTGCGCCATGCCCCGCACCAGAAATCCCGCGCCCTTCAGAAACCGCAGCCCGCCGCTCGAAAAGCGAATCGCTTTCGCGATGTTCTTGGCAATTTGGACATCCGGCGTGTTGAGGAAAACGTTGTAGGCGATCAAAAACTTGCGCGCGCCTACCACAGTTGCCCCAGCCGTCGGATGCACTCTGGGATCGCCGAAATCCGGCTTTCTTGCAGGATTTGTTGCGATCTCAGCGCGAATTCCTTCGAACTGGCCACGGCGGATGTTTTCCAAGTTCTGCCGCTCCGGGGTGGTCGCAGCCGCTTCGTACAAATACACGGGGATCTGATACCGCTTCCAGATTTCCGCACCCACGTGCCGCGCCATGGCTACGCAATCCTCGATGGTGACGCCGTCAATCGGGATGAATGGAACTACATCGGTTGCGCCCATGCGGGGATGCGCGCCCTGATGCACGTTGAGATCGATCAGCTCACACGCTTTTCCCACGCCACGAATCGCGGCTTCCTGAATCGGCTCGCGCTCGCCCACCAGAGTGATGACGCAGCGGTTATGATCGGCGTCCATTTCGCGGTCCAGCAAATAGACGCCGCTGATGTTCATGGCGTCGATGATGGCGTCGACTTTGGCCTTATCGCGTCCTTCAGAGAAATTAGGAACACATTCGACCAGTGTTGACATAAACAGAGAAGGATAGCTGGCGGGGTTGGGACGCTGCAACTCACCGACCGGGAAAGCAGACGTGCGCCGGACGTGGCGTTTCTCGGCCAGGTGAGAAACTGCGGCGAGCGCACGCCCGCCGCCTGAATCAGAAGCTGTAGCGCATGCTCACTTGGATCTGGCGCGGGGGCTTATTACCATAGGCATTCGACGAGAGCACCTCACCGAAAGTTGACGCGCCGAGAACGTGGCCCGGGATATCGAAGTTAGGATGATTGAACAGGTTGAAAAAATCTCCGCGAAGCTGCAGGCGGTGGTTCTCAGGCCCGAGCGCCATGCTCTTGGAGAGCGAAAAATCGATGTCGGTGTATCCCGGGCCGGTGAGGTAGTTGCGGCTCTCGTTGCCGAACTGGAATGTGCCGGGGTACGCGCCGGCGGGAGGAGTTACGAAAGCGCAGGTATTGAACCAACTTTGCGGCACTTTTAACTGGGTGGGAGCCTGACAGGTGGGGTTGGCAGCCACGGGGCCCGGTTTGGAGGGATCGCCCACCAAATTCGGCCGAGCCGGATTGCCGAAAGCCGCGGCCGAGGCCGCGGGCGCTCCGGGCAGCACCACGGTAAAGGGCGACCCCGACTGGGCGGTCACGATTCCACCCGCCTGCCAGTTGTCCAGAAGTCTTCCGCGCCAACTTGGGCCGTGGGTCCACAGGCGCTGGAAAGGCAAATCATAGACGAAGCTGCCGACGAAACGATGCACCGCGTTGAAGTCCGACGGGCCGCGGTCGCCTTGCAAATTGAGCGAGTTCTGCGGCAGGCCGGAGCCTACGCTGCCGCCGAACACGGAGGAAATGTCGTCAAAGGACTTGGAGTAGGTGTAGGAAAGCAACAAAGCCAGGCCATGGCTGGTCCGTTTCTCTGAGCGCAATTGCAGGGAGTGGTAGTTACTGCTGGCGCTGGACCCCACGTATAGGATCGAGGAAAACTGGTCGTAGGGGTATAGGCCCGTCACAGGGTTTTGCTGGTTCAGATCCAGCACGTTGCTCAGATGCGTCCCTTTGGAGCCGACATAGGCCGCATCAACCATCCAGTACGGCAGCACTTCATATTGCAAGTCGGCGTTCCATTGCTGCATGTAGCCGTCGCGGAAATGGGGAGAAATCATCTGGCCTTGGACCACCCCGGACTTCTGACCCGCCTGGCTCAGAATGTCCTGCACCACGCACAGCTGCTCCGGGCAAGTAGCCGGGTTCTGCGGATACAACGCCAGGTTGTAAAAAGGCGGATTGATGCGCGGGAAGATATTGATATTCGCGATGGACTGATCGTAGAAGATGCCATAGGCGGAACGAACCACCCAGCGCTCCGATTTCAACGG
>Ga0187784_10002608_pt1 | contig 14466 bp, 15 predicted proteins | sample 1015_SJ02_MP15_2_FD_132964 | JGI IMG/M metagenome (GOLD analysis project Ga0187784, IMG submission 132964) | Tropical peat soil microbial communities from peatlands in Department of Meta, Colombia - 1015_SJ02_MP15_20_MG | ecosystem: Environmental > Terrestrial > Soil > Wetlands > Peat | place...
GATCGCATCGGGCGCAAGACGCCGCTGATGATCTCGATCCTGTGGTACTCGATCTGCAACCTCTTCGCCGGTCTCGCGCCGAATTTCGCGCTGCTGTTCCTGTTCCGCGCGCTGCTCGGCATCGGCATGGGCGCGGAGTGGCCTGCCGGTGCGGCGCTCGCGATGGAGTCCTGGCCGGCGCGCTCGCGCGGCCTCATGAGCGGCCTGCTGCAGGGGTCGTGGAGCATCGGCTTCCTCTTGTCGAGCGTCGCCTACGGACTGCTCTATGATCATATCGGCTGGCGCGGCCTCTTGATCCTCGGCGTTCTGCCGGCTTTGGCGGTCGTGTGGATCCGCATCTACGTCAAAGAGCCAAAGGTCTGGATCGAGAACCGCCGCATCCAGCGCGAGCAGCGGCAGGAGTTCAAGGCGCCGCTGCTCGACATCTTCCGCCTGCGCATCCTCGGCAACACGGTCACGGCATGCCTGTGGATGGCAAGCGGCTTCGTGATCTACTACTCGGTCTATGGAATGTTCGCCACGCATCTGCAGAAGGATCTGCATCTCGGCGCCGCGATGGTCGCGATGCCGATCGCGATGGCTAATCTGGTCGCGTTCCTGGCGAGCGGATTCTGGGGCTACGTGGCCGACGTGCTCGGCCGCCGATGGGCGATGATCATCCCGGCGGCGATCGGCGCCGCGGTCACGCCGCTCTACCTGCTCACCGAGTCCTACCCCCTCGTGGCCGGCGCCTTCATCCTGCAGGGGGCATTCCTCGGCGCAATCTACGGACAGAACCCTTCCTATCTGTGCGAGCGCTTTCCGACCGAGGTGCGTGCGACAGCCTCGGCGTTTTGCTATCACCAGGGCGCCATCTGGGCGGGCTTCACCGGGCCGGTCCTGACCTATCTGGCCGTCAGTCAGCCACTCGGCTTCACCAATCCGATGTTGTTTGCGACGACCGGCGCCGCGATCGTGTTCGTCATCACCCTGCTGTTCAGTCCGGAGACGAAGGGCAAGGAGCTCGTTCCGCAGCTCACCTTGGTGGACACGCCGGTGTGACGGCGACGGCGGACTGAGATCGGCGTCAGATTCGACACCTGCCAGCCGATCTCGACCACGCGCTCCATCGTCAGGCGGAAATCGTCGGTCACGCGGGAGGCGTTGCGCGCCATCGCGGCGAACAGCGCCTCCTGCCACAGCGGCATCGCCTCGCCCTTCTCCTTGTCCAGGATGTGCTCGTGGCCGACACGGTCGGTGACGTCGTCGAGCAGCACGCCGGACCCAATGACGTTGGCCGATGGCTGTCCGGCTTACCGGGCGGACGGATGGATCAGAGGAAGCGGGCTTCTCCCATGCCTTCGGTAGATCAGGAAGTCCGAATCCAGCGTCAGAATGTCGTGCCGCTCGTGCATTTCCGACATGCGAACGATACACGCGTCAGCAAGCGACATCGGCGTGTCGCGATACTTTTGCTGCAGCCGCCGCAATGCGGCGATGTGCTCGTCGATCCGGAAGGCCACGCTCAACGCGCCGTTTTTGACGAGTTCGAGCAGGGCGTCCTGCGCCTTCGAATAGGGTGCCAGCAAGAACATGGCCTCGGCCAGTACCGGCTCGCAGACAAGGAGCGGCGCTTCGAGCTGCTCGATGCGTTCGATCACCCACCGATGGTGCCGTTCCGCCCGATCGAAGAAGGCAACGATGGGTCCGGTGTCAACGATGGCGGCGGTCATCGCGGCCGAAGCCGGAGAGGTGTTTCGGGTTCGAAGCACGGTCGGTGACGCCGGAATCGATCGAGGCTCGCGCGCGTTTCATCAGCCCGGCAAGGCTCGGCTCGCGCAGGGTCCTGCGCGGCGCCTGAAGCGCGAGCCTCAGCCCTTCCTCAACCAGATCCTTCAGCTTGCGGCCGCGCAATGCTGCCTCCGCCTTGGCGCGGCGGTAGAGATCGTCCGGCACCTCGACCGTGGTCTTCATGCGTCACCCGGAAAACTGCAAAACCATATTTACCTCCGAACGGTTGGCGCTTCAAGGCGTCGGCTTGGAGGTTCCTCGAATCCGGCCCGACGGATCGTGGAATCGAGCACGGCGTATTCGGGAGCGGACCGAAAGGGTCGCGGCCACGGCTACGCGGTGGTCTTCAGCCGCACCCAAAGCGGCACCGCCGGGGATCGCTCCCCGGCAGTGGCGCATCGGGAGAGCGGATTACTTAAGCCCGGCGAGGCCGGCCTGCGAGATCGTGTCGTCCTGCGATCCGGTCCCGCCGCTGACCCCGATCGCGCCGATGATCTTGCCGTCGACGATCAGCGGGTTGCCGCCGCGTGAAAGGATCACGTCATCGAGCGTTGACAGATAGGCGAAGTAGCCGCCCTTGGCGTAGAGCCGCTCGAACACGACCGTCGGCCGCCGATAGCGTGCCGCGGTGCGCGCCTTGTGCTGCGATATCGTGACCGAGGCATATTGGCAGTTGTCGTGCTTTTCGAAATACACAAGCTCGCCCGTCGGTCCGACGACCGAAATGCACATGCCTTGCCAGTTGCGCTTCTCCGCTTCGGCCGCGGCCGCGGCCGCGACCTTCTTGGCGGTCGCCAGCGTGATCGGCGGGCCGTAAGGCGTAGGCGCCATCGCGTCGGGCACCGCCTCGTTCGGGTTGGCCGGATCGGCCGGGACCTGCGCAAAGGCTGTCGTGCTGACCAGCACGACAAAACCGATTGCGCTCACTGTCCGGACTAGCAAAGACATGGACTGCTCCCTGATTGATTCTTCTGCTGTGCCGATCCCCGTCACTCGACTGAAGGCCGGTCGGCGCGAGCCTAGCTGAAACGCCGGGCCTGCGCCTATACGCTGCAACAACAGTTGAATTGCTACCTGGGGCTTTTCGCGATGTCGAAGTAGACTGTCCGCCTCAAGCCGGAACGCCATGGGAGGACGCAATGCCGGGATGCCACTGGTTGGGACTTGCCGCTGCGCTGATCGGGCTCAGCCCCGCAATGTGTTTCGCGCAGACGGCCGGCTCAGACTGCGCGCGGCTGAAGGAGCCGATACCGGCAGCGAGCATCGGCCTGCCGAGCGCAGGCGCGACCATCGACTCCGCGCAGCTCGTGCCGCCCTCGTCGCTCGCCGCGGCAGAGCTGCCGTTCGGCCCGTTGCCATCGTACCTCGCGGTCGTGCCGGCGGCGCCGGAATACTGCAAGGTGATCGGCGCGATCGCGCCGCTCGATCCGAAGGCGCCGCCGATCCGCTTCGAGGTCAACCTGCCGACGCAGTGGAACGGATCGTCGGTGCAATTCGGCGGCGGCGGCTTCAATGGCGTGCTCATCACGGGCCTCGGATTGCCGCCGCTCGCGCCAGCCGATCACCCTTCCCCGCTCGCGCGCGGCTTTGTGACCTACGGCACGGACTCCGGCCACCAGAACGCGGCCGGCGTCGCGCTGCAGGCCTTCGCACTCAACGACGAGGCGCTGACAAACTTCGCCTATGCGGCCTACAAGAAGGTGCGCGACGTCGCCGTCACGCTGATGCAGCGGCGTTACGGCCGCGCCCCGGCCAAGCTTTATTACATCGGCTTCTCGGAAGGCGGGCGCGAAGGCCTCACCATGGCGCAGCGCTTTCCCGCCGACTACGACGGCATCCTGAGCGGCGTGCCGGTGATCAACTGGGTCGGCCTGCAATCGGCCGGCACGCGCGCCGGCCTTGCGCAGTTCGGCGCCGGTTGGCTCGGGCCCGACCAGGTGAAGCTTTTCAGCGACGCCGTGATCGCCGCATGCGATCAGCTCGACGGGCTCGCGGACGGCATCATCAGCAATTACGAAGGTTGCCGTCGCGTCTTCGACCCGGCGCGGCTCGCATGTGCGCCCGGCGTGCAGGCCGGCTGTCTGACGCAGCCTGAGCTCGACGCCGTGACGGTCATGCACGTGCCGTTCGAGTTCGACTTCCTGCTGGCGAACGGCGTGCACAGCTATCCGGGCTGGGGGCTTGGCGGCGAAGCCGCGCAAGGCACCGGCCCGGTCGGCGGCTGGGTCGCGTGGCAGACCGGCACCGCAGCGCCGACCTTGCCGCCGGGTCCGACCAGCAGCCGCGCCTGGCTCTATGGCTCGGGCACCGTCCAATATTTCTTCGCGCGTGATCCCGGCTACGACGTGACCCGCTTCAAGCCTGTCGATTTCATGGACCGCCTGCGCGCGATTTCGATGCTGATGGATTCGACCAATCCGGACCTAACCGACTTCGCGGCGCGCGGCGGCAAGCTGATCATCTACGAGAACATGGCCGACTACGCGCAGAGCCCCTACGCCGGGATCACCTACTACCAGTCGGTCGTCGAGAAGATGGGCGCGGACAGCGTCGACCGCTTCCTGCGCTTCTATGTGACACCCGGCGCAGACCATATGGGCGTCGGCGCGCCTTCGAGCGTGGACCTGCTCGAGGTGCTCACCAGCTGGGTCGAGAAAGGCCAGGCACCCGGCGACTTGGTGCAGGTCCGCCAGGAGACCAAGCCGCCTTTCGCGACCCTGGCGGCCCGCCCGATGTGCCGCTACCCGGCCTATCCTCATTATAATGGCGGCGCCGCGACGAGGGCGGAGAGCTTCGCCTGCAGGAGTCCGTAGCGCACGACTTCAAGTCGTGCCGCAACAGGTCGAGACAAGGTATTGGCTGCCGGGCCTAATTGACGAGCCCGTAGTCCGTGTCATCGGCGCCGCTTCGAACCGCACCGCGCGCAAATTACACTAATGCCGCAGAGGCGGTTTCGGTGGGGGACGGTCTGAACGGAGAGCAGACGTGACCACACCCTATCATCACACCCAGCGCGGGACGCTGATGCTTGCCGTCCTGCTCATTTCGGCTTGTGTCATCGCGGCCATCGCCTACCATGAGCCGCACGCTCCCGAGCGATGGTCGCTTGCGGCACTCGCAGCCGGTTTCGTGATCCTCGCCTGGCTGTTCTCCTCGCTCACCGTCGGTGTCGGCGAAGGAGAGCTGCGCTGGTATTTCGGCCCCGGCATGTGGCGTTATCGGATTGCGCTCGACGAGATCGAAGATGTTCGGGTGATGCGCAATCACTGGTGGCAAGGTTTCGGCATCCGGATGCGTCCCGGCTTCCGTCTCTACAACGTGTCGGGCCTCGACGCGGTCGAGCTACGGCTGAAAAGCGGCGACATCCGCCGCGTCGGATCGGACGATGCGCAGCAGCTCGCGAGTGCGCTGAAGTCCTGACTGCCGCGCGGCATGCGTGTCGCGACCGGTGGCCGAGAGTTGCAGCGTCGTTTTTCGGACAGGCGCACAGGCTGGATGACAGTTCCGTGACAATCGGGCAGACTGTCCCGCAGGCTATGGTTCGGCCTGGGGAGACCCTTCATGGGCAGAACACTCGTCGCGGTACTGGCTTCAGTTGCCGCCCTTGCATCCCCCGCAGCGGCGCGCGCGCCCGCGCCGCTCGTCCCGACCGCGCTGGTGGAAGAGATTCAGAGCGGCACCGCCGACGTCGAGTTCATGGACTATGTCGGCAGCGGCCAGGTGATCAAGCTCGCGCCGGGCGACCGGCTCGTGCTCAGCTATCTGAAATCCTGCGAGCACGAGACCATCACCGGCGGGACCGTGACCGTCGGCGCGCAACGCAGCGACGTGCAGGACGGCCATGTCGTCCGCGCCAAGGTCCCGTGTGACGGCGGCAAGATGCGCCTCAACGCCCAGGAGGCAAGCCAAAGCGCGGCCGGCGCATTCCGCCTGCAGAGCGCCGAGATGACGCCGACGCTTTATGCGCGCACGCCGGTGGTGCAGCTGCCGCGGCGGCTGACCGGCGAGGATCGCACGCTGGTGATTGAGAGAACCGATCGTCGCGGCGAACGGCACGTGATCACGATCGACGACACGATCGCGGCGGGGGGCTTCTACGATCTCGCGCGCGCGAAGCTCGCTTTGGCGCGCGGCGCGACCTATGAGGCAAGCATCAACGGCCGCAAGCTGACGTTCCTGGTCGACGCGAAGGCAAAGTCCGGCCCGGCGCCGATCGTCAGCCGCCTGCTGCGCTTCCCATAGCAGCCCCCGGCCGCAACCGATGGATCCGCTTCGCCTGCGTGCTGCGGCAGCAGGTGCTTTGATCGCGGTCAGCGCGGGCCTCATCGGCGCCTCGGGAGCGTTCGATTGGGTGCGCGGTTTCTCGATCGACGTGCTGACGGCACTGCGCTGGCACGCTTTCGGCGCGCTGCACGCGCCCTCTTCCTCGCCGACCGTGGTGGTGGCGCTCGACGAGGAGACCTTCCGGACCGCGCCCTTCGATGGCAGCCCGAGCGTCACCTGGACCGGCGAGGTCGGCCGGGTGTTGACCGCGATCATCGACGGCGGCGCCAAGGTGGTCGGTTTCGACATCATCTTCCCGACTTCGATCGAGCAATCGGAAGTGCCGTTCAACGGCGAGACGCTTGGAAGCCGGTTGCGCGGCTTCGATCGCGACTATCTGCGGGCGCTCGCGCTCGGCGCACGCGCCGGCAAGGTCGTGCTCGGACAGGCGCAGCATCAGGACAGCCCGATCCTGCCCTCGCCCGGGCAGCGCGCCGCAGTCGGGTTCGGACGCAACATACGCTCGCTCAACGTCTACAGTGACCCCGACGGCGTGATCCGGCGCATTCCGCTCGCCTTCACGGTCGACGGCACGGTCGTCCCCGCCATGGCGGCGGAGCTTGTCGCGCGCGCAACCGGCGTACCGGCTCCCGTGACGGGGACGGGCGCCGTCGAAGGCACCATCACGCTCAATTTCGCAGGCGGCGCCGACGTCATCCCGACCTACTCGCTCGCCGATCTTGCGGCCTGCGCCGAGAAGGACGACAAGGACTTCTTCCGCCGCCAGTTCGGCGGCAAGGTCGTGCTGATCGGCACGCTGCTCGACGTCGAGGACCGCAAGATCACTTCGACGCGCTTTGCGACGGCACCCGAAGGCGCACGCGCGGAGCGCTGCGTGCTGCCGGCGCCGACGGCCGCTCAAAGCTTCGCCCGCGACACGATCTCCGGCGTCTACGTGCAGGCGACCGCGGTGAACAATCTCATTCGCGCAGACGCGGTGCGTGAGCTCGGCCGTCTCGGCACCGGCCTCGCGTCGTTCGCGCTCGCCGCGCTGGCGGTTGCGGCCGCGCTCGCGCTCGGACCCACCGGCGCCTTGCTGTCGCTGCTTGCGCTCGCGGCGCTGTGGTGCACCGGCGCGACGATCGCGTTTCGCGGCGCGCTTGCCCTGCCGCTGGTCGAGCCGATCCTGACCTCGCTCGCTGCCTGCGGCGCCATGATCAGCTATCGCCTCGTCGCCGCCGAGCACATCATGGCGGCGCAGCGCGCCAGGGAGCAGGCGCGCGAGGCCGAGATGGCGAGCGCGGCGGCGATCCAGCGCGCGATGCTGCCGATCGTCGAGCCGCGCGACATCGGCGAAGGCGGATTTGACGTTTTCGCGCGCATGAAGCCGGCGCGCGAGGTCGGCGGCGACCTCTACGACGTCGTGGTGCTCGATCCCGAACGCATCATGATCACGATCGGCGACGTGTGCGGCAAGGGCGTCCCGGCCGCGCTGTTCATGGCGATCACCCAGACCGTGATGCGCCTGGTGAGCCGTTCCGGCCACGACCTCGGGGCTGAGATCGAGGCTGCGAATGCTCTGCTGATCGCCAACAACCGGGAGGAGATGTTCACGACGCTGTTCTGCGGTGTGCTCGACCGGTCGACCGGCACGATGACTTATTGCAACTGCGGTCACAATCCGCCGCTGCTGCTGCGCCGCGGCGAAAGTGCCTTCGAGCCGCTGCGCGCCTGCGGCCCACCGCTCGGGATGTTCGAGGGGGCAAGCTACGCGCCGCGCACGATTAGGCTCAAGAGCGGCGACATGCTGCTGCTCTACACCGACGGCGTGACGGAAGCCGAGGACATGCAGGCCGCGCAATTCGGCCTGCCCCGGCTCGAGCAGACGCTTGTCGAGATGCGCGCGCAGCCAGCGCGCGCGGTCGTCGAGCAGGTCATGGCGCGCGTCGCCGCATTCGCCGGCCGCGCCCCGCAGTCGGACGACATCACCTGTATCGGCGTGGTACGGCAGGAAGTATGATGCGATGCCGCCGACACGCGGCCTGGACCCGCGCCGGTGTCACGGCCGATCCGACGATGCGACTTCATCGCTGTCGCCCACATAGCGCGCGACCAGCTCCTTCCAGTTCGGCCCCTACACGATCTTGAGCAGCGCCCGATTGATCGGCTTCTTGAGGTCGCTCCCGGTCGGCAGCGCAATCGCGTAGTAACGCACCGCCAGCGTATGCGGCAGAACCTTGAGCTCGTTCCAATGGTATTCCTTGAGCATGTGGCCGAGGATCGCCTTTTCATAGACCAGGGCCTGGACTTCGCCACGCTGCAGCGCCTTCACGGCCTGGATCACGAAAGGATAGTTGCGGGCGGCGATCCCTTGCCCGTGCAGCCAGTCGGCGCCGGGTGTCCCCGCGACCGCGCCAACGCGGCTGCGCGCGAGGTCGCCCGGCCCATTGATGTCGCTCTTGAGGCGGCCGACGACGAACGAGGAAGCGAGCGCCGCCGAGAACAGCGTCACGAGAAAAATGCTGGCAAACATCCAGACGAGACCCAAGATGCGGCCGCGCAGCGTGACTGGGACCTTGTCGCCATATCCGGTCGAGGTCATCGTGACCGCCGCCCACCACACACCATCGGCGATGCCGTGCAGCGGGCGGGTGTCGAAGTGGGCCTGCTTGCGCTCCAGCAGCCATATCAGCACGCCCACGACCAGGAGGAGGCCGACCAGTCCCCCGATCGCCGCGAGGGCCTGACCGCCGGCCAGGCCGGTCACGGTGGCGAGCACGCCGGTATTCGGCTGGACGCGCACCGCGATCCCGAGGCCGGCGGGAAAATAGGGATGCGTGAAGTCGAAGCGCGCCTCGTTCTCATCGGTGACCGGAAGCGCCGCGATTGCCACGTCGACCTGGTAGTGCTCGACGGCGTCGAGCAGACCGGCAAGATCGTAGTCGTACTCACGCAGCTCGAACTGAAGTCCGAGGTCTGCCGCAATCTGGTTCCAGAGCTCGATGCTCAGGCCGCTCCACCGCCCATCGTCGCCGCGCAGGACGAAAGGCGGCACCCGCATGGTGCCGACGACGATCTTTTCACGCCTGGCGCCCGCCTCGGCTTGCGCCTTCGAGCAAACGGCGCTGAGCCAAAGCGTTGCCGCCGCGACCAGCAATGCGGTGGCAGCGAACCTCATCAATCGGCTATTCCTTTCCGAGCTGCTGCGCGAGCTGCTTTGCCGCGATAAAGCCGGCGCGCTCGAAAACGGCCTGCCCCGCCGCTGACTGACAGTAATCCACGAAGGCCTTCGCGACTCCGGTCGGGATTCCTGCCGTGATCAAGGTCAGCCTGCGGCTCAACGGGTATTGTCCCGAGCCGATCGATTCAGCGCTCGCGGTGACCGGTGAGGATTGCGCATCGGCACGAAGCGCGATCGCCCTCACGCGGTTGCCGCCGCGCTTCAAGGCGCCGAGGTCCGTATAGCCAATGCTCTCGCGGCGCTCCGCCACATCGGCAACAATCGCCTCATTGGTGGAAAGACGCTGCACGGACGCCGCATAGCTCTGCGCGCCGAGAACGCGCTCGCCGAACATGAAGGCCGTTCCCGAGCCCGCTGCGCGCGCAAAGGGCCGTATCTCTCCCTCTCCCGAGCCGAGCTCGCTCCAGTTCTGCAGCGTTCCGGCAAAGATGTCCCGCACTTGGCCGACGCTCATGTCGGCGACCGAGTTCTGTCGATTGACGATGATCGCGACGCCGTCGAGCGCCAGCGGAAATTCCGCAAGCTCGATCGCGTTGGCACGGGCGTATTCGCGTTCGCGCGGCGTCAACTCCCGCGACGCCATCGCGACCTCCGTCAGCCCGTGCAGCAGGGCGGCAACGCCGTCCCCGGAGCCACCGCCCTTGACGATCACGTCGGCTTGCGGATTTCGCATCATGAAGTCCTGGGCGCACGCGGTCACCGACGGGCGCAGCGATTCCGAGCCGACCACGAAAACCGAGCCGCTCAGCGATGCCGCATCCTCGCTGCGGCCGAACGAGGCCCATGCGGCGACGCCGGCCAGCGTCAGTGCGGCCGCGCACAGCGCCGCGAGCGCGAAACGGCGCCATTTAGGGCTGCTGCCTCGGTGGTCGAGGCCGCCCGCTGCTTGCTCATTCCCCATCGGCGAAACTCAGACCCGCATCGGCCGAGCAAGGCTATGACTGCAATTTTTCGGTTTCTTGACAGCACCACAGAATGGGGCGGCAGTCGGCCGGCACGAACTTGCGCTGGAACAAGAGGAAGCCGATCAGCAGCGGGGGTCATCAGCATGGCGGCACAGATGATCGCTCAGTCGATGCCCTGATCGGGTAGAGGCGAGCACCTGCAGGCCGCCGGTCAGCGGCCATGCCTCGAGCGAGTTGGTCACGATCAACGTCGCCTTCGCGCTAGTGCTGGCGCAGCGCATGATCATGCGGACGCGCTGACCGTCGAGAACGAGCGCACGCTCACGCGCACCGGCCCGATCGCTTTTCTCCTGCGGAATTCTCGCTCGTTCGTGCGCTTGGGGCCTCAAGCTCGGAGAACGCGCACTGGCGTCGCAAGTGGCGACCGTCTGTTCAGGCCGTGCGACTCGTGCGACAACGCAGTCGGCAGTCGATCGCCGGGCACATCGTCGCAGTCGCGATGTGCAGCGGCCCGAACCGTGCCATCTTCGCCGCCTAGGCAAGCTGGCAGAGACGGAGAATGACGATGCATAGCACTCCCGGCGCCGGCTCTCATGGCAATGCACCGCTGCGCACCGGTCACGGCTCGCCGCTGCGACATGGCCGACCTCACCGCGGGCCTTTGCTTGCACGCGAGAAGGATGCGCGCCTCAAGAGCGTGCTCGTCGCTGGCGTCTATCCCTGGAACGACCCGGCTTGGCGTTACCGCCTCCATGGCACGCCCTATCCGTACTTCTATTATCGGCCCGTCAGCGCCTGCGAGCTGATATCGTGCGGCATCGGCAAGAAGCTGCGCTGGCGCCGGGTGTTTCGCTGCCACTAGAGTCTGATTCGACGAAGTCGAATCAGACTCTAGCTTTTTGTTTCGTTGGTGCGTGATCTTATCCGAAAACCGGCTTTCACTTTTCGGGATCACGCACTAGATCAGAAAGCTTGCGCTTCCTCTCGTCTGTATTAAGCTGAGGATCAGACAACGGGGATGGAGTCCCCCAAAACCGCCGCCGTGGCTGATGACTCCTACTGTGCTGCGCATTTTGCGCCGGTAGGAGGTTGTCTTGATCCAACTTCAATCGGGCATCGATCTGCGCCACGCCTCGCGGCCGTACAACCACGGCCGCGGCGAACGAACCGATCTAGAGGCATCGTTCGGGGGCGCCCGGGCGAGCATCCTGCTACGCGAACGTAACGGCGCAACCAAGGAGCCTTCCCCATGACCGGGATTTGGACTTTGGCCGCCCTCTGGCTCGGCCTCGCACTGCTCGCAAGCCTGCTTTCCATCTGGCTTCGGATTTCCACGGCGCTTTCAGAGATCATCGTCGGCACCATCGCGCAGCTGATCATCGGCGCCATTGTCGGCTCAGCGGTGCTCGGCACCGACGAAACCTGGGTCAAATTTCTCGCCGGCATCGGCGCGATCGTGCTGACTTTTCTCGCCGGCGCCGAGCTCGATCCAGTCGTGTTTCGCGCGAAATGGAAGGAGGCGGGCGCGGTGGGACTGACCAGCTTCTTCTTTCCGTTCCTCGGCTGCGCCGCCGGCGCGCACTATCTGCTCGGCTGGGACGTGGAGCCAAGCTGGCTCGCAGGGGTCGCGATGTCGACTACATCCGTCGCGGTCGTCTACGCGGTGATGATCGAATTCGGCTTCAACACGACCGAATATGGCAAGACGGTCCTTGCCGCATGTTTCATCACCGACCTCGGCACCGTCATCGCGCTCGGTCTGCTGTTTGCGCCCTTCACGATGAAGACCTTGACCTTCGTCGCAGTCGGCATTGTGGTATTCGTGATCCTGCCCTGGGTGACCCCGCGCTTCTTCCGGCTCTATGGCAACCGACCTTCCGAGCTTGAGACCAAGTTCTTGCTGCTCTGCCTGTTCGGCATGGGCGCACTCGCGGCCTGGGCCGACAGCGAAGCGGTGCTGCCTGCCTATCTGATTGGGATGGTGCTCGCCGGCACCGTCGGCAAGGACCATGCGCTGGTCCGGCGCTTGCGCACGCTCACCTTCGGCCTCTTGACGCCGTTCTATTTCATTCGCGCCGGCTCCTTCGTCTCGATTCCGGCGCTGGTCGCGGCACCGGCCGCCTTTCTCTTCATGCTCGGGATCAAGATCGCGACCAAGGTCATCGGCGTGTACCCCGTGACCAAGGTGTTTGGCTCGCCACGCAAGGAAGCCATGTACACGACGCTCTTGATGTCGACCGGGCTGACCTTCGGCACGATCTCCGCGCTGTTCGGCCTGTCGCACCAGATCATCACTCAGGCGCAATATTCGGCGCTGGTCGCCGCGGTCATCGCCAGCGCGGTGATCCCCACCATGATCGCCAACGCGTTCTATCTGCCGCGCCACCTGTTGCCTAAACCGCAACAGGCCGAAGGCGCGGCAAGCGAAGCGGGCGGGACGGTGCAAGCCAGTGCCCGAGCGGCGGAGTAGAGGTGCACCCCATGTTTAAGACCATCCTTCACGCCAATGACGGCTCCGACCATGCCTTCAAGGCGTTCGATCTTGCGTTGGGACTTGCCAAGCGCGACGGCGCCGCGCTGCACATGGTTTCGGTCGAGGAAATTCCCTCCATGCCGGAGTTCATCGAGGAGGTGCGCGAGGAGCGCGGGGTCGCGGCCCGACGTTTCCATGGCGTGATCCAGCGCGCGCGCGAGAAAGCCGAACAGCAGGGCGTTAATCTGAATGCGCACGTGCGCGCCGGGCACCCGGTACGCACGATCATCGAGGTTGCGCGCGAGCTCAATGCCGACTTGCTCGTGATCGGGGCGACCGGACACTCCGCGCTCTATGAGCGCATGATCGGCAGTCGCGCTGACCGCCTCGTTCAGCTCGCGCCGTGTCCCGTTCTGGTGGCGAAGTGACCCAAACAGTGCTCGAATGACCATGCCGGCCTGATCGGAAAGGACAAACGACGAACAATGGATGACCTGACACGCTATCTCTGGATCATGCTGGGCGGCGCGCTCGGCACCGCGGCCCGTTTCTGGTGCTCGGGTGCCGTTGCGCGCGCGTTTGGCGAGACTTTCCCATGGGGTACACTCATCATCAACGTCCTCGGCTCCTTCGTGATCGGTTTCTTCGCCACCATCACGGGGCCGGATGGCCGCATCTTCGCCGGCACGACCACACGGCAATTCGTCATGGTCGGAATCTGCGGCGGCTACACGACCTTCTCGTCCTTCAGCTTGCAGACGCTCAATCTGATGAATGACGGGGAGTGGTTCGGCGCCGGAGGCAACATCGTCTTGTCCGTCGTGCTATGCCTGATCGCCGTTTGGGCGGGTCATGTCATCGCCTCCAATCTCAACGCGCTCAAGTGGACGTGATCATGCAGATTCCCCGCGAGGCGGTTCTCCTGCGCATCTTCTTCGGTGAAGATGACAAGCACGGGCATCTGCCGCTCTATGAGGCCATTGTGCTGAAAGCGCGCGAGATGCAGCTCGCGGGCGCGACCGTGTTGCGCGGACATGTCGGCTTCGGACATTCGACCCACATCCACACCACGAAGATTTTGCGCCTCTCACAGGACTTGCCAATCGTCGTCGAGATCGTGGATTCATCCGACAAGATCGATGCCTTCCTGCCGGTGCTCGACGCCATGATGGCGAGTGGCCTCGTCACCCTCGAGAAGGTGCAAGTGCTGCAATACGGCACCGAAATGAAACGCTGATCCTGCGCGACGGAATTCGGTGAAGAACGAGACCGCTGATGCCGACGTCCCGCGGGGCACCGCGCGCGAGGTGTTTTGCGCCTTCCTCCGCCTCGGGCTCACCAGCTTCGGCGGCCCGATCGCACATCTTGGCTATTTTCACGACGACCTCGTGGTGCGGCGCAAATGGCTCGACGAGAAGGTCTATGCGGACCTCGTCGCGCTCAGCCAGTTCCTTCCCGGTCCCGCGAGCAGCAAGATCGGCATCGCCGCCGGGCTCTCGCGCGCGGGCTATGCGGGCGCGCTCGCCGCATGGGCGGCCTTCACCCTTCCCTCCGCGATCGCGCTGGTGCTGTTCGCCTACGGTGTCAGTGCGCTCGGCGACGCCGCGGGCAGCGGCTGGCTGCATGGGCTGAAAGTCGCCGCGGTCGCGGTCGTGGCGCAGGCGGTGCTGTTGATGATGCGCGCGCTCGCGCCGGACCGCGCGCGCGCAACGCTCGCGGTCGTGGCCGCCGCGCTCGTGCTCGCCGTCCCCTCCTCGCTCGGCCAGATCGCCGCGATCCTGCTCGGCGGACTGGTCGGCATGACGATGCTGCGC
>Ga0187784_10002610_pt1 | contig 14463 bp, 15 predicted proteins | sample 1015_SJ02_MP15_2_FD_132964 | JGI IMG/M metagenome (GOLD analysis project Ga0187784, IMG submission 132964) | Tropical peat soil microbial communities from peatlands in Department of Meta, Colombia - 1015_SJ02_MP15_20_MG | ecosystem: Environmental > Terrestrial > Soil > Wetlands > Peat | place...
AAAATCTCTGGTGAAGATCTACGCCAACGTGGATCATCGCGTGCCTCCTTCAGGGCTTGTGCTTCGAGCACGTATACTACCCTTGGAGGCACGCTTCCGTTTTCATTACATCTGAGCGAACCGAGGCCCCCGACGAGCCCGGTTTTGGTTTGGCGGGTGGTGGAGCGAAGCGCCCCCACAACAACCTAGGATGTTTATTCCCTGCGCCGTGCGGGGTACAGGAGCCGTGACCGCCGTTTCATGCGGTGACTGCGGTAATTTGAGTCTGGTGTCCGCACGACATAGCCTGTTCCAATGAGCAGAACTTCGATTAGAACTGTCATCCATCTGATCTTCGCAGTAGTCGTGTTTACCGCCGCCGCACAGCAAAGCACCCCGAAGATCACCTCCGGCGAAGACCTGCCTGTGCCCGGCAAGCCGGTGGCTGCCGACCATTCGCAACTTTCCGAGCACAACATTGAATGGATGCAGACCCAGCCGCCCCAGGTCGAAGCCGAGTTTCTCTTAGGCGCTGCCATCAACCACGATCACGGCGCCACCGACTGGATCAACAAGCTGGTCGATGGCTGGCACGGCGAGTTGAAACCCACGCAGCGCTGGCAAGACCTGCAGGAGACCGCGCTCTATTCCAACGACCTCCGTGTGCGCGCCGCTGCCATCGAAATCAACCTTGCCGTCAACAACCTGGCAAAGACCGAGGAAACAGCCGAACGACTGATTAAGTCCGCCGAAGAGCGTCCCGGCAACCGGCCGTTCGCCGGCTGGGAGCTGGGTATGTTGGCCAATCGCGGCGTCGAACCGGAGCGCATTCACCAGGAACTGATGAAGTACATGCACGATCCCAATGACCAAACCCGCTTCTGGGCGGTCGAAGGCAATGCTCATCTGGGCACCGACGACACCATCAAGGACTTCCTCGAAGTTTTGCGCAGCGACGCCTCTATGGACGTGCGCGAGCGCGCCGGTTGCAGCCTGGCAAAGTCGGGCATGTTGACCCGTGCCCAGCGTATGAAAGCTGTCCCCGGATTGATTGACCTGGCCTACGACGATTCCCTGAACGCCACCACGCGCAACTGGGTTTACCAGGCGCTGCGCGAAATCACCAACCAGCCTCTGCCCAACGATCCTGCTACCTGGCGCAATTGGTACGACAAGTTTGGCGCCCAGCGCACCCAGGAATTCCGCCAGGGCGACCAATGGTCCGTACTGGGAAACAACTAGGACTCACGCCATAAGTGTGCTGTCCATCCGGTGGTTGGTGTAACTGTGACGCTCTGCAGCCGTCTGCTGTGGTCCTCAAGCTTCTCTGCTTTCATTGACCTTTCGCTTTCAGCCGCTAAGATTCCCACCAGTGATTGGCCGAACCATCTCTCACTATCGCATCGCCGAAAAGCTCGGAGGCGGCGGGATGGGCGTCGTCTACAAGGCTGAGGACACGCGCCTCGCCGCTTTGTCGCTCTCAAGTTCCTGCCCGAAGACGTAGCCCAAGATCGGCAGGCATTGGAGCGATTTCGGCGCGAGGCCAAAGCTGCGTCGGCGTTGAACCACGCCAATATCTGCACGATTTACGTTTGGGGCGGTGCTCTACGAGATGGCGACGGGGCAACTGCCCTTTCGCGGAGAGAGTTCAGGGGTCATCTTCAACGCGATTCTGGAACTCCCGCCCGTGTCTGCGGTGCGGCTGAATCCCGATCTGCCACCCCAACTGGAAGACATCATCAACAAGGCCCTGGAGAAGGACCGCAACCTGCGCTACCAGCATGCCTGCGACATGCGGGCTGACCTGCAGCGACTGAAGCGCGACCGAGAGAGCGAACGCAGCGCAGCAGCCAACGCGACCGTGGTACAGGAGGCGCCAGCGTTTCCGAGCAAGAAACTCTGGGCGAGCGCTTTGCTGATGGTGCTGCTGTTCGCCGCGCTGATAGTGGGAGGGCTTTACTATCGTTCAAATCAAACCAAGCCACTGACCGAGAAGGACGCTGCCATCGAACTCAGCCGGAACAATTGCTCGAAAGTGCTGGTGGATCTGGAACCTGCCGCTTCTTACGAACTGGGCGTGGCCGGAATGTTCATCAACTACCTGTACCCGGTCTACGTGCGCGGTCAAGCCTACCGGCTCGACGACACCACCCGTCCTGGGCAGAACCCGCAGCGCCAGAGACGCTTTTACGCGGAGGCTGCTTGACGCCGCTGCTCGAAGCACTCCCGGCAATACACCGGGCGCCCCTGCGTGGGCTTGAACGGAACCGTGGTCTCCTTGCCGCAGGCGGAGCAGTTCATCCGGGTTTCCACCCGCGCTGAACGCTGCTCTCCTTGGGAGGACAGGACCGCAATCCGTTTGGCCTTACAGGGCTTACAGCGTTTGGGTTCGTTCTTGAGCCGCTTGTCGTGGAAGAACATCTGCTCGCCCGCGGTAAAGACGAACTCCGCGCCACAATCGACACATTGCAACACCCTATCCTGAAATTCCATTGAGGACACTCCTTTGGTCCCGTCCGTGCGCCAGCCGCAGCCGGACCGCCTTGGTCCGGCTCCAAGCTGCGCGGACTCCCGTCTCGATCTCCCTCAATGACAACAAACAGCCCCTCTACTCGGCCCTCCGCGCCCCACTGCGGGCGCGCGGTACAACGCGGATTGAAACCCGGCAGCCTTGCTGAACCGCCGCTTGCATCCCCCACAGATGCACTCAAGTAGTGAGGGCCACTTTCAACCAGCGGCCCTCGGAATTGTTATTCCAGTTCCTTGCGAGCCTTCTTGCGGCTGCGCTTACGGGCCAGCGCTTCCTTCACCCGCTTCTTCTCGCCGGGCTTCAGGTAAAAAGAGTGGCGCTTGACCTCCTTGATGATGTCTTCCGTCTGCACTTTGCGCTTGAACCGGCGCAGCGCATTTTCAAGGGATTCACCCTCCTGCAGTCTGACTTCGGCCAAGAACAACACCCCCAAGCTGGTCCGGACTGGACTTGATTAGTTATTACAGGCTTCGGGCTGCAAGTCAAGCGGGAAGGAGGCAAGCAAGGGTCCCTCGCCTGTGTTTCCTACCCGGTTGTTGCTCTCGTCCTCTCATTTCGAAAGCAGAACCTCACGCGGGGCTCAGGAATTACGCGCCCACAGCCACATTCCGGTAGCCCGGCGCCGTTCTCGGCCAGGCCACCCTAAAATCCGCTTCTTTTCATCGGCCGGAAGGGAATCTTCACCACCGCCTGCAATGCCACCGGCTTGCCATTCTTTTGCGCCGGACGGAACTTCCATTGCCCGAGCGCATGGCGTGCGTACTCGTCCAGCCGGTCATCCACGCCGCTAATTATGTACACGTCACCAACTGTCCCGTCGCTGTGTATCACGGCCGCCAACGTCACCGTCCCCTGCACATTTTGCCGCATGAGTTCCAGAGGATAACCCGGGTCCACTTCCTGAGTGGCCACCGGCGCCGTCAACCCGCTCTTGTCTAACGGATCCTCTTTCAATTCCGCAAAGTGCATCACCCAACTTCCGCCCGCCGAATTCAGGTTCGGTGTATTCAGCGTCATGGAGTACAGCCTGCGCTCCCCGAAAACTTTTCGCTCCAGCTCAGACGGCACGACCGCCGAGCTGTCGGAACTGCTACGGTTCGGAACCGAAATGGTAGCCGGCACGGTGGCTTCAGCGACACGCCGGGTCGGCCCCACTCCACTGCTGCCGCCGCCGGGGTCGCCTTTCGGAACCGCGCCCACCACAAGTCCCGGTGGAACGCCCGCTGCGCGCCAGCCAGATTTGGCACCGTCCGACCCTGTTGTCTGGCTCGAAGCCTTCGCCTCCGTAGTCTGATCGGGCGTTCCGGCTGCTCCCGCTTTTCCTTGCGGAGTTGCGGCAAACGTCCCCAAGCGATTGCCGGGCGGAGCCTCCACCGGCCCGGAAGCCGCGGGATGCAAGTTCAGAGCGATCAAACGGCCATCCTTGCCGACCCCCTCCTGAACGAACGGCGGTGGCGGAACAACTGCAGCCTGTCCGGCAACGCCGCCCTGCGGCGCACTCGGGCGCGCCAGTTGCGCGTCCATCGGCAACTGCGGCGCCGGAGCGACCACCTGACTGGTAGCAATGTTGATGTCGCCCATGGGTCGCGTCGTCGCCGGTTCCACCGCCGGAGGCGGATCCACGACCGCTGGCTGGGAAACGCCGCCGGTACGGCGCGAGTTCGCGGCGGTCAGCTCAGGAGGCGGGGATATCACAGAGTTAGACAGCGACGGGGTGCGGATTGGCTGAGCATTTTCGACCTCCGGCGGCGGAGCCACTACGTCCATTGGCAGAACCAGTACGTTCGGCTTTGCGGTCGAACTGATTGCCACCAAAGGAATACTCGGCGCCGCCTGGCCCCACGCAACCACATTTGGCAGCGGCACATCATGATCGAGCTTCAGCTGGGGCGGAGCCACAATCGTCTGCTTGTGGTTGTGCGGCGCCGGCGGCACAGATATGATGGGCTGGCGCGAAAATTCCGGGTGGCCTTTTTGCCGATGCTTGTGCCGGTCACCGCCCGTATTCAACGGCGGCAAATACTCCGGCGCTTCGTAATACAAAACGTCAGAGCTGCGCAACGTACCCTGCTCGATCACGCGGGTGGATTGCGGCCAGAGCTGAGCCGAACCCCACAGCACCGCAATCGCCGCTGTATGGAAAATGACAGATTCCGCCAACCTTCCCCATGGCAGCCGCGAATGAACGAACACATCCGGCCAGAACTCCCCCAGTCCCGAAGAGCCTGGTGCGGGAGTCGAGAGCCACGGCCAAAAGAAATCCGCCAGGTTGCTCCAGAATACGCGCCATCGCGGTGCAAGCGTCACCAGCAGCGTCGGGACCGCGACAGCACCAGAGGCACCGCGCGAGGAATCATTGCGGGCTAGCTTTTCTCCCATGACCACATCACAGCGAGGAGTGATGTCATTATAGCTGGCATTCCGCCGCTGGCGTGCGAAAGAGCGTACGTTGGCAAGCGCAGCGAACCGAAGGGCGCTTCCCGTGTTCTAATACCTCTATGAAGCTCGTCGCCGCTGTCTTCATCATTCTGGTGGGCCGCGCCTCGATGTGGGCGCAGGCGCCAGGGTTGTCCGCACACGCCCCCGAAAACATTTCCGGCATGTACAGCTTTCTCCGCGAAGGTGAGTTCGTGCAGATCACAGTGGAAGACGCCGGTCGCGTTACCGGTTTCGTGTCCCGCTATGGCGATTCCGACAGCGACCGTGGCGTGTTTCTAAATCAATTCTTCAAGAGTGGCAAACTAGACGGAAATACCCTCAGTTTCGTCACGCAAACCGTACACATGGTGTGGTTTGAATTGCGGGCGGTCGTCGAGCACGGTCTGGGAAAGCGGCCTGGCGAAGAAGGCTATCGCGTGCTGCGGGGCAAGCTGACTGAACACCACGAGGACACCGATAAGAAGCTTTCTTCCCAGATTTACGAAGTCGCGCTAAAGTCATTCCCCCAGGACTTGGGGGCTACTTCGCCGAAACAGTAACCAGGCCTCCTTCAGGCGACCCTTTTGCGGTCGCTCTGTATGCCGGCTTCGCCGTCTCCAGCTGTGAGTTGCAGGTATAGCGGGACCGTCATCACCGCGCCGTCCTTCAATATCACCTTGAACGCCTGGGCGCAGTTTTCGCAAAGCCAGAAGTATTCCACCCTGTGCTCCCCGGACTGGTCGCCGGGCGCGGGCATGCGGACCTTGAAGACCTTGCCCTGGCGCAAGTAGCGAAACTGCGCAAAGCATGCCGGATGGGCGCATTTGGAGAGCACGGGGGATCTCCTCAAATTGCGGCCGCCGTTCACCGGCAGCCATGTGGCTTTGATTATAGGACGGAAACAGGGGAAGCGTAATCGGGGGTCTGCTGCGGTTGAAAGGCACAGATTGCGTGACCGGGCCCGAGGCGGTCGGCTCTAGATCACAGCACGCTGTGACGCAGCTAATAGCCGCGCCGCCGCTCTCACGCATAGCCTGATCCTGGGAGAAATCCGCAATGGAATCCAAGTACACCTACCACGCCAAGGCTCAATATCATCAGCAGGACCGCAGTTTTATTGAACTCGATCGTGGAGCCCCGCGCATCATTCACTTTTCGGCGCCACCCGAGTTCGGCGGCGAGCCCGGCGTCTGGACGCCGGAGCACTTTCTGCTTTCAGCTGTTGCTAGCTGCTTTATCGCTGCCTTTCGGGCTGTCGCCGGCGCTTCCCAATTTGACTTCCAGGGAATTGAGGTCGCAGTGGACGGCGCACTCGAAAGAGACCCTGGTGGCTACCGCTTCAATACCGTCTGCTTGTGCCCGGTAGTGATTATCTTCGCCGAGCAACAACGCGAACGCGCTCAGCACCTGCTGGAAAAAGCCGCCCGGATTTGCCCTATCACCCGGTCGCTCTCCGCCAAGATCGAGCTGGAAACCAAGATCTTGGCCGAGCACACTGTCGAGGCATAGAAGGGGCTGAGGCAAAGCTCGGGTGCCCCATCCTTCTGCGTCCTTTTGTGGAAGGGTGGGGGAAGTTCCCGAAGGTAATCGACAGGCTTCTTTGCGCTCTTTGCGAATACTATGCCCACTTTGCGATTTCTGGGTGTCTTTATCCCGTCTTTATCCCCTCAAAGCTTTGGCTCTAGTTTCCAGAACCGGTATAATAACTGCGTATGGAAACGACAAGAGCAAATGAAGATATGAGCCCGGGCAGTAGCCGTTTCTGGGCGCGTGTGAAGGCCAACCGCATGGCTTACACGCTGACGATTGTTGCCACACTTGCGGTGGGCATCCTGATTGGCACCGTGGTATCCAAGGGGGTCAAAGGCCAGGAAAGCAAGAAGTCTTCCGACGCCACTCCCCTCACCATTCCCGAGCCCCAGCAGCTCTCCAGCCAGTTCGCGCAGATTGCCAAGCAACTGGAACCAACCGTCGTCAACATCAACACGGAATCTACTATCAAGAACCCTCACCACCATCCCCGTATCCCGGATCAGGGCGACCAAGGCCCCTTTGACGACTTCTTCGATCGTTTCTTCGGCGGTCCGCAGAGCCAGGGTCCGATTCGCGAACATTCTCTGGGATCGGGCGTCGTTGTTGATCCCAAGGGCTACATCCTCACCAACCGCCACGTGGTGGAGAAGGCCGACCGGATCCGGGTAAAGCTGCAGGACGACCCTCCCGCCGTATTGCACGACGCCAAAATCATCGGCACTGACCAGGAAACCGATCTGGCGGTGATCAAGATCGACACCGACAGGTCATTGCCCGTTGCCAAGCTGGGCAATTCCGACAGCATGCAGGTGGGCGATTGGGTGTTGGCCGTGGGCAGCCCCTTCGGATTGCAGGCAACCGTGACCGCGGGCATCGTTTCGGCCAAAGGGCGCAACATTGTTCCCAACCGGCAGTTTCAGTCTTTCATTCAAACCGACGCGGCCATTAACCCCGGCAACTCGGGCGGCCCTCTGGTGAACATGGCCGGCGAGGTCATCGGCATCAACACTGCGATTTTGACCGACACCAACGCTTACGCGGGCGTGGGGTTCGCACTCCCCTCGAACACTATTGTGCAGGTCTATAACCAGTTGATCGGCCCGGACCACCGCGTAGCCCGCGGTTCGATCGGGGTTGAATTTGCCCAGCAGGAGAACCCCGCCATTGCCCGCGTCTACGGGGCGGGAAACGGCGGCGTGACCATCTCCAGCGTGGTGGCTGGCAGTCCCGCCGATCAGGCCGGACTCAAAGTCGGCGATACCATTATCTCCTCCGACGGCAAGGCCATTAAGACTGGCGATGATCTGGTGTCCGACATCGCCGCCCGCAAGCCCGGCAGCAAGGTGGACGTTGGTTTCCTGCGTAACGGCAAAAAACAGGATACGACCGTCACGGTGGCGGATCGCTCCAGAATATTCGCCGCGCGCCTGGGTGAAGAGGAAGAGAGCGGCGAAGAAGCATCTCCCAAAGAAAGCAAGCTCGGTCTCTCGGTTCGTCCGGTCAGCAATGACATCGCCGAGCACCTCGACGTTCCTGCCGGCAAGGGCGTGATTGTTCAGGAGGTAAAAGCCGGATCATTCGCGGAAGACGCCGGCCTCAGCCGCGGCGACATGATTCTGGAGATCAACAAGCAGCCGGTGAATTCTGAGGAAGAGTTCAACCGCATCTCTTCGTCTTTGAAGAGCGGGCAGGACGTGGTTTTCCTGGTGCGGCAGCGCGGTGCGGGCCGTCAAGACGGCACCATCTTCATGGGCGGTACACTTCCGTAACCACCGGGCGAACCATTGGGTACTGACACTGGGTGCTGCCCGGGCGCATCATACTTTCAGCGATGGTATTTCCTGAGGCACAACGCCGCGCTGTGTGGAACATCGGTTTTTGAGGTGAGTGTTTTTGTTTAGAGCAGCTCTGGACTTGATATGGGGCACGCGTGGTGGCGTGAGAAGGCACGGCCTTAGTCATTCCGCACGCCGCTCCTTAGGAATGGGGCTTCAGCCCTTGAGGGCGGGCCTTTCGAGCCATCCGCAGAACTGCTTCCACACTCGGGTGAAAAGCTCTCTAGCCCTGCTTTGCGCAGTGCTCAGCGCGGCTATGTGCGTAGCGGCGCAGAGCACTACGACCCAGCCGCCTGATAAGCAGCCCGCGCCCAAACAATCTCACCAAGCTTCCAGTTCGTCTGCGCATAAGAGTGCCGGCAAGAGCAAGAAGTCGAAAAGAACGGCCAGCAAGCGTGGCCAGCAGAAGATCGATGCGCAGCGCGCCCGCGAGATCCAGCAGGCTCTCATTCGCGAGCACTACCTCAGCGGCCAGCCTTCCGGGGTGTGGGATGATGCCACGCAAGGAGCCATGCAGAAGTTCCAGGCAGACAACGGCTGGCAGGACAAAACCACCCCCGATTCACGCGCCTTGATCAAGCTGGGACTAGGTCCCGATCATCAGCATTTGCTGAACCCGGAAAGCGCCATGACCGCTCCTCGCGCCCAGGCAAGTCCGCCGCCGGCCCCCTCCTCCGACGATGCCTCTGGCAAATCACCCCGTTAGCTTTGCCCGCGCACCATTCTCTCGCAACCTGTCATCCTCGACTGGAGCGATCCCTCCCGCTTGCGGGAGGGATCGCGGAGATTGTGTGGCGCGGGCACCCCTGCCCGCGTTTTTTCTGGAGACGCTATCGAAGCTCACGTAGAAACGAACACCTCGCAAACTGACCGCGGGCGATGAGGGCCGAATCGGCTTTAATCCTTCCTCACCACTTCCGGAAAATATGGCATCGGCTGGCCCGTCACCACCGCACGAGGATTGTCTTCCACCAGCGCCCGCGCCACCTGTTCGCCGCACAAATCCGCCACCATTCTCCGCCCCGCGCTTAAGTTGGGCGGGCGGCTCTTCGTGTTGTGCGCATCGCTGGCCAGCACATGGACCGCCTGACATTTCAGCAGCCATTCCGCCATGCGCGCCGCTGCCTTGCCCCAGCGGAGGGTGAACGCGGAAGCGGTCACTTGCACTGCGCATCCCATCTCCACCCATGGCAGCACTCGCTGCGGCGTGCGCTGCAGAATCGGATTGCGCTCCGGATGCGTCACCACCGGCGTGATCCCCATCTGCCGCAAGCGCGTGTAGCTTTCTTCGATCTGCGGCGGAATGCTGAAATTGCTCAACTCCACCAATAGATACCCCCCGCCCTCGATCAGGTATCGCTCGGGATTGACCATCACCTCTTGCAGGTTTTCGTAAGACATGTGAAAGTCGCAGCCCAGACCGATGCGCGGCGCCGGGCCAGCCAGCGTCTGCAAATGGTCGCGCAACTCGGCCAGGTAGGCGCGGTCGTAATGATAGCGGTCGTTGGCATGCGGCGTGGCGACGATGTGCTCGATGCCGTCGGCCGCCGCCATGCGGCACATCTCCAATGCAATTTCCCACGATGCCGGCCCGTCATCGACCTCCGGCAGGATATGGCAGTGAATGTCGATCATCTGAGACGATTTAAGCAGATCAGGCGGGGAAGAACCAAGCTGTGGGGGTGTGGGCGGGAGTGTGGATCATTCTGGGCGCCGTCCTCTGGAGGGAATCTGGAATCGTTCCCGAGGCACCGTCATCTTGAGCGTAGTGCGCGAACTCGCTCGCAAGTCCGCGCAAAATCCCCACCCTAACGTCGCAAGAACCACGAGGCAAGGATGGGGGCGCCCAGCGGGCGGTCGCCTCATTCCGTCCGCTGTCGGCCGTACTGCGTCAGACCATTAGGACCTCGTTGAACACATTATCCCGCCGAAGCGAGCGCGGGACGCGGTCCAAACGCGTAATCGTTTCCAGTTCGGGTTTGTTGAGCACCAGCGTTCCTTCAATGACCAAATCGGTTAGCGCGGGGCTCTGTGCTTTGCCATCCGGGTCGTTACTGGCCCACAACCAGGTTTGCAGAATGGTTGGGTCCTGCACTGCCACAACCATATCCGGCGCCTTCACGCCATTTTTCTCAACCCGCAATTTCCCCTGGTTGATCGCCAGGCCAAACGTTCCACCACCGGTGCGGACGTTGACCGTGCGCCGCCAGTTGGCCAGATTCGCGGTCGCTCGCGGACTGCGGGAAATCAGGTGGGCCAGACCCTGGAACTGCGCTATCACATTCTGCAAGGTCTTCCGCGAGGCAGCGGTAGGCTTGCCGAGGTCCATCTCCGAGATCCGCCCCCACTCGATCTCGCTTTCGAAAAGCGGACTCTTGCGGAGCTGTTTCTTGGTTAGTTCGCTCCGCGGCACAGCGAAGAGGTCCAGCATCTCGCCATGCCGTGTATCGCAAAAGGCGAGCTTCACCGGGGTGCCCTTCTTGTAAATTCCCGGTCGGATAGTCCCCCGCGTGGTCCGGACGCGCACCAGCATCGCCGTATCGCTGAACTTGCCGGCCTCGGTTTCAAGAAACACGCGCCCAGTGCCGAACGGTTCCTGGCCCTTAAAGCGGCTCGGCGCAAAGACGGTAATGACTGGCGTTGCCGCCATGATGCCCGTGTCCTTCACGTACTCTTTCTGCATCTCCACGAAATTGCATGCAGGGCAGCGGCGCATGAACGGCGGAATAATCAGGTGCCGGCACTCGGGACAACGATGGCCGAACACCTTGGCCTCGTCGCGCAGCGCGAAGAAGAAATCCGAGAATTCGCCCTGGGTGTGCTTCATGGCGGTGAACATCACGTCGTTGCGCTGGAGGTAGGTGCCGTCACCCGCTTTAACTTCGGTGATTGCCTGCATGGGGAGCATCGCGGTGGCAATCACCGGCTTGGTCTTACTTTTCGCGGAAGCCACTTTCTTCGTTTTCCCCATAATTTATGCTCTCCTCTCCAGTACCATGGCCACTCCATACATTGAAAGTGATGCGCCCGTACCGTGAATCAGGCCATGCTCCAGGTTTCGGGCTCTCAGTTCGCGCATGGCGCTCCAGGTTGTCATCATGTTGGATCCGCCGACAAAATGTCCGCCGAATACCAGCCCTCCCGAAGGGTTCGCCAACACCTTTCCGCCGGGCATGATGATGCCTTCTTCCACCAGATCGTTGGCGCGGCCCAGCGGCACCACGCCCATCTCGGCCAGGGTGATCATGAACTGCGGAATGAAAGCGTCGTGCAATTCGATCACCTGCACGTCTTTGATGGTGATGCCCGCCATTTGCAATGCCTTCTTGGTGGCCACGTGGTCGGAGTAGATGCGATGAAGGACTTTGTACCGGGTGATGTCGTTGCCCACGAAGTAAGGCTCGTTGGCGGCGCCGACCCCGGTCAGCCAAATCGGCTCGCGGCCCTTGCGCTCTTTGATTTTCTGCGCCATTTCCGCGGAGGCAAAAAGCAACGCGCACGCCCCCTCGGTGTACACGCAGGTTTCCAGCACGCGGACCGGGTAAACCACATAGCGTGAATGGAGCACCTGATCGGCGGTGACTTTTTCGCCCAGGCGTTGCGCGTAGGGATTGTTCTGTGCCTGCTGGCAGAGAAGTTCCACGATTTTGGCGCGCGCAATAGGCGCCAGGTCTCCTGGGTGCTCATCCATGTAAGCCTGGATCACCTCGGCATAACTCTCCGAGGCATGCGCTCCCAGCGGCCGTTCAAACCACGGATCCCATGAATACCCGATGGTCTGAACCACCGCCGGCGTGTTGCTCTCAGCTTCATAGTCGTAGCAGTCGAGCGCCTTTTCCACGCCTAAGACGAGCACCAGATCGTGCAGTCCGCTCGCAACCATGTTGTATGCCGCCAGCATGGCGTAAGCGCCCGTGGCGCCACCGTTTGTCACCCGCATTAAAGGCTTGTTCTGCAACCCAACAATCCCCTGGAATCCGCTCTCGGGAATTGCCTGGAACTCAAAAATATCGTTGTAAATTCCCGCCACGCCGGCCTCCACTTCCTGAATGTGGATGCCCGCGTCACGAACCGCTTCACTGACCGCCATCTGTGCCAACTCCCAAAAGGTTTTTTCAACCCAGCGGGAGCGGCATGGGGTCATGCCTGCGCCTACTATGGCTACATCCCTCACTGTTTTGCTCCTTTTCCGGGTGCCGATCGACTTGACTGTCCCACGAAGGCGTCATCCCTGGGCCCCGCGCTTTCACCAGCGGGGCGAGGGATCTGGCCTAGACTGCTGCAGATCCAGAGGAAACAAAACACTCCGCGCGAGATCCCTCATTCGGCTGAACGGCGCCCAGTTTCGGGATGACGCCGCCAGATGTCTTATGCAGGTTTTCATCTCACAATCGTGGGCGGTGAGCCAAGCCAGTGGTTCCCTTATTTGGTTTTCTTCTCTGACTGCCGGAACGGGTGCGAATTCCCCCGCTGCGGACCGACAACATCACAGGGGCCTGTCTGATTAAGACAAATGTCACACGAGCCTGACGCGCACGCTTCAGTGACCGGCAGGTGTGCCAACTCTTGCAACGCTTCCTCAACCGCCGGGGAACGATGCCGGGCCCTCCCCCCGCGTACGGTGGCTTTATCATTCACTGGAGTGCTCCTGGTCTGGTCGTTGACCACCCCTCAGACACGCTGCTCTCTGCACGAGCACTCTGAACCTTAGCGCTCCGAATTTGCGGACGCTGTGACGAAGATCACCGTTAGAGGTTCGATTGGCGCAGGCCTCGCACCCGGTTTGCGCGAATCCGGAGACGAGAGCCGGCGTCCAAAAGTGCATTCCGGGTTAACGCCTGCAAACCCTGCCGCGTTCACATGACTGTATATTGAAGGAAGATCATCGTGAAGCTGCGATTTCAACTGCTCGGTTGGGTGCTGGCGACAAGCTTGGCCGGACTGGTGGCGGGATGCAACCGGGGCCGAGGCAAGGTCCTGGAGACGGATTACGTTTCCGCGCCGCAAGCCATCCTCCGCGACCGCGTGGCCGCTGTCTTTAACAAGACAGGCACGGTAAAGAACGGGGACCAAGTCCAGGTTCTGGAGCGCGAACGGCGCTTCCTGCTTGTTCGGACGCAGGACGGAACTGAGGGGTGGATCGAGCAGCGGTATCTCGTCAGCCAGCAAGTGTACGAAGGCTTCCAGAAACTGGCGCAGGACACGCAGAAGGATCCGGTGCAGGGAACGGGCGCAACACGCAATGAAACCAACTTGCACCTCGATCCCGGCCGCGAAACCGAACATCTTTACCAGGTTGGGCAGGGAAGCAAAGTGACTTTTCTAAGCCGTGCGACGGTGGCGAAGTCCCTGCCCAGCGAGGCGCCGAAACCGGCGGCCGCAAATCAGAGCGAAGCCGCCAAACCCGTCCCGATGGAAGACTGGTGGCTGGTTCGCGACCAGCAGGGCCACGCCGGTTGGGTGCTGGCGCGCATGATCGACCTCGATGTGCCGCTGGAAATCGCGCAGTATGCCGAGGGCCAGCGGATTGTGGCCTTTTTCGTGTTGAACCAAGTGGCGGACCGGGACCAGAAAGTCGCGCAGTATCTGGTGGTGCTGAGTGAGCCGAAAGATGGCCTGCCGTTCGACTACAACCAAGTGCGCGTCTTCACCTGGAACGTAAAGCGTCACCGCTACGAGACGGCCTATCGCGAACATAAGCTGAATGGGGTTCTTCCGGTTGTCGTCTCACAGGAAGATTTTGGCAAAGAGGGCACTTTGCCGGTGTTTGTGCTGCGCGTGAAAGATGACGACGGAAACCTCAGTGAGCGGAAGTACAAACTCAATACTCCGATTGTGCGCCGCCTGCTGACGCCAGGGGAAGAAACGCCGCACAAAGCGTTGACGAAGCGACGGCGTTAGTTTCTCGCAGTCGGTCGTCGGTCCCCGGTCGTCGCCTTGAGCCATGCTAAAGTTGCTGTATCCCTTAGCCACAGGGGCGAAACCAGGCAGTCGCGCTGTCGGCGGTGATGGTTTTCAGAGCTTCGGTGATGGCCTGCTGCAGTGCTTCCGCGGTGCGGGTTTTGGCGGCCCGCCAAGAACTGCTTCCACTTGGTCCAGGCGTGCTCGGTATCGTTTCGTCTGCGCAGAGATCGCCACCTCAACCTACCCCTTCCCCGACTGCTAGGG
>Ga0187784_10002611_pt1 | contig 14456 bp, 10 predicted proteins | sample 1015_SJ02_MP15_2_FD_132964 | JGI IMG/M metagenome (GOLD analysis project Ga0187784, IMG submission 132964) | Tropical peat soil microbial communities from peatlands in Department of Meta, Colombia - 1015_SJ02_MP15_20_MG | ecosystem: Environmental > Terrestrial > Soil > Wetlands > Peat | place...
ATTGAGTTTCGGAATTCGGGATTTGTTGGATGAGAACGTGGCTCACGGTGGGCGGAATTACATTGCATTTGTGGGCACCATCTCGATTTTCATTCTGTTTTCCAACCTCTTGAGTGTGTTTCCGGTCTTTTCGGCGCCCACGGCGGTCGTGGTTGTTCCGTTGGCGTGCGCTAGCCTGACGTTTATTTATTTCAACTGGCAGGGCGTGCGGCATCACGGCTTAGGTCACTACCTGCTGACGTTTGCGGGGTCCCCAAGAACGGCGGCCGACTTTGCGCTGGCCGTATTGCTTTTTCCAGTGGAGTTGATCTCTACTGCGGCGCGCGTGCTGTCGTTGACGGTCCGGCTATGGGCCAACATCTTTGCCAGCGACATGCTGTACGCAATCTTTTTGAGCTTGCTGGTTCAACTGACGGCGTTCGTTTACGGGAAGTTTGCACTGGCTGGAATTGTGCTTGCTGTGTTCCCTATTGTGATTCCAATGGCGTTCATCGGCTTGCATATTTTTGTGGCAGTTATTCAGTCGTACGTGTTTACGGTGCTGCCGTCGATCTATCTGGGCATAGCGACGGCCGACGAGCACTAGCCGCAGCGGCAAATCTGTGTAAGAGCACAGACAGGAGTGTCTGTGCCAGGGTTTTGGCCATCAGCGTGAGACCGGTTGTAGGGCGTAGATCCGGGAACCACCTCCTGGCGGCCATCTCAAGGAGGCAGTCATGAAGAAGGCAGCAGTAGTGTTGGTGATGTTGGCGGTGGTCGCATTGCTCGCGCCTGCCGCGTTTGCGCAGGAAGCGGCTGCAAAGGGCGCATCCGGACACGCCGGTTTTTTTGCCCTGGCTGCGGGATTCGGCATGGCCATAGCCGCGTTCGGCGGAGCGTTCGGACAGGGCCGAATCGCGTCGGCGGCCTGCGAAGGGATGGCGCGGAATCCGGGCGCCGCGGGAGCCATTCGTGCGTCCATGATTCTCGGTCTGGTGTTCGTTGAGACGCTGTCTTTGTTGACCTTCGTTATCGCGATCGTGCTGTATCTGAAGCTGTAAGGCCTAAACGAACCTCGCGTCGGTTTCAAGAATGCAAAAGCCCGCTCCGACCTGACTGGAGCGGGCTTTGCTATTGGAGGGAGCTCTCTGGGTGCCAGCGCTACATTGCGGCTAGGGTTTCGAGGGCTTCTTTGTCCTGCACGACCAAGGTGGCGCCATTTACTTCCACGAGATGCTTGCGCTTGAATTCACTGAAGCTCCGGCTGACGGATTCGCGGGAACAGCCGATGAGCTGGGCGATCTCTTCGTGGGTCAGCGCCAGTTTGACCTTCACACCCAAACTAGTGGCCTGGCCTCCCGTAGACCAATCCAGCAGGAAGCGCGCCAGCTTTTCTTCGACGGAGTTACTCAGCCCGATCGAGCGGATCACTTCGTAGGCCGAATGGCAGTCCCGCCCGAGATGCTGCGCCACTTGCAGGCAGGCGTCTCCGTTTTCCTTGATGAACTTCAGAAAGTCTTCGCGGCTGACGTAGGCCAGCTGAGCGGGCTGCAGGGTTTCGGCGGTGATTTCGTGCGGGGTGCCGAAAAGCGCGGCATTCAAGCCCAGAATCTCGCCGGGCTTGGCGATCTTGAAAATCAGCGTTTTGCCATCGCTATTGGTGGTGAGCAGTTTTACACGACCCTGGCAGACGATGTACACACCACGCGCTTGCTCCCCTTCCATGAATAGGATCGCGCCCGCCGGATAGGAACTGGTGCGACGAATCTCCCCAAGGGAATGCGCCGTGCGAGGGGAAAGCTGGCAGAAGGAAGTCTCGGTGCGCGTCGGGCAGGTCGCGCAATCATCGGGTGCCAGCCCGTAGGGCGTGCGGGGCTTTCTCTGTGCCGTGGCTGTCATATAGCCGAGTGAACTTCTTGCCGTCATGACCGTGGATGCCATTGAGTGGGTCCTTTCCAACTGTGCTTTGCTGGACGTTTTAGGAAGTGCACATGGCTGGCCATCGGGGGCTGGAAACGCTGAAAAAGCCGAGTTCCTAACTGGAGTGGTTTAAGTTAGTTAGATATCGGACCTGAGTGGGCCGGAATGAGTCCCTGCTATTAGGGCGGTGCTGGGTGGGTCAAAACGCACAGAGATGTGTGATCTTCATCACTTCGCGGGGCGGCATTTTGCGTGGTTTCGTACAGTTCTAGAGTGGGAATGGCAGGGTCGTATTAAGAGTGTGCCACCAGGGTGCACTTTGGCTTCGTTGCGCTCCAGGGATTTGGTGAGTTGTGTAAGGCCGCCGGAAATGCACAACTGGCCTACGTTTAACGGGACGACAGGATTAGATTCTGTGAGAGCACTATGCCCAGGATGTGGTTCGGTAGCAGGCCGAGGTACAACGTGATGATAGCGGCGACCGTTACAACCATCGCTGCGGTTGGGCTTAGACCACCCGAGGTCTCGGCCGGAGCGGTGCCTTTGTACTCGCGCATGTACATCATCACGATGAGCCGCAAATAGTAATACGCGCCAATAATGCTGTTCACCGCCATCAGGATCGCCAGCCAAATCAGCTTCGATTTCACGGCAGCGCTGAAAATATAGAGTTTCCCAAAAAAGCCGGCGGTGATGGGCAGACCGAGCAGCGACAGCAGAAACAAGCTGAGGGCCGCAGCGGCAAAGGGTTGCCGGGTACCAAGTCCGGCGTAATCCTCAAACGTCAAGTAACGCTCGCCGCGTCCTCCGAGTTCTGAGACAACGGTAAACGAACCGACAGAAACCAGGGCGTAGCTGGCGAGGTAGAAGAGCACGGCGGCGTACGCTCCCGGTACCGCTTCAGGATCGTTTCTCACGGCGGTAACTGCGGCAAAGGCAACGAGCGTGTAGCCTGCGTGCGCGATGGAACTGTAGGCCAGCATACGCTTCACGTTGGATTGCACCATGGCGCCGAGATTGCCGACAAACATGGTCAGCGCCGCAAGAATCCAGAAGGCCCAGAACCAAAATTCTGTGGCCGCATGGACGGTGCTGAAGATGCGCAGCAAAAGCGCGAATGTCGCCGCTTTGGGACCGGCGGAAAAAAGCGCGGTCACTGGTGTTGGCGCGCCTTCGTAGACGTCCGGCGTCCAAATCTGGAAGGGAGCCGCGGCAACTTTGAAACCCAGCCCAACCAGAATTAACGTGAGTCCGAGGCGCAGCAGGTTGGCATGTGGATTGGCGTCGGCCAACCTTGCCAGGTTCGTTGAACCGGTGGCGCCGTAGACGAGCGCGATGCCGTAGAGGAAGAACGCCGTTGCGAACGATCCGAGCAGGAAATACTTCATCGCGGATTCGCTGGCTTTGGCGGAATCGCGGCGGTAGCCCGCTAGCACGTAGCTGGAGATCGAGGACATTTCCAGGCCGATGAAAGCCGTCAGCAGTTCCTGCGCAGAGGCGAGCACGCCCATGCCCGCCGTAGCGAACAGGATCAGGGCGTAGAACTCCGCATCATCCAGATTCTCGCGCTCGAGGTAAGAATCGCTCGCCAGTATAACCAGAAATGCCACGAGTCCCACGAGCCAGTGGAGAAAGATGCTGAAGGTATCGAACTGGACCAGGCCCTGAAAGCCGCTTCCGAACACGCCAAAAAACGTTACGAGGGTGCCCATGGCCGCGCCGATCATGGCGATAAACGTGAGCGCTTTGCGGCTTTTGAGAAACGGCTGCAGCAACATCAGCACGACGCCGAAGCCGCACCACACGAGTTCCGGCAGAACCTTAGGGAGATCGCGAAGCATCTGTTCGTTGAGCGACATGACTTAGCGCGATGCCAGCCTTTCCGCGGAATTGTTCGCTGTGTAGTGTGCGGCGAGCGGCGAGACGCTGGGAACCGCCACTTCGTGCATGAAATTCCGGTTCATCTGACCGAGCACGGCGTCACACGGGGCCACGAAACGCCGCGTAAAGAAAGGCGAGCCGATGCCCATCCACAAAATTACGACCGCCAGGGCCACCAGCATACCGCGCTCGCGGGTCGAAATGTCCGTCAGTTCGCGATTCTTCTCGTGAGTGATTTCTCCGAAGAACACGCGCTGATAAGACCAGAGCAGGTACCAGGCGGAGAGAATTACGCCCAATGCGGCCCAAGCCGCCCAGGTCCAGTGAACCTGATAGGTACCTAGCAGGATCAGGTATTCGCCGACGAAACCATTCAGCATCGGCAGACCCAGGGAAGACAGCACCACGAAACAGAAGAACGCCGCCAGGCGCGGCATCGGAGTGGCCAATCCTCCATAGTCGCTGATTTCGAAGGTGTGCCGCCGGTCGTACAGCATGCCGACAAGCAAGAAAAGACCACCGGTGGAGATTCCGTGCGCCAGCATCTGATACACCGCGCCTTGCATGGAAATGTTCTGGAACGCAAAGATTCCCAGAACGACGAAGCCCAAGTGGCTGACGGAGGAGTAGGCGACGAGTTTCTTCAGGTTCGGCTGGACCAGCGAAACCAGCGCGCCATAGATGATGCCGATGATGGCCAGCACGGCTACATAGGGTGCGGCGCGGTGCGAGGCCTCCGGAAACAACGGCAGGCAGAAGCGGATCATGCCGTAGGTGCCCATTTTCAGCAGCACGCCGGCTAGAATGATAGAGCCGGCCGTCGGCGCTTCCACATGCGCATCCGGAAGCCATGTGTGCAACGGGAAGAGAGGCACTTTGATGGCGAAAGCCAGGAAAAACGCCAGGAACAGGATCATTTCCGTGCGCTCGGAGAGCACCAGTTGACCTTGGCGAAGCATGCTCTGGATGGTCGGGAGATCAAAAGTGCCTGTGGCGTTATACAGCCAGATGATGCCGACGAGCATCAGAATAGAGCCCGCCATGGTGTACAAGACAAACTTCACAGCGGCGTAGATACGCCGATCGTGTCCCCAGATGCCAATGAGAAAGGCCATGGGGATGAGCATGACTTCCCAGAAGAGGAAGAAGACGAACAAGTCCAGCGAGAGGAAAACGCCCACGATGCCAACTTCCAGCAGAAGCAGCATGACGTGGAACTCCTTGATGCGATGATGCACGCCTTTCCAGGAAGCCAGCACGCAGATGGGCGTAAGGAATGTGGTCAGAATAACAAGGAACAAACTGATGCCGTCCACGCCGAGGTGGTAGTTGATTGGCGGCGAAGCGATCCAGTGGCTGAATTCCTCCAGGGTATAGCCGGGAGTGCCGATGGGCACGGCGCGCAACAGAAGCAGGGAAAAGAGAAACTCCACCAGCGAGACAACCAGGGCGAGGCGGCGGATCCACACTTCGTCGTCCCCGCGAAGCCACAGCAGAGCCAAAGCGCCGAAGGCGGGGAAGAAGATGACCACGCTGAGGAGATGCCCGCTTAGAACCATCAGCGCACCTCCCCAAACAACGCCGGATGCAGGATAGGCCAGAAGATGATGGCCAACACGACAATAGCGCCAACCAGCACCCAGACGGCATAACTGCGGGTGTTGCCGGATTGCGTCTGGCGTACGGTGTCACCGACGGCCCGCGAGCCGCTGGCAATGCCGTTCACAGTTCCGTCAACCAGTCCCACGTCCACGACCTTCCAGAACACATTCCGGGAAAGCCATACGAGCGGGCCAACGACCACAGCGTGGTATAGCTCATCGACGTAATATTTGTTGTAAAGAACCTTGTGCAGCCCTTGCGACGGCCTGCGCTTCACCTTCTTTGTGTACATGCGCCACGCCACCAGCAGCCCGATTGCCGCTGCAACAACCGCCACGATGGAAAGTGTGTGCTCCAGGGATTGTCCAGCTTCCCCGCCCGCCTCGGCCGCCCCAAACACCGGCGCGAGAAACTCCGCGAAATAATCCTTGCCACCAAACAGCGCGGGCAGCGCGAACCAGCCGCCAGTCAAGGAAAGGAAGGCGAGAATCATCAGCGGAACAGTCATGTTCAGCGGCGACTCGTGGACGTGGACATGATGCTCGTCGTAGCGCTTTTCCGTGAAGAACGTTAGCCAGATGAGGCGGAACATATAGAACGAAGTCATCACGGCGGCGAGTAAACCCACGGTGTACAGGGCTTTTCCGTTGTGCTCGTAGTTGTAAGCGGAAAACAGGATGGAGTCTTTGGAGAAAAACGCCGCAAATGGCGGGAAGCCGGCGATGGCGATGGTGCCAAACAGCATGCACCAGAAGGTCACCTTGATTTTTGAGGCCAGGCCGCCCATCCCCCACATATCCTGCTCGCCACTCATGGCGTGAATGACGCTGCCTGCGGCAAGGAACAACAGAGCTTTGAAGAAGGCGTGGGTCATCAGATGGAAAATGCCGGCACCGAAAGCGCCGACTCCGCAGCCCAGAAACATGTAGCCGAGTTGGCTGACGGTGGAGTAGGCGAGAACCTTCTTGATGTCCGACTGTACGAGGCCAATCGTTGCCGCGAAGAAGGCCGTCGCGCAGCCCACGATGGCGACGACGTACATGGCCGTGGGTGCGTGCGTGAATAGCACGTGGGAGCGCGCCACCATGTACACGCCCGCGGTCACCATGGTCGCCGCGTGAATCAGGGCGCTTACTGGCGTGGGACCTTCCATGGCGTCCGGGAGCCAGACGTAGAGCGGAATCTGTGCCGATTTTCCAGTGGCGCCCATGAAGAGAAGCAGGGAAGCGATCGTCAGCGTGCCGAATTGCCCCATAGCATCCGGCGGGAGCTTGGATGTGGCGTCAAACACGGCAGCGAAATCGAGCGAGTGGAAGGTGCGGAAGAGCAGGAACATTCCCAACATGAAGCCGAAGTCGCCGATGCGGTTTACGATGAACGCCTTGTTCCCCGCATTCGTAGCCGACTTTCTCAGGAAGTAGAAGCCGATTAGCAAATAGCTACAGAGGCCCACTCCCTCCCAGCCAACGAAGAGGAGAGCAAAATTCGCTGCCAGCACCAGAATCAGCATGAAGAACATGAACAGATTCAGGTAAGAAAAGAAACGATAATAGCCGCCCTCGTGCGCCATGTATCCGGTCGAGTAGATGTGGATCAGAAAGCCGACACCAGTGACCACGAGCACCATGACTACGGTGAGCTGATCCATTTGCAGGTCGAAGCCCGCACGGAAATTGCCGGCCACAATCCAGTCAAAGAACGGTTTCACAAAAGCGTGGTAGTTTGATTGGTAATAACCCAGAAACTCGCGCACGGCTTCGATCGCAAGAACGAAAGAAAGCCCCGTTGAGCCGAGAGCGACAGCGTCGACGGTCTTTTTCGGCCACTTCGCGCCGAGCAGACCATTGAGGGCGCAGCCCAACAAGGGCAACAGAGGGATAATCCAAAGGTTCTCGAGTATCGGACGCATTAGAGTTTGAGTAGATCCACGCGCTCGACGTTGAGCGAACGCCGGTTGCGCGCCGTCAGAATAATGATTCCCAGGCCGACAGTTGCTTCGGCCGCCGCGACCACAATTACAAACAAGACAAACACCTCGCCATCGACTTTGCCGAACGACTGGCTAAAGGCTACGAAAGCCAGGTTTACTGCGTTCAGCATCAGCTCGATAGCCATGAAAATGGCGATGACATTGCGCTTGAAAACGAACGCCACAATCCCCAGGCCGAAGAGGATGGCGCTCAAGATGAGGTAGTAGTTTGTCGGGACCATGCTCAATTCTCCCGCTGCGCCAGCACGATGGCGCCCAGAATGGCCACCAAAATCAGAAACGAGGTGAGTTCGAAGGGATAGACAAAATCGGAGAAAAGCAGCATGGAGAGGGTCTTCGTAGAGGTAAGCGCGCCGCTGGGCTCAGGCGCAGGAAGCGACGCGCTGGAATGCGCGATCGCTGCGGCGATGAAGCCGGTGACGGCCAAAGCCAGCGGTATGCCCGCAAACGTGGCGAGCTTCGAGAAATTGGTGCGTTCTTCTTCGCCGGCGTTTAGCAGCATGATGACGAAGACGAACAGCACCATAATGGCGCCGCCATAGACGATGATCTGCACGGCGGCAACGAACTCCGCGCCCATCAGCAGGTATAAGCCCGCCAGCGCAACCATCACTACGATGAGCGAAAGCGCGCTGTGGATCGGCTCCCGCTGGAGGATCAGACTTACCGAGCCGACCACGGCGAGGGCGGCAAGCGCAAAAAAGATAACCAATGCCCCAGTCATCAGTGCATTCTCCAGAGAACCACGGCGCTCGTTAACACGACATTGGCAATAGAAACCGGCAGCAGAAATTTCCACCCGAAACTCATGAGCTGGTCGTAGCGGAAGCGCGGTAGCGTTCCGCGCATCCAGACGTAGATGAAGAGGAACGTAAAGACTTTCGTCAGGAACCAGAAGACGCCCTGAATCGCGTCATTCACTGCGGGAAAGACAATTAAACCAGCACCAATCGCCGCGAGTACGACTCCGACTCCGGGCAAAACAATGCGCCCAAAGATGTTTTCATAGCGCAAGCCGTCGAAAATTACCCAAAGGCCCAGCGGGATAAGCAAAAGCGACGGAACGTAGTGCGTGAGGGTCCACGAAGCGGGGAACGGCGAGAGCCAGCCACCGAAGAACAGAATCGTCGCCAGGCAGGAAATGGTGATCATGCTGGTGTATTCGGCGATGAAGAACATTGCGAACTTCATGCTGGCGTACTCAGTGTGGAAGCCGGCGACGAGCTCAGATTCCGCTTCGGGTAGATCGAAGGGGACACGATTGGTCTCCGCAATGGCGGCGATGTAGAAGCAAAAGAATCCGATGATCTGGGTAAAGCCCACGCCGTCCTTTGTAAAGCCGAAGATATTCCAGCCAAGCAGCCCGAGGTGACCGTTAGCCTGATGCTCAATAATCTCCCGCAGGCTGAAGGAGCCTGCGACGAGGAGCACTCCCACGACGGAGAGGGTCAGCGCAAGCTCATAACTGATCATTTGCGCGGAGCTGCGCAGGCCTCCGAGCAGGGAATACTTGTTGTTGGAAGCCCAGCCCGCGAGCGCCACGCCATACACCGCGAGAGCGGTAATCGAAAACAATACAAGCAAGCTGATATTTACGTCGGCGACGGAGAGGGTCAGTCTGTGGCCTAGTACAGGGATATCCGGACCGAAGGGGATGACCGCGAGGGAAGTGAGCGCCAGCATCAAGGCGAGAAAAGGCGCCAGGAAATAAGCCACTTTGTCCACATTTGCGGGAAGCGGGTCTTCCTTGAAGATGAACTTCACGCCGTCGGCTAAGGGTTGCAGCAGCCCGTGGGGGCCCACACGGTGGGGTCCCCAACGCGACTGAATGTGCGCGACCACTTTGCGCTCAATCCAGGTGAGGTAGGCATCCACTGTGAGCACAATCAAGATGAGAACCGCGACTTTGACAATCGGAACGATGAGGAACGCGTACTGGGTCAGCAAGCTCACGATTTGGTTTCCGCCTCCGGCAGAGATCGCATCATGGTGCAGAAGCGCCCGAGTGTGCCGCTGGTGAAGAGCGTGTCGTTCGCGGAACGAACCAGTTGAACGGGGACATCATATGGTGCATGGCCGTTCCGGGAAAACTGAAGCTTCGTAGGCTCGGCGCCGCCGGTCAGCAGTCCGGCGGGCTGAACGTTGTAACCCGGCACCAGCTTGCGAATCTCCTCGAATGCAGCGGTAGGGTTTTTGTAGTGGAAAGCCCTCCCAAGGCCGAGCTTTTCCAGTTGGTGAGAAATGATGCGCAGCAGGTCGAAATCCGTGCGCGGACCCATGATTTCCGCGGCCTTGCGCAGCAGTTGGATCTCTCCGGCGGTGTTGGTGACGGTTCCGTCCTTCTCGTAGGCCGATGCGGCGGGGAAAACGATGTCCGCCTGCAAGGCGGTTTCCGTCAGGAACATTTCGTGGACGATCAATAAAGAAAGCTGCCCGCGCCCAAAACCGAGCGTGCCAAAGTGCGCCAGCGGATTCGCACCCACCACGTACAGAGCGCCGAGTTTCCCGGTCCGCGCCGCTTCGACCATCTGAGGAGCAGTCAGGCCGGGTTTCGAGGGCAGCGAAGCGCCCCAGTGACGCTCTAGGCCTTCGCTAAGCGCTTTATTGTCGAGATAGGTGTATCCCGGCAGGCGGTCGGGAAGCACGCCCATATCGGCGGCACCGCGGGAATTGGCGTAGTCGCCGAGCACCATGTAGCGGACTTTGCCTTGCAGTGTCGGCCCGAAAGCCACGAGGTCCGTAATCGCTGCTCCACTCACAGCAGAGCCAAAAACGATGGCAAGTTCGGGTTCGGCTTCCAGCGCACCCTTCAAAGCGCTGAGTTGGGAAGTGTGTTCTTCCGTGAAATTCCCTTCGCTGGTCGCGAGCCAACGGATGGCAGTGGATTCTCTCGTGCCACTCAGAATGACGGATTGTTTGGCCTGCCGCTGCAGCTTGATTGCGCTGGCGTTGAGTATGTACAGCTTTGTTCCGTTGTGGCGGATGCCGCTACGAATTTGCCACGCGACCAGCGGATTCTGGTTTGTGGCGTCGTTGCCGATCAGCAGTACGGCCTTGGATTGGTAGAGCTGCTCCATGGTCAGCATGGAATCGGCGGCGCGATCGCCGAGCGCCGTCACCAGACCGGTGTAATCGGCAGTCCGGTGATGATCAATATTGTTGGTGCCGAAGGTCGCGCGCGCCAGGCGCTGCAGCAGGTAATTCTCTTCGTTCGAGGCGCGGTTGGAGCCGATAAAGCCGACGCCATCCGGCCCCATGGCGGTGTGAATCTCTTTCAGTTTGGCGGCTGCGGCCTGTGCGGCTTCCTCCCAGGAAACCGGGTAGAGCTTTTCACCTTTACGCATCAGAGGTTGCCGGATGCGGTCGGGATGACTGGTGAAATCGAATCCGAAGCGGCCCTTTACGCACAGGAAGTCCTTGTTGATGCCGGAGAGGTCGCGGTTATTGGCGCGGAGGATTTCGTGGTTGCGGACGCTGAGCGTTGTTTTGCAGCCGTTGGAGCAATGCGTACAGATCGTAGAGATATACTGCATTTCCCAGGGGCGGGTCTTATAGCGGTAGGCGCCGCTGGTGAGCGCGCCGACGGGGCAAATGTCTATGCACATGCCGCATTCTTCACAGTCGAGATGATCGCCGCCATTGGGGATGATGATGGAGTTCGCTCCGCGCATGCCCACACCGAGCGCCTTGACGTCCATGCCTTCATCGCAAACGCGCACGCAGCGGAAGCAGAGAATGCACCGGGGCGCGTCGTAGTAAACGACATCGGACCATTTTTCCTCCGGGCGATGCAGCTTTTCTTCGACGAAGCGGCTAGTGTCCGCGCCGTAGCGGAACACCATGTCCTGAAGTTCGCACTCGCCACCTTTGTCGCAAACCGGACAGTCCAGAGGATGATTGGTCAGCAGAAATTCCAGCATGGACTTGCGGGCGTTACGCACTTGCTCGGTGTTCGTGCGGACGATCATGCCCTCGGTGGCCACCAGGGTGCACGCGGTTTGCAATTTGGGAGCTTTTTCCACTTCCACCAGGCACATGCGGCACGCGGCCTGAAGAGAGAGGCCCGGATAATAGCAAAAGGAGGGCACCTCGATGCCCAGGTGGCGCGTGGCTTCAATCACCAGAGTGCCCGCGGGCACCTGGACTTCGCGGTCGTCAATCTTGAAGTTTATGAGTTTTGTTTCTGCCATGGAGCCCTACCGCGAACCAATCACGGCTTCGGCGGATTTATATGCGCACTTGCCGTGCAGATGATCTTCAAATTCGTTGCGGAACTTCGCCACGATGCTGATGGTAGGCATCGCCGCGGCATCGCCGAGCGGGCAGAACGTGCGCCCCAGCATGTTTTTCGAAAGTTCGCCAATCATGTCGATGTCTTCGGGGCGCCCCAGGCCCTCGTGGAACCGGTCCAGCATTTTGCGTAACCACGCGGTTCCCTCGCGGCAGGGAATGCACCAGCCGCAGGATTCGTGCGCGTAGAAGTGCATAATGCGCCGGGCCATGTCGACCATGCAGGTATCTTCGTCGATGACCACCATGCCACCCGAGCCTAGCATCGAGCCTGCTTTGGCGATGGTGTCGTAATCCATGGCGATGTCAACTTCGTCGGCCTTGAACACCGGACAGGAACTCCCGCCGGGAATGACGGCTTTGAGTTTCTTGCCGCCGCGAATTCCGCCCGCGACTTCCTCAATGAACCTTTTCATGTTCATGCCGAGCGGAATTTCGTAAATGCCGGGTTTGTTGACCTGCCCGGAAACGCACAGCAGGCGCGTGCCGCCGTTCCTTGGCGCACCGCGATTGGCGTAAGCTTCGCCACCCTCCAGAATGATGGAAGGAACGGCACTCAGAGTTTCGACATTGTTGATAATCGTCGGGCAGCCGTAGAGGCCCACGACTGCTGGGAAAGGAGGTTTGATGCGCGGATTGCCGCGCTTGCCTTCGAGCGATTCCATCAGCGCGGATTCCTCGCCGCATTCGTAAGCTCCCGCGCCGGTGTGAATGAGCAGGTCAAAATCGAAGCCGCTTCCAAAGATGTTCTGGCCCAGGTAGCCGCGGTCATAAGCTTCGGCAATCGCCGCATCGACGATGTCTAGCACGTAGCGGTATTCACCGCGAATGTAAATGAAGCCACGATGGGCGCTGATCGCCCGCCCGGCGATGATGATGCCCTCAATCAGTTGGTGCGGGTCCATTTCCATCAGCGGCCGGTCTTTGCATGTGCCGGGTTCTGATTCGTCGGCGTTGCAGATTACATATTTTGGCTTGGGCGAATCTTTGGGCACGAAGGACCATTTCATTCCCGCGGGGAAGCCGGCGCCGCCGCGACCTCGGAGATTCGATTTCTTGACCTCGTCGATAATCTGCTCCGGGCTCATCTGCTTCAGCGCCTTTTCAAGAGCCTGGTAAGCGCCAAGCTGGAGGGCCACATCAATCTTGTGAGAATCCTTGATCCCGAAACGCTTGCTGATGAGCGGCGTCTCCAACTTGTTGCGCTCGTGAAGCGCGCCGGTGATGACCGGGACGGGTTCCGGCCTGCGGCCCTTGTCCAACTCTTCAATGATTTTGTCGAGGCTGCGCGTGCTGACGTTTTCGTAGAAGTCGTAATTCACCTGCAATGCAGGAGCGCCGGTGCATGCGCCGATGCATTCCACCTCTTCCAGAGAAAACATGCCGTCCTGGGTGACTTCCTTGTTGCCGATCTCGAGGCGCTTCTTTGCGTGTTCCAGCAGTTCGTTGCCGCCGCGCAGCATGCAGGCCACGTTCGTGCAGATTTGCACATGATGTTTGCCCATCGGTTTGCGATGGAGCATGGAGTAGAAAGCCAGGGTTTCCTCGACCTGAACGGTGCGCAGATCCAGCCGGCGGGCGATTTCCGCAATCACTTCGTCGCTGAGGCACCCGTACTCGTCCTGCGCGTACATCATCATGGGGATGAGCGCGCTGCGTTTGACAGGGTAGCTGTTCTGCAGCTTTTCGAACTTCGCAGCGAGTTTTGGAGAAAGTTCCATGATGCTTACCTGTCCACCTCGCCCAGCACGATATCAATGGTGCCGATGCACGCCACGGTGTCGGCGATCAATTGCCCTTGCACCATGTAGGGCAGCGCTTGCAGATTAATGAACGATGGAGCCCGGAAATGCACGCGCAGTGGCTTGGGCGAGCCGTCGCTGGCAATGAAGCAGCCCAGCTCTCCACGAGGCGATTCCACGACCGCGAATGCCTCTTCCGGCGGCGGGGAAAATCCCTCGGTGAATATTTTGAAGTGGTAGATGAGCGCTTCCATCTCCGTCTTCATCTTTTCCCGCTCTGGCGGAACGATGCCCGGAGCTTCCGTCTTGATCGCGCCATCGTCGGTGATTTTGTCCATGGCCTGGCGGACAATCTTCAGGCTTTCGCGCATTTCTGCGACCCGCACAAGGTACCGAGCATAGCAATCGGATTCCGTGCGCATGGGCACGTTGAAATCGAATTCCTCGTACGACGAATAGGGGAACATCTTGCGATTGTCGAAAGGAACTCCGGCGGCGCGCAGGCCGGGGCCGGTGGTGCTTAAAGAGATCAGCGTTTCGGGAGAAAGATAACCCACACCCTTCAAGCGGCCTTGCCAGATGGGGTTTTCCGTGAGCAGGGCTTCGTATTCGTCGATGCGCGCTGGCATCATGTCCAGAAAGCGCTTCACCTGCTCGCGCCAGCCGGCGGGGGGTTGCAGGGCTACGCCACCGATACGGATGTAGCTGGTCATCATGCGCTGGCCGGAGAAGCGCTCGAAAATCTTCAAGATTTCTTCGCGCTCACGGAAGCAGTAGAGCAGCACCGACATGGCGCCCATGTCGATGGCATGTGTTCCCAGCCAAACGAGATGGGAGGAGATGCGCTGCAGCTCGACCATCATGACGCGAATGTATTGCGCTCGCTTGGGGACTTCCAAACCAAGGAGCTTCTCGACGGCGAGGCAGTAAACGAGGTTATTGCCAAGCGGATTGAGATAATCGATGCGGTCCGTCAGGGTGATGGACTGCGAATAGGTTTTGTCTTCGCAACTCTTCTCAATGCCGGTGTGCAAGTAGCCGATGTCCGGGAC